>LFCJ01002835.1_pt1 | contig 12574 bp, 14 predicted proteins | sample 643141 | NCBI WGS metagenome assembly LFCJ01 (sample SAMN03766243, study PRJNA286221) | soda lake metagenome | biome: soda lake; feature: Kulunda steppe; material: water; isolation source: sample B1-Br-g2 brine of Lake Bitter-1 | place: Russia: Kulunda steppe | collected 2010-07 | reverse complement strand
CCTCGACGTCCGCGTTCGTGATCGCCGTCATCGCGACGAGGTTCTCGACGCCGGTGATCGGCTCCTCGTCGACGAGCGTCCCGTCGATCGACTCGTCGTCGCGGATCTCCTTTTGGAACGCGAGCGAGTCGATCAGTGATTCCCGCTCGAGGACGTTCCCCTCCCTGTTTATCAGCTGGACGCCCGTGGCGTTCTCGTCGTCGCCGACGACGAACCGGTCGTCGATCACCTCCATCGCGTCCGCCTCGGGCGAATCGCTCTCGAACTGCTCGAGCGACGAGTCGTCCTCGACCATCGGCGCTCCCGCCCCGATCAGGACCGTAGCCAGCAAGAGGACGACCAGAACGACGCGAGAACGGCCGGTGACGAGGGACGCGATCCCTCCCGGCGGACTCATTCGATCGTCTTCCCTCCCGTTTCTACGTTCGTCTCCGCCGTCGAGCGACGCGAGCGACCCGTGTGGACCATCTGTTGTTACGATCCTACAAACGCCGCTCGCATATACCTGTTAGGATTTTTACAATTTACTGACTGTCCGCGCACGTGACGGGTCGTCGAGGTCGTGAGCCAAGCGGACGGCGGATGCCAGGGGCTGACACGTCGGATCCGGCGACCACACACTGAGAGGACGTTCCGGAGGACAGGTCAGTCCCCGGGGGACGGCTCGCCCGGGAGCCGACGATCCCTACACGCTGACCTTCCAGGTCGTACTCGAGGAGTAGCCCCACTTCTCGATCTCGACGTCGTAGTCGCCCTCCTGGAGGGTTCGGATGTTCGAGCCGACCTCCTTCGCGGTCATGCCGAGCTCCTCGCCGATGAGCCGGGACTTGAAGTAGGTCTTCGTCGGGGCCTTTCTCCGCAGGTAGTGGAGGATCCGCCGCTGTTTGCCGTTGAGGTCGGCGGTGGTCATCGCGCTGCTCATGACCTCACGGAGGAGCGACACCCTCTTAGGGGGTTTGGTACACGTAGTTAAGTCGCCTACGTCTCCCGGTTTTCGGGAATCGAACCGGGTCGATCGCCCGGTGGGGGCAATAGGTTGGTACGGCCGGTTAATCGGTTCTTTCCCACGACTGTCCACCCTTCGTGATCGTCGCCGGCCGCGACCGGGGCCGACGAACCGACGGCAACGGCCTATTACCTGGCCGGCCACGGACCGCCCGGACCCCGTCGGGGATCACCCGGGGCCGCTCCCGAAGGCGTCGTGTGACGCGAGAAACGGTCCGAACGCGACGACGACGGCCGTCTCCAGGGCCCGCGTCCGGTCGATTGCGCCGTCGGTCAACACGCCGATGGCCCCTTCGCGGCGAGCGAGGCCGTCGGCCCCGACCAGCGCGTCCATCACCGGTCCGAGCTCGGCCCCGGCCGAGAGTCGGGTCGCGACGGGGTCGGGAAGAGGGACGGTGGGACCGCCGCCGCGGCCGATCGACTCGCCGTCGGTGACCGCCGCCCACATGATCAGCGAGAGGCCGGAGACCCCGTCGATCCGGGCGACGCCACCCTCGAGGCCGACGCCGTAGTCGACGGCGGCCGCGGCGTGAGCGCGCCGGGCGCGGTTCTCGGCGCCAGCGACGGTGTCGGCGACCGACCGTGGCTGTTCGGCCACCCCGGAGTCGACGCCGACGGCCCTGACGGCCGGCTCGTGGGGTTCGAGCGCTCGGGAAACCGCCGCCGCCTTCACCGGGTTCTCGCTGCCGACTGCGACCTCCATGTCCCCGTGGTTGGGACGGGCGACACTTGTCCGTCGGGGTCCGGCGAGCCGTTCTACTTTAACCTGTCGACTGTTCTCTCTGTCGACGACGAATATCCGGTTTCTCAGCGGTGTATCGTCTCAATACCGGAACCTTTATCAATGCAGTGACTGAACGTGGCGGGTGACGAACCCGTCCGACCTTCTCCGATAGGTTCGGCCGGACAGCACACGCCCTCGTATGCCATACACGACATCCACAAGAGTACGACGTAGCGACCGACGAACGACCGAGCGGGAAGAGGAGACGACCGACGACGAACTGGGCTGTCCCGAGTGTGACGGCCGGCTCGTCAGCGACGACGAACACGGCGAGACGGTCTGTGCGGACTGCGGACTGGTCGTCGCCGCGGACTCGGTCGACCGCGGGCCGGAGTGGCGGGCGTTCGACGCCGCCGAGAAGAACAAAAAGTCCCGCGTCGGCGCGCCCACGACCAACACGATGCACGATAAGGGGCTGTCGACGAACATCGACTGGCGCAACAAGGACGCCTACGGCAACTCCCTCGGATCGCGCCAGCGCGAGAAGATGCAGCGGCTGCGCAAGTGGAACGAGCGGTTTCGCACCCGGGACAGCAAAGAGCGCAACCTGAAACAGGCCCTCGGGGAGATCGACCGGATGGCGAGCGCGCTCGGGCTGCCGAACAACGTCCGGGAGACGGCGTCGGTGATCTACCGGCGGGCGTTAGAGGAGGACCTGCTGCCGGGACGGTCGATCGAGGGGGTTTCGACGTCCTGTGTGTACGCCGCCGCCCGCCAGGCCGGCGTCCCGCGCAGCTTAGACGAGATCGCCGACGTGAGCCGCGTCGAGAAAAACGAGATCGCCCGCACCTACCGGTACGTCGTCCGGGAGCTGGGACTGGAGGTCCAGCCGGCCGATCCCGAGAGCTACGTCCCCCGCTTCGCCTCGGGGCTCGAGCTCTCCGACGAGGCCGAACACCGCGCCCGCGGGCTGCTCCGGAACGCGAAGGAGAAAGGCGTCCACTCGGGGAAATCTCCCGTCGGCCTCGCGGCCGCCGCGGTGTACGCCGCCGCCCTCCTCACCAACGAGAAGACGACCCAGGCCGCGGTCAGCGACGTCGCCGACATCTCCGAGGTGACGATCCGCAACCGCTACCACGAACTCCTCGAGGCCGAGGAGTCGATCGGCATCGCTTAACCTTTTTTCGGGCGGCGCCGTCCCCGACGTATGGAGTTCGACTCGTTTACCCTCGCGGCCAGCACCGCCGACCTCGGAGACGAACCGGCCGCACGCGGGGTGGCCGACTGCATCGAGTTCCGGATGGACCTCGCGGAGGCCCCCCTGGAGGCGCTCGCGGGCTACGACGGCGAGTTGCCGATTCTGGCGACGAACCGGGCCGCCTGGGAGGGCGGGGAAGCCGCCGAGGAGGGGCGACTCGCGACGCTGGTCGAGGCGACGGCGTCGGACGCCGTCGTCGCGATCGACGTCGAGCTCGCGTCGGTCCGTGGGGGTGAAGCCGACGAGCTCGTAGAGACCGCCCGCGAGCGCGGCGTTCGGGTCGTCGTCTCCAGTCACGAGTTCGAGGGGACCCCACCGCGGTCCGAGCTGGTCCGGACGCTGACCGAGGCCGGGACGTACGGCGACGTCGCGAAGCTCGCGGTCACTGCGACGTCGCGAGCGGACACCCTCGCCGTGCTGTCGGCGACCGAGCAGCTGACCACCCACGGCGACCGGGTCGCGACGATGGCGATGGGCGAAGTCGGCCGTCACACCCGCGCGGTCGCACCGGTGTACGGCTCGAAGATCGGTTACGCCCCCGTCGAATCCGTGGCGGCGACCGCGCCGGGGCAGTACGACCTCGAGACGCTGGCGGAGCTGGTCACGCAGCTGATCGGTGAGAGAGGCTGAGTCGGCCCGATGCGACGGTCGCCTCCGAGCCAGTCGGAATCCACGTCGTCTCCGGGTCAGTCGGAAGCCGCGTTCGAGAAGACGAACTCCCGGAGCAGCTTGCCCGCGAGCGCCGCGGCCTGGCCGTCGTCCCTGTCGTTGACCTCGACGACGTCGAAGCCGGTCGCGTGGGGTGCCACCTCGCGGACGACCTCACGCATCTCCCGGGGTTCGAGGCCGAACGGCTCCATGGTTCCCGTTCCCGGCGCGTACGCCGGGTCGGCGGCGTCGACGTCAACGCTCAGGTAGGCCTCGCGGCCGGCGAGGCGGTCGGCGATCGCGGCGTCGGCGACCGACTCCGGGGGGACGACGGTGACGTCTCCCTCGGCCGCCCGCTCCCACTCCGCCTCGCCGCCCGTCCGGGCGCCCACCACGATCGCCTCCTCTACGCCCTCCTGGAGGATTCGGCGGGTCACGCAGGCGTGGCTCAGCGGGTTGCCGTCGTAGGCCTCCCGGAGGTCGAGGTGGGCGTCGAGACAGACGAGGACGTCGGGGTCGACCGCGCGCACGCCGGCGAGGGAGACGGTGTGCTCTCCGCCGAGGACGATCGGAACGGCCCCGTCCCAGACGATCCCCCGGAGCTCTCCTTCCAGGTACTCGAGGTACGCCGTGGCGTCGTCCCAGGCACGGACGTCGCCGGCGTCGCGGACGTCGAGATCGGTGAAACGACGGTCGGTCCGGGCGTCGTAGTCGTCGAACGGCTCCGAGAAAGTCCGGATCCGCTGGGGGCCAAAGCGGGTTCCGGGTCGGAACGTCGTCGAGACGTCGAGGGGGGCGCCGACGACCACGAACTCCGCGTGGTCTTCCACCCCGGCCGTCTCTGGCCGGTCCCCGCGGTAGGCGTCCGCCCCCGGAAACATCAGACGATCTTTCGCTGGCCGTCCATCTCGAGGTACTCGATGTTGTCGTCCGGTGAGACCTCGACGCCGTCGGGGATCCGCATCGTGATCGTCGCGTAGCTGCTCAGATCCATCACCTGCATGTCGTCGCCGCTGACGGAGACGACCTGTCCCTGTTTGCGCTCGATGATCGGCACCCAGATCTTCGCGTCGACGGGCTGGGAGAGCGAGCGTTTCTTGTCGTCGAAGACGCCACGGGCCTCGATTCGGGCTTTCGCGCTGCCGTGTTTGCCCGGCTTCGCCGTCGAGTAGGCGTTGATTTTACACGCCGCGTCGTCGATCATCACGTAGCCGCCTTCCTGGAGGTCACGGACCTCCTTTTGTTCTCTCGCCATGCCCCCGGCTACTCAACCGACGGCCATAAACCGTTTGAAACGGCCTCGTCTGCGGACGGCTTTTATCGGTAGACGACGACCCCCCGGCCGTGGAATCGACGACCGCCCTCGCGCTGGCCGTCGCGCTCACCCTCGCCGGAGCCCTGGGCGTCCGCCGACTCCGGAGCCGCGGGGTAGACGACGCCGATCCGGCGCTCGTCGGCCGGCTCGACGACCGGCTCGCCGCGACACACTCCGAGGCGCGAACCCACCTCGAACGGCCGCCACGGGTCCGCCGGCTGGCCGTCGTCGGCCGACGTCGCGGCGAGCCGGTGTACCGGCCGATCGTGCACGTCGACCTCGGGACGACGGACGCGCCCGGGCCGGCGATGACCGCCGAGTTCGTCGCGGGCGTCCTCGAGGCGATCGTCCCGGAGCTCGACGGCGAGTACGTGGAGCGATACGACGTCGAACTCGCCGTCGGCCCGGACGGGCTGTTCGTCGACGGCGAACGCCGACGGCTCTCGGTTCGGCCGGAGGCGGCCGAGCGGCTCATCGAGGCACCGGAGTACCACGCCCGCGACCTCCAGTGGGACCTCGAGGCGCGGAGGTGAACCGGATGGTGGGTCGAGGTGTGGAGATGAACCGGATGATAGGTCGAGGCGTGGAAGTGAACCGCGTGGCGGCTCGAGGACCGGTCGGGGCTACTCCACACGCTCGGCGAACCCGAAGCGTGGTTTGACGTCCTCGACGCGGACCTCGAGCACTTCCCCGACCTCGGTCCCGGGGACGAACAGCCGGAACCCCTCGACGCTCGCGAGGCCGTCGCCCTCCCGGCCGCGGTCGACGATCTCGACTTCGAGGCGGTCGCCCGGACTCACGGGTGCGGTGAGTCGGCCCTTACCGATCAGGTAGAGCTCCGAGGAGCTCTCGCGGCTCGCGTCGGGGGACGTCGCCCGGACGTAATCGAATCCGTCCTCGAGCTCCGCGCGGAACTCCTCGACGTCGGGCCCCTGGAACACCTTCACGACGAGGTCCCCGCCGGGTCCGAGCAGCTCCCGGGCGGTCTCGAACGCCTGCCTGGCGAGGTGGAGCGATCGGGCCTGATCGAGCGAGTACTCCCCGGACATGTCCGGCGCCATGTCCGAGACGACGGCGTCGACCTCCCCGCCGGCGAGCTCGCGGATCCGCTCGCGGGTACGCCCGTCGGTCATGTCCCCACGGATCGTCTCGACGCGGTCGGTTACGTCCTCGAGCTCGTCGATCCGCTGGAGGTCGACGCCGATCACCCGGCCCTCGGGACCGACGGCCTCGGCGGCGACCTGCAACCAGCCACCGGGTGCGGCCCCGAGGTCGACGACGGTGTCGCCCGCAGAGAGGACGTCCTCGAGCTCGTCGAGCTGTTCGAGTTTGTACGCTGCGCGCGAGCGATAGCCCTGCTGTTTCGCGCGGTTGTAGTAGTCGTCCCGGCGTGTCATGGCTCTCTCACCGTGTGTGCTCTCGCGTACCGACCACGAGTTGCCGACTCCACGTTCATACTCGTCGTGAGGTGGGTGAGTCAGAAAGGCTCGTCGGATTCGAGGCCAGCGCTCCGAGCCCGTAAGAGATCGAAAACGGATCCGGACTAACAGGACGTATACGTTCGTATCTCGAGGAACAGCTCCTCCCCGGTTGATATTCGGAAGACGGGAATCGTACACTCCTCGTCGACTTCTGCGTAGACGGCTGCCCGTTCCCGAACGGCGTCGCCGGCTGCAGTTCCAGTTACCGTGTAATCTCCCGTTCCATCGACCGGGTTTTCGACCGTGTCACCGGATTTCGAACCGAGGGTGAGCGTGTCCTGAAACACTACCTCGTCTGCCTCCGTTATCTCGATCGATAGCTCGTGGGGACTGTCGTCTTCGTTCTGGATACTGAGCGAGTCGATGGCGACTACGCTGTCCTCGGGAGCCGACGGAGAGACACACCCCGCGGTGGAGACGACCGCGAGTGGAGCGAGTGTGAGGAGCTGCCGCCTACGTCTCATACCAGGAGTAGTCATCTACCGTGAAAAGATCGTTCGGTCTCCGGGCCATCCACACGCCGGCTGACTCCGGGAGGCCGCTGAACCTACTCGTCGAAAGGTGGGCCGTCCTAACGCGCCCTGTGGGCTCGGTAGTCACTGTCCCTCGCGTTCCGACGACACGTGTCTCGCCTTTCAGCGTCGCCACCGACAACGGTCGTGGATCTCCGCCACCCGCGTTGAAGCGAAGCCCGGACGACGTCGTCACGCTCGGCCATCGGTCACGTATCCCGGTCGTCCGCTCTGTAAGGCCACACCCCACCCGAGCAGACGGTTCCCCCGAGCCGATCTGATCGATCGGCTTTCGACCTCGGGTGGTCCGATCAGCCGCCGAGGTAGAGGTCGGCAACCTCGGAGTCGTCGAGCAACTCCTCGGCCGACCCCTCGAATCGAACCGTTCCCTGATCGAGGACGTACCCCCGATCGGAGATCGCTAACCCCTCGCGGGCGTTCTGTTCGACCATCACGATCGAGGTCCCCAGCTCGTTCACGGCCTCCACGTTCTCGAACACCTCCTCGACGATACTCGGTGCGAGCCCCGCCGAAGGCTCGTCGATGAGCAACACGTCTGGTTCCATCACCATCGCGCGGGCGAACGCCAGCACCTGTCGTTGCCCGCCCGAGAGCGTCCGCGCTTTCGCTCCCCGTTTCTCTTCGAGGATCGAAAACTGGCCGTACAGCTCCTCGATCCGTGCTTCGAGTCCCGACTCGCGGGCGACGCCGCCCATCCGGAGGTTCTCGTCGACGGTGAGCGAGGAGAAGACGTTCTCGATCTGTGGAACGTAGCCGACGCCCCGTCGAACGAGGTCTTCGGGCGGCGTACCGGCGATCTCCGCACCGTCGAGACGGACGCTGCCGGACCAGGGCGTCAACAGGCCGAAGACGGTCTTCAACACGGTCGACTTCCCCGCACCGTTCGGGCCGATCAGGCAGACGATCTCGCCCGCCTCGAGGTGCATCGAGAGGTCGTGGAGGATCTGGACGTCACCGTAGCCGCTGTCGACGCCCTCGACGACGAGCGCGTGATCTCCACTCGCGTCGGCGCGCTCGCCGACGTCGGTTCCCGCGGTCACGGTCCACCCCCTCCGAGGTAGGCGTCGATCACGCGACTGTCGCTCTTGACGGCCTGGGGTGATCCCGTCGTCAGGACCCGTCCACGATCCAGGACGACGATCCGGTCTGAGAGCCTCATGATGAAGTTTATGTCGTGTTCGACGATGAAGAACGTCAGCCCGTAGCTCTCGTTGAGCTCCTCGATGAACCCAGCGAGCTTCCTCGCGAGCGTCGGATTGACTCCCGCGACGGGTTCGTCGAGCAGCAGGATGTCCGGCTCGGCGATAATCGCCCGTGCGAGCTCGATTAGTTTCAGCTGTCCGCCCGAGACCTCCGTCGCCCGTTCGGTCGCGAGGTGGTCGATCTCGAACAGCTGGAGCAACTCCTCGGCGCGATCGAGGTTGGCCCGCTCGGCGTCGGCCACCGAGCTCGGCGAGAGCCAGATCGGGACTAACGACTCCCCCGGCTGTGCTTGGGGCCCCACGAGCATCGCCTCACGGACGGACATTCCCTCGAGTTTCTTCGGGGTTTGGAACGTCCGTACGAGCCCCCGTTGTACGATCTCGTGTGGTGGCAGACCCGTGACGTCGCTGTCGCCGACGAGAACCTGCCCCGCGTCGGGTTCGTAGAACCCCGAGATCAAGTTGAACAGCGTCGACTTCCCCGCGCCGTTCGGGCCGATCAGTCCGGTGATCGAGCCGCGTTCGACGGCGATGGAGACGTCGTCCGTCGCGACGAGGCCGCCGAAGGACTTTTTCAATCCGTCGACCTCGAGGATCGGATCGTCGACGTCTGGTGACTCCTCGGCCTCGACTTCGTGGTCGACCGCCTCACTCACGGTCCTCACCTCCGTCGGTACTGGCGCTCGCGCGTCGGTCGGTTCCGGGCCAGATGAGTTCGCGCTGGGGGGGCAAGATCCCCTGGCTCCGGAACCGCACGACGAGGACGATCAGCGCGCCGACGAGCAACAGACGGAGGGGGCCGACGCTCACGTCGGCAGGTACCACGGCGACCAGCCCGCGAGTCCCCTCGAGGATCGCCACGATGACGACCCCACCGATGATCGCTCCCCGATCGCTTCCGGAGCCGCCGACGATGACGGCGATCCAGACGTAGAACGTGTTGATCGGGTCGAGGTCTCCCGGGCCCAGAAACAGGTTCAGATGCGCGTAGAAGACGCCCGCCAACGCCATTATCACGCTTCCGATGACGAAGGCCTCCATCTTCCGCCGGTAGGTGTTCTTTCCGAGGGCCTTCGCGAGGTCCTCGTCGGCCCGGATCGTTCTGAGCACTCGGCCCCACGGCGAGCGATGGATTCGTCGGACGATCAGGAAGACGAGAGCCACGAGGCCGACGACGAGCAGGAAGTTTCGGAAGTTCGCCGAGTCGAACGGGACCCAGGCGAGGGGCATCCACTCGGTTACACGTGGAATCCCCGGGACGCCCGCACTGCCACGGGTCAACCACTGTTCGTTGAGGACGATCAGCCGGACCACCTCTGCGAGCCCGAGCGTCGCGATCGCGAGGTAGTCCTCTCGAAGCCGTAGCGTCGGGATCGCGATCAGGAGGGCGATCACGACCGTGACGACGATCGCCGCCAGCAGACCGAAGATCGGATGCAGTTCGAGTTCGAGTGGCGATCGCGGCGAGGTCACCAGCGCCACGCTGTAGGCACCGATCCCGAAGAACGCCGCGACGCTGAAGTTGATGAGCCCGACGTACCCCCACTGTACGTTGAGACCGACCGTGAGCAGGACGTACATCCCCCCGAGGGCCAGCAGGTAGAACAGGTAACTCGCCGAGAGCACCCCGGTGCCGACGAGGCCGGCGAGGAGGATGCAGGCTCCTATCAGAACGCCCAGGACCGTTCGTTCGGTCCGGGTGAGGTCGATCATTGCCGATCACCCATGATTCCACTCGGGCGAACCAGCAAGATAGCGACCATGATGATGAACGCGACGGCCGGACCGTACTCCGCTCCGACACGCGGGATCAGCGGCGTCAGCTCGTGGGCCATCCCGATCGCCAATCCGCCAGCGACGGCTCCGTACACGGAGCCGATGCCGCCGAGGATAACCGCGGCGAACAGGACGAGGAGGACGTCGAACCCCATGTCCGGGTAGACGAGCGTGTCGAGTCCGAGGAACGCCCCACCTGCGGCCGCCAGCGCGGCGCCGATGATCCACATGGCCGTGATCACCTCGGAGGTTCGGATGCCGCTGACCCGAGCCAGCGTCGGATTGTCCGCCGTTGCACGCATCTTTCGGCCGAGCGTCGTGTACTGTAACAACACGTGTAAACTCACGACGAGGACGACGGTCAGGGAGACGATCACGAGGTGTCGCTGGGTGACGCTCACCCCGATCGTCTCTCGAATTATCGGAATCGGGCCACCACGACCCACGTCGAACGTTCGACTCTCGGCCCCGTAGCGGAGTTGTATCGCGCCGCGGTAGGCGAGGGCGACGCCGATGCTCGCGATCAGCAGCTGGATCGGCGTGGCATCCATGGGCCGGTAGACCAGTCGCTCGGTCGCGAGCGCCACGACGGTGGCGACGACCATACCGACCAGAACGGCGAGATAAAACGACAGTGGGATGCCGACTATCGACACCTCGGTGCCAGGAACGTACCCCGTGAGGAAGCTCCCCCCGATGATCGCGCCGAACGCGCCCACCGTCATCAGGTCGCCGTGGGCGAAGTTCGCGAAGTTGCCGATCGCGTAGACCAGTGAGAGCCCGATCGCCCCGAGGATGATGATGCTACTGAACACGATCCCGTTGGCGACGTACTGGAGCATCGAGAGCATTTCGACCCTAAACCCTTCCGCAACTGCTCGGCGTTCGGTGAATTCGAGAGCGCATCGCTCTAGTTATGCCTCGACGAAATCTCCCCAGACGTACTCGTGGTCGTCGACCTCGTAGATGCGGTAAAACCCGGGTGGATCGCCGTTTTCGTCCAGGTCGAGCGGACCGCTGACACCCACGTAGTTGACGTCGTCCGGGCTGCCGTCTTCGAGCAGCTCTCTCCCATCCGCGAAGGTGTAGACCTCCTCACCCTCCGGACGCGTCACGTCCCGGATGACGTCGGCGATCGCCTCCGAAGTGAACGACTCGGCCGCCTCGATAGCCAGCGCGGAGACGGTTATCGAGTCGTAGGCGTAGGCGGCCCAGACCGGTGGCTCGGCGCCGAACTCGCTCTCGTAGCGGTCGGCGAACTCCTCGTAGTTTTCCTGGCCTTCGGGGGCGTGTTCGGTGACGCCCGTCAGGGTTTCCTGACTGCCGGGCTCTGTGTTCTCGAGGATCTCGTCCGCGATCGTACTCTCCGCGCCGTAGTACTCGACGTCTTCGTTGTAGCCCTGGTCGTAGGCCTCGTTGACCATCACGGTGAACTCCTCTGCGTAGGTGACGAACAGCCAGGCGGTCGCCTCCGTATTCGCCATCTCCGTCAGCTGGGCCCGGTAGGATGCGTCCTCCTGGTCGTGTGGATCGATGTACGCGACCTCGCCCTGGTACTCCTGTTCGAAGATCTCTGACAGCGCTTGGCCGTAGTCGTTGTTCACCCACGTCACCGCCACGGTGTCGTGGCCGTCTTCGTAGATGAGCTCTGCCAGTGCCTCACCCTTCGCGGCGCCGCTCGGGCTCATCCTGAGCAGGTCGGGGTAATCCGTCAGCGTCGCCCCCGTGCTGTTCTGGCTGATCTGAACGACGCCCTCTTCGAGCGCGACGCTCTCGTGCATCGCGATGCTGACGCCGCTACCGACCGATCCGATGAAAAGTGGCACTTCTTCCTGGTTGACGAGCCGTTGGGCCGCGTTGACCCCTGGCTGTGCCTCGCTCTCGTCGTCCTCGAGGATGACCGCCAGCTCGCCACCGTCGCGAACCCCTACGTCGTTTACGTCCTCGAGTGCGAGCTCGACGCCGTTTGAGTTCCACTCACCGTACGGTGAGAGCGACCCGGTGAGTGAGTCGACCATCCCGATCACGTAGTCGCCGTCGACGTCGGCCGGCTCGCCCTCCTCGTCGTCCGTTCCTTCCTCGTCATCGTCGCCAAGACAGCCAGCGGTGGAGACCACCGTCGCTCCCCCGACTCCGGCAAGCACCTGCCGTCTCGAGGGGTGGCTAGTGTTGTGTACCGTCATGAACGCTGCACTCTATTGAGGGTCATCACTTAAGAGTTGACCTGACCATGGGACCCACCGCAATCGAATCCCGTTGAGTTTCGGGGAGACGATTAACCTAGAGCTAACGTGCTGTGGGACCGATCCGAACGGCAGCGATCGCCGTCCGGGGGCCGTGCGCACAGAACGCGCCGAACTGAGTGTGAGTGCGGCCGGAGGTCGCTTCGGCAAGGCTCAAATCAGTCGGGAGCTTACCGGCGTCGATGAACGGTCCCGGAATCCTCTGGATGCTCCAGGTCGCCGTCGGACTGTCGATGGCGGGGCCGATGTACATCGTCGGGATCGAGCTCCTCCGGGCTGGCAACCCGGCGGTCGGCGTCGGCTTCCTGGCGCTCGGGACGGTCGCGCTTTTCTTCCCGTCGTATCTCGTCCGCCGGATCGGCGGGCCACGGAGCTGGATCCGCTCGCTG
>LFCJ01002833.1_pt1 | contig 12576 bp, 4 predicted proteins | sample 643141 | NCBI WGS metagenome assembly LFCJ01 (sample SAMN03766243, study PRJNA286221) | soda lake metagenome | biome: soda lake; feature: Kulunda steppe; material: water; isolation source: sample B1-Br-g2 brine of Lake Bitter-1 | place: Russia: Kulunda steppe | collected 2010-07 | reverse complement strand
GTTCCGTCGCTTCAAAGGTTGCGTCACATCGGATCCGCAGTGCGGCATGAGCTATTGCAGCATCATGGATGGCCTTAATTTCTGTGAGATCTGTATCTGGCCGGTGATTTGTTCCAACACGTTTCCGATCATGGTAATTATGGACAATAGGTGATCCACCGTTAGCTGCTTGATCGTGACTAGAATTATAAGGTTCTACGAATGCTCTAGGAACCTTGTCTGCATCAAGATGATAATATGGTTCGACTGTTCGTCGTAACCAGTTGTAGACCCCACGTGTAGACTCAGTTCCGCGCATAATTGGGTTATATCTGTCAATAGACGACTTTTGGGTATCCCAGGGAAGCAAACGACCATTTGCCTCAGTCTCAATTTCTATAATAACTTTTAACCGCTCATGTCGAGCCATAAATTTCCCGATCCCTTCTGGTCCGTTCCCAAACCCGCCAACCTCATCTCTCAGACCTGATGCGATCTTACGCTGTTGGCAGTAGATATCTGTGCCTACATTCTCTGCAGTCTTTTTCCTTAGTAGGCCAACAGTGATTGAGAGATAAACTGGCTCATCGGATTCTGGATGTTGTATCTTTATGTTCTCGTAGCGCCGTGGTGCCAGGCCATCAAATGGTGTATACGACCATTCTGGCAGCCCTTCAGCTGTAACAGGCTTTCCATTAACAGTGATGTCAAGTTCGTAATTTGTACCCCTAATTTCTTGAAATTCATCTGATAAAAAGAAATTGTATGCCCGACCGAGCGCTGAACACAAACTTTCCGTGTTTTCTTCAGTCCAGCTATAATTTAGATTTTCAATTTGTATCTCTGTGGTACCGGGGGCAATATCATTATCTGAGTGGATCTCTACTGACCAATCAGTGTCATCTTCAAACCACTCTTCTGTAATCCTATAAGTCCAACCAACCTTTTCGTCTTCATGACAGGAGCGAATTTGAAATGGAACTCCCAGGTTGACTAAACTTTTTTTAGCACCCACACCAAATGTACCAATCAAACCGCGAGAACCCCCTTTAGCAGTTTGGCCTAAACCGAAAAGCATAGATGAGTCTTCACGTGGCACACCGCCTGTATCGTCTCGAATAATCAGTTTAGTTCTGTCACCCTTTTCTTCTGTCGATATTTTTATATGAGCAGGGCCGGATTGATTGTTATTTCTCTTCCACGCATCTATTGAGTTATCGCAAAGTTCTAGGCAGGCAGACTCTAAAGTCACGTCTGATTTCAGCGCTTTGAGCGTATCTTTTGTCGGAAGGAGTTGAGCTCGCTGCTGAGCCATATCCTGCGCTGTCTGCTGGGTCACATACTATTTGCTCGATCCCATACGCATAAGTATATCGGGTAGCTTCAATGATCACTTCCGAATAGATTTTAATTATAGATATATTCTGGAATAATGCTAGTAATTAAACACCTCTATATTTTTATCTTGGGCATAGTTGGTGAGTATCACATCTGTTTCTCCGATATTAGTACGGTTTTCTGAAACACTATTAATCATACGCGACCCCTCTAATCGATCAATTTCGAACCGGTCAAGAACCCCAGTATCTTTGTAGATACTCATAATTTTCTCAGACGGTGCATTTGTCACCATTACATAGGCTCCTTGGGAGTCAAGTTCGAGAGCAAGTTTGGCGAGTTCCTCTTGACGAGTAATATCGAACCCTGAAGGATGATAATTTTGAAAGCTTTCCTTATTCGGACCAGACGGATAAGGTGGATCAAGGAAGACTAAGTCGTTTTGACTCACTAACTCCAGAACTTCTGTGAAATCTTTGGATAAAATAGTCGTATTACTTAAGACACGGTGGGCTTCATGAATTCGGTTCTCAAGAAATGCGATTTTCGTCCATTGGCGCCCGATGGGTACGTTAAAATCACCCTCTTGGTTGGTTCTATAAAGTCCGTTCCAGCAAGTCCTGTTGAGGAATAAGAACAAAGCTGCTTCGCGAGGCGGGTCCTTACATACTCCTCTAGAGTCCCGAAGATTGTTGAACACTTCACGCTTCTCTTTGTAAAACTCAGTTCTAAAATCTTCAGAAGATTTTGGATTATCAGGGAGTGTTCTCTTTGACCTGTTCTTGGTGTCATTGTATTCATCTAACGTTCGTTGACGTTGTGACACAAGTGCCTGAAACTCTCTGTCTAATTCCTTGTTCTTCGAAATTATTTGCGAGGGTGATTCCTGAATCTGGGAATAAAAATTCATAAGACGAGAATTAACATCATTTATATATCCGTTTCTAGGCTCCAATGCAAAAAATACACTTCCACCACCAAAGAATGGCTCGAAATAGGACTCGAACTCCGTTTTTGGAGGCAAGTGGTGCAGAATCTTATCAAGGTACTGCCTTTTCCCACCTGCCCACCGGAGAATGGGCTCGGCCATAAAAGTAGATGATTGGGCTGTAATAAAACTCGTTTGATGTCGAGTCTCGATCACTGTTACCCCTTAGCATTTAGCATATTCTGGATTCGATACGTTTATTGAAGCGGAGTTGGGTTAGTTATTCAGTTAGTAATAAATGTCATCGGCAGATACAAATCAACGAACCCTATTCGAACTTCTCAGGTCCTGTAAAATGGGGGAAGCGGGTGGCATTGTTGGCGGACACATCGACCGTAATAGCCTTAGACAAGGACTCTATGTTTCTACAACCGAGGATGACTTGGTAAAATCGTTCTTCGTTGATGACTACGCCGAAGACGGGAAGTTGCTTATTATTACTGGCAGTGCAGGAGATGGGAAAAGCGCTCTTCTCTCTCGAGCGTTCAGATTAGCTCATGAAAAAGAAATAGATTCGCTAACAGAAGACGACATCCACATGGATGCTACCGCTTCTACTCATAAAACGAAAACGTATGATGAGACACTTAGCGAGTTTTTCGATACGGCAGTACAACGAATAAAAGAGGGAAAAGGGCCTCGCTCTGGAGTTGCAATCAATCTCGGGCTTGCTATCGACTTCTTCGAGCGAAAAGGAAATAAAGAGGAATATCAAGAGATATGGGAAGCAATAGAGGGGGCAAAATCTCGAAGGACAAATGAGGAAGGCGCGATCAAGGTTTTAAATCTAAGCCATCGAAAACTATTCAGGACCCATCCAAATCATTTTGGAGAAGGCCTGCTCAGAGAAATTGTAGATAAATTCGATGGTAGTGATCCAGAAAGTCCATTTTACGATGCTTTCCAATTTGAGAAAGAAAACTGCCCGGCTGGAGAGAACTGCCCTCTTCATTATAACATGGAGCAGTTCACAAATAAGGAAGTTAGAGCAAATATCACACGTCTACTTGCAGCTAAGAGCCTTATAGAAAACTCGTATCTCAATCCTCGCCGCATCTTGGATTACTTAGCATCTATCCTACTTCCTCCTGCGCTAGAATCGGTTGCGGACGATGACTCGGAGTGTCCAATCGGGCGCTCGATCAAGACAGATGGTAAAATCACATCAAGAACGATAATCTGGAATAGTGTTTTCCAAGTAATAGACTATCATGACGGGGGGTGGAATGGAAAGCTCGATCCATCTGCTCAGTCCGAAAAGAGGCTTGATCTGAAAATACTTGAATGGGCTGCAAATCCAGCTACACTAGACGAACTTTTGGAGGGGCATCCAAACATCACCAAATTTCCAATTAATGAGAAACTCCGAACTACGATTCGGAAGCAGTACTTAGAGGGGAAGCAACGTGAGCAAATTAGAACGGCCATTGAATGGTCTTGGTTCACGGATTTCCTCGGCGCATATACATACCTTAACCGAGACATGAGCGAAGATCTCGATCAACAAGTCGAGGAGGATCTTGTAGCCTGCGCGGTCAACATGAACCAAACACTCACGGATGCATTAAAGGGATGGAGTGGAAAACGTACTGATAGCAATTACATTGAATTTGTTGACGGGATAAAAACTACAGATTATAGATTTCTTGCACAATGGTCAAATCCCTCTCCAAACAGAGAAAAGTCCCGACAGAGAACTAAGCGTGAAACAACACCTGGACAACTTTGGTTTGTCCTTGAACCTGAACAAGCAAATACCGAAGTACCCATACCAATTTCTTTTGAACTATATGTATTAATGAAACGGATTAGCATGGGTTACAATCCAAATGTTCGTGATTTAGAGAGATCGGAGGGTATCCGACTGATCCATTCACGCTTATCTGAGTTCACAGACAAACAAAAATGTGTCCGTATTGTTGATAAAAGTGGAGAAGAATTACTCTCTGTTGAAAAAGGTGCTTTTAATGAAATCAAGGTTGGGGGGAAAAGCCAATGAAAATGGAACACAAGGACTCGGTTCCGTCACTAGAAACGTCGAGCAGTCGAGTAATAAAGGGCGCTCTCTTTCCAACGTCACCAGCACCAACGGTTCGAGAAACCATTTTCTCAGAAATACTCACCAATGTATTAGGAGCCGATCCAACTGTCGATTCTGTTGATGAATTTCGTGAGAAAGTCGCTGAAGATGGTCCGTTTGAAACAGAGGAAGATATCGACACCGCCTGGAAAATCTTTTCATCAACATACACCACAACCGGTGAACGAGGTGCCCGTGGGAAGAAGGCGAAAAGGTACATGATTCCGTTCCATCCATCCATCCCCAAGTGTATCAAGCCTGAAGAGACCCGAAACTGGGGCAAATGGTATACGATGTTAATGACATCGGGTGATGGGGAATTCAATTCGGATTTACACAAGAAATTCGTTAGCCGACTTGAGCAGCAAAATCCCTCAAACATTTTCGAACAGGTGTTCATTAGTATTGCGGAGAAAAATACACAAGACACAGAAGGAATTGACGAACCTGAGCCGATCCGCCCATATGTGAGCGATATCTCAAAAGCTTTCCAAACGGATCTCGAGGCCTGGCTTCGAGATGAGCACGACTCACCGTCGAACTGGCTTCAGTCAGCTCGTGACCTGTTCAGTTTACATTTTATGGTCTACTACATTCAACTGGCAATCAATCTCAGATTAGAATTCCAACAGTTATCGGAAAACCCGGGGCATACCTACTCACCAGAGATTAAAGGCACCCACTTTGGACTGTGGAATGAATCAGCGAGACAGAACCGAAAATTCTCACAAGAATACCGTCAGCGAGATGGAAATGGAATCGAACGAGATATCTACGATTCCTGGGGTCGACTCGTGGCATTGAATGTGATCGCAAAGACAGTTCAAAACAGTGAATATAACGATGGGAAAAAAGCGTACACATTATCAGAGGCAGTTCAGTTACCAGATCCAGTCAAGCGATCATGTGTGGAAGCCATTGAAAGTCATTTTCCAGAGGAGCAACGTCAGCCAGAAACCGACATCGTAACTTCAGCAAGACGGCTCACGATGTCTGTGCGCAAGAGCTATGAGCAGCGGTCCTCTTCAAATCAAACTCCAATTACAGCAGGGTTAAATGTGATACGACAGTTAGGTGATGGAAAAGAACGGAAATATTGGAGAACTCAAAGGGGAGTAGGTCCAACTTTGCGTCTCAATCAAGCCGCATTACGCTTCCTAGCGCGGCTGTTCATACTTGCAGAAGATGATATGCACTACGATATGTTCATACAATACCTAGAAAAGCGGGGAATCTTCCTCGATTCAGAAAGTCAGAGCATCGCACTCGAGGAACTCGAAGAAATGGGAATGATTGACCGCCAAAGCGACAGTGGAGGTGCTGTATATGTCCGAACGATTTGAACATCGTCTTGCACAGCACTTGGAGGACTTCCTTAAATCTCGTCCTCCAAAGCCTGGTCAGATTCTGCTTGCGAAATTTAATAGCAAAGCGGTCACGGATAGATTTGCAGAAGCTTTAGTTGAGCAGATCGGAGGCGAAGGGCCACCAGTTCAGGTAGCAGGGAACAGTATTTCACTGCCTGCCTATTGTCCGGAAGATGGAGTCCCAACATATATCATCCGCGTAAAGCCCGAAATTACCGAAGAGAACCCTCAAAACCACGTTGTCGTTCAAGGGTTTGCTACAAAGATGCGGAATTTAATCTCTGAATCAGCTAATTCAACCGAGCCACGGGCGATGCTTATGGTGATGGATGCAGATTCCAGCCTAGATACCTTAGAGGCGTCAGAGGATCTATTTGCTGAGGATGGTCCAATAAATCTTGATTCCTTCCAAAATAGCCTTCTGGAACCTAGTGATATCCAATCAGTACAAGGTAGCGCCCTGCTGAAGGGGTTGAAGAGTGTTATTGACCAGAATTCAATTCAAGCCGAAAGTACAGAAGTTCTGGATACACTTTGTGAAATTAGAGACGCAGTAGAAAACGAAGAATATGATCAGTTATCGGATCTAATTGGAGAATTACCACAGTTCTTGTATGACGATATGCTCACTGAGCAATTTCTAACAGATAAAGAAAATGAGCAGGACCTTGTACAGGCTGTTGAAGAAACACTGAAGAGTAATCTCGATCATGCTGAGAATCTTCGGCGTGCGCATAGGGCAGGAGTAGATGCTGAGTCACGTCTTAAAGCAAATTATGAGGAGGAGTTTATTAATGAAGTCCTTGAGTTAGGTGAATGGTCCTGGGCCCAGCATTCAAAAGCTCGGAAACATAAAAAAGAGGGGAAGATTCGACGCTTTCAGGATCTAGAGATCAGCGCGGCAGAGGAACGAATATACAACGCTCAAGAGGGAGGATCAAAGATTCAACAGACTCTTCTTTTGGTTGCTAAAGATGGCGACATGAGTCTCACAGCCCAATTTAATGCTGATCTAGAAGATACTCCGTTTGAATGCATTGATCCGAATGGGGATGATATCGGTCGTGTGACAAAGCGTAAGGGGCGTGTGACGGCTTCACTCGAGGATCTTGATCCCGAATCACCGCACTATGCTAAGTTCCAATTTTATATTGGAAAAAAGACAACCCGAGGAAAACCAACACATCAATTTGATATCGCTGTTGTTCCAGAATGGTTTTTCCGTGCTACAACTGGAACCACCTTTGATGTCGATGTTGAAGAGGAGACATTGCTCTTACCTGGGGATACAGAATTACACTTAGAGCAACTAGAAAGGCTTGATTTTGAGTTCAATCCACGCAAAGTAGACATAACTGAAAACGGCCAAACCGTTTCGTTTGATAGTGAGACTACAATTCATCCGAACCCTTCTGAAGTCACAGAGCGGTTATCATTCCAAATTGCCCCCCCAGAAGGGGTGCCTGTGGAGGTCGCCTTTCTAACAGAGACGACATCGGTAGAGACGGAAGAAGTCATATTACCCTTGATGTTAAGCGCCATTGTTGAGCCAAACCATTGGCAACAAGATACATTTCTTCTACCAGAGCAGCTCTCGGTTAATACAGATCGAGGCGAGATATATCGAACATCAGGAAAGAGTATTGGACTAGAAGACCCAGCATTAGAACTTCTCCAAATTGAGGAGTATATAATCGATGAAGGTACCCCACTTGGTCGTGAAGTCGAAGGTGACTCGATCGACTTTGGATCAGTAATCGAGGACTCGAATGAGATTCCAGAAACATTATTAAAATCATATGATGATCTATTTGACCACTTCAAAAAACGTGAACGGACACCAACTAGTGACCGGTGGGATAAACAGACACAGGAATTGGTACGGAATATTCTAGAGTCTTACGTCAATGCTGCAGACCAGATGGGTACGAGTAAAACATTTGCACCATCTGCCCCACTTCGATCATTAGGAACAATTCAGTCAGCTACCAGTGACAAAGTTTGGCTAACCCCTTTTCATCCAATACTCTTGGCGTACGGTCTGCGAATAGCAGAGTGGCGTGATGAGGAACTCATTAGGTCTGCAGACACTGGATTTAGACGGGAAGAATTCATTGAAAAGTTCAGCCCATCTGGAATATTGCCTTATCGAACTTCAGATGATTCAGACCAGCTTCTGCGTGGCCTCCGGTATCGAGAAAATCCATTGTGGCAAATTTATTCACCAGTAGAATCACCAGGAGCAGTGACACCTTCTTACATGGAAAGGGTAATCCGCGATAAATTATATACATTCGTTCAAGCTTTCCCCAGCCTGTTTTCACTTCATCCAGAGCGTCATTTAGTTATTAATTTGGTGAATATGGGTGACTTAGAATCAGTCGTTAAGGGTCTTTTCCACTTCTATAGAAAGATAGATTCATCTGACTTTGAGTCACCAACTATTTTGCTACGGATATACGGCGGTGAAAGCGAAGGCGAGTCACTTGATCAGTTCTTTAATGAGTCGTCTGAGTCTCGCTTGCGTTCTACCTTAGAGGGGAAAGATGACGAACTTGTAGATACACTACGCCAAAAAGTCCACTACATTCATGAAAAGAAGTATGTTGACCAAAAGCAAAAGCCTGCCCATATAACCTTTTTCCGAGGTCTTTTGGAAGAACAACCAGGAATAATGACTGACGTGAGCGATCTTCCGTCAGGCACTTTGAAAGAAGGTCTCTTCTCACGAGAATCAATTGATGTGGAGACATCACCTGATGGGGTTGTTTACACCGTTGGATTTAGCTGTGATGAAGATTCTGATGAATTAATCCACAACGTGGCACGTGTTGCTAATGCCTTAGAAGCGGGGGTAAAACAGGACTCATATCAAATCGGCCAAGCTCCTAAAAAGAGGATCGAGTCAGCTCAAGATACAAATTTGGCCAAGTTGTGGGACAACTCCCTCTGGGTAGGCCATGTTCAACCGAATGTGGGTATTGAGTTTTACATCCGGTCTGAAGCAGATATGCAACAACAGACGGGTAAGCTGATGATACATTATAGTGATCAATATGACTCGTCCTCACCCAGCTACGATGTTATTACATCAACCAACAAACGAAATCCGTACCTGCTATCACTTCAAAGGGCGCTGACCGAATCAGAAATCGGGGGTCAACTGGATACTGAGAATATTTTGTCAACCCTTGTTGGTGTGGATGGTGATCTTGCTCTGAAACTCCAGAGAGCAAGTGATACTGAAGTAGTTGAGTTTATTGGTTTTGTTGGTGGCCTGGCACTGAGTCGTGCTATTTTGGAAAAAAGCTTGCCAGATCACGTATGGATACCAATCAGCATGAACGAGCTAGTGCAACATGATCGAGCCTATAGAGGAGGAGCAACTGGACTATTCCAGACAGATACAGATGGTAAATCAAGCGATGATCTCTGCTTTATTGGTGTCCCGGTTGAACCGTCAGATCCTAACTTAAAATTATGGCTCGTTGAAACGAAAGGCGGTAGTTCTAAAATCGATGCAGGGCGTGAACAAATTGAACAGGCACTTGAGAATCTACGGGACTGGTTGCAGCCAACGACAGATCCTGCAGATGAGCAACTACTCTACAGCGAGTTTGGGAAAATAATTCTTGATGCAGCACGGCGACTCTTCAATTACCAAATCATCTCAGAAAAGGAATGGGAACAAATAGAAACACGCGGACGAAAACTCTTAGAAGGTCAATTTGACACATTGTTCCTTGAGGATTCTGAGGGTCATGTTGGAGAAGTCATTCGAATTAGACAAAACACTTTCCAGTCAGAGTTCGACTCAGACGGACGAGTGCGGTCGATTGAAGCACCGATTGATGCACTTGAAATCTTATCAGGAGAGCAAGTCGAAGATATTCTACCTGATTTGAATATAAATCACCTCCAATTTAAAAAGCCCGTAGATACGATCGAGTCAGAAATAAGTCCTGATGCAGAAACACCAGTCTCCGAAACTGACGATCAAACAGAACCACCTACTGCCGCAGAAAGTGACCAGACAACCGAGTTAGACGAGTCGAAGCTCGATGGTACCTCAAGTGATGCTTGTAGGAATGAGGAGACAGACGAAGTTTACTTCGAGGATAACTCAACGGAGTCGTTGGTAAGTGATAATGGGACAGATGAGAGCTCGACAGATGGCGAAAGCAGATCTGTCGAAGACAAAATAGAGGGAGAACCAGACGATAATCAAAAAGATACTTCGCCAGACATAGTTGATCAACTCAGCGAGAGTCCTGCGCCAGAAACTGATATTAATCCAAGTAAATTGGTTTCGGATCTAAAGCAAGCCTTCGAATCTCTTGGTATAGATATTCATCCACCGAATCCAAACTCAATATCTGTCGGTCCCCGGAAAGTCGGAATTGATATAATTCCAAAGGAGGGGCAAAAAATAGGCGGCATTCTAGGGAATCTGGATACACTAAGCGTACAAATCAAAGCCCACGGTGATGTTGTTGGAACTAGGGTTCCTGAAAAAGGAGCAGTACACCTCGAAATTCCTCACGGAGATCCAAGAGATGTCTATCTTCGTGAAGGGCTTAGAGCCCTTGAAGAGCAAAATGATGAACTGCTTACTCTGCCGATTGGGGTAGACACGGAGAATGAGCACCATGTCTTATCTCTGTCAGAAGAAAGGCACGCGTTAGTTGGTGGGGCAACAGGTTCAGGTAAGTCTAACTTCTTAAGTACAGTTGTATCTTCGCTGGCGATCACGCACGATCCAGAGGAGGTCAAAATCAGCCTTATTGATCCAAAAGGCGTCGACTTTGGAGTTTTCTCATCACTCCCCCATGTCAAAGAAGGAGGGTATTTTGACACACCCGATGCAGGGACAGAGCATCTATTTAATATAGTCCAAGAAGAAGTGAAGCACAGGCGCGAATATTTAGCCAATACTGGAGTCTCGTCGCTTGCAGAACTCTATGAACATCAGGAGGAACTTGATGTCGAACCACTACCGTTCCATGTGATTATTATTGATGAATATGCAGACCTAATAATGTCTACTGAAGACGAAGAGTCTTTAGAGGAATCAGTGACTCGATTAGCACAAATCGGTCGTGCACTAGGGATCGTTATTCTGCTTGCAACACAACGTCCATCTGCAGACATTGTTTCAGGGAAGATCAAAGCCAACTTCCCATGTCGTATAAGCTTCCGCCTCCCTTCTAATACTGATTCACGAGTTATTCTTGATGAACCTGGAGCTGAGGATTTGCAAGGGTCGGGAGATATGATAGTTCATTCTCAATCTGGTGCTCAACATAATTTGCAAGGGTATTATTTGACTCCTACTGACAAAATGAAAACTATTAATCAACTATCTGAATAAGATACCTTTCCCGAAGCGATCTAAGAGAAAATGATCTGAATCAATACTCTCTAAGGTACGGTCTAGTTTAGCACCCACTGGTTTGACAGTTAAGTTATAAAGGGAAGACAGCAGTTTCCGTATGTCCAAGATTCCCCGTCTCCCTCCTTGATGTCCTATCCAGCCGCCTTACAGCGCTTCACCAGAAGCACATCATAGGTACCCTCAGTTTCTCACTCCCAGGCGGGACAGATGCTGGTATATGGGCAGCTACCACACCGGCTCTGAAGATCAAGTTCCTGCAGAGACATGGTCTCTGGATCAGGGTTGGGGTTGGTAGCCAATCCCGTTTCAGTCGCGACCGTCAGCTGTTGTGGAAGCCTTTCAAGATAGCTGCTGAACTCAGCCCAGTCTACGTCGGCGTTATACGTATGGCCATCCTCTAGATAGATCACCCATGCTTGACGGGCATCAATGTCATACGCTTCCTTGAGAGCCCAGGAGTAGGTGGCCAGCTGTGACTGATACTGGCTGGCTAGGTATGTCCCTTCATCAGGCTTCCGACCCGTTTTGAAGTCGACAATCTCCCAGCCATTCTCCGTCTCGAACAGGAGATCAATGACTCCCGACAGATGGACCTGGGGCTCGGTCGGATGGATTGCTGACACTTCATACTCGGGGAGAATTGTGGTCGCTTCCTGTACCCGTTCCCAGATATCAGTAGACTTGTACCTCTCGAGAATTGCTGAGAGTTGCTCAGCAATTTCACTATGTTGATCTAACTGTGTGTCCAGCTCTCCCTCATCGGCGGTGAGGTCATTATTTCGGAGATCGATATGTAGTGCTTCAAGAGATTGGTGAACAAGTGTTCCCCAGTAGCTCGCCGAATACCCCTCCGGATTGTTCGATCCTGGCGGCGATTCGCCCCTGGCCTCGCTCACGTTCTGCAAGGCCCGATACTGATATCGTTTCGGACAGGCGAGGAGATCATGGAGCGTGGAGGGGTTCAGCTCTCGTGGTGAAAACGTTATTCCGTCCCAGTCGGTTTCCGCCTCTGTTTGGTCCGCCTCGCTCGCTGAGGGCATTCCGAGAGGTGTGGCATCTATTGGATCGACATCACCTAGCATCCCGATATCCAGCGGAATCTGTGTCTGCCCATCGTCATTCGGATGCATTGCACTGTTGGTGAGCTGGAACTGATATGGGGTACCGTCTTCAGAGTGATCCCATTCGCCAGTGTCTTGGAAGGCATCCAGAAGGGCATGCGCCCACGACGACCACCTATGTGAGTGATGAATTGAGTCCCCCAGGGGCAGTAACAGGTGGTCTCCGGCCCGGGTAAACGCAACGTACAGAAGCCGCCAGTACTCCGCAAAGTCATCCTGAATGGCTGGGTTATACGGATGTGGGTACCGGAAGCGACCAGCATCGTCACGCTCTGGCGCTAGCCACAGCGTTGACCGGTAGCCATCAC
>LFCJ01002832.1_pt1 | contig 12580 bp, 9 predicted proteins | sample 643141 | NCBI WGS metagenome assembly LFCJ01 (sample SAMN03766243, study PRJNA286221) | soda lake metagenome | biome: soda lake; feature: Kulunda steppe; material: water; isolation source: sample B1-Br-g2 brine of Lake Bitter-1 | place: Russia: Kulunda steppe | collected 2010-07 | reverse complement strand
TGTTGCGTGGTGACGGTCCCGATCGACGCGCCGCATTTCGAGCAGGTGTCGAACTCGCGTTGGAGTTCCTCGAGCAGGTCGTCGACGGCGTCAGATTTGCCCTCACTCGAGAGTTCGAACATCTGGCGCATCTTCGTTGGATAACACCTAATATCAACGAGTTCGTAGGCAGTTTATGGCTAACGTCAACGACACGAATAACACCCTCGGAAAGCTCGAACGTGAGTGGGAGAAGCTCTATAACGCAGATATTGACGACCGAGATCGGCAAATGATCGAGGAATTCGTCCGTTTCGAGCGGAAAGGTAACCAGAATCGGAAACCCAATACGCTTATCTCCGATCTCGGCGTGCTTCGACGCGCTTCTGAGCGGGCTGAGACACCACTCGTCGACATGGAAATGACTGACGTACGTTCCTTTCTCGGCGTTCTCACTCGACCGAAGAGTCAAGATGGATACGGTCTCGCTGCCAATGGAAGTGGAGTCTTCGGCTACAAACGCGGACTCCGAGTGTTCTTCGAGTGGCTCGATGAGGAACCCCAGTACGGCGACTTCGGATTCTACGATGACATTGAACTCCCGTCCCAACGCGCTGAACGCGTCAGTGAGGGGCAAACGCTCGATGAGGATGACGTTAAGGCACTCAAGGCTGCGGCGAAAAATCCGCGAGATAGCGCACTCATCGATTTTCTCGCTGACACCGCTGCCCGAGTCTCCCTTGCGTCCCAACTGCGAGTTGGTGACGTTTACGATCTCGAGACGGACAGGCCGTATTACAAGCCGAACCCGAACGGGGAGAACCACAAAGACGCTCCGAACAAGCAGTACCCGATCCTCTACAGCCAGGCTGAGCTCCGCTCCTACGTCAACGCCCATCACATTGACCACCGTGCGGAAGCCCCACTCTGGCACGTACTGACTGGATACGATTTCAAGAATCCCCAGGACAGTGCTATGAGTGGTGATCGAATCCGGGCTATGCTCCGTGAGTGTGCGAAGCGTGCAGGCGTCACCAAACCCGTGAACCCCCACAACTTCCGGCACACGGCTATCACCCGACTCTCGAAGACCGGGCACACGCGTAAAGAAATACAACATGTCGCCGGTTGGGCGGACGACCGGATGCTCGATCGGTACGACCACACCACCGACCAAGAGCGAAACGACCAACTCCGCGCTCGAGCCGGATTCATCGACGAGGTCGACGCTGGAACCGAACCGGCACAAGCGAAGTCGTGTGGAAACTGTCGGGAAAAGCTCGGGCCCGGAACGCGGTTCTGCCCCAACTGTGGGGCTGCGACGACCGAGAAAGCAAGAGAGCGGTTGGACGATCAGAACGATCGGTTCTTCGAGTCTGCCACAATGGCCCAAGGAGAATTGGCCGAGGCCGTCCTCGAGTTCCGACGGCTGGCGGATGAGTACCCGATCCTGCGGGCTGCAATGTTGGAAAGCTGACGCAGCGGTCATTGATTTTCGTCTCCTTCTTCGAGAAACTCGAGCGTTCGTTCGGCATCGGCCGCAATCGGGAGATCGGACGCCGCAATCCGTTCTAAGTGCTCGCGGTTGGTCTCTATCGCGGTTCGGGGAACGTTTGAATCCGCCGCTCCGCTCATCTAAACACCTCCGTTTCGACAACTCCGGCTGGTAATGCCTGTGGTCGAACGGTGGGTTTTGCCCGCTCGTGATTATCTGAAGTCGATTCGTTCGTGCTGTTGGTATCTGGGGTCGGTATCATCTACTGTCGGCTGGTCGGTTTGGCCAACCAGTCCGAACAGACCGGAAAGAATTGTAGGCGGATTCCGACGAACCCACCCGAAAGGACTTTGTCCACTCAGGAGAGTAGAACAAACACGGGTTAACGGTCCTTTCCGGTCCGTTCCTTTACTTCGTGCGCCTGTGACCGGATCCTTTGGCCGGGGTGGTCGTGGGCGTCGAACAATACACTCCATAGCTCCGTCTCTACTCCTCGTTTTCGATGGGGTCGTACTGTGAGGCCATCTTCTGGAGTAGCTCATCGTAGGATTCGCCGCCTCTCTTCTGTGATTTCACAAGTCGGCGAGTTGCTCGAGAGCATGGAATTCGTGATTCAGTTGCAGTCGACATGTCTATTCCAATGACCACCACGTATTCCATCGGTAAAGTTATTCCGACGTACACTGATGTGTGATGTAGGTGGAAACAGACGAACATGGCTGACGACAATAACAACCCGTCCTACGGAGACCTATTTGTCGGTGACGAAACCGTCGACGATGAAGAGTGGAAGGAGAAACTAAACGGCTCTCTGCTTCAGATTGAAAATCGTCCTCGGGGGATTCTCTCGGATACCGACCGCGAGTATCTGTGTGGACTTCGAGAGTACAAACACGCGCAGTCGGAATCCAACCGGAAACAGGACATCCGCGAGCGGACCGTAAACGCACTCGAGGACTTCCTTCTTCTTGGCCTTCTCTTGGACGAAGAAGAGTACGACAAAATATTCAACAAAGAACTTGACGAGGAACACCTGCATGGCTATCTCGAGTGGATGATTACGTTCGCTTACATTGGTCTCGATCAGGACACAGACCGACTCGCGGATATTATCGAAAAAGGAGTGTTCTATGGTTCCAACCTGGATAAGACCGGTCGATGGGTTGGTGAAGCCTCCAACGTTGATGTATCTATCAACATCGAGTATAACCCTGATGTCGACAAACTCTATGACCAACTCCAACAGGGAGACGGAGATTCGTTGACCCCTGCCGAGATCGGGGTCCTCGTCCAGTCTGGTAAACTCGAGCCGGAAGATCTCGAGGCGTTAGAAGACTCGGGGCCAACGTTGCCTCGAGTGTATGCAGGTTCTCGTGGTGAGTCAAATTAACCTTTCAGGACCGGATCTAACGAGGTTGCAGGGTGGTCTGTCACTGACTGGAATTACTATTTTGCCCCGGCTAAGCGGACCCTATTATTGGTTTTGAGAACGTAGTGTTCTTCCACCTCAATTGGTTTTGATTCTGGAACGTGGAGTCGGGTACCGGACTATTTGTACCCGAGTCGAAAAACCTCACTCACCGAATAAAATAGCGGTTTCAACCGACTGAAGTACAGAAACCCGTCTTTCAATTAGGAGGGTGTCAAAACTCTTGATTTGGGAATTCACTCCCGGTAATGAGCCGACCGATTATTCGGGTGAACGAAATTCTTTGGCTTGACCATCGAACTCCTTTCGATCGACTTTCTCCAGCCCTGTTTGAATACGTCTCTCCCGGTCAAACAGATGTTTTGATCGTACTATACACATAAATGCTCTTCTGGAAGGGCGTTACAAATACCGACACTGTTTCTGGGTAATTCTTCGGCGGGGTCGGGTAATTGCTATTTTTACGTTGTCGTAGCGTCCTTCTTTTTATTGACGAGACTACCCGACTCGAGGAGTCGGGTTCAGAGATACGGTCTGTCGGCTAAATCAGTATTACTGTCGGGCGAAACCACAGAATTCGATATTGTGTTGGAATGGACTCAAGGACATTGGGGTCGGGCACGTGATAATAATAATTGGTCGGGTCTTTCGGGAAATGGGGCGAAAACGATGGACCCCGGCTGGCTTTTCTCCGTCAAGATCAGGTGTTTGCTGGAACCACTCCAAAGAGGAGTAACGAAGAACACCTCTCTTTCGGTAAAACTGACTTTTTCGTCGGTGAAAACGCTGAATTCGGGCTATCCAACGAACGGCAAGTACAACTCATGTACTGAATAACGAGCTGATAGCGTTATTTACAAAAAGAAACTGCTCTCGCCCTATTGTTCAAACGAGGTCGAAGCAGATCATCATTGTTCCCAACGAGAAAGAGCGATTGGACAGTTACAATATGAGATGTGGACCGTGCGCTAACACGCTTTTGCAGCTCACTATCTCAGGAATCTGCATATATCTGATCAGAACTAATATAGTGAGATCGCTTATCAGAACGGGTCTTCCGTCAGGCTTGACCAGCGGACCTCCACATCATCAAGTCCATACGTCCCTACCACATCCTCAGCCAGCGACTTCATCCAACCCCCGGCTACTGGTGATACCACTACCTCCTGAATCAGATCATCCAAACTTACTGGGATTGCCACACCTGTAGGGGTCTCTTGGTCAATCTTCTCTACATATCTCGAATCAATACGTGCACCGTCGGCTACCTCAAAATTCGAGACAACAGCTCGATACTCGCTCTCGTGCTTGAAACTCGGACGCTTATGAAAAAATGGAGAGATACGGTTCACTATAAAACGGTCAGCATTATTATATTCTTTGTAATTCACACACCCTGTGGTGAGGTTTGGTTTGTCCGGCAACGCCCTCGAGAAATCTCTCACCGACGTTTTAATCGCTACTTCCTTCCCTTTGTCTTGATATAGTTGCCACATCGCCGCAGTCTCCTGTTCTCGTTGGTGCCAGCAGCACACATACGTCGTGTACCTCAAAGCATCGTACAGCCTCGCCACAATACGCTCTGGCTCTTCTACTGCATCAGGGATCTGTTCAGCAAGATCTATCAACGCCTTTTCCGGTAATGCGCCCTCGAACGGATCAAAAAACTCCGCCGCCGAAGCAAACCACAGTTCCTGGTTCTCAAGGATAGAAACGAACTGCGTGAAATCAATATACCTCCAAAGATCGTCGTCGTCACTGGGTTGCCTCGGATTCCAGTCGTTTTTGGGAAATAGATTGTACATTATTGGTAACTAACCTAACAGGTACTCTAACTGAGAGCACCATAAACTATAATACTTGACAGCCAACTCTTGGAAATAGAATAACACGTGTCACCGGATAGTGCTGACGCCTCTCAAACAGCAGTTTCAGCATTTTCCCGGCTAGAGTCTGAACTTACCAGCCTGATTCTATCCGTGGAAAATATCTTGATGAACTATTACGAGAGAGAGTCTCGGTTCCCCATCGATCCTGAAGAGGAGGATATAGCAAGGCTGTGCGGCTACCGTTCCGAATTCGACGGCAACTTTGCCCAGCTGGAAGACCGGTTGAACAACAAATTGGTAGACACTGCGTACACAGCGCACTCAAATTACGAACTCACCATCGACGATCTTGGAGAGATTCTGGATCAAAAATACTACTCGCTGCCCTTAGTCGAACTCCATCCGGAGTACTACGACGAAGCCGATTACATCGTTCAGCCAGGGCAGTACGGAGCAAACGAAACTCCCATACTGATCCCAATTTCCGTCGATGACGGGCAAGTGACTTACTGGGACCCTTTCGTTGACTTCTATTTCGGTGGGCCAGACGACACACGGGAACGAGCACTGTCAGACACTAAATTCATAAAGCTCTGGAGTGATGCTGGTAAGACGAACTGGACGTTCTGGATAGATCGCGCACCGCAACAAACCCTGTCTGGGTTCAGCGAGGTAGATACATGATGAAACAAGTACAACCCCGTATTGAAGACGATACCTTGGTCTTTGCTGACACCGGTAACGTGTCGGAAACTGTTGAGGGGCACCTACGATACTACTATAGCCGCAGGTTGTTCGTTCAAGATATCAAAAGCCTGGAAAACGGGTACTCAATCCGGATTGGGGTCGCCTATCCACGTGACGTTTCCGACTGTCGGACACAGGACAATGTTTTGAAGATGGTGAACATCGGAGACGTGGCAACCTTCCAAGCAACTCCGGTAGAAGGTAATTATTATAAGATCAATCTCCTTGACCGCAGTGATGTTTACAGTTCATTCCAAGAGCAGCAGAGCAACCTGCTGGCTCAACTGGATGGCTCTATGGCTTCTGCAATCTACGAGAAAGTGTATCAGATGAGCCCAGTCAGGACACAGCTCAACGCTATCGTTGAACTGATTGACTACGTCCGGAATGATGGACCATTAGCTCTTCACAGACTGGAGGGTATTCAGAGTACCAGTAAAACTCAGCAATATATAGAGACGTTGGAAGACTTGGATTTCCTCCATGTTGACGAATCCGGTATGGTCCATTCTGGTGGGAAGATTGATGCCGCTGACGACCAGGGCTGGAACGATGAAAAGGTGATCGGACAAGTGATCAAGGACGGATACAGCGTGTTCCGGCAGAAGTTCGGCCTGTCTATGCTGAGTCACTTCCCTGTCTTCGCTAATGGTTACTATCTGAGTGCTTTTCGCCGGAGGAAGCCAGATCTACACCTGACGAGAGAGGATATCGTGCAGAACCTTCAGACGGAGTATCACAGAGATGCTGATCCATTAAAGGTAGATCGGAAGCTTGAGTCCTTGGATGAAGTTGGTGTGCTTGAGTATGAAAATAACGAGGTTAGCAGTGTTCAGGAAATCTATGATGAAGTGAGTCAGAATCTGCCTGCAGTCGGCTAATCTTTTCCGTGGATTGACTATTTCTGTTTTAAATGACTTTTGAGCGCGACCCTACAACGTTCTGATCAGTAACTGCCAAGTTCCACTGCTGAACGTTTCTTCTGCTGTTGTAGACGTTCTGTGAACGTTGTTATTTCGCCAATATACTAAACGGTGAAACGTCTCCTTTGGACCAGATCCGATAGATTCCGGTTTCGGGAAGGTCTGGCTCGAGACGGTTCTCGAGTCGATACGTTCTGGACCAGTCAAGTTCCATCCAGTCAACTACAGTCACATCACCAGTACACACCTGTGAGACCGGTTCGCGGCGGGTTCGGCGTTCGGTCGGTTTCCGCCGTCTTTGAGCGACCAACTGACGTAGCCATCACTCCGGTAGTTCGACTGCTAGGAGCCAGGTTATCCGTATTCTGTTAAGGAGCCTAATACGGATAATGAGATATCGCAGAAGATAACACCTCCCCATGTATACAACCTACACATGACACTCTCTCTTAGCGAACTTGATACACACCTATTCAAGTGCGCAGACATCATCCGCGACGCCGTCGACCCGACCGACTACAAGGAGTTCATCCTCCCGTTGGTCTACTACAAGGCAATCTCCGACGAGTACGAAAAGCAGTATCAGCGGAACCTCGACAAGTACGAAGACGAAGAGATCGCCCGCCGACCGAACCTCTACGATGTGCCGGTTGTTCCAAAAGGCTACCTGTGGGAGGACCTGCGGGCGGTCAGCGATAATGTGGATCAAGCTCTCAACGAAGCCTTCGACGCTGTGGCTGACGCGAACCCGGAGCTTCAGGGCGTCTTCCGGGCGGACTACATTGACGCCGACGCACTGGACGACGACCGACTCGGCAAGCTCGTTGAACACCTCTCGACCCACGATCTCGACCGTGATAGTGTGCCACCGGATATGCTCGGTGAGGCCTACATGGACCTTGTGCGGCAGTTCGCCGAAGAGGAAGGCAAATCCGGCGGGCAGTTCTTCACGCCGCCGCATATCGTTAATCTCTGCGTCCGGCTCGTAGACGACTTTGAGGACGGCCAGACGTTCCACGACCCGACCGTTGGCTCCGGTGGGATGCTGATCGAGGCGGCACGGTACTACCGCGAAGCAGGTGGCGACCCCTCGAAACTGAAATTCACGGGCCAAGAGATCAACCCTGACATCGCCGCGATTGCGAAGATGAACCTCTCGATTCACGGGTTGAATGGCGAGATTGAACGCGAGGACTCGCTGTCGAAACCGGCCTTTACTGACGAGGAGGCGAACGAACTGACGCGCTTTGACCGTGTGCTCGCCAATTTCCCGTTTTCGGCGGACTGGGACAAAGACGGCCTCCAGGACGACCCATACGAGCGGTTCGACTGGCACGAGAAACTGCCACGTGCGGATCGGGGCGACTACGCCTTTATTATGCATATGGCAAAGCAGTTGAAGCGACCCGAGCGCGATGGCGTCGGCGGGAAGGCTGCTATTGTCATCCCCCACGGGGTGCTGTTCCGCAAGCACGAGGGGCGATATCGCAAGCAGATGCTCGAAAACGACATGGTTGAGGCCATCGTCGGCCTGCCGGAAAACCTGTTTCAGAATAATACGATTCCGTCGGCGGTACTCGTGTTGAACGCCGACAAGCCCGACGAGCGGAGTGATGAAGTACAATTCATCCACGCTGCTGACGAGGCGTTTTACGAGGAGCTATCGAACCAGAATGAACTCACCGACGATGGACTCGACCACATCATTACAAACTTCCGTAACTGGGAGACCGAAGAGCGTGTGAGCCGGACGGTCTCGATTGAAGAGATTCGAGAAAATGACTACAACCTGAATATCGCGCTATACGTCGACACGACCGAACCGGAGGAAGACATTGACGTGGCTGAGGAACTGGCTAAACTCCGGGAGTTGCAGGCTGAAAGAGATGTGGTTGAGTCGACAATGACCGAGCACATGGAGGCACTGAGTTATGAGTGAGGAAGCTACACTGAACGAGTTTACCAACACCCAACACTCTGAAGAGCGTAAAGAGACACCAATAGGTGAACTCCCCAGCGATTGGGATGTAAAGTGGCTAAATGACGTAGTTAGTATCAATTCCGATGGTTTCAGTGAGGATAACTGGCCATCAAAGACGTTTGAATACATTTCCCTTTCAGAGGTTTCCAACGGCGAAATAGAAAGAAGTAGAACCACGCCTATTAACGAAGCACCAAGCCGGGCACAGCGAACGATTCAGCAGGGAGATGTGCTTGTTGGAACTGTACGACCAAAGCAAAGGAGTCATGGATTCGTTAGTGCAGAACACGACGGCAAAATCTGTTCTTCTGGTTTTGGTGCACTTCGTCCCGGACCAAACCTCAATTCACGTTATTTGATTCAAGAAATACTCTCTAATCGTTTCTTTTCACAAATGGAAGCATATGTTGCTGGTTCGGGATACCCCGCAGTCAAAATCAGCGACCTGAAAAAGCATCGAGTCTCTGTTCCTCCACTCTCTGAGCAGCGCAAAATCGCCACTGTACTCTACACTGTCGACCAAGCGATCGAGAAAACTGAAGAAATTATATCACAATTAGAACGAACAAAGAAAGGCGTATGCCAAAAATTGTTTTCTAAAGGATATAACGACCACTCTGAATATAAATCCACGAAGTATGGGAAGATACCTGTTGAGTGGGACATAAAGAAACTCTCAGAAGTCACAAATCAAATCCAAGCCGGTGGAACACCAGATACCAATATTCCAGAATACTACGGTGGGGACGTACCTTGGGTCAAAACAGGTGAGTTGTCACAATATCGTCTGACAAAAACGGAGCAAAAGATCACCGAGAAGGGCCTAAGCGAATCAGCTGCGCGTCTGTTCTCTCCCGGCACGGTTCTAATTGCAATGTACGGAGCAACAACCGGGGAAGTATGCTTCCTTGAAATTGAGGCCGCTACTAATCAGGCCTGTTGTGGTATTGTCACCACGGAGCAATTAGTTCCTGAATTCTTGTTCCATCAATTGAATTATCTTTCAGATTATCTTGAATCTCTAAGTGCTGGTTCAGGCCAACAAAATATCAGTAAGGGAATTATTCAGAAATTCGACGTTCTAATGCCACCTGTAGAGGAACAAAATAATATTATTGATGTGTTAAATAGTATTGATAACTCGATTGCTAAAAACGAGCATACGATGGAACGTTATCAACGCCTCAAACGTGGCCTCATGCAGGACCTACTCTCTGGAACAATCAGAACAACCGACACAAACATACAGGTGCCTGAAGAAGTGGCACACTATGGTTAGCGTCCCTAACGAAGGCGGCGTCGAACGCTCACTCCTCACGTGGCTCGACACGGTCGGGTGGGAAACACACGGTATGGATGGCGGGCGGGGCGCAAACGTCCTGGATTCGACCTACGACCGACGCAGCAACGAGGTCATCTACTGGAACCTCTTGGCCGAGCAAGTCGTCGCTCTTAACGACCAAATCACCGAGGATAACGTCGACAAGTTCCTCACCTCTCTCCGGCGTGATCTCGACCATGACAACCTGATGGAAGCCAACCAAGAGTTTCACCAACTGCTAACAAAGGGTAAGACATTCACCGTCCAGACCGACGACGGCAAAGAGACGATCTACGTCGATCTAATTGATTTCGATGCCGACAACCTCCTCGATTCCAACCGCTTCCACGCAGTCAATCAGTTCTCTGTCTCACGCGAGACAACCATTCGGCCAGACGTGACACTGTTCGTCAACGGCCTCCCGCTGGTGACGATGGAACTCAAGAGCCTCGCCCAGGACAACGACTACTACGACGCGATCACCGATCTCCACAACTACGAGGACGACGTATCCCGGCTGTTCGTTCCCGGGCTTTTCAACGTCGCCGCCGACACGCAGGAGTTCCGTTACGGCTCTATCGGCGCACCCACTGAGTTCTACGAGCCGTGGAACGACGCCCCTGAAGTCTATGCCGACGATACCAACCCGATGCAGCAGGCCGTCAAAGCACTCTGTAATCCGGCTACCCTACTGGACGTGCTCAAGAACTTCGTCTTCTTCGAGAAACGAGCCGGTGGTGACGCCAAAATCGTCCCGCGGTATATGCAGTACTACGCCGTGAAACGAATTCTCGACCGCGTTGCAGAGGGTACACACGACCGAGGACTCATCTGGCACACACAGGGATCGGGTAAGTCCTTCACAATGCTGTATGCCGCCGAAAACTTACTCAGCGGGGCCGCCGCACGCAACCCGCAGGTCTTCATCATCGTCGACACGGACAAGCTCAACAGCCAGATGCGCGACCAGCTATCGAATCTCTCGCTAGCCCACTGGACGGAAGCCGAGAGCATCAAACACCTCGAACAACTCATCGAGGAAGGCAACAGCCAGCTTGTCCTTACAACGATACAGAAGTTCCAAGACGTAGAGCCGGAGCAACAGGGCAACGACGAGGTGATCGTCATGTCCGACGAAGCCCACCGCTTCATGGAAGCCGATCTCGGCAGTCGACTCAAGGCCGCCCTTCCCGACTGCACACATTTCGGCTTTACTGGCACACCCGTCCGAGAGGGTGAACGCCACAAGGATCGAAATACGTTCCGCGAGTTCAGTCCCGAAGGCGAGGAGTATCTGCACCGCTACTCGGTCAAGCAGGGCATTGATGATGGGCTGATCCTTCCCGTCTACTTCACTCTCCGTCACGAGATGGAGTGGGAGGTCTCCGACGAGATCCTTGACGAGCAGTTCGAACACGAGTTCCGTGGGATGTCAACCGACGAGAAGCGCGAGTTTATCAAGGACAACGTCACCAGCAAAACCATCGCCGAGATCGAGCCCCGTGTCAATCGAATCGTCGAAGAGATCGAGACCCACTATACCGAAAGCGTCGCCCCGAACAACTGGAAGGGGATGGTCGTCACTCCAAGCCGCCGATCAGCGGCGATGTACGGCGAGCGACTTGTCGACCGCTTCGGCGATGACAGCGTCGAAGTCCTCTACACATCCACAAAAGAGGACTCCGATCTTATCCAGCAGTTCCACACCGACTCAGAGGAACGCGATAGCATCGTCAGGGAATTCAAAGAAGATGATAACCCCGAACTCCTCGTTGTCCACAATATGCTGCTGACGGGCTTCGACGCCCCGATCCTGAAGACGATGTACCTCGACCGGAACCTCAAGAACCACAATCTCATGCAGGCAATCGCCCGAACCAACCGGCAGGCTCCAGGCAAGGAAAACGGTGAGATTGTCGACTTCCAGGGCGTCTTCGAGAACATTGACGAAGCTCTCGATTACGATGCCGAAACCAAAGCCTACGCCGCCCGCGACAAGGAAGACCTCTTCAAGGACCTCGTGTCCCAACTGGAGGCCGTCATGGGGATCTTTGATGGCATCCCAAAGGATGACTCACAGGAAGCCGCCAACGAAGCGCTAGGGCGTATCAGCAAACATCCCGAACGTCGAGAGTTCAAACAGGGATTTCGCCGTCTTCAGAACCTTTATGAATCAGTTGCTCCCGACGCCCGGTTGGTCGACGAAGAGGTCGGAGACAGCTACAAGTGGTTGAGTCGGATTCAGGTTGCCTTCCAGCGCACTACCTCCGGCAACGACGCTCCCGAAGAGGACATGCGAGAGAAAACTCGTGAACTCCTGAACAAGAACGTCGACGTAGGCAAGATCCGTGACGACTTCCCGACCTACAAACTCGGCGAGGAGTACCTCGAAAGCGTTGAGGGGATAGAGAACCCGAGCGTAAAAGCCTCACAGGTTGCCCACGCAACCCAAGACCACTTGCACCCACGGACGGGCCAAAACCCACGCTACAAACGACTGAGCGAGCGCGTCAACGACATTGTCGAACGTTGGCAAGGAAACGACATTTCCGATCCCGATGCTGTTGAAGCCCTCAAAGCTGTCGAAGATGAAATACTCAGTGTCGACGAAGAGGCTGGTGACGACTCAGCAGAGCGTGCAACGTTCGCAATCTCAACGCACCTCAGCGAAGAACTGGACGGTGCAATCGAATCCGACGAGAAGGCTGCCGAAATCGCAGAAGCCATCGTAGATTCCTTCGAGGAGCGAGTTGATACCACCTATTCAGGGTGGGCGACCAACAAGCAAACCGAACAGGACATTGAGTTCGTGATTATCGACGTTCTCAAGCTTGATTACGACCGCGGCGATCTTATTGACGATCACCTCGTAGATG
>LFCJ01002831.1_pt1 | contig 12580 bp, 13 predicted proteins | sample 643141 | NCBI WGS metagenome assembly LFCJ01 (sample SAMN03766243, study PRJNA286221) | soda lake metagenome | biome: soda lake; feature: Kulunda steppe; material: water; isolation source: sample B1-Br-g2 brine of Lake Bitter-1 | place: Russia: Kulunda steppe | collected 2010-07 | reverse complement strand
TCTCTCTCTTTCTCTCTCTCTCTCTGCCTCCAAGCCCTCCTCTGCCCGCGCTCCATCCTGTCAAGGTCCACACATAATTACCTGCGCGCCCACACATGGCACGCAGATCTGCCAGCACAGCTGTGGGAGCTACGAATTCTACTCGCTGCGCAACCCCCTCAAGCAGGACATCACATTCAGGCAGGCGCGCAAGGGGTTTCCTAAGGCAGTGCTTGTGGGCGTCGTGGACGCTGTCACAGGTGCGGGCTTAGGGTGGGCCTGTGGCACACAAACCCTCGCTGACACATGCATGCACTTGCTGCAATGCGCCCGCGCTTGCATCTTGGGCTAGGGGTGCGCGCACAGCCCCTTGACCACGTCCTCATCCGCCAGCGGACACCGACTTGATGCCTCGTGGGATACACACACACATACACACACATACACACACGCGCACACACACAGGCACACACACGCGCACACACACACACACAAGCAGCGTGGCATAATTTTATGGAAGCCGGGTCGTGCTTGCATGGCACGAAGGTTGCTTCGCCGTGCCAGCGTTTGACTTTCGCGCTAGCACACGGCGCCAGCTCAGAGCTCAGAGGCGCTCAACGACTCAGCAGCTCAGTGAGAGACACGGCTCCTCGTGGGTGTCAAGGCTCCTCGTCGGTGTCCGCCAGCGCCGCTGCCCTGCCCCCTCCCCCACACACCATTGTTGATGTTGATGCCTGTCCCACACAATGCGGGGCACGCTGTGCTGTGAGGGGCACCTGGGCGGAGGGGCGGACCAGCTGGTCCAAGGTGTCTCTCGCAAGCACGCGCCATTGTTGCCCGGGGTACAAAACAATTGCTTGTGGCGGCCCAGTACAAAACATATGCCTGAGGTAGGACTACTTCTCCCTGAGAGTGCCTGCTGTAAGAGGCACAGATGTAGCCACCGCTTGCGCTTGCAACCTGTGGGCATTCTCTGTGTCAAATATGCAGGTGTGACCCACTTGAGCCCCTCTGACTTGTACATCATTAGCCCAGATGATGCTCTGTTGCTTATGGCTGGAGGCGCTGAAGACATGACATACTCCCAGCGCCACGCTGAAAAGGTGTGTACATCGGAGACTGAGGCGCTCTGCTGGGACTGCAAGAGTGGCTTGTGTCTAAAAGCATGCGTGCCTTCCACATAAGACAAGTAAACCGACTGCCTCTCTGACTTGCATGGACTTATGACAAATTGATTTGTTATACAGGAAGATTTTTTACCAGGATGAGCACACTCCAAAGACATGCATATACCCTCACCCAAGCATGCAGGAACTACAGCATGCACCAAAGCAATAGCTAATGGTATGCACACTTTGTGCTTGTTCCTTTGCTTGCTCCTGCGTGTTGTCTGCATTCATGTTTGTCTGTCAGCACGTGGGCATATCCACATGCTAACTTGCTGAGGGCTGCAATTGGGAAGCTGAACTTCTAGGGTCAGAGCCTTGTTGACCACTGTTCAGAAATGCTTGATGCTGGCAAGGTACTAAGTAGACAGGCATGGCGACCTCATGTGTCCATAGAGTGCTGGCTGAAGGTTTCATGCTCATGCATTGCTTCAGCCAAATAGGTGTGCTCCGTGTTGTATTCCCATTCTGATGCACAGGTCGAAGAGGAGGCAAGCGCAGCTGCTGTGGCGGCTAAGAAAGAGCAGCTGGAAGTGGCGGAAGCCGCACCATTCAAGGCCAAGAGGGTGGGTGTAGGGCTGCTGGCCCTGCACTTTGAGGCCTTTCCTGGAACATGTGCAGTACGCGAGAGGATGGGCAAACGCCAGCTGCATTTCCCCCGACCCAGGGTGGGCGGCACACTTCCAGGAAGAGAGGATGGGCTGAACCTTATAGTGTCCACCCTCCCATCTGGGGATGGTAAGCTTAAAAAAGACTGCTTTAAATAAGACTGCCTGGCCTGGGCCACACACTGTGTGGCGCGTGTGTGTGGCTGCAGGGCGGCAAGCTCACGACACCGGAGCAGCGCCAGAAGGAGCTGCACGATCCCGAGCACCTGGTGGTGTTGGGCTGCGGGGCGCCCATCAAGCGCCTGGCTGACAGCTTGGCCGAGTTCTGCCCGCCTGGCAGCAAGATCACGCTCGCCGTCTCGGATCACCCGAGGTATGCAGCCCTGTGTGCGCAAGCGAATGTGCGCACCTGTGCATTTGTGTGTGTGGGTGTGTGCACTGTGGTTGTGTGCATCCCTGAGCACCCGAGGGATGCCTCCGTTTGTGGCCTGCACTCCATGGACGACAAACCAGCCGTGCATGGCCCACCTGCCCCCAGGTTCAATGCCGATTACCAGGAGCTGAGGGCGGCGTACGGCAACCTGAAGGTCAACGGAGTCAGCTTCCGTGTGCTGCGCGGCAACACCTCCAGCAACGCATTCTTGTTGAAGCTGGGCGTGACGGATGCAGACTCAGTTATCCTCGGGGCTGCCAGCTCCTCAGACAGCGCCATACCAGCTGATGCGGACGCCCTGGTGCGCGCGCACTGTTCCTGGATAAGCATGCAGGGCAGGTGTACCTGTTGTAGGTGGTGGCATGCCCTCAGCAACATCTTCTGTATGGGAGCCGCCATTCATCAGGTCTGGCATCGAGAGCATGCGCCCTTTGTCTGGTCCTGCATGAAAGGTAGGCGCCCTCTGTCTGGTCCTGCATGAAATGCAGGTGCCCTTCATCACGTCTGGTGGTGAGGGCACGCGCCCTTTCTCTGGCCTTGTGAGTACGCTCTTTAGCACAGTGCACCTTGACCGCATGCTTCCGAGGCCCAATAGTGCACGATTGGTGCCTGAGGTGCAGCTGCTCCGCCTGCAACCAAGCATCTTGCGTACCTGTCGTTCTGGGTAATACCTAGGGGGACTTTCTCACTCACCCTTCATGGCTATCAGTGCACTTTTTCTTGTCTCCATCTTCTGCACATTGTGCAACCATTCTGCCTCCTGGATGCGCCATACGCCCAAGAGCAGCCCAGCAGCACAGTGGTTGCCACGAGGCAGCTCCAGCATCAAAAATTTTGATGCACCTCCACTGCCTGATGCACTGCCATTGTGTCGCAGAGGTGCACACGCAGCGCGCATCACTTCACCACTGCAATTGCCACCCAGTGCCTGATGCACTGCCATTGTGTCGCAGAGGTGCACACGCAGCGCGCATCACTTCACCACTGCAATTGCCACCCACTGCCTGATGCACTGCCATTGTGTCGCAGAGGTGCACACGCAGCGCGCATCACTTCACCACTGCAATTGCCACCCAGTGCCTGTGGCTTCTCTGCTTTTGTTTGAGACCTGTGGCTTCTGTGCTCCGCCGACTGTCATCCAGCCTGTGGCTCCTGTGATCTGGTTTGGGGCTCCTTGCCCTGAGTCTGCTCATGCTCCTGCCCATGATGGTCCTGGTGCACGCAGATGGTTGCCACTACCCTACAGCTGAACAGCCTCCTTGAGGATGAAGCCGCGCGTTACCTGGCAGCTCAAACGCCCGGCAATGGCAACTCCAAGCAGGCAGGCAGCAGCAGCAGCAGCAGCAAGATCTTGAAAGGCAACAAGTAAGCAAGGGCATGAATTTAAAGCAACAAGTGAGCAGGGGGTAGACTTGGAAACCTGGAGGGCGACAAGTGAGCAGGGGGCTAGCCTTGGGAGCCTTGCCAAGGCCAATCTTGCTAAGCTTTGACAGCACACTGTGGCAGAGGAGGGAGCAGTCAAAGGAGCTGGCAGGGAAGTTTGTGCCTTCGGCAGGACTGTGCAATGTTCAAGACTGAACTACTGCATGTGTAAGACGCATCAGCACCAGTCTTGGACCCTTTACACTAGCAGCACGCACAGGGGGAGGCCGTTCTTTGCTTTTGACAGCACTTGGGCCAATGCCAGGTCGCGCGCTGGCATCTGCTGGTAAAGCCATAGCAAATTTTGTTCAAAAGGCCTGGGGCGCGCATGCATCCATTCACACAGCAACAATCAATTGAACTCATACAGGTAACAGGCACACACACACACACACCTATGTACGCTTGCAGGCCACTGGCTGTAGTCAGCTGCATTGCCGAGGAGCGCACAAAGGATGTGCTGAAGCACATCATCGCCCCCCGGGCAGCCTGGGCAGGCAGGCCTTCCAGTACCAGCCTGCCTACAACAAAGGGTATCTCCCGTGGCCTCTCGCTGCAGGTGCCCACAGCCTCGTGCATTCCCAGAGGCTGCGCGCGTGTATTTCTGAGTGTGTCTGTGTGTGTGACAACATGCAAACACGCATTTTGAGGCTGCACTTTGTTGCTGCGGGCGCTTGTAGCTTTGGTTGTGGCCCCTGACTGCAAGTGTACACAGCTTGAGTGATCCCTCTTGCTCTGTTTGCAGTTGCATAAGCGCACGCCTACCTGTCACCTCTTGCTGTGAAGCTGCATCACTATCAAACCTCAGAGGCCACTGGCCGCAGCCCCTGCCTCACCGTCTTGCCCCCGCAATAGGCACAGAGAGCTTTGTGACCAAGGCCCCATTCCTACCTCTGGGCAGCTGCCTGGGCCGTAAATGAAAATCATGGTACCCCTGGGATGTGGAGCCTTTTAAAATGGCAGGGGCACCTGACTGCAAGTGTACACAGCTTGAGATTTGGTCCAGGTGTCGAGGATGGAGCTCGACTCGCTGAGCACGTATTTATTTAGGTGCTTATGTCCGGCACTGAGTCCTCCTTTGGCCCACACCTGTTTGCTGAGGTTGCCTGATGGCCACGTGGTCTGTGCCGGGCATGTGTGCAGGTCATCATGACGCAGGAGCTGATCAGCGGCATGCTCACACAAGTGGCGTCTGACCCTTTGCTGCTGGGCCTGTTTGAGGAGCTGCTTAGGGACGAGGGAAGCGAGCTGTACATGCGTGCCCCTGAGGTCTATGGCATACCTGTGAACATGGCCAAGACCTGGGACGAGGTAGGCAACGGCCTGGCAGTGCCTTGCCACATGCAGGTTGCTGCCGCAACACGACCCTCCACATGCTTTCAGAACCAGCGCACCCTCCTGCGGTGCTTGGCTTGTATTATAAAAGCTGGGTGCAGGAGTTGGCGGAAGGTGCCCATGACTGATGTTCATAAGACGGTGTAAATGTGCTTGCACAGCCAGGTGGCATGTTGTCCTGTGTCCATGTATCCACCCGTTTCTTTTTTGCCAGATTGGCTTAAAGGCAGACATTTTTGGGAATTTTTCCAGGTGCCCACACAGGTGTGGATGCCAGAATCTCAAGGTGCTGCTTACCCTGGTAGCTGAGTGGACAGAATTTAACATGTTTCTTTTTTATAGGGTTGAAACCCTGAATCAGAGAGAGTTCAAACCCTGTTGGTTTGTGCGCGCAGATCCAAGATGCTGTGCGCTCAAGCAACACAGTGTGCATGGGCTACCTTGACCAACGAGGTAATGTGCACCTGGGCGCCTCCTCTGGTACTGAAATCACGCTCAAGCCCAATGAGAAATTGGTGGTGATTGCAGAGAGCTGACGTGATGGGCGGCGTAACGTGCCAGCAGATACGTGGATGTTGCACTGCGTGCTTCATGCTGGGTGTTGTAAACTTAGCCTGACCTTCTGAGCTTGTTGGAGGAACCTGTGTGATGTGGAGGCCAAGCCATGACGAAGGTGACAGAGTTCTCTTACTGTAACTTCAGGGTTTCATTGTACCATGCATTCTTTGTTGGGCCTTTTCAACTGCCATTGTGAGGCGGTTTAATCATGATCTCTCTTTTATCGGTTTGCTGAGCAAGTTGCTTTTGTTGCTTTTGCTTTTGTCACTCACTCAATCCTTTGAGGTGGCTAGGAAGTCAGGGCTTTGTATGTAGCTCTATGTACAAAGTAGTGCGTAAGCTTGAGCCATCAGGCAGGTGCAATCCCGCGTGGCAAGTGCAGCTGCACGAACGCAGCCATGCAATGTTGCTGTTTACCCTATGGCTCACTCTGGCACGTATGGAGTCAAGGGCCCATGGACAAGGGCATTTTCAGGCTTTTCCTCAAAATATATTGGAAAATGTAGTGGTTTGCCTGGCAACATGGAGCAGCAACATGCTTTTCTATACACACTCCCAGTTCCCAACTCCCTGACTCCAGAACCTGACGCACAGTTGCATTCTCTAGTGTGTTTGGCGTACCAGACAATGTTCAAGCAGGTTGAACATCGTCTGAAGTTTGATTATTTGCACTGAGCGAGCTGAGAGCACATGCCCAATAGGCAGGCTAGTAGTTTGACATGGCAAAGGCGTGAACGGCATACAACTTTGGTGGGTTCACAACCATCTGCCATTTCTGGGCGCCAATCTCTATAGCTATGGCATGCTGATTCCCATGTGATGACAAAGACATTTAAGTTTAAAAATTGGCTGCCTGGCACAAGGCTGATTGATTTGTGGTTTGGCATCCAGAAAATGCTCTAAAGAAAGATGTCTAAATCGAATTGGTCATGACAAAGGAAACAAACTGTTTGATTAGTCAAGGCATGCAAAGTTAGGGAGCCTGTAAAACAATCCTGGCAAGAATATGAAAAGGAAGAAAGAAGATGAGGTATGTCGATTTCCATTATTGAATTTGCATATAATTGGCTGGTCGGCATCAGGGTGGCCAGCTGTACTTCTAGATAGATGGCTGACCATAGAGGTCACTTGCCACCACGGTGGTGGCTTAGAGGTGGTGGCAAGTGCATCAAAGTCGACAAACACACATGTACAATTTATGTTTACTGTGCAATGTGTAGAAGATTGAGTGTGCAAGAGAAAGACTACGTAAGCAGCAAAACAGCTGCTCACATCAATTAGGGAAAAGGGGCCACTTTGGGAAGAAAGGGAAAAGCCCTCACCAGAAAGTTACTGCGTAGAATACTATTTTTACCTAAAATAGTGAGGAGGAATCCCTGTTGGTGTAACCTTCAACTTTCTTTCCATGCCAGCATGGTGTGCCTGCAGGAAAGACTGATCTCAATATATCTATTTAGTTTTACTTCAGTACCCAATACCAGAAATACGGTCGGAAGTTGAAGCTCTTCCGATAAATGAGTTTCTGTTCAACACTTGTTGACACTTTCCTTGCCTTAACCAAGTACAATGCAATGAGGTGAAAAGCAAACACCTCCCGTCCGTACTGCTGAACACCAGCTATACCAACCTTTGTTACTAGCACTGCCTGTGGAGCACCTATGCGTATGCACCCGATGTTTATAGCTTTTTGGTCGGACCTATGCAGAGCTCGTTGGTAACATTGCAGCAAATTGTACAACCTGCGGTGCACTACTTACTAGTGAGCATCATGCTCGTAGTCGCGCGGCGGGGAGGCAGGCTGTAGTGCTGGACACCTTCATTCTGTGCGTTGTTTCTTTGCAGCTCCTTCCTACGTTGCAAACAAAAGATGGAGAGTGCTTATCATTGGGCTTGGGTGTGCAAGTTTTTTCCTGTGCTGGAGGTGACAAACATGTGTTTGTGTGAGCATTCGTGTACATGTTACATGCATATGCATGTACACGTTTTCATGTTTTTTCATGCATATAAGCGTATGAGCATCGCGCGTGCTCCGTGTCGTTTAGCGGTCTACTTTAGAGTAGGCTAGTTGAGCTATGTGGTCAATTGGCCTGTTGCAGCAACTCAGCGTGGCCCATAAGTGAGTACGTACTCTACCCTGGGCGAGCAAGTGATTCTGCAAGCACTCAAAACATCAGCATTATCATATCATCATGATGAATCTGTGGAATTCAAAGAAAGTTGAGAAAAGCGCCGTCGTAAGTCTGAGCAAACTTCCGGAGGGTGTTATCTAACCAAAAGTCCGGGCATGATCCTTTTTTGAATTAAACAAAACTTAAATCATAAAACTAGGCTGCTGGCAGAATTTGGGGTGAAGAAGAAGACCATGGTGGCCTGGGTGGGTGCTCAGCCTTTGTTTTTGGCCTATTTTGGATAGATAGCACATGTGCGCCCTCACCATGGGCCCATCAGAGCTCCTATCACCCCCAGAACCCCACCAGTATCTCCTTTCATGTTGCTAATTGATGTTGTATGTTGAAACCTAGGTTTGGAGGAGGTCAGTTTTTGACCCTTTTCGGTACCCAATATGCACATCTCACTAACCGCTGGGTCTTTTCACTCCAATTACTTTGAAATGATGTTTGTCTGTTATAATAATACCGAAACACTAAAGCTTAAGAGCTGTGGAAAGCTTGCGAGCAGGGCTACATCTGGATGCTGAGCTTGAAACTAGCCTGTCACGGAGACCATACCCACTTGGGCCTTGAAATCATGCCAAATCCATACCCACTTTGGGCCTCAGATAATCCCCTCTGGCAAACTTTTGAAAGAGGGGATGATCCCCCAGGGGCCTACGCTTCTACGAATGAAGCGTGCAAGTTTTTATAAGACACTTCTTGGATTGTAACAGCATGCTTACAATATCGATTTTTTTAACCGGTGGCGTTGCAAACACTGGTTTTCAATTCCAACCGAAGTTTAAAAGTCCTTAATTATTTGACTACCATTAGCCTTCTTGTAGATGAGAAAAGCGCTGTGTTGCAGTTGAGCAAAGTAGAATGAAGAGGAAATCCAGCATGGCTTGGCTGGGCTTGTACATGCATGCAGCACTTGGTATCTCATTGAGCATTGCCAGGGATAAGACTCAGGAAGCTATGGGAGAAGTACACGCGCACGCACGTGATGGGCAAGAGCTGTTGCGGTCCTGCGCAAAAGAAGAGGCTTACTTCGTGCAACGGCTTGACCACTTTACTTTTGCAAGGGGCCAGGAGGCAACATTCAAGCAGCGATACGTCCTGTGCTCAGATGTCTTTTCACAAGGCAGCCCGATTTTCTTTTATGGTGCGTGCTTTTGCGGACTTAAGAGCTGAGCATAGAAGTGAGGCCCCCTCACTTTTGCCTCGCTGCTTTGGTGCAGCGGGGAACGAGGGTAGCTTGGACACGTACGTGCATGCTGCCGGCCTGATGTGGGAGAGTGCTCCACGCTTCAGGGCAATGCTCCTGTTCGCTGAGGTGTGTGGATTGAGTAAGGACACCTTGGTATGGCTATTGTGGTACAGCCTTGACAGCCTTGTTCTATGCACAGGTCACATGCCCAGCAACAGTTGCCCTGTGGTGGCCAAAGTTGGCGTTCCCGCATTGCCATGGGCTGTAGCACAGGTACTACGGGAAGAGCCAGCCATTTGGAGAGGACAGCTGGAAGAAAGACCCCTCATTTCTTACAGTTGAGCAGACAATGGCTGACTATGCCACGCTTATTCAGACTGTGAAGCGCAGATACGATGCGCTAGACAGGTGCGGAGTAGGACGCTTCGCTGCAGTGGTCCCCTCTTGCTTAAGACACACTAGGCGCGATCACATGCTCCTTGCATGGGATCGAATTCTTAAGCAACACTTTTTATGATAAAGAGGCCTGCTCTCTGCAAAGCCTAGGTTTTGTAAAGACAGCAAGGCTCTTAAGCCGTGTGTGCTCCCATATAGCAGTCGCTACTTCCGGATCTAGGCCCCACGCAATCATTCTGACGCGCTGAGACGTGCGTGCAGATGCGGGCAGTCGCACCGACGAGCTAAGATGTGCGCGCACGCCCATTGTTTGCATGCCCGACTTTGCTGAGGCTTACATGTGCAAGTCTAGATAGCTGGTCAGGCCATTGCGGCGCCCGCACCAGAGGTTTACCCAAAATCGAATTGGCAAACTCAAGCGACTCCTCCCCCCCTGCTCTGGCTGCCTGGCCACCCTCTGCGCGGTTCCCAGTCCTGTCATCGCTTTTGGTGGTTCTTACGGGGGGGAGCTGGCAGCGTGGATGAGGCTGAAGTACCCCCACATTGTGGCTGGAGCCATAGCCGCCTCTGCCCCTGTGCTGGGCTTTCCGGACGAGCCTGGCTTCGATCCGTCTGCATTCTGGCAGGTAAGCCCCCTGGTAACCTTCCTTTATCGCCACCTTCTGATCAGGTCGATTGCAACCGGTTGTGAGCCTACTCGCCTTGCGACAGGTCGCCAGAACATGTGAGCCATAATCTGTGGCCATCTATTGATCAGTCGCTGAAGGGCAACTGAAAAGGGGGAGAGGCATTGACACGGCTGCTGCGCTACAGGCAGCATGTTTATTAGATGACAGGCCTGTTATCTAATTCCTTCCTAGGAAGCAGCGTTGATGTACGGGCCTCATCAGCGAATGATAGGTGCTTGTGAGGCGTGAGAGCCAGGCAAGACATCTTTTCTTTATTGATGTAGGGAGTGTTTTCACTGCCTATGTAGTTGACGCTCCTACCCAGCTGCTGCCCAATTCAGTCGTGCTCTGCATCAGACCCTGCACCCGCAATGTCATGGCGCTTCTTGTACCCTCAGCAACTCAAATTCTGGGTGGGCCGTTTACCTGAGGTGGCTCTTTATTTTTTATGTTAATGTATATCACTCCTTTCACTTTTCTTCCTCTGTCTCTCATCACACACACTATACACACTAATTTGTATTTTTTACAATTATTTTTTATACACAGATTGTTACCAGAGACGCTACCCCTTCAGCAGGGGCGGCTCTGGGCTGCTCAGCGAGCGTGCACAAGGTCTTTGAAATACTGGTTGCCCTCGAAGAGAGTGTGAGTGAATGTGTCAAGTGAGGGAACTCTCAACTAGCTGACAAGCGCGAGCAGGCGGCGCACACACAGTTACTTCCTGTCTTCTGTCGGTATTTAATTTAGAGTGTTCAATTAAATCAGTATTAAATCCAATCTAGTTAGTGTTCAATTTGGTCAGTGCTCAATCAAGCTGAGTACACTGTCATTGCCTTGGGCTGTGAACTTCTCTAATGCCTGTAATTTTCTGTCATTGTGAGCTTCTTGCTTGGGACCTCAAATAAAGCGCGAAATAGGGATAAGAAATGGATGGTGTTACTGTGGTCGTATGATAAGGCTTTGGTGTGACCTCAGAGGGGCCCCTATTTACATTCTGTACAATTTCCACCATGCTTTAAGTGCTTTGCTGGTCAGGTTCATGCTTTTTGACTGCCAAGCTGTTCTTGTAGATATGACGTAGAAGTAATAGGAAAGGAAGACATAGAATGCATGTTGACAAATTTATTCATCACCTGCAATCTCAACAGCACGCATTTAATTCAATCGCAACCACCATCACGATGCAGGATTATGCAGCCATATCAAAGCGCTTAAGACTCTGTAATCCTCTTACTTCTAAGAATCATGTCATCCAAGTTGCCTACTGGCTTCAGGTGAGGCCCTGCATACTGTAAGATCTGCAGCTCGATCGCATCTAACAGTCTACCTCAAGTATTTTTGTGATAATCCGCATTTCCTGGCTTGGAGGGGTGTAAGCTAGGGTTGAAAAGCATTGTCATGTTATGATTTGGCAAAGTCTGTCACATTCTGCCAAACAGTGAGGGAAAGTGATTTGCTGCATGCCTTGCAAATGTGTATTCTGCACTAGGTGTTCAACTCACAGGTGTGCAAAAAAGGGATAAGATATGTTGTATGCTTCAATTTATTCAAGTCCAGAAGTTGGCAACAAGCCAATTCAGGTAGCAACAACCCAATCCCAATTTTGTTTCAAGATAGTTGTGCTTGCAGGCAGCAGCATCTGGGAGCTGCCTCAACTTGAGAGTGCTGACCTGCATCTTCCGACTACAGTCACGCTTGCTTTGTTGCTTCTTTTGCAGCAAGCGTTTCATGCATGACTATAAATATGGCTGCTTAAGTGCTTTTTTTGCAGCACGCATATACGAATGCATGTGTTCTTTGCAGGGTGCATTTGATGCATATGCAATGGGGAATTATCCCTATCCTTCCTCGTATATGAACGGCGACGATGCCCATCCGCTGCCAGCCTGGCCCATGCGTGCAGCATGTCGGATAATGACACAGGCGGGTGCAGCTTACTCTGTGTTTTGCTGCTAAGTACCTTATCATGAGCATCACGCAGCACCTGGCTCATACCTGTATCCATGTTTAGGCTTCTTTGCAAGGAAGGGGCACTCTTTGTCAGAATGTAAGATCTTGAAAACAGAGTAGAAGGCACTCCCTGCTATTGCCATCTTGAAATAATCCATAAAGCACAAAAACCAGATAAGGTGAAGGCTTTCTTTAATATCAGTCTCCCGTGCTTGCCACGCAACCTTGCTAAAGTTTGGACCTTCGCAAAAGCATTCTATGCTGCATTACTTTCTTTACACCCTTCACAAACAAATACATTTCAGATTAAAGGATTTAATAGGTGTGTTGTGCAGTGCTTCGATTAAGTAAGACGCGTTGCCAATTGGTCGCACTTTTTCACTTTTGTGGCAGGGTGTTGCAGGGTGTTGCAGAGCAAGCAAGCACCCTGCATCACCAAATGGCGACACGGGCAATGTTCAAATATGACCCCGCATCGCCAAATTCTTACTTATTGAGTTATAATTATTGTACTAGATAACACATAAACCAGTGCTGGGCGTTTACGGCGTAATTGAGAATTGGCACCGTAATTTACGGTGCATTAATGACGTCAGACGTCCACCACCGTAAATTACGGTAAATTTCTGAATGACGGTGGGAAATCGTAAATTACGGTGGTGTTTTTGACCGTCAGGGACTCAATCCCGCCCTGAGTGT
>LFCJ01002830.1_pt1 | contig 12580 bp, 20 predicted proteins | sample 643141 | NCBI WGS metagenome assembly LFCJ01 (sample SAMN03766243, study PRJNA286221) | soda lake metagenome | biome: soda lake; feature: Kulunda steppe; material: water; isolation source: sample B1-Br-g2 brine of Lake Bitter-1 | place: Russia: Kulunda steppe | collected 2010-07 | reverse complement strand
GCCCCTGCCCCTCCCCTTGCATCCACTGTTTGGCTCAGGAGCATTCTCCCTTGACCCTCTGCCCCTGCCACTGCCTCTGCCCCTGCCCTGGGCTGCTATGGTTGCTGAATGCTGCCTCTCATGCCCCTCCACCTGACAAGCAACGTCGGGTTCCAAGCGGATGCGAATCTCCCTGGATTGCTCATTGCTCAAGCGCTTCCGATTTGTGCAACCTTTATCAAATTGTGTCCTTAGTAACCCTTTAGAGCATGTGGCTCCATGGTCGGCCCCTTGGGGAGCCTGGATCAGAACCTGGATACTACGCGAGGTCTTGATAAAAGTAATTTCTAAACGGATTACAGATAGCGAGGACCCCCAACAATTATCTTATTATTCGCGGTAACCCTAGGAGCAGTACGGTATATGCTATTTTGCGCCTTCGCCGGTGTTTGAGACCGTGTGTTTAAGAAGCGGTTGTTGGATGGAGATATTTTACTGAGCCTGGAGCATTGGAGGGCCAGTTATTGAGAATTCCTGTTTTCTGGATTTGATTGTGGAACACTTGATGACCGGAAAAAAAGGAGAAACAAGGACAGTACTGCAAGATGGCACCATGAGCTTGGAGGCTGTGGGGAGGGGAACGGCGTGGCATCCAAACCGTGGGTGTACGTGATGGTGAGTACAAGGGCAAAGTAATTTTAAAAAATCACAGCGTAAGGCATGATGCAGCTTGTGGTCTATGAAGTCGTGTGCCCTCTTTTGCATGGCTTTTGTGCTTCAGGCGAGCTGGGGCAGGTCAGGCCTCACGCTGAACGTCGCTTGTGCTCAACGCTACTTGTGTGCATAAGCCAGATTGTTGACAAGCCAGTAACAGCGATTTGGCATGACAGCAAAATCAACAACATTGGACTTTTCTCAGCCCTAGCCTGCTCACAGCTGTCAAGCCCCGAGGGGCACTGCCTTAGCCTACCAATGACCTACAGCCCTTATGCCATACGGTCAAACTGATCAACATATTCATGGTGGCACAGCTAAGACAACTTTTGCACCGATGGTGCTGGTGGGTGACTGGAACCCAGCAAAACATGGATGCCTGTGTGCTACAGACTGCCTTGCGCTCTGCCAAAAGCCAAAGCCACCGCTTTTGCCCGCTTTCAAACACGTGACCAATGCATAAACGCACCTGGCCAGGCTTTGCCCCCTTAGGCTTCTTGAGCACCCCTGCTTTGGCCACGATGACGTCACACTTCAAGTCATTGCGACCTTTGGAGAAGTATGCGGCCAGATCGGCTGCACACTGCACGTCCTGGTCACCAATCTCTGGACCTCTGCCAGCGCCCCCTGGCTTGGAGCCCACACTGCGATGAAAACGAAGGAAGAGTTGCATGCACAGCCTGTACTGACTCATGGAAAAGATGGACAAGCACTGGTTGTGCTAGGACTTGCTGCGCTTATGCAAAAATGTGCTTGCACAGCAAAGGCAGTTTGAAACTGAGCAGTGCATGGAAATGCTTGCAAGATACTATTTTTAAGGTGGTGCAGTCCTCAAAGAGTGTTTTTGGTTGAAAGGAAGACTTCTGCGTACCCCATAAACACACAGGCACTGGAAAACGACCCTGTCATGAGAACAGCCCCTCTAGAGCGCTGATCTTTCCTTCTTTGCTAGGGCCTGTGTGACTTGAGGAGGCCACATTGTTGTCCAGCAGGAGGGGCCCTGTCAGTGGAGGGCCATGCACGGGACTGGCCTGCTTGATCAGTAAGGTCAGGTCAGGTAGGCTGATGCAACGTAAGCCAAGGGGAGGAGCGCTGTCTGACATATATGTATGGGGCCCTCACCGGAGTGCCACGTGTGAGCCTGGCCTGCCGCGGATGTGGAACCACAAGTCCTCAGGTTGAGCCACTCTGCACGCACAGTCACAAACATGTAGAGGCGCTGATCCCATTCCTCGCCAGCTGCAGCTTGGTCTGTTCCAGAGCCGCTTCAACGATTGTCTGAGTGGCTCCAGCGACTGTCCGAGTGTCAGTGCCTCTACAAAACAGCGCAGACTGTGCGAGAGCAGGGAGTGTCCTGTGGTGGAGCGCATAAAGGATGGAGAGGGGCAAGCAGCCTCGGGACTCATTCAGGCAGGGCAGCACTCTTGGCACAGCAGCAAGGCAGATAGATGCAAGGATCGCATGTGGCCATTGCAAGCAAGCATCCTTTGGAGCATTCTTGGCTGACGATGCTGACAAGAACTTGCTGAGTTACTGGCATGTAGTGACTCAATTAGAGGCTTGGCATGCAAAAAGATGCTGGACCAGAGCGCTGCTTCCAATCTCCTTGACTAGGTTGTATATCCCTGTCTATGCCAGTCAATCCATCAAGCCTCCTAGGACCTGACTGGCAGAGACTTAACACAGCACCTACACCAAAATTTGACTGCTAACACTTACGAGTGGCTCAGCACATCGTTCTGCTTGTTGTTGCGCCCTACAAGGATCTGCAAGAAACAAAAGAACCAGAAGAAAGGCAAGGCTAAGAAGCGTCAACTTCAGACACAGCACCCTCTGCAGATAATGCAGCACACCAGCCTGCCATGCAACCTGCAGCACACGAGAGGGCCATGCACCTGCATTCCCCCGCCCCTGCAACCCTTCTGCAAAAAAACACCAGCCAACATGTTGAGAATTGCAGCTTGCCGCAAATACAAATGCTGCTTGCTGGCACCACACCCAGCTTTTGGCACCCCTGGCTCACCTGGTAGCCCCGGGGTGACTTGAATGACCTAAAGCCACTTCCTCCATCTGCAGTACCTCCAGCTTTGCCTCCTCTCTTGCTTGCCCGCGCAGTGGCCTGTTTGTAGCAGCACGCGCATCATGGCAACTTTTTGAAAGGCTCTTTCAGGGGTGCAAATTGCATGCAGGGCAGCAAACTCTGGCTATGAATCTTCAGAAGCGTCAAGACCTTTGCTCGAATGCACCAGTACAAAGTGATTGCAAAAAAGCAAAGCAAGGAGATTTTGAGACAGAACAACAGCAAAGGAGAGGGGCAGAACAGCTGGCGACAACCCCACGGACCGCCAACCCCACAAACCACCATCACTGATATCACTTTCCAGGACAGGCCTGTACATCAACATCCAACATCCTTGATGATTTTACTTTCCAATAATGCCAGGATCTCTCCAATCCAAATGCTGTACAATGCTCATCCCTCTGCAGACTAGTGTTTCAGTGCCTGATGCCTCAATTAAGGTGCCCCCCCTTCATTCAGCATCCTTTCTTGTCCTTGAGCCCTTTCACACATGATCCTCGTACCTTGCGTGCTTTAGATGCAGCCTTAGCTGCCAGCGCAGCATCTGGAGGTGGCTTCATGTAGCCTCCACTCACTAGCTCCTCCTGCACACGTCACCGGCAGCACACAGCTGAGCACGGCCCCAGCAACCATCTATTCCCCATATTCACAATCAGGGACACTTGTTAAGTGAGGACCCCCTCCACCCCACTGCTAAAGACACATCAACGAGAAACAACACATGGTTGAGCTGGGCAGCCGGGATTGCTTAAGAGCCAAGTGGCACTATTTTGCATGAGCTCGAGGGTTGATCAAAAAAGGGCAGGAACAGCCTGTCATAAACGGTTTCCTCTTTGCTTGCCGCCAGCTTTAGCATACCAGGTCTAGATGTCCTCTAGCGGATAATATCAAGCTGTAAGGAAAGACCTGGAATTTGTGTTCTTAATGCGTTCTTGGTACACGGCATTTGTGCTTGTTTATTGCCTTGTAGGCACACACAGGTGAGCAAAGGACATAAAGAGACCAAAGGTAGGGATTAAATCTTGATGACCTGTTTCATGCAATTGCATTTATTCAGATATAATGTTTTCCAAACAAGACCTTTTTCTCACCTGAACCTCCATTAACGCACGCTCATCATCAGTCCCTGTTCTTGTTTTCAGCTGTTTTAAGCTATCTAACACCTGGAAATTGTATGAAATAAAAGGAGAACGTTTTATTGAGCAAAGAGACTAGTTTAACATTAGCTCCAAGCAAGTGTTATAAGCTTAGGCATGATAGACATGCTTGTGGCAGCTGTTGCTATTTGGTGTAATAAAGACATGATGACTTTCTTCACAGAATGATATGATTCATCTTTACTTAAGAACAATGGCATACTTAATAATAATGACATGTTGTGTTTTTAAAGGGCTGTCTTGATCATGCTCTATGATACCTTGGGCAGTAACAGAAAACGTCAAACTGTTTCTGGAAATCAAAGTTGTAAATATTGAAGTTGTAGATATTAAAGTTGTAAATATTGATTTACCCACCTGCTCTATGTACTCAAGTTCCTCTTGTGCTGCTTCCAGTAACGGACCGACCGCATCAGAAGCGCGCCTGAGCTTCCGTGCTCTTTTGTACATATCCTTTGAAACCTGACAGATAACAAGGAGATGGGACAACAGGGGCAGGCATGAAATCATCCTTGACTCAGTGCAGGCCTAGGTTGAGGTCAGATCAACGCAGACTCTTCTTGATATGCTTTTGGTATAGTATAGTCCCAGTTGGCTACGGTCACACTATTGATACGATCAATAATGGCTGAGGCACCTTGTGGGCTGCCTTTGCAGTTACCTTGAAGAGCTCCCTTACCCTGCCTGTCAGATTTCTATTGAAGCGCTCAGACAACCCAAGTTGAATGCCACAAAAATCTTGTCAATACAAGTATCTTTCTAGCTTGCAATAACACAGTTACACAGAGGCACCATTGAATCATAAGAGCCATAACTTGCATTCAGTGTAAAATTCTGGCACACAAGTTGATGTTGTTGCGCAACAACGGCGTTCCATTTTGCGGTGCAGGGCACACAGCTAAACACATGTTTGGAGATACATCACAGCTTTGCAACCGCATGTTCCGGTATGAATCAGGCAGGCCCCAACATCAGGTAAAGAACCACACCTCTACAGCAGTTTTGGTCGGGTCCAAAGCCAGCGTCACCATCTCCCCAGTATCCCAATCCTCGCACTCTATCTCACTGGCCCCTGCGGGCATAATACAAGGAGGGGCGACTGTGCTGAACAATCTCACTAGCCCCTGCAGGCATAACAATCTCATAGTAATCTCACTGGCCCCTGCAAGCATAATACAAGGAGGGGCGACTGTGCTGAACAATCTCACTAGCTCCTGCAGGCATAATAATCTCATAGTAATCTCACTGGCCCCTGCAGGCATAATAAGAGGAGGGATGACTGGGCTGAACAAGCAGCTGTTTCAGGCTCTGGTCCAGATCGGAACTGTTCCGGGCACTGACCCAGATCGGAAGCTGTCTTTGGTCTGATGTTCCCATCAGACCACGTCCCTCAGGGCGCTGTGCACACTTGGCTCAAAGCAGGCAAGCCAGTCATCATCTTCAACCGCAAGCAACAGTAATATCTTATGCTTGCAGAGCCATGCTACAGATATGTGGAAAAAGCTAATTGCTTCATGCTAACACCTGGGCTCTCAACAACTGCACTGCGCACCAGGAGGGATGCGGTATATGTTGGCAGTGATCATGTCGGCTGCTTTTTGCACAGCCGTGACCTTTGAAACGTCTGACAGCTGAGCCTCAAAAGTCCTTATCTTTGAGCAGACTTTTTTATGCAAGCCCTGCACGGTTGAAAGCAGCTGCTGGTGGAGCCGGGCGTGTCTTTCATCGCTCTGCAAGAGAACAGGCAGGAATGTGTGTAGAAACGGAGGTGTGAGCATTAAAGGTGATATGGGAGTGGAAATGCGCATGGGATGAGGTTGTGTTTGGCCACGTGATTGGGATGAATTTGCATGTGCCTCAAATCACTCAGCAGCACTGCAAAAGTCAGGAACACATTGGCTGTCCATACGTGAGACAGCAGAAGATGGTAATTCCAGATGGTAAGCTGGGCCACAAACAGAAGATGCAGCTAGGATTTATTTGTGCTTGGCATTCTGCTTGTGTTGCCCTGATGTGCAGCTTTGAGAAGCAGTCGCTCCCTGTTAGCCCTGGGAGCGTGCGAAATTACCGTCATCTGTACTCGTCAACCATTGTGTGGTTCCTTCTATTGCACTGCCAACATGCATGGTTGCTTGCAGAGGACCGCACAGACTCTAGGGAGAGGCAGGGTGCTTGGGTAAGCATGTGGCGCAAGCAGGGCACAAAGACAGAGCCTGCAGATCTCCTTGCAGCTTCTTGTGCTGGGGCATTCAACAAGGTCTACAAGTAATGAGTGCATATACACATCACCAAGGCGAGCATCCAGACAGGCTGGCTCCCAACAACAACAACACACCTGCATTTCACCGTAGTAGGCATCTAGCAGGTTTAGCACTGAGTCATGGACCCTTGTGAGGGGCGCTAGCACGGCCCCATCCCAGACAACAGAGTACCTGCACACACGCATGATGCCCCATACCGGACGTCAGAGCACCTATACAACTGCACCCTGATCACTTGACAGGTCCTGGTTCTGACCTGCATTGAGTGTGAGCCTGGTCCTGACCTGTATTGTGTGTGAGGCTGGTCCTGACCTGCAGCGCAGGCTCCTGATGCCGAAGGCCTTGAAAGAATTGGGTATGAGGCTGATGCGTGCCCGGAGGGCGCATTTGAGGTGGCGAGCGGGTAGGGAGGCATGGAGGCCCCTGCATGGTCTGCCGTCTAGGAACTGCCTCTCAGTGGCATAACCAGGGATGACCGTGTCCATGTGCTTGCCCAAAAAACGCCAGCACCACTCCATCATACGCCCCACACACTCAACCCAATGCTCGTACACACACCCTGCTCAACAAGCTCCCTCCATGACCACCGACACACTTTCTGCACTCCTGGTGCGCTCGCGCCGGCAGGCCCGGGGTGCTTGTCCCACGTACTCATGCACATGCACGCACACGCACACACGCACGCGCGCGCGAGCAGACGCTCGTGCACGCGCACGCACATGTACATATGCACGCACATGTACATATGCGCGCACCTGGTCATGCCCTCATCGGAGTGGGCGGTGAAGCTGCCGCTGCGCAGGCGGTCCAGCCAGGCCTGCAAAAAGGCATGTGCCATGCGGCAGCGTTGCTGTTTAAGTGATGCGGCAGGGGCGCATGACCCACTCGTGCCATGGCAGCGCACTTGGGGCAATTGCCGCGGCAGCGTCGCCTGCGCCACTTGCGCTGTTGCAGCGTAGCTAGGTGAGTGCCATGGGAGGGGCACACCTGTGTTGGCCGCAGTCAGGCACACGACCAATTCCCGATCCCGCAGCAAGAGCACAGGAGTGCCTACCAAGACAGGGCCTGCTCGCACCTGTGTGGGACGGGGCCTGCCAGCACACGCAGGAAAGTGCGCTCAGGCGTGAAGCAGCGCAAGCTCCTGTCCAGCACCACCACTTATAATAAAGGCCCACCTCACCTGATCTGATTGCATCTCCCCACTTGTCCTGCCCTTTGTCGCTTGCTCACCCCAACAGTCTCTGTTCATATCATGAACAAAACTCATGAAGGAAGCAGTAGGTCAGGCAATCGCAGAGCAGGTCGACCTGCCTGCACCCTATCAGCACGCACCTGTCCCTGTTTTCATTTCCGGGAACACCTATCTCTGCTCCTGCAGTAAGCACCTGCCCCTGCCCCTGCCCTTGCATGTATTGCAGCACCCACCTGCCACTGCCCCCACAGTGCCTCCCAGTCTGCGTCTGACAGAGTCCCCACATCCACACTGCCTGGCAATCTGGGCCCCTCAGCACGCAGACCTGTGCACAGCCACACGTGGATTGTTTTATCTTCCTGGGGTGGTTTGGTGTGCAACTGAGACTGTGGGACAGTGCAAGCCCGCGCACGCCCACGTGCTGAACCTGTGGTCCTTGCACCTTCACAGAGGGACAAAATGTGACAGCAAACGCACCCCGTGCCCCTTGAATCACAAATCAGCAGACGCTGCACCCTGACACGCACGGCATCCCTTAGGCATTTGTTTTCAACCATCCTCACTACCCTCACTGTTTCTGCGTACAGGTGCTGCATGCACAGCATGCCAGCAGCAGCAACTGGTCGTCTGGGCATCACCCGTGTGACAATGTGTTGCATGCATCGCACGCTTGCATCAGCCTGTTGCCGCCAAAGGGAACCCCCGCGCGGCAGCACACACTGCAGCGGCCACACCGGGAGGGGAGGGGAGGGGCAGGGAGTGAAGCCATGGGCAGAGACCTTACTTTTGCCTTTTCCATGTGGTCCGTGCAACAGAGGCACAGCCCCCCTGCCCCCGCAACTTGCCAGCCTTCAGAGGGGAGGACGGAGCAGGCAGCTGTGGGTAGCACCTGGCCCGCCCAGGCAAGCAGGCGGAGTATGCGGCCACTGGCAGAGACCTTCTTGTTTCCTTTGGGCCCAGGTGGTTGGTGCAACACGCACAGGCTTTTCCAGCACACATGCTTCTAGCGCACAATGCAGCAGTCAAGCCCCCACAGGTCAAGGGGTCAGCGGAGCAGGCAAGCATGGTTGGCAAACTGGCCTGCCCAGGCTTGCTAGGTCCAAGCGACAGCCGCACGCCCGACTGCGTCCGGCAGGCACGACAATGCTGCGTGCAGACCTGCTGCAAGACCTGCTCCTGACTGGAGCTATCGGGGGAAAGAGGGGAAAGAGGGGGTACCGAGGTAAAGCTCTTCCCTTTCTCTGTTTGAGTGCTGTCCCCTAGATGCAGCGGCCCACACTGCACCGGCACAGCCCACACTGCGCCGGCACAGCCCACACTGCTCCGGCATTGCCCACACTGCTCCAGGCACTGCCCACACTGCTCCAGGCACTGCCCACACTGCTCCAGGCACTGCTCACACTGCTCCAGGCACTCCCCACACTGCTCCAGGCACTGCCCAGGACGCAGCAACCCACACTGCTCCAGGTATTGCCCAGGACGCAGCACCCCACACCACTTCCATAACAGCCCCACTCACCTGCAGCCAGCCACATGTCTGCAATGAGCGAGGGGCTGGTGCCTTGGAACGCGCGCATGATGCCCTCTGACAGCTGACCCTCTACAGGGTTGCCCCCTGCACCATCTCTGGCACCCGAGGAGGGCAACGCCGAGCTGCCAGGGCCGCCACTGGCCCGCTCATTGCCTTGCGGGGCGGCATGTGCAGCGGGGGCACTCGCGTGCGCCTTGGACTCATCATCCTGGCGGGCCTCGGAGGACTTGCGCTTGCGCTGCTGGCGCTTCTCTGCTGCAAGCAGAGCGGCCCTGACCACTATGCTACGCCACTCCTGGGCGCGTGTGAGCAGCCGGAGGGTAGGGGTGGAACAGGTGCTGGCAGGTGCGCGTGTGTACGTTGTCTTGCGAGGCAAACTTGCACGGCGCGCTTGTGCAGCAGAACACACATGAGCAGCAAAGCGTGTGAGATCCAATGGGCACATTGGCATTGGTAAGCCCTGCGAGTTTGTGGTTGACAGCAGCAAAATGATGGCTGTGCACTGCCAAAAGCATTATGAGGTACACACATGCGTGCGTTCACATGTGTTCATGTGTGTGTGCGTGTGTGTGCGTGTCTTAAGAAATGACCCTTGCAAGTGCACTGTGTGCAGAACAGCCGTAGCCACTGAGTGAGTGTCTACAGGAAGCCTGAGGCTATCCGAGACCTCTCACCCTTGCCTGGTACGGGAAGCATTATATGCCGTAGGAAGTGCTGTGTAGCAAGATACTGAACAGTTCACCATGCATCTGTTCCCAACTACCAGAAAGCAGCAGCGCTTGCGCTCTCCAAGCCTGTGCAAAGCGTAGGGCCTCACAGCGCAGGGGCTCTGTGCACAACTGGGTGCGCCTGGCCGTGCAGCGCACTTGCCCAGGCAAAGCGAAGTGCAGCCAGCCACACAGAGCAGGCTCTCATGCGCAGCGCAGGTGCCCAGAGTCGCACAGCACTGGTGCTCATGTGCAGCACAGGCGGCCACGGCCACACACAGCACAGGTTCCAGTGCGCGGAGCAGGTGCTCACGGTCACATAAAGCAGGCGCCCATGGTTGTACAGCACGGGTGCTGTGCACGCACCTCCATTGAGCAGCACGAGTCTGGCGGGATGCCTGTCGTGACGGGGGGGGGCTGGTAGGTGCTGCCGGCCTGCAGCTGCCGCAGGCTGCTCATTTGGGGGCCCACCTGTGATGAGGCAGGGAAGGGCAGAGGGCAGCGGGGGTCATGATTTGAGGGAGGCTCAAATCAGCAGGGCAGAACAAGGCAGGGCAGGGCACAGCTCAAGGCCAGTGCATGAATGGAAGATAAGGCCAGTGGCCAGGGGCAGGGCACAGCTGTTTAAGCCTGGTACATCGGTTTCTGGACAAAGGAGATTGAGCAGCGTGGCTGAGGAGGGTAGGGCAGGGCAGGGCGCGCAGCATGAGGTGGGTGGTGTGAAGCTTGAGCTGCCGGGCAGGGCACAGCAGTGAGTACAATAGTTCGGGGGCAGGTGGGCTGGGTGGTGGAGAGGGGTGGCACGCCCGGCGGTGGGCACGCACTAACAAGAGGGTAGGTAGCCTGTGTGTCAGCACAAGGTAGAGCAGCGGCCCTGGCGTCAAGTGCGGGTTTCCCGATGCAAATCCAGTGACACAACCAAAGTGATGGAGCATGTCGGCATGCCCAGCAGCAAAGTGCGCCTCATCCGAACAAAGGAAAAGGCCAGACGGTGATGGTAGAGCAGGGCAGTGCACAGGGCACAAAGTAGCATGCCCCGCAGCAAAGTGCGCCCAAACTCTTGAAAAGCCAGCTGATGATGGTGGAGCAGGGTATTGCACAGGGCACAAAGTAGCGTGCCCCACGGTGGAGCAGGGCAGGGAAGAGCAGAGCAACAGCCTCACCATGCACTCCTAGCCCTGCAGTTGCAGCCACTGACCTTACCCACCTGCTGCAACTTCCGCACACGTTTCCCCACCTGGAAGACGCGAGCAGCAATCACTCCCATCCGCTATGATCCGCACACCTATGCCCGCACCTGGTAGCCGCAGGCAATGATTTCTCCCGCCTCCTTTGTCAGTATGACATTGCTGAACCTGCTTGCACGCTTTGGGGTAAGAAGTTTGAAACTCCCAGAGCATTGTAATGCAGGGAGCGTTCATTCCCCTGGCTTAGCTAGGTTCTGGCACTTCCACAAAAATCTCAACGTTGCACAGATGGAAAGCGAGTTGCATAGACAGGCAATTGGCGATGTGCCCCGACATATCCGCAGGGGCCATGCATCATGCCACGCAGCGTGCTGCGCTTGCATGCCTGAGCGCACCCTTTGCTGGAGGCAAGGTGCGCGCACCGAGTCTGCCATCATCATCTGCCGATTGCAGCCACCCATGCTGTGCCCCTATGTGCCTTGTAATAATGCCGGCCAGTGTTGGGATGAGTGTGCGCGCACATCGGGAACTCAATGCCACGCTACGCTTGCAACTTGCACACACCCTGCCAGAGGGCCAACTTTGCCCTGGCGCCGCGATGCTTCCAAGGTGCACGTGCTTTGCACGGAAACACATCTGGTTCCCGATCTAACCAATGTGGCTGCTGCGGCACCACCCTTGATTTTGATTGATGGCTCAGGCTGGCACCGCAGCTTAAGCCTGCCTGCTAGAGCCACGCCGCTGCTTGCGATCTGCTGCATTGTTTGTGAGCGTCCCCATCTTCAACGCAGGCAACTGGTGCGCTTTGCGCGCTTGCAGTCCCTGCACAGTCACTGCAGCAGCCGTCGGTGCACCGCACCTGGACATGACTTCACAGTGTGACACAGTGCAGTTGGTGCACACTATGCACACTCGTGCACAGTATGATACAGTGCAGTCGGTGCACCGCACCTGGACATGACTTCACAGTAGAGGCTGCGTGTGGGGGCCTCGCCCGGTCTCACCCCAAACTGCAGCTGCAGCACTCGCTCCCAAGCCTGCATCACCAGGGATCAGGGTGCGCGAGACTGTGAGCGAATGCACTTGGCTGAGGGTGAGGATCTGCAGGAGAGTATTAAGGCGGGGGAGGCACAGGGAGGGCACAGGGGGTCCAGCTTGGATCAATAGAGAGCGCTTTCGTTGGGTCCAACATGTTCATTGCTCTCTCTCTCTCTCACACACACACACACACACATGCACACACTCGAGTGCGCATACTGACAAGCATGCAAAGCAAGCACGTAACAAACGCACGTCTTCTTGCGCTCCTGACCATCATGCAAAGGAGGGCTGCGGTTACACACACCTGAGGCATCTCGATCCCAGTGAGCACCAGGCCAGACAGGTTGGAGGACACAACATCGCCCAGCGTGTAGGCCTGCACCCATGAGAGCCATCCGCAAAAGGGTGTGCAGCGCAGGAAAGAATGCTGGCATGCACAAACCATGAACAGACCATGCCGGCACAGCTCAACACGAGCGCATTCAGCTCATGATCAAACAATGCACAGACCATGAACAGACCATACCGACAGAGCTCAAAAAGAGCGCATTCAGATCATGAGCAGGCCATGAAGAGGCCATGAATAGACTATACCGGCAGAGCTCAAAAAGAGCGCATTCAGATCATGAACAGGCCATGAACAGGCCATGGACAGGCCATGCCGGCAGGGCTCAAAAAGAGCGTATTCAGGCAGGACCCATAACAAAGGATCTAACGGAGCCAGAAATCAG
>LFCJ01002829.1_pt1 | contig 12581 bp, 18 predicted proteins | sample 643141 | NCBI WGS metagenome assembly LFCJ01 (sample SAMN03766243, study PRJNA286221) | soda lake metagenome | biome: soda lake; feature: Kulunda steppe; material: water; isolation source: sample B1-Br-g2 brine of Lake Bitter-1 | place: Russia: Kulunda steppe | collected 2010-07 | reverse complement strand
TGTGTGTGTGTGTGCATGCGCGTGTGTGTGCGCGCGTGTGCATGTGAGTTCGCACGCATGCGAGTACGCATATGCTCCTTTTTAAAAGGTTTTGCGGCAGCTACAGTTACCTGTTTCTTGGCTGCAATGATCCAAATGCTTAGATCCACCGCGATGCACAGGTTATCAACTTTTTGCACCAGCTGATCCATTTTTTGACGGTCGACAGACACAATGGTATCCTCAAGGGACGCCCAGAGTTTGGTGACGCCCATGTCGGCCAGTAACCCTTGCCGCTCACCCGAAACAGCGAACGCGCATTGAGTTGACTAACCCCTCACTGGTCTCACCCAACAGCGAATAAACGGACGTTGTTCATTAAAAATGCACTTGAGGGGATAAATTGTACCCGAAAACTTTATCCCATTTTCTCAGTCTCAGTCTCTTGCTGAGCATCGAGTGTCGCTCTACTCTCCAGCCAGCAGGATGTCAATGAGTCCACATTTCAGAGTGAGAAACACGTAGCTGAGTCCAGGTCCTCTCTGGTGCTGAGTCAGTTTCTGCGCACGGACAAATCCGCAGCTTCCCCTGGCCCTCATGGGCATGGGCATGCTCCTGAAGGTGCGTCTTACCGTGCGTCTTGTGCATCAGCATCAGCACACATGACGTTCATACTCCAACTCTAGGTCTGGGCTGCTGACAATTGGCGCAGGGGAGGAAGGGCAAGGCGCATGCGAGCAGCCAGTACGCTTTGGAGCATCTAGAGGAGATCCACGAGCAGTGGGCTAGCGTTGGGGACGTTGATGATGCCCAGCTGGCTCTAGAGAGCTTGAGTGTGAGCCTGCCAGTTGTTGTGCCTGCCCTAACCCTAGTTACATAGGCTCGGCCAAAGCGCGAACCCTAGCTGCATTTGAACGCGTCAGCACATTGGTGCGTGTGCATTGCACTTACCTCAGACAGATGTGTAGGAGGAGCACGATGCTGTGCCTTGAATGGGGGGTCTCACTCATGCGCCAGCAACCCTGTGCCTGTCCCCCCAAACCTGTGCAGCTGCTTGAAGATGAGGTGGCCCTAGTGCACGACGCACTGAAGCAAGCGGACCTTTTGCTCGCCTTCCGGACGCTTGAGGCAATAGACCTATTCCTTGAAGAGGAAGATGGCATGACCTGGACAGGTAGGGCCCCCAAGGGCAGGGCACCAGGGCACACTGTTTGGTGCCTTGCAATGGGCGGGGTCGCTGTAGGCATACCCTTGCTTTTGGCAGGGCTGTTGCCCCAAAGCAGCCGCTACAGCAATAGGGTGGTCAGTCCAGCTGATCAAGCTTGCGCTCATGATGCTCTTGAGCTCATGGCGCCTGCATTTCTCAAGATAACCAGGCTGACATGCTCTTTGCCGCGCAGGCGTGGAGGACAGCAACATCCGCACGCGCTTCATCCACCTGCTCTTCTCAGCCTGGGTGACGGTTGTACACCAGCTGCCTAAAGATAACCGGCCAGAGAACTTCAAGTGTGTGGGGGAATGGAAGTCAGCCATGAGAGGGTGTCCTTGCGCAGCAGTAGCTGGGCTGCATGAGGCGCCTTGCTTGAGCACAAGGTTGCCCTGGATGTCAAGCTGCTGTGGCAATGTTTGCATGTCTGGCTGCTGGCTCATGAGAGACCATGCTTGGAGCTTCTTTGGGCCATCAGATGCTGCATTGCTCCACCACCTTACCACCCCAGCTGACTCTAGGATGTGGTTGCTGTCATGCGCATACTCAGATCTTCTGGTCCTTCAGGTATTCAGGTTTTATGCGCATTTGCATAGACATTTTGCTAGTATGTGTGTTGTCCTTGTGCTTAACTTACAGACATGTCCTGAAGCGGGCCGCAACCACCGGGGAGGAGTTGAGCAGCATGTGCGAGCAGGGGGTCACCATAGACAAGGCCTTGGAGTTTCTCCAAGCCCTGGCATCTGCGCCTGATGAGGATGAGGCGGGGGAAGAGGAAGAGCAGGAGCAGGCCCAGGAGAGCAAGGGCGGAGCAGCAGCAAGCAAGGCGGTACGTGGGGGTAGAAGGAGCTGCAGGTGTTTGTCCTCCAATCCCTATACCTGTGCAGTCCTGCTGAGCCTCTGTGTCTTGTAGGTGCTGCACACGACCCGCTTTTGCCCAACAGCTGCCTGGCAGCCGCCCTCCAAGCCTTGGCACCCCCCCGTTCAAAGCATGGCGGCCAGCCGGGAGTGCATGCGTGCGCGTGTCCCCATCAGCGAGCGCATCCAACTTCATTACCTAGGCCTTGTTTTCAGCATTTGTGCTCTCTGCCATTTGCCTGTGCATCAACCTGCCTTGCATGCGTGCACCTATGCAGGCTGACCTGGGCGGCCACGACTTCTTTGCGGCGTACCAGGCGTACACTCAGCAGTTACAGGCCAAGGTGCCTGGGGAACAGGAGGTGTGCCTGTGGCCTCGGGTATAGATAAGTGTCGCTTATCCATAATGGATTATCAAGTGTATGTTGGTACACATGAAGTCCACCCTTGTGGATCGTAGCCTTGAAGCTTTTCAAGCTAAGGGCCTCCCAGTCAATGTGTGAACAGCTGCCATGGATGCTTACTGCAATCCCTGTCAGCTTCCTCGCATGCGCCCCACGTCCTGTTTTTGCCTAGCATGCGTGCCTAGCATGCGTGCATTTTTGCCTAGCATGAGTGCGTTTTTGCCTAGCATGCGTGCCACGGTTCCTGCTTGTGCTGCTGTCCCTGGTACACAGTCGGCATCAGAGAGGACAGAAGAGGGCCTGCAGGGCGCTGGGTGCCCTGTTATTGCAAAGGAGTTGGGAAAGCCCAGGGTCAGGTCATGCATGTCCTGCGTCAAATGCATGCATTTGGATTATGGCCTACTTTTCTTGTTATACGCGCAAAAATTCCATAGCATGCAAGTTTCCTATGTTTGCATCACTTGCCCAATTATGTGCGCGTAATGATTTGAACAAATCAGCGCACAACCCAGCCCTGCAGAAGCTGTAAGTTGAGGGGTCAAGTATGCTGCCTGCGCTGCCCAGCGCCATGGCCTGCACACCTGCACGCAGGAGGATGAAACGGGGCCTGGGGGCGAGGAATCATTGCAAGGCACTGGGGATGATGAATCTGAGGAGGAGGGGGAGGAGGACGAGGAGGAGGAAGTGGAGGAGGATGAGGAGGATGAGATTGAGGCAGCATTTGAAAATCAAGCAATGGGTACGTCATGCAGCGCCAGTGACATTAGTTTTGTGCCAGACAACACACACATTTCTAGGTTTGGCTTTTCATACAACCATGCTTTTACCAAAAGCTTAACCAGACTTAACCAGATTTTGGTATCAGTCTTGTGCTTCAAAATACACACAATGGTCACCTTATTGCTCAGCAATGCTGAACGATCATGTGCCAAAGTCGCATTGTGCATGTTTTAACGAGGCCATGGCTACACCAAAGACACTCAAGTCAAGGTGCTAGGAAAGCTAAGAGCAGTGCAGTTGCGCACACAAGCGCAAAGGGAACGAGTGCATGTGGCAGCTGCTCAGAGTAAGATACGCTTCTCAGACAGCTTTAAGCCTGGTTCATGCATGGCTCATGCGTCCTGCATTATCGTAAGGCAGCTTGTTGGTAGGCAAATGTGCTGGGTTGCCTGGTGTTGGACTATGTTGGACCCTGTGAATTGTTTGGTCGAGGCGATTCTTGCAGGCTCATTGTCCTGGCGCAAAATATTGTGTGCACACTGGCATGTCTGCCTGCCCTTGCTCAACCGCAGAAGCAGCCATGCTTCGGGATCTGCTCAAAGAACGACAACCCAGTGGCCGCTTGCGAGCACTGGACAGGTGAGGCGGAATTGCCCCTGTTATACCTGAAGTCTTTTTGGAAGTGAAGCTCACAAGCAGATTAGCTGTGGCATAGCAAGTGGAGTCTTTTTGGAAATGTAGCTCACAAGCTGATCAAGTGTGACATAGCAAGTGGAGTGCTTTTGGAAGTGTAGCTCACAAGCAGATCAGCTGTGGCAGAGCAAGTGAGCAGCAGGACGTGGATAAGCCCATTGAAACAAGGAGCTGTCACGTGATCATCTGATGTAGAGGATCGCTGAGCTGCCCTTAAGCGTGCCCTCGACTGCGTGCATGGTGGCTTTGGCAGTGCGCGCCGCCAGCATTGCATTGCATGCGTCGGCTCACATCAAGCACTCAACCCCATGAACCTTACACACAAAAGTGAGGTGCCATGCAGACATACACACCTGCACCACCTGCCCAAGTTGCGAGCACACGGACTCACGATGTCATGAGTAGCTCGCTTTGCCAGCAAACATAGGCTCACGTCACATCACAAAAACACAGGCTCACATCACAAACACACAGACTCACGTCACGTCACAAACGCACAGACCCACGTCACGAACACACAGACTCACGTCACAATCACACAGGCTCACATCACAAACACACAGACTCAAGTCATGAAGACACAGACTCACGTCATGAACACCCAGGCTCACATCACAAACACACAGACTCACATCACAAACACACAGGCTCACGTATCGAACACAGACTCACGTAACGAACACACAGGCGGCTCACGTATCGAGCACAGACTCACGTAACGAACACACAAACTCACGTCACGCACACACAGGCTCACATCACGAACACACTCATGTAGTGACACTCACTTTGCCCGCAAACACAGTCCAAAGATGCGTCCCATCCTCCTGCGTGTGGCCAGCCGCCTCCCTCCAGGTGAGGGGCTTAAGGGAGAGTTGGACCTGTGTATCTTGGGGGTGGTCTGTGCGCTATCAAGTGGAGACTGAGTGCTTCCCCAGCCTTGCCTGGGCGTCTCTTTTAATCCATCAGGCTGTCCCTCGGTTGGCCCCTTTGGCAAAAGCCTGGAATCTGGACAGCAGCAGCGCATTGCCCTGCAGGGCCGCATTTCTATAATGAGCAAATTATGCAAGCACTCATGCAGTCACCAAAGCGCACATCACGCACAAGGTTCGGGTACCAGGTAGCCACCAAGCGCACGCCATGCACGCGTCCTAGCCACGCAGCCGCCAGAGCGCACCAGGCGGGTGGGCAAGCTGGGGTGCGGTGCTGTCCTTGCGCTGCTGCACCCGCAGAGGATGACATCAGGCGAGAGGTGGAGTCTGCGGTGGGGGGCCCCCCGGAGAGCCCTGCGTGGCAGCAGGCTCTAGAGAGAGGAAGCGGGCCGCCCAGGGTCCTCGGCTTGGCAGGCCCCAGCGCCAGCAGCAGGCAGCCCAGCGCGCTGCCGACCGCGAGCATGCCTGCGCCCCACCCCAGCGTGGTGGCCGCTGCACACGCGGCGCACGCGGCGTTGGACAGCCCCACAAAGGCGGTCATGCACAGGGCGCTGCAGCTGCCGGGAGGGGGCAGCGGCGGGGGCGGCCGGGGGGGCGACAGCCCTGGCGTCCGCTTGGGCGGCTTCGGGTCCGTCATCTCCGTTTTCCCTCACCCTGAGCATGCCCAGCAGCAGCAGCAACAGCAGCGGCAGCAGCAGCAGCAACAGCAACAGCCGGAGGAGGTGGGCCTGCAAGACAGCCATGGACTTCTAGGGCCGCAGCCCTGCCCCATCCCTCGGTCCCTGAGCATGGGCGGCAGCATGCTGTCCCTGGGGCCTGAGTACCAAGAGGGCATGCTGGGCGGCCCGGGCGAGGACGGGCTTGACGACCTGCTGGGCGAAGGCGGCCTGGGGAACTCGTACTTTGGGGGCGCTGAAGATGACCAGCCGGCAAATAAAGTTGCGCGGCTGATATGACGGGCATGCCTGTTTTTATGCGAGATGAGCTGCGGGAATGTGTGTGCATGCTCCCATTTGTGCGCATGTGTGTATTATGTGTGCTAGAGAAGAAAGGAGGAATGCGCTTCCAAGGATGACCCTGGTGGCATGCACTAGGGTACATTGCAGACGTATGAAGGGCCAATTGCACTTGATTTGCCTGAAAGGCAAGGGTTTGAGTTTCCTTTGGTGACGGCAGGGGCATGCCTTTGACAACTTGGCTAGTTGCTCCTCAAGACAGCTATCATAGATGATCCTCTGGCAGGAAACAGGTTTGCTTTGGCTTGCTGTCTGCAGCATTATGAACTAGCTGCTCTCTCCAGTCAGTGCTCTGGATGTGAGTCATCACCGGCTCATGAGTTCAATGTGATAGACGTTCAAGCACTCACTGCTTGGAGGAGGGGTGTGAGGCTATAAACCATCCTCAATATTTCAGGAGAAGAGCTCCACACACACTTTTTTTCTCCTCAAATGCTCATACGGCATACGGCAATCAATAGCAAGAGCTGTTCCTCTACTGCAGTACATCAGCACACGCAGGTGTGCACTCGGCGCATATAGACTAAGTGCAGCAGCAAGCAGAAGAAGCTACAAGGTCAACAAAAAAAGGCCTTAAAAATTGCAACTGGCAGCCTGCTTACAAAGAGCAGGGTGATGGAGGAAAGGTTAGGTTACATAGCTGTACCCGCCGAACGAGGGCAGCTGAGCTAAACCCTAATAGATCTGCAACCAGAGCCAAAGCTAGAAAGGCGCTCATATCAGGATGAAGCTAGTGTCTGAAAGCTTGAGTGTGATGATCTGACAGACCTAGCCAGAAGGGTCCGACCGATTCCGGTGGTGGATGCCACTTTGGCACCTTCTTACTCCATTAAAGGAGCGGGGGGACTTGCACCCCAACCCTTTTGGCCCCTCACAGCTAACCCCGGTTTAGCAATTGCAAACTCCTGTCACAATGATCATACTCTTACACAGATTTTGGGTAATGGAGGAAAGAAAATGGCTTCTGGTTACAGGTCGCCAATTACTAATGTAGTACAGTGCACAATAGCCAATAATGTTGCAAAGCTGCGCTCTCAACATTCATCCTGTCACTTCAAATCTTGCACGCCTTGCGAGTATGACTTATAGGGCAGGTTTATAAGCCATCGTCTATGCTGCAATACACTCGCTGCAGACCAGTCAGTTCTGGCCAAACTTGTAAGGGTATGATCATTGCAACAGGAGGTTGCAATTGCTAACCGGTGCCAGCTGCGAGGGGCCAAAAGGGTTGGAGTGCAAGTCCCCCCACTCCTTCAAAGGAGTAGGAAGGTGCCAAAGTGGCATCCACCACCGGAATTGGTCGGACCCTTTTGGCCAGGTCTGTCAGACCGTTACAAGTCTGGTGGTTGGAGGCCAGGTACTTTCATACGAAGCTGCCCTTGCTCTTGAGGACCAGCTGAGCTAGGTAAACGTTCTAGGTATACAGGTAGGTAGTGACACAGGTCTTTTAAAGCGAGGGAGCCAACGCCTGCAGAGCATTGTCAAGAGCTTGTCCAAACCTCAACAAATAGGAAAAGGCTTCCCCTCGGCCTGAGTCCATGCCACGCAAAGAAAGCAGCTTAAGGGGATGCAGACAAGAATGAATTGCACAGTGCACATGAATGCGTGCCCAATAAGAGCCTGCTAGCTCTGCAAGATTGAGAAAAAGTAGTTTACTTCTAGGGGTCCGTCTGCTTGCAGATCTGTGCAATGCACGCCGTTCTTGATCTTGTTCAGACCAAAAAGAGCTCGCAATGAATTGGGTCGGAGCACGCGCGCCAACTCTGGGTCCATGGGTCCGCACAGCTGCCGGAACTGCATGCAAGCAAGCAACAGCAAGCAGCAGCAAGCAGGGACGCTGACGAGGCAAGCGTGGCATTACCAACGTTGCTGCGTCTCTGAGCATGAGCAGCCCAAAAAGGTGCCATGTCCTTGCTGAAGTTGTGTGCACTGAATGACGACAGACACCTGCAAACAAGGTCTCGAGGTGCGTGCTGCACCAGCCCAATTAATTCTTTGAACTAGCCCCACAGAGTCTATTGCGTCTCTCTAATATTCGGTGTAGCTCACACGCAGACCAGCCCTTTCTGCGTGTCTCCTTGGCCAATGACACAGGCAGAGGCTCACCTGCTCAACACAGTCTGCGCCATCCCTGTCTGCAACTTCAAACGCTATACAGGGCCCTGATGTCAACTCATCAGTCATGGCATTGAACTCCCCAGGTGACAGCACACCTTTGTACACCTGCACAGCACACCGACAGTACAATGTTTGGGCTGCTGGGTTACATCCATGCTGCCAGCAAAGCATTTTTGGCTGACCCTTTGTCAGGTACTCAACTCAGCGCGGCGCAGCACGTGCCAGTCACAGCGTGAATTTTCCTAGCACAGAGGGGACTAGTCTGCGGGCACACAAGCACTGGGTAACGGGCAGAGAGACAGACAACCAGGCAGCTTGAGAAGGACAGCCCTGGTCCCCTCCAGTGCGCAGTGCATGTGTGTGTTTGTAGGTGTGCACGCACGTGCATGTGCCTTTGTGAATGGACGCAACAGGGGGGGTCCGGGCCATCCGCGCACAGATAAGAATGCCCAGCTGGTGCTGAGTACCCGACCATGCCCCAGTGTCACTCAAAGGTTGCGAAACCTCAATGCAGGCATGCCGAGCACATGCAAGCGCCCACGTCCGCCCTACCTGCTCACTCACGCACGCATGCACGCACGCGCGCATGCACCCAAGCACACACCTCATAGAACTCGGCCGCCGTCGTCTTGTCCAGCTTGAACATCTCCATGGCCGTGATCTCAAAGTTCTCCATCACGCAGTCCAGCAGTAGGCCCGCAGCGTGATCAAGCACCAGGTGCGGCTTCACAATCCCCAGGGTTGTGGCTTTGCCCCCCTGCAGGCCCACCGGCGCAGCCGTGCCAGGGGATAAGTCTGCGCGCTCTTGTCTGTGCACAATGCCATGAGAGTGCGCTCTTGTCCGTGCACGATGCCATAAGAGTGCGCATAGGGGCATGTGCACGCTCGTATGCACAGAAGGGCACAGGAGCGCAAAGCTGTGACGTAAAAAAGGTGCTCCAAAAGAGGGGGAGGGGCACACAACCAGACCCAGCAACAAGGCATGACCTGGCCAGGATTACTTTTGGGAGGCGAAATGGGCAATGTGAAGGGGAGGCGGCAAGCGCGTGCCCCATGCCACCCAAGCCGCACCTGCCCCATACCTACCAGGTCGCATCTGCCCCGTGCCACCCAAGCCGCATCTGCCCCATGCCTACCAGGTCGCATCTGCCCACAGCCGAGGACCCCGGGGCCTTGCTGAAGAAGAAGGCCAGCTCCTGGGCGGCCGTGTCGGGAGCGTCCGAGCCGTGGCATGCGTTGTAGGTCTTGTTGGTGCCAAACTGGGCCCGGATGGAGTCTGGAGCCTGCAGGAGGAGCAGCACATTCTGTCGCACATGAGTACACACGTGTGTGTGTTTGTGTGCACTTGAATATGTGCATGGGCGCACATGCAACTGTGTGTTACGCACTTGGACGTGCGGGTGCGTGTGCCTCCGGACACGCACGTGCAAACTGCATGCCTGTGTGAGCAAGCCGCACAGGAGCGCATGCGCATGAGGGCCAGCTCATAGCTTATGGGCTGTGAGTCATTGCTCATAGCTTATTGCACAAAGCTCAAGCGGAGCACCATGCTCGGGCGCGCGCAAAACTGCACGCCGCCACAGATAGCCAGAGGCCCTGGAGAGAGCCCAGAGATTTTGCTCACACATAGGGAGGCGCGTGAGCCACAAGTGGTGAGCTCTCGCGACACAGCTCCCACCCTCAACCTTGCGCATCTGCACACACACATGGTGCGCATGTGCATGCACAGACGCAAGCGCGCGCACATGCACACATACACGCTCATACAGAGACACATTAGGACATGTTACACACGCACATATGTGCACACATGCATGCAGCCGCGCGTGACTACTGCTAACCCCCTCACGCGCGTGACTACTGCTACGCGACCCCCTCACGCGCGTGACTACTGCTACGCGACCCCCTCACGCGCGTGACTACTGCTACGCGACCCCCTCACGCGCTGCAATCCCAGCAGCCCTGGGCCCCCTCAGGGCTCAGAAGCACACAACGGAGGCTTGCAGTGGAGGCGCGCGGCGGTGGCGCGCCATGGAAGCACGGGATTTAGGCACGCAACAGAGGCCTGTAAAGGGGCGCGCAGTGGAGGCGCGAAGCCGTAGTGCCCTAACCCGCCCACCTGCTGCCGCGCGGCATCGGAGTCGGTGGGCCCCAGTAGCTGCCGCCAGGCCTGGATGGCGCTGGGGCCGGTGAGCTCCATGGCGCAGATGCGCCCGCTGCTCATGAAGTCGGTCAGGGTGTCGTAGAAGGGCTTGCCACGGTGCACCTCGTAGAAGCGCTGCGCCTCTGCCTTGCTCAGCTTGCACACCCGCAGGTTGCTGCGCGGGGGCAGGTGGGCGGGGGAAGGGCACAGGGCCTCACGTCGTGAGTTGCAAAACCAGGGGGGGAGTGGAGGGCGTGCATGCATGCGCCAGCATACACCGACGAGGAGCCCTGACACCCACGAGGAGCCCTGTCTCTCACTGTGCTGCTGAGTCGTTGAGCGCCTCTGAGCTCTGAGCTGGCGCCGTCTGCCAGCGTGCTACCCAAGCCCTGTGCAGGATTGTGGTCAAGCTGTTGGAGCGCATCGGCGTGCACGTGCCTTTACCTTGACCAGGGCCCTTCCCGCCTGACCCGAACCCCGGAGCCAGCGTGAGGCACCTGCACACGTGCCCGTGGAGCTAGTGCACGGTGCCTACTTGTGCGTGTGCACCATGGCCAGGAGGTACTGCCCACACAGCAAAGGCGGCAACCTCTGGACAGGCAGCGGCATTTCAGCCAAGCGGCTCCTGCCTGGGCGGGCACTGCCTTTCACTACCAAGCAGCCTCTGGACGGGCTGGGACATCGCCGCATAGCGAAAGGTCACTTGCATCATGTCAAAATGGACTGCCGGGTGTGAGCAGTGGAAGTGGTGCACAAACCACCTAGCCTGCGGCCAACTGCGGCAGCTGCGAGTGCAAGGCGGGAGAGGCAAGGGGGGACGGGGGTGCCGCACACTGCCCAGCTTGCTTGGCAGCATGGCCTTGGCAATAGACCAGCTACTGACTCACTTGATCATGAAGCCGCTGCGCTGGATGGCATTCACGATCTTGCCCAGGTGCTTGAAGGCATCAGGCTTGACCATTGCAAGTGTCCTGCGCGCAGCACAGCGCAGCGCTGCATGATGGGCATGATGCGCAAAGCTGCCAACCTTGGTGGCCGGTGCTTGCTACTGCTCTGTTGCTGCTCCTTGCATGTGAGGATGAATTTTTGGTGAGGGGCTGTAGGCATGTGCGCAACCTCAGAGACCAGCAGTTCACCTCTCGTGCCGGGCTTGCATTTTGGATCGGGTGAACTCATCCCCGTAATCTACAAGCTTGAGCTGCCTGGAATAGAGCGTGACCGTGCTGTTCAAGTACAACAGCTCTTCTCTGAAGTCTGGAGGAGGCCGGATCTGCACAAAGCGCATGTTTGAGCTCAATGTCAAGGCCATACAGTGAGTGATTCCGGGCAGAGTGCAGCAGGGATTTGCAGGAGCCTGCTGGATCCTGTATAGCTGTGTACTTGATCAAAGAGGCCTCATTAACGCCTTGTGTTGACCCACCCTCTTCAAGAAGTGCTTTCTGTTTTTGATGTCCACCATCTGCAAAAGGGGATGTGGCAGGTAGCACCAGCAGCATTTGAAGGGTCAATTGCAGAACCTGACAAGACACCAGGTGAACAGAGGCATGGTAGGTGTGCCCAGGATGGGACCTTAGAACTCAGCTCCAAAGCTGTCATGCCTGCAACAGGCCGTACCTCTACTTCTTTGGATTCGGGGTAATAGAAGAGCTGGTATTTCCACACAACTCCACTTGCAGCATCAAGCCATTCCGCTAGGTAGCATAAGCGCGAGGACATTGTGCGAGTAAAGAGGACGACACGATCACGTCTTGTCTATAAATTCAATTTAACTTCATTAATTCAGATTAGACATCGGTTAGTTTAAACTAGGCCATTAGCATGTGTGCAGGATCGCTGTGAAACTGCGCAGCAACCTCATGCTGGATGATGATGCTCCCACCACTACCTCAAAGGAGCAGACAGCTCTGGAAAAAAAAATCGCGGCTTTGTATCAGGCAAGTGCATCCGTGTGTTTGATCGCTGACAGATGTGTGAAGTTAGCAAAACAGCTGGAGGTAGCTGTTTCAGGTCTTACATGCATGCTCGGTCCATGTTTGTGTGTACTGCATGTGCAATACGTGAAAGCTTACGAGCTCACAAGGATGTGCACAGACACCCGCGCGCGCGCATGCACATGCGCGTGCACACGCGCGCGCACACACACACACACACACACACACACACACACACACACACATATACACACACACAATGCGTCCGCATTTATTCTCACACACACAACACATGCCTGCATACTTTAATGAAGTGCACCATTGCATCTCATTCACATGCATGCATATGTACACACAATCACACACACATACAGACATACAGACATACAGACGGACAGACAGACAGACAGACATTCAGATATACATACATACATACATACATACATACATACATACATACATACGTACGTACATACATACATACATACATACATACATACATACATACATACATACATACATACATACATACATACATACATGCATGCGTACAAACATTCATATGTACACATACACATAC
>LFCJ01002828.1_pt1 | contig 12582 bp, 15 predicted proteins | sample 643141 | NCBI WGS metagenome assembly LFCJ01 (sample SAMN03766243, study PRJNA286221) | soda lake metagenome | biome: soda lake; feature: Kulunda steppe; material: water; isolation source: sample B1-Br-g2 brine of Lake Bitter-1 | place: Russia: Kulunda steppe | collected 2010-07 | reverse complement strand
TGTGTGTGTGTGTGTGTGTGTGTGTGTGTGTGCGTGTGTGAATGTGCGCGCGCGCATGTTGATATTCCCCACATGCACGTACAGCATTGAACAGCTCTTGAACTAGGTAGTGTTGCTGAATGGTTGGTTAAGTAAAGAGGCCTGAGACATGTGCCTAAGTGGGAATGAAATGTCCGTTATCCCTGTGGCCTGGGTGGGTGTCCAGCCTTGGTTTTTGGCTAAATTTTGGCGTGAGGCGTGTGTGCACATGGCCACCCTGGACCATCCTGTTCAACTTCAAATGGCCACAAGCACGTACAGAACGAGACAATATTGGATGCTCAAGTACCGGTCTGGGAAGGGTCGTCTTTTTGGTACCTTTTCTGGCACCCGTTCTGAAGATCTCCATCACTGAGAACGCGCATCTCTCCAGACATGATGGCTTTTTTGGATTCCATTTGCACTATAATATCTTTACAAAAAAATCCTACCTAGAAATCTAGGGATACTTGGTTAGTTGGTCCATGTGGTCTGGAATGGACTGTTGACTGTGTACATTAAATTAAAGTAATTAAGGCTCACGTTGAAGCATGCCCTTCAGATTCAAAAACCTTTTTTTCTTGAAGGCTGGTGTTTTAAGCCACCTAGTTATGTTTTAAGCCACAGTAATTAGGGGGCCACCAAGGCTGGGGCCACGCAAAGAGTGCATGCCCATTTTTCCGGGCCTCGAGTGTGAAAAGCCCCCATCAGTGTTGACTAGACACAGCGTGACACCAAAGCATTACTGGCAATCGGTTCATCATCTGTTGTTTAAAGGTCCCTTGCTGCAATTGCGCGGGTCCTTCTGCAGCAAGTTGAAGGCACATTCTTTAGTAAATCAGTCTTGTCTGTGGGTATTAAGGATGTGATGCACAGAGCACTCCTCTTGCAAGCCCTTCAATCAAAAGGGCTACTGACGTGCAATTATGGTACTGTGCATACACATACATAGAGGCATAGAGGGTACAATAAGTAAGCGTGCGTAGCAGTAGTGTGGAAGGCTGTCACCTAGCTCAATCTTACGTAAAAGTATATATTGTACAGCAATGTGCCGCCTGTCATCAACTGCCGTAAGGGGTTAGACAAGCCTCGAAGAGGTCCCGGGTTCGATTCCCGGCTGTCCCCGATACATGCTCGTTGGGATAGTGGTCTAGTGGTATGATTCTTCGTTTGGGTGCTCCCCCTTTTGCTCCCCCTGTTGGCCGTGGGAGGGTTCAGTGTGGGCCCAGAGGGGAGGGGTGCCCATCAGTGCCTGTTGGAGACACCTGATCACCAATCTGGGCCTCTCTCAGGTGCGGCAATGATGTAAATATGTTGAATGTATTGCCATACATTTTCCACCTATCAAAAAATGCTTTGGGAAAGTGCCGTGACTTGGGCGCAGGGAGTCCACAAGCAGGAAGAGGTGGGTAGAGGACGTAGGTGCATCTCCTAGGTCCATATACCAATACCTACCAGTTGGGCAACCTTCCTGAACCCAGGAGGTATCCTAATGTGTTTCTGAAGGCTTGTCACGATTTATCTTAGCAGGAAAATATCAGGTCTGAGGAAGCCCATGTTGTCAACCTCCAGGGCGGGTTCAGCGCTACAGGGGACTGCCTGGCGCCCAAAATGGGTGTGCTTTTTTCATGCTCCCCGCAGGGGCTGAGCTCAGCTAGTGGCTACTAGGTTGTGTAGGACTGTACACTTAAGTAACCAGAGCCAAGGAACTCAGGTCTTCAATAGCTGTCAATTGGGACCAGCATGGCTTGTATGCTGCTGCAGGAACCCTTGTTTCTCCAGCTGTCGGCCATATACCAGACCACCTAGAGCTCCAGGACGCGCAATTCTCAAGGTTTTGGTGCTCTTGTAATGAACAAGGATCATCGCCGGAAAGAGGAATGGGTTGAACAGCACGCGCGGTTGGCGAGATACCCATTTTTCCAGCCACCTCATATACAGAAAGTCTGCAAAACGGGTGCCAGGAGGGGCCGGAAACTGACCCCTTCCAGGCTGGGAATTAAGCATCCGCAAATGTGAATTTCAACAAACAGGCATACTGGTGTTGTTTCAGGCGCGGAAATACGTCGGGGGGGCGGGGGGGGGAATGGTGGCTCATGGTGGGTGCGTCCTAACATGAGTGAGGGTGGGTAGCCGGCTCACCGAGGCAGGGCCTCTTTGCCAAACGTACCCATGCCTCGGTGACCCTCTTTCGCTGGAGCAGCGTCTAAACACACTCACATGAATCAGGCAGATTCTGCGTTGGGTCAAGGATTGTTTCCCTTTTTATGCTGAGCAACAAGGACGAGAGAACAGACCAGGAACAACCGAAAAACTAGGGACACAGGCAGGGCTAGACAGAAGATTCAACCAAGATCGTGACAGGTTTGTGCCTTCACTACAGCTCATCTGAGGGACAGGCTACAATGGGGACGGGTCTCAGCTCACTGGTTTGCTGGGCAGGATGGAGTGCTAGCAGATGCAGTCTCTCACTAAGAAGGAACCTGAGTGTGGGAGTGTGGCGTTGTGGCAGTGCATTGTGTGGTGCTTGTCAGATGCAGGCCCCATCCTGTGCAAGCTAGGATGCAAGCAGCCACACAGCCTAACCTAATGCAGCCAGATGCTTGCAAGAGCACATCTGGAAACCGAACATGTGTGCGCAAGGGACGTCTCATGAGTGTACGAGGGCTGGATTCCACAGAGCAGCATCAGCGGGCAGACAGCAGGCAGCAGCGGCACCAGCCTCCACCGCCAGGTGACACTGCAGCCAGGTCAGGTGCGTGTGGTATTCTTCTGGCTTTGGCAGTGGAAGCAGTACGCTTGCTGCCCATGTACTGGGGCACGAGCCCTCACTTCTTGTACAGGCATACAGTAAAGTAGTATGGAGCAATTGGGCGTACCCTCTTGCTAAAATGATTCTTGCTCTGAGCGGCAAGAGTGCAGCAGCGTACACTGCCAAGTGCATGTTCTTGAAAATTCCACTTTTGCCTCACCGGAAAGCCATGCTTACCTTTCTTGCACTCCACCCTCTTCAAACTAGCTTATGATAGTAATCCAAGAGATAAGCTTTGGGGCCATTTACGCAGTTGCCGGATGCCTGACCATATCCTGTCCATCTGGAGAGACTTGCACCATGCTGATGAATATGCGTTATTGGATGGGGAAAAGACAGCCTCTGTGCAGCCATCTTTCGGTGTTCGGTGGACAAGGATATCCCCTCTCCCCTCTGCCATCTACTTGAATGACATTGATAGCAATGCAGACGGGGTGAAAGGCGCGCTCACCGGTACTTCAATTTTCTTGGTGACCCACACTGTTTGCAGATGACCTCTGCCTAATGTCCAACGACCCTAACCAAATGCAGACCATGTTGAACAAACTACGAGCGTGCGCACGAACAAAGTTTCTCACTGTCAATACACAAAAGTTTGAGGTGATGTGCTTCAACTCTTACACGAGCAATCTGCCCCCTCTCTTTTATGATGGCGCGCAGCTCCCCTACACAGACTCCTTCAAATATTTGGACATGGTGTGTGACAGACCTATCAATTTGAAAACTGCAGCTGATGCAGCGCTATGTCCATTCACAGCTGGTACATCCCGCATCAAACAGTTCATACGGGAACATGGCCTTATTCACAGGTTACACATCTACATGTGGCTCCTTGAAACGTACGCAGTTCCTGCTGGTATGAATGCAAGCCAGGTTTGGGCCACCCCATTCTTATGACAAGGCAAAGAAATGGACAATCCTTTACACAAATGGCTGGTGACAGTGCTCAAGAGGATTCTGATGGTCAGGGACACAACCCCTTCATGGTTTTAACAATGCGTCTGCTTCTTTTTCTGGGCCAGGAAAAGAATAAGCTTTATTTCTTCCTTCATGCACTGATAGTTTTTTATGAGCAGGCTTGCAGTCGCACTTCTTGACTGAAGGCCTTCTCTTGTAACCCCTTGTGACCCCTTACCTTTCTTACCCTCCACGTGATAGAGCTGGGGCTAACAATCTTGTTCATTTCTAAGGGCAGCCTGATTGCGGCCATGGCTGCCAAGCCCAAGCTATAAACAACCTCATGGGGAAAGCCCACTTCACTTTGACAAGGCCATGGGACACTACAGATGCAAGCGCCAACAAGCGGGCGAACCCTACTTCAGATGGAAAGACACTTATAATCCTGGAAATGATTTAGCGGCCATGGCTTGCATTAGATCCTTAAATCCAAGTACTTGACCAATCTTGGGGCCTCATGCCAAAAAAATGGACTCATGCCAAAAATGAATGTTACACATTGCACCAGCTTCATACGATTTCAACATGGAAATGCACGGCAATCATCCATGTGCAGCGTACGTTGCCGCTCAGCAAGGATGTGATGGCCTTCAGAGACCTCATTCAGGCAATACCATCTTGGAAGAAAGAGTCGTACGTTGTTCTGCCCTCTGCAGGAACAACAGAGCAAATAAAGTTGCTGAGCATGGCGTCAAGGGCAATAAAGCGTTAAGTTAAAAGCTGATATTGCATGGTTATGATTAAATCTCAGGTTGGCACCCCTAATAAGCTGCTTCCTTGGTAGGCAAGTGCACATGGGAGGGCAGTTGCCACATAGCTGACAGAAACCCATGTTGATCCTGAGGTGTTTGTCCTTGTGTCCATAGACCACTGTCATGATGAGAAGTCTGCACATAAGCCTTTTATCCCACCATGTCCCCCGATGGAAAACAAAGAACTTGAGGAGGGGGGCCCCCTCTTCCTGGAAAATTTCAGGCATAGTACAGCGTCCCCCAAGATCATGAAATGGACAAGATGGTGCAACAAGAGCAATTGACAGTTTTTTAACCCAGCATTTGTTCACCAAACTCTCTCAGGAGGCTCAGTCTTGGCTCACTCTCAAAGCATAATAAGCATCTCAATGATTTGAAAATAATTACAGTGCCAAGCAAAAAGAGCAGGTAGTGAATGTGCACTAGTCCAAGTTTTTCTCTGGGAACCGTATAGCACAGGTCTGCCAACCCTCATGTGAAGAGAGCTTGGAGCCCTTTAATCTTTCGCACTGTTACACATGATAGGCACCAAATCTAGACACTGGCTCGCCCAAAGTTTCCTTTTTTCTACTCGCATAGACAAGTTAAGATACAGCGTGCATGGGCATGCATATGCAGCCTCACCATCATCCACAAGGCCCAAGTTGCGCAGCCGCCTCTCTTGGTAGTACACCAACTTCTTGAGCTCTGTCTGCATTCGGTTCTCAAACCATTGCAATGTGTCATCCAGAGCCTGCTGCTCGCCAAGTCGCACCTGCATGGGGGCGAAATTCACAAGGAAGCTCTTTACGCCAAACGAACCTCTAAGGCAATATCGGCTCAAAGCGGCGCGTGCCTTGCATAATTGATCCTTGTCATTGCATGTAACCTACCCTTGTCATTGCAAACATTTATGAACATTCGACAGCTGTACCCAGATTGTGTGGTTGCACGAGGTGGCACCCAGAGGAAGTAAGTAATGGTGATGTTCCCCTCCACATCTGTTGAGCCATGAATCAAAGCAGCAAGGCTGGTCTACATCCAGGCACATTCCATGAATGGCATTTTTCTTTTCTTGGCATTTGTCTGGCACTGAAGGAGCTTAAAAGTACTGTGTGCAAAAGATATCACCCTGCCTGTGTTAGTGTAACGCCTGTAAGCACATACCACACCAAAAAGCAGGCAAAATTCCTTAGTACAATTGACTGACATACTCATGGTGTCAAAAGGTGTAGAGGCCAACAAAAGGAAAGAAGAGTCCAGGTCTTGTACAATCTGGGGATTGGAGAACATAACTGAACAAAAAATTGAAACTGAAAACAGCATCCCACAATTGAATAGCATGCTTTTCTTCCTTAATTTAGCATGACAGGCAAGACAAAACAATGGGCTCAAAAGAGAAAAACATAGGCCAACAATACCCAGGGCCTGCTAAGTGGCAAAATGCTCGCAAATGACTCAGAACAAGCAGCGTGTGTGGCGCCTGTCATCCCACCATGACTGCAGCCTGCTCAGGACTGCCTGGCTTGAGCTCTCCACTGCGCAGCAAGGCCAGGTCCTGGTCTATGCTGGAGGAGTAGCCTTGGAGTGTCTCACGTGCCCCCTGCACATGAACACTCGCAAGTGCGCACGTCATCAGCCACACTCTGCCTCTGCAGGCCTTCGAATGCACAAGAGACATGTGCATGCACACTTGAAGGCATGCGTCAGCCTTGATCCATTGCGACGCTCCTGCAAAATTAACATTCACTCAACAGGACAGAAGAGAGGGAGTGTCCTCCACAGCTAAGCTGTGTGCATCAGGAACCCCACATGCGCAAACAACAGACGCATGGTGGCACAACTGCACTGGTTGCAGCTCTTGCCACATGCGGGCCCCACCTCCGCAATGGACTGGCACACGGCACGTTCATTGTCCTCGCTGACTGGCTCGCACATGAAGCCCCATACGTCCTGCCGAAAGATGGATTCTAGAAGGAATGCATCAGGGCCTGCAAAGACAGGAGCACATCAACAAGAACGGGGCAGCAGGGGTGCACCAGGGCAGGAGCACGTCGGCAGGAATGGGGCAGCAGGCGAGGCCAGAGTGTGGGCTGAAGAGGCCCTATGCCCGTATGGGTCTCCAGCAGCCTTCAAAGCACCTGTGGTGTGGGCTACGTCGGGCCCCAGGCGCATCCTTGCGCATGACCCACCCTCCGTGCAGCACTGCTAGCCTGAACTCGCTGCTGCATGGGCGGTTATGCTGCTGCCCACAGGCGGCACTGCCAGATAAGGGCACTACCAGGCCAGATGCAAAAGATCGGGGGCACGTGCGAGCAGGGGGCTGTGCCGTGCGTGTTCGTGCTGCTGCGTGGGGGCGCAGAGGGGTCAGGGCTATCCATCAAGCCAGCACCCACCCTGCAGCTGGATGAGGCGCAGGAAAGCCATCATGGTCTCCGAGGGGGCCTCCCCAGGGGTGAGCACGTGAGTTTGCGTGGCTCCCAGGCCCTCCGTCTCCACAATGTCCAGCTTGTCGTCCAGGTTGCGGTCACCCTCGGGCAGGCTGAGCTTCAAGGCGTAGCCGGGCTGCAGAACAGATGAGCGCGCATGCACAGGCAAGTGTATGCGCAGCTGCCTTGATTTATTTGAACACGCTGGGATGGGCGCCCCAGTGGCACCTGGCAGCATGTCTGGTGCTCACCTGCTGTAATCTAGCGGAGCCCGTTTGGAGCCCTTAGAGAGGTGAAGGCACCCGCTGATGCTGCGTCATCCATGTAGCAAAAGGGCAGCACAGCCTGTGCCGTGATACAACCGGCAACCCACCTTCGGCGCAGTGGTGTCCAGCACGCCATAGTCCAGCAGCACGCTGTTGTCCAGTTTGGTGGGGGCGTAGTCGATGCTCACCTCCTCACCCTACAAGGGTGCACATCCAATGCTGTTACATGGTTACTGCAGCCATGCACAATGCATTTGCACACCTGGCTGCCCCCCCCTCCAAGGCCCACCAAGCGCAAGCCACTGCAGCTGCTCCTGCTGCATGATGCTCCATGGACCAGGAGTTGCGCAAATATGGACCCAGCTGTGCTGGGCTGGAGTATGTGTGTGTCATGGGATGCTGAACAGAACAGGCATGACTCCCTGGTCTACCTTGGCATCGGGCAACGCATGCAGGAGCACACTGGCGCCTGTCAAGTATGCGCCATTCCCAGCGGCCTGACAAGAAGCTCCTGGGATTTAATGGGTTGACCAAGCAAAAGGTGCGGCACCACCAGAGTTGTGCAAATACGGTGTCATTCACGGATGGCACCGTAATTTACGGCGTCATTTGGACGCCGTCATACCGCCGTATACGGTGTTTTCTTACGATTTACGCCATAATTTATGTTTTTCACTGTCATACACGGACCGTATTGTAAAACGTCATGACGGCGTCAATGGTAACGTGCACATCTCTGGGCACCACCAGTCCAAGTTAATTGCTGATCAGAGCGAGTGATGACGATGCCGAAGAGCGATAGCTGGTCGGGAGTTGCAAGGTGGACACCATCAAAGGTGGGCACCTTCAAAGGTGGGCACTTCCAAGACAAGCAGGATCCATGTCCCTGCCTCCGCCACGCCGCATGCAGGTCATGTGGAGCCGCATGGAGGGCAAGCGCGACCAGCTTCTATCCAAGGTCGCACTGCCCTTTAGAAACACCACTGCCGCCCAGGAGGGTGAAAACTGTCTGATCAGACCGGGCACAGATCACTCTACAGTGATCTCACTTTACGGTGTAGAGTCTACACACCATTTTGCCTCGTGAGAGCAACATCAATGCAGTCCAAGAGTTCACCGGTCAACCTGCCTTGCATTCCGCGAGCAGGCGGCAGAAATGCCAGGGATTAACCTGGAGCCGTTTACCTTGCGCAGAGGCTTGGTGGCTTCCACCGCTAGTTGCTGAGTCTTGCCAAACAAGCCAGCCTGCTTGAGCTTCCATTCCGCGTTGGGGCGGCGACGGTGAGAAACCTGCAAGTTTGTGTGTGTTTGTGTGTGTGTGCGCACGCGCATGAGTGCGTGCGCAAGTGCTATATCCTGCATCATGTTGCTCTCACTAGGCATTCTTTGATTCAGGCTACCAGGCCAAGGAATGCCTGAGCATGTCAGGCTGATGTAAGAGCTTTGAGTCTCTACTTTTTCAAGGCAAAGGGTGCCTGCGCATATTAAAAGGCAACTGGTAAGGTCTATGACTATCCTTAAGTCATAGCCATGCAGAGGTTGCCTTGTCTGTGTGTGCGGTGCATTGCTGTGCTTATCTGCTTGTTGCTGTCGTAGCTTGAGGGTATTCATGCACACACACATTTCTGACTGTTAGTACAGGCAAGTGTTTGTGGACTTGGCCACATAAACAGGCCAAAATCAGGGCACGCTTCAGGTCTCCACAAGTGTTCCGGGAATGATCAGGTCGACCTGCTTTCTGTCGTGCAAGCTAACAAGAAAAGCACAATAAACAATTTGAGGAGGAAAGTAAAACTTGCTTGCTAGCGTCCAAAACGGGCAATGTGCAAGCCAACCCACTGGTTGGTTATGGTTGCTCATAGTGCGCTGTGCTCAGTACTTTCAATGCAACGAGGGGATCGGGCCTTCGGGACTCGGAAAAGAAAGGAGGAAAGAGCTGAGTCTGGATTGCCATTTTAACCATGTGAAGCAGCTATCGCTGTCAGTAAATGCAGATAACAGCTCTTGGCTGAGAATTCAGGCATGCCAACCTTCTGGAAGCCTGAGAACCCCAACACTCATTGCCTTTCTCAGATCATATGATCCAATTGGGTCACATGACACGGGGGGCTGACCTATCGATTGGCGCACACTCACAGCAAACCCAGCTTAACACTTCAAGCATAGTCATACCTCAATGCCTAGACCCACATTTATCAACGTGCAGTCTGTGGCTTTTTGTCTGAGCACATCAAGCAGAGGACCAGGTGGTTCTCCTATCTCTACCTGCTGGAGGACATTTCTTCAGACAACTGCTCGGCCATGCACGACTTCACTTGTGAATAACACGACTGATATTGAGAGCAGCTGATCATATCAGCTTGTCCTTTGTCCACGCACCGCATCTGCAAACGGAACTAGAGCCAAAGCTCCGGCTTCAAGGGGGGCATGTGCACGCGCACGCACTGTGGCCACAGCCCAAAGGAAGTTGTCAAAGCTAAAGGCTTGGGTAGGGAAGACTGAGGGAGCCTGAGTGGTGAGTATGCCGTCTTGGCCCAGGAGCTCCTCGTACTTTGCTTGGAAGAATGCCCTGGACAGGAAAGATGATAAAGCGATTTTTCCATCTGTGAATAAGTGCATGTGCTGTCCATCCTCCTACATGCCGCAAAACAAATCTACTTGGACGTTTTGCCTGCCTGCCATTGCATGCCAAAATTTGATCAGCTTGCTGAATGCTTACAGCTTGCTGCGAGCTGAAAGAGGTAGATCAGAACCACAAGACTGTGAGCCTTGCTTATACAACCAATTATGCCCTTTGGAGAAGAGTTTTGAAATGCAACAGCAGCTGAAACAGATTTTGAAACACAACAGCAGGGTTTTTGAAGTGCATAAGCAGCGCTCATCGCTTCTGAAGAAGTGTAGCCGCGGCTGGCGAGCTTGCATGCCAGTTTAAGCAGTGCCAACAGCCAAGACGTTCATAAGTGTGTGAAGTATCACCTGTAGGCCTGCAGGTTCTCCACGAGTTGGGTGCCTTGGAGCATGTTCAGTTGCTCCTGAGACCAAAAGAGCGGGCTTGTGGGCATCGCAGGCAGGCTACCCACGTACGCTCCCCAAGTGGAGCTGGCGCCAACAAAACGCTCTTGGATAAGCAGGAGTGCCAGCTGCACCCACGGCTCCAGATCTCTAACATAGGGTCCCAGGGCTGTCCTGCTGACTGCCTGGGGAGAGAGCCATTGATTATCGGCCACTGCAAAGATGGTCTCGCCTGCGCCTATATCCTTTGAAGCTACCAAGATGGCAGCGCCAGTGTCCAGCCTGCTCTCAACGATGACCTTGTCAAGGGACTGTGTGCCTTTCTGGTTTCCCAGCCATGATTGTAGGTCAGCAAGCTGCCGAGGGGAAACGCTGCTACTGGGTGCGGCAGTGGCACTTAACTTTACACTTTGGGATCGCAGGCCAAGGCGTGCACCCAGGGCTCTGGTTGAGGTGGGCAGCAGGGCTCGAGAAGCTCTGCTGGTTTGCGCATGCGCTTGCATTTGCATCTATATCAATGAGACAAAGTATTTCCAATATTTTGATTACAAACCTGGTGCTTCCAGTGCGATTCGAGCTTTTCCTATGACCTCCAGCGAAAATAGCTAATAATTTTAGCTCACGTGCATTTCCATGTTGCTCCCCTTCAAAGAAAAACAAGATAAGTAACGTGACATGCTTTAAGTACACATGTAAGGTATCGTAGCGGTACCTTGTGATTGATGGCAGCTTAGCTGAAGCTTATCAGGCCTGCAAGCACTTACGAAAGCATAAACCTTTTCCATTGATGAGTTGATGAGGTGAGGTCTACATAGCTGTATCTGCCAACTTGGCAGGGTAATAACAACCCCATATGCGCTTCTTCCCCAACAAGTACTGTGTATACTTAGACACTCGCCCTGAGCAGCAGCTCCAAGCTGCACATGCTCAGCACAGTCGCCTTAAACGCTACATTGCAGGACACCATGTTCTTCACGTCATTCTCTGAGGTGTACACTCTGAGAAATACACCTAGAAGGGGGTGTTACTAACATTCCACACACTTTGGTTCCTCTGAAGAGTCTCGGCCTTGATTTGCAAAATTCACTTTCAAGCTTCATGCTCATTCTGTGCACTATGCTCATAAGCTTGTGCAGACCAGACGTTTTCTTGAGCATTCTCCTCACCTCCAAACTAATCGGGAGAGGTCTGTTGGCTTGTCTGCTTGCAACCATCCTAATCCTCACTGACCAACCTTTTCTTTTCTTTCCAAGTGGCCCCTTTTTCCTTAATTGATGTGAGGAGCTTTTTTGCTGCTTGCACAGTTTTTCTTTCTATATCCTCCCTTTTCAAAAACAAGCCTCTGTTTGAAGAATTTTAGCTCCCTTTTAGCCTCCACAAGAGCAACCCATATCTAAGTTTTACCTTTCTAGTCCTCCAGCTGTTTAGCTATCAGGAAAGTGAGGCACATACTGATCCAAGATCCCTCGTGGGTGAAGAGTGCAGCATTCATTATTCCTGTCTTTTGTACAGAAAGCTGGACATTGTATTTGTCAACGTTTGTCTACTCAATCGGTATATAATTCATATAATATAAACTGTCTGCTGGCCTTCGTAGACAAACGGGTGAGACTAGCTTTGCCAACGCTTGAGACCGAGATTTAGGTTTTGCCTTACCCAGTCAGAAGTCTTTGATTTCCTTTCTCAGGGGCACAACAAATTCTGCTGTTTCATCTTGGACATTATGGACCATTTTTGGCTGGCAGAGGCCAGCAACAAAACAATCAGCCTAACGACTAGGCTGGTGGTTAACAAGTTAAACTGTAACTTAAGGGGGTTATGAAATAAGACCGGTATTGAGTTTTGATAAATCAAGAAGAGGACAGGAGAGAGGAGAGAAGCATCGTGTTTCCGATCTTCTTGGCGTCATCCTAGATGTAAGTTCAGGTTGCTTCAGCTTAGCCGCCTCCGGGCAGCAAGGAAATCTTACCTTCCCTCTCAGGTCTATACCCTTGTGAGATGTAATCAGGGGAGAGGCTGTGTGGAAATGTAAACATGAAACGCAGCACCTTTTCCTTTTCTAGCGCTTCAGAACCCTCCTGACCCACTAACGAACCCTCTCCGATCTTGAAGGTGGGTCAATACCGCTAAGTCTGAAGTTGTCCATTTTAACTCTTATGGCTTTAACGTCCCCGCTTTCAGTGTGGGGGGTGCTCCGCTAGCCAGCAAGGATTCGTTCAAATACCTGGGCATGCTTTTATATAGGACACATGACATTGCCAAATCTGCTGAACATATGCTTGGTCCTTTCATGGCTGGTTGTCACAGAATTAGGCAATTTGCGCGAGAGCATCATTTGAATGACAGGCCACATGCTC
>LFCJ01002827.1_pt1 | contig 12583 bp, 6 predicted proteins | sample 643141 | NCBI WGS metagenome assembly LFCJ01 (sample SAMN03766243, study PRJNA286221) | soda lake metagenome | biome: soda lake; feature: Kulunda steppe; material: water; isolation source: sample B1-Br-g2 brine of Lake Bitter-1 | place: Russia: Kulunda steppe | collected 2010-07 | reverse complement strand
TCGATAAGTTCTTGTACTGTGCTTCTACTTTTTTCTTCAAACAATAGGTTTTCTGCCAATTCGATAATCTTATCTTGTCTGAAGTTTCTGGCTCTCTCAATAAGTTCTTCTACCTGTTTGTGCTTAGATACCTGGCCAGAATTAATCGTTTCTTCGATTTCCTGAGTTAGTTCCTCTGATGGGTAGTGGGCCTTCAGAGCTTGTTTCTGTTCTGCAAGATTCCTCCAAAACTCCTTAGGTTGTGTAAATAGTTTTTCCCCATTTTTGTATCTATCTGCTTCTTCAAGCACTCTTTCGTCAGCTAATTTATCTTTATCTAAGGTTTCTCCGTTGAAAGCAGGTTCCAATGCCTCAATTAGGTGATCTATGTTTTGATCTTCAGAAATCTCTGTTTTGAGCGACTTGTTTACCTTCTTCAGGTTCTTGTTGTTTTCTCTCGCCCAGTCTTCAAGTTTTCTCACTAACTCGTCTATGTCATTAGCGTGGATGTTGTACTGTAATGTTCGGAAGAGCTCTCTGATTTTATCTTTCTGCGACTGGTCTATTGATTCACCAGGATGCAGAGTTATTTCCTTGATTGATCTTTTGTTCTTCAGATTCTGGCCTATCTCTCTGGGCTCTATTATGTATTCTCCGCCTTTTTTCAGCGCTGCTTTGTCTGAAGTAACAATAACTATGATTAATGCTTTCAGCGCATCTCTTGATGTTCCTAGGTAATCTCCGTTGTTGCCTCTTATCTGGTTCCAGAGTTCTTCTCCAGTTATTATGTTTTTGTCTCCATATCTGTCTAGTACTTCGTGCACCCAGCCGCTATCTTTGAACTTTTCTTCCTTGTTCAGCATTTTCTCTATGCCAAGCATCTCTGCATCTTCTTTTCCAAGAGGCCACTCCTCTTTTCCTTTGAAGAATCTCCTCATCTGTTTTGCGTCATCAGACTCTCTCAAAGGCTTTGTCAGACTCTTTCTATTAGGAAGTTTTTCTTCTATCCTGTTCTCTATAAACTGGTATATCTCGTCAGTACTTCCTAATCTTCCTTCAGGACCATAAACATCTGCGTTCTTCAGTGATTCGCGAATTATTTTCTGTATATCTTTCTCTTCTTCTTTCTGTCTAGATCTCAACTGAGGCTGTGCTCCACTCTTATTGCTGATTACTCTTTCTGTAGCTAGATGCCTGCTTATCTTCTCTTTAAGATTGTCAGGTATTGAGACGGCTACAGCTAAGTCCTCCAGGCCTCCATCTTGGTTCAGCTCTTCCCATTGGTTGATCTTTTCTTCTATGTTGCTGTCTTCTGAGGCGATTAACCGGAGAACTATGCTATCGAATGCATTCGTATTAACGCTGTTTATGTTTTCCGTAATTGAGTATTCGTTTCTGACTGGCAGCCCTAACTCGGTGCCTATATCTCTTTCTTTGGTCTTTCCTTCTGTTTTCCAAAGTGTGCTATCTCCTTCATTTTTAATGTAATCTTCTATCTTAGATTGTAGCTGGTAGGCTGCAATTTTGCCCTTATTTTTCTCTATCTCCTGAGCTACCTCTAATTCTTCTTCGGATAACAGCCTGTAGACTGTTCTGCCTTCTTTGTCTTCTTCATCTGCGATGTAATGCTTTCCTTCGAGATTTCCTAGGCCTTGTTCAATTTCTGAACTGAATGAATCTAAGTCTGTGTCTATAGAATCTACTAGTAAGGAGGCAAGATTAGATTTAGTTGCAGGGATATCGTCTAGTTTTTCTATGAGGTATAATGTTTTAGCTATCTTGCCTTCTAATGATTCTTTTCCTTTTTGTCCGAAGTTGCTCTCAATATTTCCTAGAGTGGTTTCTAACCAACCCGGAATCAAAGTTGTTTCTTCGTTCAACAGATCGAAGACTGTGTTCCAGGGGACTATGCTTCCTGTTTCCTTTTCTCCCCAGTCAAATTTGGTGAATAGTGACCTTACTAGAACAAGTATTGCTCTGCTCTGAGCGTACTCATGTTCGGAGGCTCTGTCCTTAGTATAGAGTTTCTCCATTACTTTTCTGATAAGTTTTAGATCTCCGTCTCTGAATGGATAGGCCTCTACCCTGTTTTCTAAACTGCTCTTGCCTAAGTCTATCTCATAACTTTGGCTTTCTAATTTTTCTTCAAGAATCTCTTTTTCATTTCTGTCTTTTTCGAGCCATCTTTTCCTTGCTATTTCTGCTGTGTCTGCAGCTTCAAGGCCGACTTCGTTTGTATACCATTCGCCTTCTTCGGCCCGCCCTATGAACTCTTCGTGGTTGGCTTTCAGAGACCATTGACCGGTGCCTACAACAGGTATATTAGGTCCTTTGTTAATCTTCTCTATCAGGTCTTTGAACTCTGTATATTTCTCTTTGCTATCTCCTACATAAAGTGCAATCTCATCTAGCCCTAGAAGAATTTCGTATTCTCCACCATTTTTCTTTTCAAGATGTGTTATCGTATCTTCTATTCTGTTGACTAGGAAATCGTTGTCAAAGTTTTCTTTATTAATAGAGTTCTCAGCTTCGGAGATTTTTTCTTTTATCTCTTCGCTGTTGTTCAAACTACTGACATCAGGCAAAGCTTTGTAAAGCCAGTTTCTTAGTGTTGCTCTATCTTCTAAGGCCTCCTCTATATTCTTACCGTCTACCTCAGTTTTACTGAGATCCTTCCAGACGTTCTCTTCTATATCTAGCTGCCAAATAAGCTCTATCAACCAGTGTATATCCGTTGGATATCCGAGCCCTTTAGCTATCGCTCTGTAAATCAGGAAGTTTAGGTTTTCCCCATTTTGAGTATCTCTTTCTAGAAGATTTAGGAATACCGGAATAATTTTTTTGTCCGAGCTTTCAGCACTGTTTCTTAGCTGTCTAAATCCTTTCGATCTATCCGATAGTATTTGTTTTACAGTCCCATCTGTTTCGTTATCAACCATAGCTCCTGCTAGTTTCAGAAGGAGTGTTTTTCCGGAACCGAATGTTGCATGTATATAGAGGAATCTCGAATCCCTTGCACTTGAGGAGCTATCTATTATCTGGGATAATTCTTTCAGCACCTTTTCAGAACTTTCAGTCTTCTGAAATTCTCCAGCAGTTCTCTCAATCCTGTCTTTGGAGTTTACTTTTTCTACTTCTTCTAATGGTCTTGTTGGAGACTCACTGAATAACTTAGAGATCTTTTTACTCATTTATTTCCTCCTCCGTTATCTGTTCCTTGATTATGTGTGCAGGATAGTAGTGCCGGGATTTTCCTCCGTACATGCTTAATTTGCCAGCAATAACTTCTCCAGGGTAAATAACACCTATAGCGCATTTGAAGTTCTTTCGGTCCATCTCATCGAGGATACCTGATGCTCGTGCAAAGGGGTGCACCGAACCCAAGTTCCTCAGAATTACGACATTCTCTTTATCTTCAACAAACTCGTCTCCTGCGCTCTCCTTTATTTCATCAACTAGCTGTTCCTTTAAGTTATCTTCAAGCGTCTTTCTTACATCTTCGCTACTGGTCTGGTCTGCTAGCTGCTTTGAAATCTTGAATGACTCTGTCCTAGGAAAGATTTTGTCTACTCTTACATCTTTGATGTTAAGGGAATCTTCGCTTTTAGACCATTCTCTTATTTTTTCACCTGTTTTGTGTTCTAGTTCAGGCGGCGTGGTTACAATTACGAAAGGATTACGGATACCTCTCTTTTCAGAACGGGCAAACTGCTTTATCCTCTGTTTAAAACTTTCTAAAGAGTTCATTTGATGATCATACCTCCTTCAACCTCCTCGATATCCGTCTTATCTTTCTCCAAATTATTCTTCAAGGCCTTTCTCAGGTTTTTTCTATCGCCAGGCCATAGGCCAGCGATTTTCACATCAGACAAGGAGCCTGAAGCATCTAGGAGTTTCTCGATTTTATCTCGTAGTTCATCCATGTTGTATTCTGTCATTTTGGCTGATTCTATCTTTTTCTGGGCCTCTAGCATTTTGGATTCTTGTTGTTCTGACTCAGATAAGATGATTTTTAGGCCTTCTTCCGTTTTATCTAGGTCAGTAAGGAAGTTTTTTGCAGGGATTATGTAGTTATTCTGTAGTTCTGGACTGCCTTTACTAAATTGTTCAACGGATGAAGAACTAATCAGCTCCTTGGCTTCTAATACGCCCTTCTCTTCCTTGAACCGGTCCCAGTCTTCTTCTATATTATCTTTTAGCTCGTAATCTCTTACCTGGCTAGTAAGTCTTGTCCATTCTTCTTCGGACCACCATTTAGCATCTCCTTGATCATCTAGGTCTTGTATAACTTTTTCTGCGGTTGATTTAGTCTTTTCAGAGGTCCAGTCGCTTTCTGAAAGAGTTAGTAGAATATCTGTCTGAAGTAATCTCTTTTTCCGATACTCTAACTCTGAACTAAACTTCTCTATATCTTTACCTTTCTCTCGTACCTGTTTAGCTATGTCTATGTAGTTAGGTGAATCCGAGCTTATCTTCTCTTGTAAATCTTCTATTTCCTTCCTTTCCTTAGAGAAGTATTTATCGGCATTCTGGATAAGCTGCTGTACTTCATTGGTTCTTATATCATCATTAACTAGTTCTATTTCGCTAATTAGGTTTCCAAATCTTCTCTCAATTTTTTCTGCCTGAATTCTTAGATTCTTAATTCCCTGATCTTTTGTTTCTGTTGTAGACTGGAATCCTTGTTCCTGGAGAACTTCCGAAAGCTTCTCTGATTCAGTCTCATCGATCTTGAGCCTTACTTCGTGCATTTTATCTAGATCTAAAATTGCATCATATTCTAGAGGCTCTCCTGTCTCATCTACAGGCATGAACTCCTCTCTATTTCTCGCAAGCCCCCAAAGGATAGCGAGAACTGCGGGCTCACACTCCTCATAAAGCGGCTCTTCATCAGACAGATAGTCGATTATAGTATTGAGGTTAAGAGATCCATGTTTCTTGAGCCTCTTTCCTGTTGTTGATCTAACAGTGTTCATGATCTTTTCATCTTCTAGAGTTACATCGTCTCTGTTAGGCGGCACCTGTATTTTTAAGGCCCATTCAGGCAATTTTTCGCCTTTTGCCAGAGATTTTAGCTCTCTGAGATCTTCGCTGCTAATTTTGGTCATCAAAGGATGGAAACTACCGAAGTATCTCTGTTTAACACATTCTTCGATGGCTTTATCAATAGAACTTAGATCTTTCTCTCTTACTGTATATGAGCTGTTGTTTAACATTCTTGATAGACCATCTACCGCAGATTCCTTCTTCTTATCTAACTCTTCTTCGAGATAAGGACTGGAGCTACCGTTATTATAAGATTCTTCTAGAGCCCACCACTCTCGAATTCTCTTTCTTATATCATCTTTTCCTTCATTCTGGGCTTGCCAAATTATCTTTCCGCTTTCCGCCTTCGGTTTGCCTTCATCAGGGTGAAGTCCGCTCAACACAACAGGAATTGTAAGTCCTTTTTCTTCGCCATATGTAGTCTGGATTTCTTTTTCGGGGGTGGAAAAACTATAGTTAATCTTAAACTCCTCTCCTCCTTCGGAGAACTTCTTATTAACAGGAAGGTTTACCCGCTCCAGCGCAGCTCCAAATATTTTTTTGTCAACAGCATCCACAATCTCGTCCCAATTAGACTCTCTAAGCTTACTCTCCTTTTCCTTGTAGATTTCTCTTTCTTGAGGTGTGGTGAACCGGAATCTTTTTTCTTCGTCTCCATCTTCTTTGACATACTCCTCCAGTTCATCTAGCCCCTTAGCTACTTCTCCCAACATCTGGTTCCTAGTCTTGCCCTGTAAATCCTTCATTATCCCTATCGCAAGATTCTCATCGTTTGCCGGGATAAAATCAGGGACCTGATTCAATAGAAAGATTACCTTAGCTAGGTTTGACTCTCTGCTATTTTCTCCGAAATCGTTTTCGATTTTGCTGATTACTTTTTCCTCTCTTTCAGCTACTTCTTCAACTTCATAACGGATTAATTCGAAGAAATCTACCAGATTGATAATTTCTGTTTCCTGTGAATTTTTCTCCCATTCATTCAAAAGTCCATGAATTATAGCTAAAATTGCTCTTGTAGTACCTGAAAACACTGATTTAGAGGAATCTGCGGCAGATTCTCTCATGTTTGCCAAGATCTCCATAAATAGCGGTGTAAGATATGGTAGAGCAGGATAGTAATCTATGAACAACTCATCGTTTATTGTATTCAGTGATGGAGAAGTGTCTTTTCCAATCTCAGTGTAGCCAAATTGTGTTGCAGGATCGAGAGTAGTTGAATCCAGAATTTCCTTGACATGTTTTTTTCCGGAATCTGTTTTCTTAAGGAGCCTGTTTCTTACAATTTCACTCGCATGTTTGCTAGGTAGGTTGTATCTGTGAGGGAAGCGGTCTTTTACAATACTGAAACCAGGCCCTTTTGAAGCCAAGTCTTTGTGTACTTCTTCTACGCTTTCTTGAGCTGTAGCAACTAGCTGAATGTTTCCTTGGCCAATATCATCTATTTTTTCCGCTAGAGAATTAAGTTCCGTCAGCTTGTCGAAGTCGCTGCCCATGAACAGGCTTACTTCGTCAAGGAGCAAGACTATCTTGACATCTCTGTCTCTTTTCTCCTGTTCCTCTTTCCTCCATTCCTCTATCTGCTCAACAGCCTTTTCAGGTCCCAGCCTGTCAGGTGTAAGATCCTGATAGCCGTCTTTAGAACCTGTTACTCGTTGGAAGATTTCTGGTAGTACAACTTTCGAAACTGCTTCATATTTTCTAACATGATTCCAGGTTATCTCGTCTTCTAGTTCTAACCCTTTTTCTTCAGCAACTTGGTTAGCTAGGTCGTCTCTTCTGCTCCACTCTTCTTTTTCTCTGAACCATTTCTCGAAGTGTGCTACCTCTAACCTGGATGAAAGATCTCTTTTTTCATGTCCATGTATAGCTCGAGATATTATTTGGCTTAGACTTACTTCCTCCGCTCCTTGATACTTCAATAAGTTGATTGAAACGGGTATTAGGTAGTTCTCGTGAGTTGCGTCATACCATCTCTGTTTAAGATCTTCATACTCTTTTTCTTCGGATAGTGCCTGCCAGAGGCTAGATTTTTTCTCCTCGTCTAGATCTATTTTATCAGAGTCTGTAAGGAAACCTAAGACAGACAGCAGGTGGCTTTTTCCACTTCCATAGTATCCATAGAGCCAGTGGTTCGAACCTTTTCTCATTTCGTTGGAGTCATCGATAAGTCTTCTGAAGAAATCGTCGAGAAATTCTCTGGACTCCTGAGTTAGGTGGTATGTATTCAAAGGATGGCTTTCTGCATCTATTCCGTCTTCTCTGTCACGATCTACACGGATTGATTCCTCGAAATCTTCCTTTATCTTAGCGGAGAATATTTTGTCTTTATCCATACAGAAACTGTCTAATTTAATAATGAATCCTTAGGTTTTAACTTTCTTTCTCCTTTTGGCTCTGACAGCTGCCAGTTCTTAGACTCCGATAATCTCTTGATTAAAGACTCCCAATATGTAGGAGTCTGGAATAAGCGTATCCAGCCGATAGGGTTGTCTATCCAGTTATCTTTCTGTAAATTATAGCTATAAAATGCGGAGACTTCCAGAGATCGATTTTCTAATGAAGGACTTTGGCCTTCAACTACTTGCTTTGACTTAATCACTCCAATTTCTCTCATCACACTTCTAAAGTTTCTAATCCATTTATCCAGTGTAGAGTCGGAGTAGTCCAGTTTCTGACCGTCTTTGTACTCAATATCTTTTAGAATAGATCTAATTCTTTCTGTGCTAAAATCAAATTCTTCAGAGGAACGCATCTCCATAATATGAGAAGCCACATATTTCACCAACTTATCATCTTCAATCAGGTATAGGTAGAGGATCTGAGATTTTTCCTTTTTATTTTCACACTTTTCTAGAAACTTACACAGTTCCTCCATTTCTGGTAGAAATTTTTCTCCAGATTTAAACCTGGATTTTAGAGTTCCAAACACTTTTTGAGAACTGTTTCGTGATCCTCTTTTGCCGGCTCTGCTTTCATGCCATTTTTCCTTTGTTTTGCTCCAACTCTTGTCATGCTGAACATATAACTCTGCCAATATCTCTGCTTTCTCGGGTAGTAAGCCGACGGAGGTAAGTCTCATGTCAATATCTTCTTTTTCGAAAACATTATCAGTGAGGTTTGGTGAGTTCACAGACTATAGTTAGACCACTAAAATGTAAAAACTGATTGATTCTATACTTCCCTCTTCTCGAAACTTTCCTCAAGTTCTTCCAGAAATTAGGTTCCTGGTTGTAGGTGTCTGCCGAATGCGGAAAAACTTCTTTAATTAGGGAGCCATGCCGTTTTCTTCATCAAAATAACTCTTGATCTTCAAACAAGGGAGGGTTCTAACGGTCTTTCCGTTTCATTAACGATGAATCGTAATAAAACTCAATTATGAAGAATTACGTTGTTTATACCATGATTTAGTTTCTCCAAGCTGTAATCCTTCTGTAGGTACCGAATATTCTGCGTTTTCTGATTCTAGAAGTGGAAGTAAGTATTCATAGTAAGGCTTGCTGAGATGTAACACTAGTTTGTGGTCAAGAAGCCCTTTTTCTTTCAACTGTTGGAAAACATTTTGACCCCATTCTCTTCGTTCATCAACACTAAAATCTCTTAAAGTAACGTCATAAGGAGATATTTCTTCGCCTTCAGGATCAAGTAAGCCGTGTTTAGCAGATAAGACAAACCAGTCATCGTGATTTTCTACAGCATAATCTCTCATTTTATTGAATAAGTCAGATTCTGTGTAGAGTTCTCCGGGTTTACAGGCTTCACCCTTCTTAGACTTTGTGCAGCTTAACAATCCAATTTCCATAAACTATTTCTCTATAATATGGTCGAGATTTATACAGACTAACATTTAGAAATTAGGGAAAAGCCCTTGAATTTAAGTGGTAAATATAATTTATGGCTGTTTATACCGGTACTATCCATGGCAAAGAGTTTACTATTTCTTCTGAAGATATTAAAGATGCATTTCACAATACCAAAGAGTCTTATGATCCACATGGTTATTCTCCTTGGCATCATGTAATTATTGAAGGACAGAAGAAACCTTTGAAGGATGTTTTCAAAAATATTGAACAGGTTAAAGATGCAGGATTAGAAAAAGGAAACTTTGATACACCAACAGCAAGGAGATTCATAGAAGGTTGTGAAGTTGAAACGTATAATGAACAGGGAAGAGCTAAGGAAGAGTTTACAAACGTTCTAAGAGAAATTTCTGAAAAATATCAAAAAATTGAGCCGGGTACACCTCAAGATAAAGAAAAAGAGGTTTTTGATTTAATCGAGAAGCGAGCGCCTGTTCTTCTAAAGCATATAGTGGTGACTTCAAATGACAGGAAATGGGAGAAAAATGTGGAAATTAAAGGTTCTTCCGGTAACGGAAACTGGTCTTATATCCCATGGATAGGTATTCGAACAGAAGATAATGAGAGACTAGACTATGGTATGGCGCCCGTTGTTTTCATCGACTCTAAAAAAGATTCTATTTACTTAGCACTCAATCAGAAAATAGGTAAGGAAGAAAAACGTGGCGATAGGCCACTAAGCGAGTTAAAAGAAGTCACCCGAAGAATGCAAGAAAAATATGATCTATCAGGATTTCAATCAGGACCTTTTGAAATAAAAGAGGTAGGAGGAATTGGTGCTAAATATGGTCCTGCAAGTGTTTACTACAAGAAGTACTCTCTGGACGAAATAGATGCAGAAGAGTTTGGAAGAGATGTCGGCCGAATCACAAAATTTTTCTTTGAAAACTTGGAGGACAATGATGTTGGAAGCGGCAGCAATATTTCAAAAATTTTGCAGGAGCAAAAATTTCGAGTAGAGATCCCGGAATCATTATATTTTGATAACAAAGACACCATAAAAGCGGAAATAGAAGCATCTCTTAATTCTGACAAAAATATTATCTTAACAGGGCCTCCAGGAACTGGTAAAACGAAGTTGGCTAAAGATATAGCTAGGCAGATTAGCGGTGAAAAAGAGGGTTACGCTGGTTTAGATCAAGTTGAAGGCACCATTTTCACGACAGCCACTGCGGATTGGACGGCTTTCGATACTATTGGAGGCTATATGCCTACAAACGGAGACCGTCTGAAGTTCAAACCAGGCCAGTTCTTAAAATGCTTTAGAAACGAAAACGGAGAGATAACAAATAAATGGCTGGTTATTGATGAGATTAACCGTTCAGATATTGATAAGGCGTTCGGACAGTTATTCTCTGTTCTATCAGGTGACTCAGTTGAGCTGCCTTATGAACGAGATGGAAATATCAGGATTGAAAGCATAGACAAAGATCAAGATTTAGAAGAGATAGCAGAAAACAAAGATGTTTATCCTGTTACTAATTCTTGGAGGTTGATCGCCACCATGAATACTTTGGATAAGGCTTCTCTGTATGAGATGAGTTATGCGTTTATGAGACGTTTCAACTTTATCCATGTAGGATTGCCGGAGCTAGAAAATGATGGAGAAATCGATCCTGATGTAGTAGAAAACTATACTAATACATGGAACTTAGAGGTCAACGATCAAGACAAGAAAAGTGTAGCTTTACTCTGGTATAAAGTCAATAAGTATCGAGAGATAGGACCTTCCATAATCAAAGATATCTTCCAGTACATGGAAAATTACAATCATGAAAATGCTCTCGAGTCCGCTATAGTTTCTCTGATTTATCCTCAGTTAGAGGGTATGAGACCTCAGAAACAAAGAGAGTTCATAGAGTCTCTTTCAAAAACCGAGGATTTGAAAAATGGTGAAAGCTTTAACCTAGATCTTGAGACCGATAGTTTGAAGCAAAAAGCTGAAAATATTTTCAATACTTCTTTCTAGAAAGATGAGTAAAACTTCGGCTGAAACACTGGTTGAAGAAACAAGTTCCGAGCTCTCTGCTTATCTTAGATCAGGGAAGATCAATGAAGAAAAAGTATCCGACAGTCTGAACTTCGATGGCTTGGATATAGAAGACTTTGAACGCCTGAAGAGAATACATTTTGTACTATCTGAACTGGTCATAAACTTTATTGAAGATCTTCCAGAGAGAATTCGAAGGATAAAGACAGAAAGTGATAGAGAAACTGTTTCTACAAGAGGAGAGATTAAAGGTAGGATCGACTGGAGTAAGACATTGAAGAAACGTTACTCTCAGAACCCTGCCGACCGATCTATCTTTGTAACGCAAAACCCTTATATACAGTATAATATACCGGAAAATCTGGTTCTCAAGAAGCTTCTAGCAGTAATATATCAGACTTTAACTGAGGACTTAAAACAAGTTGATTACAGTTGGAGAACTGATAAATGGAGTGATAAAGATATTGAAGAACTGGAAACTATTTTCAGGAAGAACGTACATGTAAACCGGATTAAAGAAGCAGAGAAAATTAATGTAACAGCTAGAGAGCTGAACGCTGCCAGACAAGCCAGGTCTGAAATATACAATGATGCTTACAGAAGGTATAGAGAGTATGAGAAACTGCAGAACAACGAGTTCAATGAAGAAGAAATAGGGAAACTATTAGAACAGACATTAGTGGTTCCTAAAGAAATATCCTCTTTGTTCGAGCTTTTCTGTGTTTTCAAAGTTATAGATCAGTTGAAGAATCAGTACAAAGGTTTAGAACTTCAAGTGATAGAATCAGGAGCTGATGAAATCGCAGTTATGGAAGACGGAAGCAAGAAAGTTAAAGTATTTCATGACTCTCAAGGTAGTCTTCAGTTTAAAGAAGATATACCTGAAGCAGATCCGGAGAGTTTAGAGGACGGCTACTTGAAGAAATATGTTGAAGTTCTTGAAGATCATAAAGCCGCATTAGAAGACCTGATAGAAAGAACATCTTACAACGCGCTTTACAGCGGAAGACCTGATATAGTAGTAGAAATATACGAGAATAAAGAGCTTGAACAGGTCTTGATTGGAGAAATCAAATATACGGATGATGAACAGGTCTTCTCTCAAGGGTTAAAAGAACTCTTCCAATACCTGAAGTTTGGAAAACATAGTAATCAAAACAACAACTACCTTGACTCTGTTAACGTCCAAGGCTTACTCATCACAGACAAAGTCAGACCAGAAAGTAAAAGCTGGGAAAATGACGTCAGCGTCAAAGTATTAAACACCTCTGATCTGAAAAACAAATTCAGCTTATCTATATTAGGAAAAAGTGAAGAGAAATAAATGATTAGGCAGAGGACTCAATCTTCAAGTCCTCCGGCTCCAAGCCTTGTTCCTTTGCCACAAGCTTCCTAGCTTCCTCGTTTATCTTTTCGTCCGTTAACTGTGTTTCGTTTTCGATGATGTTTTCTTGGACCTGCTGGGCTTTTTCCTCTATGTCTTTGTCGACTTGTGATTCTGTTTCTACGCCTTGTATGTAGTTGTCTTGGTCGAGGATTTGTCCGCAGGTTCTACAGCTTTTTCTGTGACCTGAGTTGGTTACTCCGCAACTGCATTTTAGTGGTAGAACGTCTTTTTCTATTTTGTCGGTTACTTCGTCTTCTAGTCCGTAGCCTTGGAGGTATGCGTTTCCTGCTTGTTCGTCGTTGATTCTTGTGTAGACTCTTGTTT
>LFCJ01002824.1_pt1 | contig 12585 bp, 10 predicted proteins | sample 643141 | NCBI WGS metagenome assembly LFCJ01 (sample SAMN03766243, study PRJNA286221) | soda lake metagenome | biome: soda lake; feature: Kulunda steppe; material: water; isolation source: sample B1-Br-g2 brine of Lake Bitter-1 | place: Russia: Kulunda steppe | collected 2010-07 | reverse complement strand
ATCGCGGATCGAAACCAATGGCTGTCGCACACAACGCACTCAATCAATTGAACGGCTATACGCAACGGTGGATGGCAGAAACGTCGTAATCAACGGTCAAGCGAACGCAAGCCTCCGCCTTGCGTTCGCGGTTCTGGTATCGACAGTTCCGTGAGATCATTCTCACGTTTGCTCTGCATAACATCAAACAGACCCTTGAGAAACTATGATCCTACCGCCGTACCGCATTTTCAATAGAGCAGGTGATACGAGTTTTGTATTCAGTTTGGAACGCCCAACGAGTACGTTCTAAGTGTACTTACTGGAATCAATCTGAATAAAATTTCTGTGCTACTAATCAAATGGTAATCTGGGTTTGTTCCTCAGCAGCACCATTCCAACCTGTAGAATTCTCCTCAGAAGAATGACACGGGGGTTCGCCCGTGTCTGGGGGATGGTCTGCGTCAGCGAAGGCCTATTTTGGGAACAGACAGTGTGTCCCCGAATTTGATTTTGTACTGCTTCAACAGGTGTCTGAGGGCAATTTGAATTACAACAAACGCTCATGTGTGGCAGATTGTTGATTTCATAGAGTCGGTTGAACAGCGTGTTTGAGAGCGTCTCGCTCCGATTTTCGAAACAGTTCTCTCAGTATTTGAAACGCTCTGAGATATTGTGTCAGCTTGTCTTTGGAGATGTCTCGATGTGGTGAGAGCCACCGCCACGCCAGCGAACCTGTTGGAGCAGGTTTGCTGCGACCGATTCCAATCCAAACGCATCGTGCGGAATCATTCGTGTCGGGCACCGCGTCAGCGGTGCTTTTATTATCTTCAATTTCACAGCGACTGCTCAACAGTATCAACAATCTCCTACGCAATAGCGATCGGTTAATTTGATTCTTGTGCGTCGACCAGATTTTCGGGTGTGTTGACTGGGGGCTGGGGGCGGCCCTTTTGTATTTTGTTGATGTGGTTTTAGCCACACCTGCTAAGTAATAATCGGAACTGTTTGATCCGGTTCAGTTTCGAGTCAGCCCTTGCTCATGACGAAGATCGTGACTCACCAGTCGACGAGAAAGTATGCCCAGTAGTTTTTCTCAATAATTCATCTGAGAGGCCAGAGCGTGTAGAATGTTGACATCTAGCTCTTATGTAGAGCTTAGGAATCTCCCCATAACAAGGCAGTCGACGCCACAAGATGAATTACTTGACCGGATCCGGCATACTGATGACACCAATAATATCGTCATCATGGATGAGGCAAACCAATTTCAGGACTTAGCAATTCCTTATGACCTCCACCTGATCCGTAATATCTCGATAATCCTCATCGCGAACCTCGAAAAGGAGTTGTTGACCCACGCAGACGACTGGCTGAATAACCGCCTTGTGGGAAGTAAGCGGGTGGAATTTTCCCGCTATACCGAACACGAACTCGTGTCGGTCCTCGAGAACCGTGCTGAACGTGGCCTAACAGTAGGGACGATCGATACGGCTGGCCTCCGACGAATCGCTGTCGATGCCAGAGCTGCAATTGGAATCCTTCGGAATGCAGCAGAGACAGCAGCATTCGAATCAGTCGAATTTATCACAGAGTCGATTTCGGATGCCCGCGATGAGATCCACCGCCAGACGATTGATCGCTTGACACCGAGTCAGTGAGTTGTCTACGATATCATCGAAGTCCATGGCTCGATTGCACCCAGCGAATTGTATGAGCGCTATCGAGAAACGGCTGATGACCTATAGACCGACCGCACAGTCCGCAGTTCCTCTCGAGGATGGAATAGTACAACCCGCTCACACCCAAGGGGCGAGCCACGACAGAGTCTACACCACAGTGTCAAATACCCAAGAACAGTAGACAGAGTCATTATTTTATAAAGTTTGATTCAATGATACCTCAGATAGCCACTACATTTGTGGATTGTTTCATCGATATTCATGTCACGCTACGTCATCTCCGATCACCACTTTGATCATACGAATATCATCGAATACACAGATCGACCATTCAGTTCGGTCGGGGACATGAATTCCACGCTCGTCGAACGCCACTACGCAACTGTCGATTAGGATGCCTTACTCATCCATCTCGGCGATGTTGCCATGTACATGCAGAGTGGCGAGGATACGAAGCAGTATTTCGAACAGCTGGGCGGCGATATCCTGCTACGTGGAAACCATGATGTTGGGCTGGATCCTGAAGATGCTCTATTCCCAGTTATGGACTCCTGTGTACTCACGCACGGCGAATACCAGTTCTACTGCACCCACCGTCCTGAAGACATCCCAGACGACTGGGATGGGTGGGCAATCCACGGCCATATGCACAACAACGACGTCGAGAGATATCCGTTCATCGCCTATGACGACAACCGGGTGAACGTGAGCAGTGAACTCCTGAATTACCGGCCAGTATCCTTGGAGGTGATTACGCGGATCTGGGGGTATGTTCGCCTGGGTTCCGACTTCGGGATGTCGATCGGGCCCGGCAGTTCATAGAGGAGACTGAGGATCCTCAGAGCACATCCGATCGCTGTGCTTCGATACGACTGGAGTTTACCTATTTTGATGCTGGTCTGAATATAGGAGATAGCCCGGTATCAGGTATTCCGCTCTGGTTAAATAGTATTTATAACAGGTTTTATAGCTTAGAGTATCTAAGCTCGGCTGTGAGCATCTTCGATTGTGACTAACCACCACTACCACGCAAATGCCATCTCATTACACCGACGATCTGAACGAGCGGATTCGTGATGCAGCGAGGTATCCAGTTGGGGAGCATGAACCTCGACGGCAGAAGTACTCTGTTCTGGAGGAGGCCAGTCGGCATCCTCGAGCTGCGGTAGGCAGCGTTCCCTATATTGTCTCTATGATTGACGAGGGGGGAAGGCCTGACACTGCGATAGAACTGGTTGAACCGTTTTGGGATATTGCAACAGTTGATATCCGTGACAAAGGCTTGGATGCGCTCGAAGCAATTGCGTCTGTCCATCCCGAGACAATCGGTACTCCTTCCATCATTCAAGCATTGATTGGACTTCTCGATCAGTCACCACCGGCTGTCCGAGGGCGTGTGCTGCAACTGCTCGGTGAGTGTAGTTCCCATATACAGACGGAGACGTTTGAGACCGATCTCGGTCCAACTATTGAACCATATATTTCTCAAGCCGGGTGTCACCCAGAGGTCACTCCAGCGGCAACCGAGATGGTTGGGTCATTTTTGGCTACAAACGACGCTCTGCAGGACCTGTGTGTTGATCTATTGCAGCGGGCATTTTTTACTGGAATCCCACTGATCCAAACGGCAGTCGCAAAAGCAGCAGGTCGGGGGTTGACCGCCGAATCGGCTCCCAAGCTCCAATTAAAAAAGCTACTACAGCGTGCACTAGCAGAGCAGCATACAGACGTTCAGATAGGGGCAGCTATTGGTGGCTGTCGAGCGTTGTCTGGCACTCGCAGCTCACGTGGTGTGGGTGAATCTATCTTAGACGGTTTAGTACAATCAAACGATCCAACCGTTCGAGAGGCAATTCCGAACGGTGTAATCGACGTGCTTGATGACCATACATTGGGTGTTGCAACACCACATCGGGAGTACCTTGTCCGGTTACTCGAAGACGAGGTAGCAGATGTTCAAATAGCGGCTGTCGAAGCCGCTAGGACGGTAATTGAGCAACACGAGGAAAATGAAGACTTTAGAGAAGAATTTGCGATAGTCTTGGAAACCGCACTGATTGAACACACTGGCGAAGTACATACCATTGCAGCAGAAGCTCTGGATCAGGCTTCTATTGCTCAATTAGTCGCTCAAACAACGGACAATGATCTCCAACAATTCCGTCAATCATTCAGTGAGCAATTAATTTCCGATCCTCAATCGGGTGGATCGAAGGTTGCAGTCCATCGATTCGAGGGATTGGATGAGTCGCTTGATCTAGGGGATCCACGAGTAGATCAGACCAATGAATCAGAGACTAAAGCTGAAACGGGTGATGGCAACCAACAGAGCAATGAGTCCAACGGGTCTCCACCTGAGATTGACAGGACAAAAATTATTAAAAGGGCTAATAAATTGGCACAGCGACACCAACCTGGTGTATTTGAACTCTATTTTCAGCAAGCCGAATCACTGCAAGAACGAGCGATAGTAATCAAGGCCGTCGATATTTGGCTTCGAGAATCAGGATTACGATTCCAATCAAAACTGGATTTGTCGAATACGCTATTAAGTGCTTGGCAAGACGGTAATGAGTTGCTTCGAAAACATGTAGTCTTTGCTACAGCAGTCGGCGTAGTTCATAATAATCTCTCTTGGGAGTTCGCCAGTCAACTCTATGATATAAGTCGTTCGTCCAACTCACCAGACGTGAGAGAAAAGACGTTAGTTGGTGTTGGAATACTACTCTATCATCAGAAAATCAATTGGGTTGTGGTAAAACCATGGATTGATCAAGGATTAAATGACGACAATGTGGGTGTACAGCGTGGATCTGTTGAAGCCATTGGCCGTGGATTAGAGGGTGGACTTATTCGGTGGGAGACTGCTCAATCATATTTCACAGACCTGCTTGGAGATTCCCAATCAGTCGATGAAGAAATAATAAACTTAGTAGGTGCAAGCCTCAAAAAGGGTGCAGTCGATTGGGAAGAAGTCGAAGAATTCCTATTGGCCTCTCGCAATAGTGGCTCAGAGATCGTTGCAAAAGAAACTATGACGGCCGCCGGAACTGGTCTGCAACACGAAACGCTGTGTTGGCACGACGTATCTGACTTTCTCAAAACAGCGATCGAGACGGGATCTGAGACCGTCGCTAAAGAGGCAGTTAGAGCGATCGGAGCTGGTCTCCAAAGTGGATCTATCGATTGGAACCACGTCAATCAATTCCTCAAATCTATTCAGGACTCCGAGTCTGAAGTGCTTGCTATAGAAGCTGTCAGAGCTGTCGGTGGTGGGTTACAAGAACAACAACTCCAGTGGGGTGAGGCTAAAGAGCATCTGAGAGGAGCCCTCCAAGCGGACTCTGAATCAGTTGGTGTCGAGGCTATGAGGGTAGTCTGGATCGGCATCAAATATGAATCGATCGAGTTTGACGTAGTCAAGGAGTTTCTGGAAAAAGCACAAAATGCAGACTCAGTGCGGATTCAAACAATGGCAATCTTGGGGCTTGGAATAGCAATTAAACATCAAAATATTGGATGGAGCGAAGTCAAAAAACCGCTACGAATTGCTTGGAAGTCTCAATCGGAGAAGGTAGCCGAAACAGTAATCAGGGTTGTGGGTGTGGGTCTGAAAGAGCAGATCTTCCAGTGGGACGATATCAGACAATTAATAGAGGCAGCCCAGCAGGTAGAGGCAGACAGTGTTACTAAGATGGCTGTTGGGGCCATTGGCGCTGGTCTGATTGAGGAAGCCGTTGATTGGGATGACATCAGTGAGTTACTCGAATATGCTTGCCAATCAGGAGCGGAAGGCACCCAACAAGAGGCAGTTGGTGTGGTTGAGCAGGCATATTTGAGAGATGTAATCAGTTGGAAGACGGTAGAGGAGTTTTTCAAAACCATTCATCAGTACAACGATGACACAATTACACGGTGGATCGTTAGAAGTACAAGAAATTGTTTAGCTGAACAAGCCATTGGATGGCCTGAAGCCGAACAGGTTATTGAAAAATATCACCGTTCTGAAAATGAAGACATTCAACAAGAAATCGTACATCTTGTCAGTAATGCTTTTTTCCAAGGTGAGTTAGATCCGAACAAATTTAACAAATATCTCGAGTCACTCTGTGAAGATACTGCTGACGCAATCACGGAAGCTGCCCTGAAAGATATGGGAGCCACTCTTGTGCAAGATCGTTGTGAATGGGCCGATATTAAAGATTGGTTACTTCTTGCATACGACAGCGGTTCCGACGAGATAGCCCTGCAATCAGTCAGTATTGTGGGTGCTAGCCTCGCCAAACAGACTGTTACGTGGGACCAAGTCGGCGAGTTCTATCGAGTCGTTTGTCGGGACAGCAAATCATCAATCATCGAACGTGCTCTTTCAATAATCCTAGGAGGTCTGCTTCAGTGTGACCTTGAATACAATCAAATTGATGGGTTCTTTGAATTTACTTACGACCACGTAGGAGAATCTCTGAGACGTCATATAATTAGAGGACTAGGTTGTTGCCTTACAACCGATTCAACAGATTGGGTCGATGTCAACGACATCATGAGACGTGCTTTGGAGAATGGAACAGATCCAGTCGCTAAAGAGGTTGTTAACAGCATTGGATATGGACTGAGAGACCATGCTATAGAGTGGCATCAGGTAAGCGGCTTAATAAAAACTGCTCAGCAAGACGGGTCACAATCTGTTGGTGTAAATGCGATCAAGTGTATTAAAATTGGAATAAATGAAGAGCTTATCGAGTGGGACCAGATCAGCGGCTATCTCAGGACGATTATAGACGAGGGACCTGAGCCTCACGCTGAAAAAGCCGTTGAGGCTGTCGGGTTTAGCCTTCAAAATGAGACACTCATTTTGAACCAGACAGACGACTTCCTTCTTGATTGTCTTCACTCGGATTTTGATACTGTGGCTGCGATGGCAATCCGATCCGCTGGAGTACATCTTTCAAACGATTCTGTTAGTTGGCATGACGTCAATGATATGTTTCAGATAGCCATTGATATTGACAAGCCAGATGTCGTTGAAGCGGGTGTCAAGTCACTCATGACAAATATCTTGGATCAAAGCGTAGAGTGGTGTGCAGTCAGATCATTTCTCGATGATACACGACAATCGTCTTCTGGAAAGGTAGTGGAAGCAACGATGATGGCTTATGGTGCTGCCGTTTTAGGCGACCATATTGGTTGGTCTGATATTGAAGACGTTTTCGCAACGGCTTGTCGCACGAAATCCGACCCAGTGGTGGAACAGACGATCGAATTTATCCGACGTTTACTCAGTGACGAGTATGTGGAGTGGCACGAAGTGGAGAGTATATTGAAGCTGGTCGTTGAAGCGCGGTCTGAATCGGTTGCCACAGGGACTATTGTAGTTGCTAACACTGCACTGCAGGGATCAATTGCAGACTGGAACCAAGTCCGTGATTTAGTTGACCTCGCCCGACAGAATAGTCAGGACTCAACAGTTATAGAAGCTATTCGAATGATCTCTGATGGACTTCTAGAAGGAGTCGTCCAATGGACACAAGTGTCTACCTTCCTCAAATCTACTCTTGAATCTAGTTCTGACGATATCGCTATAGAAACGATTCGTGGTGTTGGACGTGCATTCTATCATGACGCCATTGCGTGGTCGCCTGTTGCTAACTTCATATATAACGCTCGAAAGTCTGGCACTGATCCAGTGGCTAAAGAGGCAGTCCTGATGTTTATTATCTGCCTCAAAAATAGGGATATTGAATGGGGCGAACTTAATCACATTTCTGAAGACAGCTCTGAAAATCGTTCATTATATCCTATATTTAATGAAATATTGTCGAATAGTTCACCAAGTATACGGTTAATATTATTAAAACAATTGTACACCTGGTCGCTTGATAATGCTGCGCTGTTTGATGCACCAGAGATCCTGAAAACGGGTCTCAAGGATGACGAAAACGGCCTTCGAGCACTTACGTTACAGATTGTAGAGAACTCTATTACAGCTGGGATGGCTATTAGGTCAGAATTACTAGACTTGCTTGAAATCACGCGTGAGGATTCAGACCCTAATGTCCAATCACGGGCCGTTGATGTAATTGGGACCGCGATTAGGACCTATGATGGCGATACTCAGTTTCGAGAAATGCTCGTTGACATGATGCTCGGAGAACGAATCGCTCGTAGTGTTAGACAAAACAGTGTCAGGGTCTATCTATCCAACTGGAGCGAAATTGGGGTAGACCAGACGTATCTGGAAAACCTCTCCACAGCGTACGATTCCTATGTCGAAATCCGTGTTAACATTCTCGAAGGCTCGCAAATCCTACTGACGGATACGGATTCACTCCCTGAGGGTGGCTACTCGCAGTTATCTCAATACCTGTGGGACAGCGTTGACGACTCAGAACTCAGACCAACAGCAGCAACAGCGATTGCGACGGCGCATAGATATGGCACATTGAGTGGGTCAAGCGGAGAAATCGAAGGAATCGAACGGTCACTAGCGGAGTGTAAACTGGATTTGGCCAATCGGATTTCGCTTGTAGATTGTCTCACAGAATATTCATAATGTCGTGTCAGATATTGCGTTGGAGCTTCGGTAGCGTGGATGACACTGGCCGGTTAGACGATTCTGTAATACTACACTGGTCTGTACTTTCACCCTTCAGGTGCCACTTTAGCCGTTTATTTGAAATATCAACCAGAAATAAATATAGAGACACTATCTATCCCACTGATGACTATCGGCTTGGCTTCGGATATTCATGCCAATCTGCCAGCTCTTGACGAAGTCTTGGAAGTGATGCTGGACGATCTGGATGCGATCGTCTGTGCTGGAGATATTGTCGGGTATTCTGTATGGCCAGCTGCCTGTCTCAAGCGAGTCTGAGAGACGTGTGATCTCGACGTCCAGGGCAACCACGACAGAGACGTCAAAACGCCATAGTCGTATTCACACAATGAGATGGCCGGCTTAGAATACGCGAAAGCCGAACTCACCGCCGAGTAAATCTCATGGTTGTCAGAACTGCTGCCGACGGAGCGAGCGTTTGACGGCCAACTCTTTGTTGTGCACAGCCATCCAGAAAATGTCGACCGGTTCGTGCACAAATCGATGTTCTTCTTGCTACATCGTCCACACAGACCCAAAGTATTCCACGGCAGCTTTAGTCGGTTAGAAAGCCAAACTCAGTGGAAGGCCGGGTCATTAGGCGGGCTTGCTGCGTCCTGCCCCTCGTCCTCGGCGGGCTGGTCGATAAGTTCCATGTCCTCATTGTCCAGCGCCTCCTCCATCGAGGCTCGGGTGGAGCTATCGGCCTCCTCGACTTCCTTTTCAGCTTCCGTCACCAGATCCTCGATGCGGAGGACCTCGGCCCACATGACGAGGGCAATCTCACCAGCCGTGATTTCCTCGTGTTCCTCGACCATATGGCCGAACATAGTGACGAGATCATTATGGAGATCTTTGGCTAGTTCGGTATCAACGTGGTCCCCCACAATGAGGCTGCGGATCAGCCGTTCGGCGCGGTCTGCATCCTGACTGAGTTTGTCGGCGTCGTTGGTCTCGTTCGGTGCACCTTCGTCGGTGCTTGCTTCTGCCTGGGACATCACATCTCAACCAACACACCACTATAGGGTGACTGTATTCTGCATTGGAGTGAGGTCGGCGACAGGTTTCTCAACTACACTTCATTCGGTTACTTAAACCAATTCACAATGAGGGTCTCCCGAAGCGAGCCACTCTGTCTCACATCGAATAGCCCTCTTAGATTGATTCTGGTTCTCAGCGTACCAACTGATACTCTGGTAGACAATCTAGACAACCACTTGAGAAAGGAGCATTGTGACTATTACTGCACCATTGATACAGACGATTGTCGGCAGAGAAAATAATTGCTATTTGAAGTTTCAATATATCTGCCCTATGAATTCGTTTAATACTCTTATATATCTTATTGAAATTGGGCTATTACTATCTTTGAGGATTTGAAAGACGCAATCCACAGTCGATGTTGTCTATTCAAACAATATTAAACCATTCTAATACGATGCAAGCACAGGGGATAAAGAATGAGCTATGAGAACACTTACCGTAATAAAATTACAAAGATAGCAGGTACTAAACCGGGTCACCTAATTTCGGTGATGCTGAATGAACAGGGAGTTGTATGTTCAAAACTCCAACTATGTGCAAACCTCCCGAAACACAGTGAAGTTCATAATTATGATTCACGAACGGAGTTAAACAAAGAGTACGAACGTCGAACTGGGAACAATGAGTTCAAACGAATCGAAAATATTGGTCTCATCGGTCATATACCGAAATTCTCGTCGCAAGGTCTTCATCATCCCTTGATCAATCCAGATTTGCGATTGCGCTTGATCGAGGCTGCAGAGAATCCCTTCGCACCGTTCGAAGTCAGTCGGTTAGACCAGATTGACGATGTAGGGGAACTCGATGTCTTTCGTGGACCTGAACTTGAGATCCATGAGTGGATGAAAAGGATAGGAACGGATGCTGCTGAGGCGATGATTTGGTACGTCGGCAGGGAAACAGAGGAAGATAGACTTCGAGACCCGAACAAAAGAGAGTTTAGTGATATTGGCCTCCGAACATACTTATTCGGACAAATTACAACATTCCTGAACAATTGGAAAGCTGCGGATCCCGAAATCAGCTTTTCAGAATTCACTAAGTTGGATGGTGACGGAAATGATGGGTATCATATCAAAGGTCGATTTAAAGCTACACCACTTGAGCTGAAATCACAAGAAGAATTGGGGATCGATGTTCCCGTTCAGACGGCACTCGAAGACTGGGTCCGTGCCATTCTCCTTTCGTTCCTAAAATACTCTACATTCGAGCCAGCTGAGGTCAGCGATAAAGACGTCAGAACTGGTCAAGTTGGGTTAGGAGATGGTGAACTGAAATATGATGATCTCACGCCTGCACAGGAAGGCACCTACGAAGAAAAGTCCTTGACAGAGCTCGAGGACCCAGACTATCCAACATACTGGTTAGTTGAACGGATGATGCTCGATGTCTCAGTTAGACAAGATGAGGATGAAGTAGAGTTCCAACTAAAACTACCTGCAACCAACTAAAATCAATATACGGAGGCTCAAAGAATGTACGTAATCAAACCGTCAACACGAACCGCTTGGGAGGACATCCTAACCGGAGAGTATCACGTCGAAGAATCAACAGCCAAGACTCTTATCGACCTCATCGTTGGTGATCCCAGAATCTCATTCAGTCGACCCCAGAATAGAGACGAACTCATCTCTGTAGTCGACGAAGTCAGGACTGTAATCGATGAAATGGACTTCACGGATTATGGTGATGTCGAGGATCACGAAAACCTGAAAAACGAACTGGTGGGTCGACTCCGAATTGATCTGGGGGTTACTGGACAACGTCAACCAGGTGAAGCTACTTCGGGAACGGTCGATGCGCCACAGGCTGGAACCGTAGACGATCCGGGAACAGTTGGTGCATTAAACGCTAAAAAAATAGACGAACAACCAGAAGAGGAACCACCCGAAGAACTGCGGCCGTTCATCGACAAATTCGTAGAACAGATAGAAAATGAGAACACCGAATTCAGCATCGATGATCTCCAAAAAATAGTGCAGTGGGTGTCTCAAGAAGTACAGTACAGTTCTGAGGACTAATTGAGCATCGAGACTGATTATTTTTAATCACCGACCCTGCCAGCGGATATCAAGAGAAACCTTGTCGAGATGGCAATAGTCACAGAAATCTGATGTCATGTGTTATAAAACATGATTCAATATGAAGTGTATAGCATTGGTTGTACGAGGGGCCGACGACTATCTATGGAAATAAACACAGATGAATGTTTCCTGTATGAACGGGAAATGGGTCATATTGAACACCGACGTGGCCGCGGCCAAGTGGAGTTGTGCAACACCTGCGATTCGGACATCACCCATCAGTGTCGCCAAATGACGGTGACCCTTCCCGACAATATGGCAGAGCAAATCGAATCGACGAGATTGAATGAACAACCCGCTGGGAACTTGGATGATGCAACATCAATCGAAGCCGCGTTAGATGATGTGGCTGGTGTTGGATCAACCACCATCCAGCACCTTCGCGAAAACGGCTTTATTTATATGTTGGGCTACATCATCAGATCGGCGACGACGAGTGGGAAGTCCGAGAGACCGAGTATATCGGCATTGACGAAACTCACCACCAGTTTGAGGGAATGATGACGGAATTCTCTGTGTTCACCCTCGGTACTGGTGCACCGACAACCACAACAAGCAATATCGAAATCGACGATATAACTGCTACAACCGGTGACTCGATCGACATTTCAGCAGAGGTTGAGAACCGCGGACAGAGCGACGAGGAACGAACCCTTGAATTGGGCCAACGGCGAGGTCGTTGGGAGTGAAACAGTCTCGCTTGAGGGTGGCGAATCTGGAACTGTTGAGTTCATCTTTGAGCCAGACGAATCTGGTGAGTATGAGCTCGCAATAGATGATGAAACGACCACTCTGACTGTCGAGGATGGACTTCCTTGGTGGATCTGGCTGATTGTTTTGATCGCCATTCCACTGCTGTTCTTGCTCTGGAAACGCCGTGGCGATGAGGAAGATGAAGAAACAGAATTTGATGGGAGCGATCCAATAAAATAGCCCAAAATTAGTCTCTCTGTTGGCGTTGCAGTCGATATTCAGATTAAATATTCTCTCAGCACTCGCTCTCAACCATAGTTCCGAACGGAAGATTCGGTTTTGTGACTTTGTTGTCGTATTTATTTTCACAGTGAGCTGCCCAACGAACTTTGGAGACTGTTTGTAGATACCAAAGTTGAGCAGGTGGAATTGCCTGTTAGTACATAAAGAGGATTCAATCAAATGGTTCAAAATGTAGATTCCAAAGTTCGGGCGAGAGTCTGGTTCAATT
>LFCJ01002823.1_pt1 | contig 12586 bp, 15 predicted proteins | sample 643141 | NCBI WGS metagenome assembly LFCJ01 (sample SAMN03766243, study PRJNA286221) | soda lake metagenome | biome: soda lake; feature: Kulunda steppe; material: water; isolation source: sample B1-Br-g2 brine of Lake Bitter-1 | place: Russia: Kulunda steppe | collected 2010-07 | reverse complement strand
CTATGCTCATAAGCTTGTTCAGACCAGACGTTCTCTTGAGCATTCTCCTCACCTTCAAACCAATCAGGAGAGGTCTGCTGGCTTGTCTGCCCGCAACCCTCCTGATCCTCACTGACTGCTTTCTTCTATTTTTGGTGAAGTGGCTTCTTCCCGAGTGGCCCCTTTTCCTTAATTGATGTGAGGAGCTGTTTTGCTGCTTACGCTGTTTTTTTCTTTTTTCTTTTTCTTCTTCTTTCTTGTCACCTAGTGAAAAGGCCATTGACTTAACATAGACATACTTCAAGGATTATAATTTACAAAGTTTATGACCAAGCCATTCTAACCAACTAGTGGTTAAATTTTGATGCTTCAAATTCAATTTGCAAGTTTTCGATCCAAGTTGGATGGTGCATGCAAGGCTGTCTTTTGGCGCATCTATTGAATTTAAACATATAAAACCTACGTACTACGTAACTATGCTCTATAAGTAGACATAATAACTCCATACATCAATGAAGGAAAGGGGCCCGCATAAACAAAAAAAGTCAATGGGGATCAGGAGGTCACAAGCAGTACCCCATTTTTTGTCTTGATGAAGAGATCACACAAGCTCCCTCAAGAGCACGTCTGGTACCAAAAAGCATACTGAACCGAATGCGCATGGAGCTTGATAGCAAGCCTGGTCGCTTTCGAGGATTAAAACAGGTTATTAAGAGGCTTCATGCTGCAAGGGCTGTAAAAAGCCCAGTTGATCTGATTGGGGCTGGATAGGCCCTCATTCACGCTTTGGAAAGTAGTGGGGCAAATTGACCAGTGAATTCTGCTGTTGAGCTGCAATTGAATCAAGCTCCGTTCAGTAAAATCATCCTACAGCTTACGTCTTGAGCATGCCACGGTCCAGCGAATTGTACCTAGAGCACACTGACAGACGTATCGTCCAGGACCTTTGCAATCAGGCGCGCGCGTCTGTACCCCTTACAAGCCGCTGACCAAGAAGTACCAAGGTTGAATATGTGCTCTTGTGAAAAGTCAATTTTACAGAGGTATGTTATCAGAGCATCACACAAAGCACAGGCAACCTGCGTCAGGTCACCAAGGCTTGCTAGCTTGCTGCAAGAAAGGCAGGCAGCCTTGTTGGTAAAAACTTTGCAAGACAATTTGAAGCTCTGTTGTGCAAAACCCTGAAATGAATACAGTCCTTGGTTCAAAAGTCTTGAAGTTTGTGCATGAGCTGTTAAGTGAAAAAAACATGAGAAAGACTACACCAGCACGAGCAGCTGTGGTGGCACAGCTGGCATGGGGATGTACCTAAAAGAACTGAGAAGCCCAACCCAGAAAAATACCAATTCCTGCCCCGGTGGCTGCATATGTACCAGTTTTGTCTTCAATAGGTGCCTCTGCTCGAGGATCAACAAAACCTGACTCTGGACCACCACCACCACTCTGATTGGATGACCGGCCTCCACCACTATGCTGCCAGCCACGCGGTCGTGGGTCATTTAAAGCTGTGGTTTGACCTGCATAGCATGCAGTGCACACTGTTCCTCAATCTCAATCAAGCCCTTGGCCCCCATGCCTGGCTTACCATGTTCCATGCCTGGCTTACCATGTTCCATGCCTGGCTTACCATGTAGCGGCTTGTCTTTGCTCCTGTCTTTGGTTCAGTTAGACATCCTTCTCTCTAGTTGCCATCATCGTTCATGCCATTTTTCCTCTTAATGCCTGGCCCACAGCCTGTTTGCCTTCCCAAAGCTGGTCTGTCTGTCTACCTGTCTGCCTCATTCTTCCCCCTCCTGCCCGTTTGTTAGCCTGTCTGTGTGTCATTCAATTATTGGGACCCCGGGTGCTGCATTTCCTCGACGTGTCTCTAGTGTCCTGGGTGTGTAACATTTTTGTCTTTCATTACTGTTCATCCTTAGCATGTGCTCTATTCCAGCCAACTTCAAACCACCCATTTCACAAGTGACAACCTAAGTTCTTGCCAGTGCGCCTTTTCCTTGAAGGTCGCTTGCAATTGCTTGCCTCTTCTACCTTCCTGCTCAGAGCACACTCGTCACGCCTCATCCAAGCCCAAAGGGTAGTAATGTTGCCAGGATTCTTTTGGATTTGTTGATTCCCTCTGCCATGCACAACCCGCCCTCATGGGCTCACCTGTTTGACTGTACCAAGCTCGTAATTATATCCCTCATAGATCATAACAGATCAATATACAACTATCCCGTTAGTATTGAATAAGCTCCTAAGCACCTCGCAGACGGAAGCCCCACCTGTTTTTTGATTCCAGTAGTATGTCTGCCCTGCAACCAAAAAGTTCACAGATAGACCTGGTAAGCTGTTTGTGGCCTCTGGGTGACGCGGTCACACTCAGGAGCAACAAACTAATGCCGGACCATCACGAATTTGGCCCCGCACAAATTTCCTTGACTTGTATTACGCTGACCCCATGAGATAGAAAGCCTCAAGTTGGACGTCTGAATCAATGTCTGTCTCCGTCTTCAGAGAATCCTGTGATCCATGGTCATGCGGTGCTTCACAGTGCATGCCAGATGTAGACGGTCTCGTTGCCCTGGTCCTAGTCAAATGCCGAACATATGGTCTTCACACAAGAAGAGCCCGTACACAATCCGATGGCCATACATGGCAAACCCCAACACCACCTTTTAGGCATCAAGGTATGCCCAGGCACCCACCTGTTTCTTCATGCACCACTTCTGTCCATGCGGGCCCCTCTTGGCTCGGTTGCTGCGGGCTGGGTGCAAGCTCATGCCGCTGCTGCTGCTCCTGCTGCGGTCCGCTGCTACTCTCTTTTGTTGACTTACCATCAGATGAAAAGGACCTGAAGAAATTCCAGCAAGAAGTCTGGACAGAGTGCTGCATGTTCCAGCCACATGGAAGGGAGGTGTACAGTGAGGGTCTCATGATGAATATACCAATAAAAATACAAATTCATTTTCAACGGCAAATCTTAACGGCCACATCACAAACGAAGCAGTACCTTGCATCGACCATAGAATATCATCAAATTTAATTCTTTACGCATAGGATTGCAGAGTCGTCGTGGAGAGTCGTGGTAGCTTTTTCCATCTTTGGCGCCCTGGCCCGTCCCTTCCGTGCCCTGTATGCATGTGGTGAGATCGCATTTTTCAGAGCCAATGACCGTATGGCAGCTGGTTTGCTTGCATCGCTGCACCACAACCCCTCGTCTGCAAAATGTTGGGAACTGGGAAAGCCCCGCACCTGTGTGTTCGCTTGCCCGCAGCGCTGCATACACCAGTCGTCTCACAGCGGAGGCAGCTTGTGCGGCCCTGCGGCGGGTCTCTCTCGAGCGCACGGTGGCCTCTTGCCTTCAAGGGAGCAGGTATGATTGTCAGCCAGCCAATGCCTTGCTGGTGTTTGTGTGGCAGATGTCACTGTCAAACCTGATGCCTGGCCACTGCCATCCAGACGAGTTCTCAGTCAGGCAAGCATCGGTTCTGCAGCAGCTGGGCAGCAGTGTCACGCATCGGAGCCAGGGCCAAAATATCTGTGTCACCTGCACGGGCCATCAACGCACACGCACACGCACACGCACACGCACACCAGCGTTGCCTGCTTGCCTGCAACGTGCTTGCAGAGGCTGCCCATATGTGAGGCTGCCCGTATAGCTGCGTATCGCCATGACCCTGAGAGGGACTACGAGGATGCGCTGGACAGCAGCGGGGGGAGTGCCACCATCAGCACCAGCAGGCCAGTCCTGCACCCACCCTCCAGGCTGGTGCCCCGCTCCTCCATTGTCCCCATCCAGCAGATCCCAGGCAGTGCTGCCTCCCACAGTGGTAGCACAGCAGGCAAAGCTGTGCACCCGAGTCAGCAGGACACTGCCCTTGCCACCTCAGCTGCTTCGGCCGAAGCCCTTGGCCAGGTTCAGCAACCGCTCCTACAAGAGCGGCAGCCTGCTCAGACCCTGGAGACTGACCATGACCAGCACTCTCACTCCCTAGTCCCCCCATCCCTGCCATCAAACGGCACTAAGCACTCTCCTGGTGCGGAGGGTGGCGTTGTGCAGCATGCCCCATCTCCATCAACTATTCACTCCCACAAATCGCCTGGACTGCCTCCTCCTCCTCTGCCCCCGCACGCCTCAGAGGTTAAACTTGAGCAAGAAGCAGCACAGGCGACTGTCGCGCACCAGGCACCTGCGGCGCACCAGCAAGGCCACGCAGAGGCGAGGTCCAGCACTCAGCCTGCAAGCAGAGGTGACCATTCCGCCACCCTGTGCCGTATTCTGGATGAGGTTGATGGGCTGCTGTCATCTCCAGAGAGCAGCATCATAGAGGGGGACTTCGCTCAAGGCAGAGAGCTAGAGGCGCAGGTGCTGAGGTGCAGCAGCAGCCTTGGCGACGGCGGCGGCAGCAGCAGTAGCAGCAGCAGCAGCAGCAGCAGCAGCAGAGCAGAACAAGCAAAGCTTGAGGACGACCTCCTGGCCGGCCCAGGGTCCCAGCTCCTGTCTGAGCTGCAGCACGAGGAGCGGGAGAAGCGTCAGGTCCGGCAAATGCGCGCCATCAAGCGCCAGCAAAGCGTGCAGGGGCTGCAGCGGCTGCTTGACCGCGAGGGCGAGACGCTGGGGGCCAGGCACCTAGTCGCCATAGCCAGGCGGCTTGCGAGGATGCACACGGACGGCGGCCTTGGTGGCTTGCCTGGGGGCGAGCTGCGCGAACCAAGGCCTGAGCAGCTGGCAGATCAAGCAGGAAGTGCGGCAGTGGCCAGCACCAGCGGCGGTGCCCCCGGCCCTGCAATGCTTGCTTCAAACTCGGCCTTGCAGACCCCGGCTCCCTGCAACACCCGGCAGGCGCCTAGTGTGCGTGCTGCCTCACACCAGCCGCCACCTCAGCCGCCACCCCAGGATGCCGGCGCAGCTACGGGCTCCGCAGCGCAGCCGCCGCAGGCAAGCTCGGGGCCTAGGGATGTCTTGCGGCAGGCCAGCCCCGCCGTGCTGCACCTGTGGAGTGTGTTGCTGGACAGGCTGAGGTTCCTGACGCCGCTCATGTCCGTGAAGCAGGCCGCAGACCTGATGGAGGTGAGGCTCTACGCATGCGCTCCAGCGGAGCCTGCACACTAGCTGAGACTGAACCTCAGGAGCTGTCCCTCTGTGCCGCCCTGCGCAACATACCACACCGCACAAGCGCGGACCCAGGGCCTGCTGCTGCCAGCACAACGACCCACCCGCTGTACAGGAGGGCACACCACAAGAGCTTCTTCGCTGCGCCACACCAACCTGCCTTACACCTCTAACGCACACCACAAGAGCTTCTTCGCTGCGCCACACCAACCTGCCTTACACCTCTGCCGCACACCACTGTATCATCCCCCACTGCTCAGCAAGTCACTGCCTCAAGTTGCTCACGCGCCTGCCTGCTGTGCATCGCTGCCCCCAGGCGCTGGCTGTGGTGCGCCAGCTGGTGGACACGGTGATGGAAATGGAGACGGCGCGCAACCGCGTGCACGCGCTGGCCACCAGACGCAGGCAGCGGCAGCAGGAGCAGGAACAGGGGGAGGAGGAGGAGGTGGAGCGCATGCCGGATGCGATGGACGGCCCTGCGCAGTCAGGGCCTGTAGGCCCAGGGGAGCCTCAGGGCTTAGCTGAAGACGAGGCGACTGCTGTGGTGGCGGCGGCGGCGGCGGGTGAGCCAGGGCAAGCAGGGATCCCAGCCTCTACCGCGCACGCGGCAGACGCCGCAGCAAGAGCAGCCGCAGCAGCGGCAGTGCCAAGCAGGGGCGTAGGTGCTGGTGTAGGGCAAGGGCGTGGTGAGGGGCAGACAAAAAGCACGCACCCCCTGGGCGCACCCCGGACGCTACCGAGGCCCCTTTGGGCGCTGCGCAGGCAGCATCTGGTGGAGGAGCTGCTGCTGCACACGCAGGTAAGCAAGGCGGGGGCGGCGGTTGGTGCGTGGGCGCGTGTGTGCGTGAGGGGCCTCTGGGTGCCTCCTAGATGCAGGGGCTGCTGTGTGGTCCTGCTACAGGCAAGCACTCGGTTCAATGGGGCGTGACCCCCCCCCTGTGTTGCTTGCCCTACCTGCTGAATGACCTGCGTGCTGTGTGTCCCTGCCTGGTGGATCTGGTGCCTTTTGTTCACCTACCCCTTATCATGGCTTGCCCAGGAAAGGGGGAGGGCACGTGGTGTGCAGCGTCATCCACCAGAGGTCACTTGAAGCAGCCTGTATGGTCCGCGACCATTCGTGTTTGACCATTTTGTGGCTTGCGTGTGGTGCGCGCCATATGGTCCCAGTCGAAGCGATGCGCATCGGCCACACAAGCCACGTGTGTGCAACCCACCTCCACTCTGTGTGCACGCTTGGGCGCGCCTGTCATTCCATGGTGCATGTCACATGCCCACGGCCATGCATGCCCTTGCCACACAAGCACCATGGTGCGGGCCATTGGATGGTGCGGGCCATTCGTGCACCCGCGCGCGCTCACGCGTTGACTTGCCCGACTGCAACATTGCGTGTGTTTGCTGTGTTTGCCTGCGAGACCTTGATCCATGCTGCGTGTCTGCCAGGCCATGGCCTGGTCGCGACAGCAGCAGTCCGCGTCTGTGCAGCCGGTGCAGCGTTCGTGTGCCCCTCGTCAGGCAGGATGCGCTGAGGACGCCTGCAGGCTCCTGCAGCACGCACGACCCTTTGCTTCTGCAGGCGACCACCTTCGCTCCTGTGGAGGCACTGCAAGCCTGCCAGCGCTTGACGTGTGCACAGCACAGGCCGTGCCACGCCTACCCTACGCGATCCAACATGCATGCCTGCGCGTGGTGTGCCCACGCAGCACAAGCTTGTGGAGGCGTCGCCCAAGGAGCTGACCCGGATGCTGAAAGCCATGTCGGCCATGGGTGTGAAGCCGTCGGCCTCCTGGCTGGCCGCGTACTGGGAGACCAGTGGACCCCGTCTGTCCCAGCACAACACCGCCCAGGTGCGCGGCGCCTGCGCGTGCCAGCAGCACACATCGCCGCTCGGATGTGCGGTGCTGGCACACAGCGCTCCTCAAGTGCGCAGCGCTCGCGCGTGCATGCAGCACACCGCTGCTCGGGTGCACGGGGGGTGCATGTGTGAGCTCCTTGCAGGTGTGCGCAGGTGTGCATGGTGCACCAAGCAGGCGCGCGACTGTGTGCAAACGCTCGCAGGTGCATGGCCATATGCACATGCACACAGCTGCACTTGAGTGCGCGTGCATGCCAGCCTAACTTCAGCTCTTCACCTCCCAAGCATGCGTGCATCGCACTAGTGCTGTTAGAGCCCTGTCGCTGCATGGTGCAGCAGGGGGCTGTATGTGTGCCTGCTCCCTGCAGGGCACGCGCACACGTGCACACACATGCACAATTACACGTGCACACTCACAAACTGTGCCTACCCCATTCACGCGCTAGCCGCCCGCTCCGCAGCTGCTGTGCGTGCGCCAAGCGCTGGGCCACCTGGGTGTGTGCCAACCTAGCTGTGCGTGTGCCAAGCGCTGGGCCACCTGGGCGTGTGCCATTCGTGCTGTGCGTGTGCCAACCGCAGCTGCTGTGCGTGTGCCAAGCGCTGGGCCACCTGGGCGCGTCCCCGCCCTCGCCCTGGCTCCAAAACTTCTACGCGGCCACCCGCCCCTGTCTGCGCGGCCTGGACGTCAAGGGCATCAGCAAGCTCGTGCACGGCGCCGCGCGAATGCCGCTGCGGCCGGGCCAGGGCTGGCTGGCAGAGCTGCTGCTGGGTGGGTAGGCGGGCGCAGCGCGTGCGTGCGTGCGTGTGTGCGCATGTGTGCGTGTGATGTGGAAGGCCAGTGTAGCTTTGGGACTGGGCGTACGAGTGTGCTGGGGTGTGTGTGTCCTCTGGGTGTCTATCTTCTGTGTCTGTCCTTATGGTCCTTTGTGAGTGCTCTCTGTGTGTGCCCTCTGGATGCCTGTGTGTGCCCTTTGTGTGTGTCCTCTGTGTGTGTCCCTCTGTCGGCGCTGCAGTCATGCATGCATGCATGAATTTGTGCCACACCCGTAGTGAGGCACACATCCTGACACGCTGTGCACCCACCCACTTGCTGCCGTGCTGCTCAAGTCACCCTTCGGAGTGGCAGGCTTGTTCACTATCCTGCACCAGGGGCCTCCTGCTTGTGCGCTGGGCCTTGGGTTGCGCAGCAGGCAGGCGGAGCTGGTGCACAGCATGGTGCACTGAAGGCCGGAGCTGGCGCACTGCGTGGTGCACGGAACCTGTGGCAGGGCCTGTCTGGTGTCCTAGCTCCTGCGTGTGCACTCGCGTGCACGCATTCAGGTGCACCCACAGGTGCATAACACACGCACGCACACGCGCACAAACACGCATATGTCACACGCCACACGCCATGCGCGCAGCGTGTGAGGGCCAGCTGGACGAGCTGGACGCGCCCACATACGCGCTGCTGGTGCACAGCCTGGGCTGCATGGGCCACGTGCCTCCGCGCGCGTGGCTGGACGAGCTGCTGGAGAGCGCGGCCTCCCTCATGCACGACTTCTCACCTGAGGTGCGTGCGGTGAAGCCCCCCCGCGCGCGCGCTGCTTGTGGTGGAGCCCGGTCCTGAGTCTCTTACGTCTGTTGGCGTATGCCAAGTCTGCCTTCAAGCTAGCAGCCTGTGGCTGCTCATGCCCACCCCGTGCCTCCCACACGCACACGCTGCGTGCTGGCACTCGTGAGCTGAGGCGACAACCATGGGCTGGCCATGGCAAGGTGGCCACCACGCATGGAGTCAGCGGCTTGGAGTGTGGCAGGGGTGGACCGATGTGCGAGTGTGGCAGGAGTGGATCGATGTGTGAGTGTGGCAGGAGTGGATCGATGTGCAAGTGTGGCTGGAGTCGATGGATGTGAGTGTGGCATGATTCGATTGAAGTGCGAGTGCGAGGCAAAGCCATGGGCCAGCCATGCGCGTAGGTGCTGGGGGGTGTGGGGCTTCCATCAAGTCTGCAAAACACATGTGCACATGCAAGCTCCCTGCTAACGCGACTGCATGCATGTCCACGGACCATGAGAAGGCATTTGCGGGCATGCCCCCTGGGGAATTATCATCTGTATGTTGCCGCAGTTCCACGCGCTGCACGTGCATGCGCGCACACACACACGCACGCACACACACAAGCACGCACGCATGCACACGCACACACACGCCACAATCGCGCTCGCATGCACGTAGGAGGTGTCGCTGCTGCTGCGTGGCCTGGCGTACCTGGAGGTCCGCCCCCCCCCCTCTTTCGCGTCCCAACTGTGGGCAGCCACCGAGCCCAAGCTGCAGACCGCCACCGGGCCCCAGCTGGCCAACATTGGCTGGGCAGCCCTGGCCTGCCTGCGCCTGCACCCCCCGCGCAGCTGGGTGTCGTCCTGGATGAATGCCCTGGCGCGTGCGTCCTCCCCGGCAGCCGCCACAGCTGCCGCCGCCGCGGCGGTGGGCCAGGGGGGTGCAGCGCAGCGGCGGCAGCGGATTCTGCCGTTGTGGCAGCCGCTGCGGCGGAGGCACGCGCAGAGGGCGGTGGAGGCGCTCGCGGCGCTGGGTGTGGGGCAGCTGGAGGCGTGGTGTGCACGCCTGCGCGTGCCGGTGCCCGAGGTGGAGGTGAGGCTGTTTTGGGGCAGGCGCTGGGTTGCGGCACACACAGGCTCTTGCCTGCGCTCCAACATGGCCCTTGAAGGTGGCCCAGAGCTCTTGCCTGCCGCTCGAGGCTCGCAGATAATGCAGAGCAGTACTGCATGGCCCGTGCACCAGGCGCCTGCTGCGGTGTCACTCAGCACGGCTACGGGCCCAATCCGGACCAGGTCTGACAATTGTGTGTTCCGTTGGCCTTAACGAAGCACAGGCCTTTAGGCAGTTGCAGTTTGCTGGGCCTGGCTTCTGTGTCTCGCTGGGGCTGGCAGTGCGACGGCGAGAGCAGGCTGGCGTGCTGCAGGCCTTGCTGCACACCGCCACCTGCCAACCCTCTGCTGCCACGCCTGATTTTGTGGGCATCCTCCTGCCCACGCACTGCTTGTGGCCCATATGCCAGTGACACACACACATGCGAACACAAGCACACGCACACATTCGCATACACACGCACACAAGCACACACATGCACACGCTTACGCACGCAGTCGCACATGCATGCAAACATAAGTACACATGCACACGTACGTACACACTGCCTGCTGCGCTGTGTGGCTCACACAGGAGCAGCCGGAGCAGGAAGGCCCGGATGCAGTGGCCCTGGCCGCCCGAGCCGCGGCCACCCGAGCGCGCAACACCAGCCCGTCCCTCGACCGCAGCGGCCCCACTGCTGCAATGGGAGGCGCGCAGGGAGGGCCAGGCAGGCCCTCCTGGGCGCCTGCAGCAACCGAACTGCAGGCGGCACGCGCAGGCGAGGTTCCCCGGCCGCGCCTCTGGGGAGATGCGTTTGTGCGGGAGGGGGAGCGCATGGCCCCGGCGAGCCTCAGGGGTTTCAACGGCAGCACAGGGCCTGCATGGCGGAGCCAGCAGGCCGAGGCGGCAAACACGAGCAAGGCTCCAGCAGCGTCTGACGGCTCTGACGTGGCGATGCGGTCCTTTGCGGAGGACTACCAGTCTGGGCATGCGGATGAGGGTGGGGGGTGGTAGGCAGCTTGTGCGGACATTGATGTGCTGGGGCCCTGCGACACAACGCTGACGTGATACGTGTTGCTTGTTGGGAAACATTGGGGGGGCATGGGGAAGCGCGGGGGTAAAAAATAAGGCAAAATGGGTGCTGCAGGTGTTCAGCACGGGCTTGCAGGCTCCCGAACTGCACCCCGCGGCTGCAGGCTTATTGAAGCGAAATGATTGGAGCTGGCCGCACCATGTTTCATGCCAAGTGAGCGATCAGGCATGCTGCGTACAACACCCAGCCACGGGCACCTGAGCAGCAGGCTTGTTGTTGTTGGGGATGTTGTGCACAGCAATTTTTGGGCAAAGGCTGTTTCTTGTGGTGGCTGCTGTACTTTTAAGGGTTTGATGGGAAGCTAGTGTATGAGATGTACGGCCCCATCAGTCAATTTGTTTGGACCCCTAGTTTTGTTCTGGCCACCCCAGGCATGTAGGTGCTTGATTGCCTTGGAAAGGGTTGTAGTCATGTAGGCATTTTGCGTAGGCATGACCTATCCTGTACAATTTACACTTGAGCCTCTCTCTGACACGCTACACCTGAAGACTGCTGTTTGTATCCATGTTCAAGTTCACCAGACGGGCCTTCGGCTTGACAACACAAGATCATTATAGCCTTCAGGCACACCATTCTTCCAGGTGCTTCAACCATCATACTATTGCGGTCATGGTGGTCATGATGGGATGTACTAGGGGAGAAGACTTGCTTCAAGCTCTTCAGGTTAGGTTACATGGCTGTATTCACCGAACGAGGGCAGCTTAGCTGGAGTGTAGAAGGCCTGCCACTGAACCAAAACTATAAGGCACTCGAAGCAGAAAAAAGGTAGTGTAGCTAGAGGCTTTGGTGAAAAGCACAACTCAAGAGAAGAAACCCGAGGACTGTGCGCTTGAAGATTGTGCTCAGTGACTCGCTCAGAGTGCTCCCAAGACTTAAAGTTGGTACCTCGGAGGTACCAAGTTTTGCCATTGAGTGCCTTGATTGCACCTTGATCAAAAAGTGATCACATCTGAGCTTTGAATGACTCATCTTCATCATCCCATCAACTATTGAGTACTGAGATCAGAGAGATTCACTGAAGTCAAAAAAGGAGAAAAGGAAAAAACTACGCGAGCAGCAAAAATGCTCCTCTCATCAATTAAGGAAAAGGGGTCATTCTAGCTTCTGCAGCTTTTAGTTCGATGCATTCTTATTTCCCAGGCACTGCCATGTCTTCATTTAACATTTACATTCTCGTAGCCCCTTAAAATTTACATAACTTATGGATCATCCATCAACTATCCCAGCAATTATCCACAAATGATTTGTGCATTTCAGCATTTGGCATTTTAGTGTCTTTCTAGAATAAGGATCATTGGATTACAGGCCTGATTGGCTCTTGCTAAGCAATTCTTATTTCAAAGTGTGGCTCTTTTCAGAACCCTCCCGACCCCCACTAATGACCTTTTTCCTCGTTTGTTGGTGGAGGTTTGCCTGTTGCTTGCACCAGATGTAAATTTCTTCCTTAATTCACGCAAACAGGGGTTACCTTGTCAGCGTAGTCTTTTCTTTTCTTTTCTTCAAAGTGTGGGGTCATTTCAAATGACTCCGAGAAATGAGTCATTTGACAGCCTTACCTTTGCCAAAAGGAGAAACCAGAACTGCCAATTCTTTTTGGGAGACATTGTCACGCTGAGAGTGATGAAGAACCTTTCAGACTAAAGGCCAATTGTTTCGAGGAGACTATATAATTGCAGTTTCTCACTCATACATTTATAAGGCCCTAATTACGCATGCTGCTGGGCTTGCAGTCCTCTGCGGTGTCAAAATTGGTGCAGTGACAGATTTATGCTGCGTTGTGACCAGAACTGAATTATGACCTTAATTGGGTGGTGTAGCTGACATATTTGTGAAACCTTCACCCCATGAATAAAGAGAGGCGAGGCAATTAAACTTAGGCCAGAGGGTTTACTCTTGTACATTAGGCTGATGTGGACGGTGAGATGGGCTAGACTCTGT
>LFCJ01002821.1_pt1 | contig 12587 bp, 11 predicted proteins | sample 643141 | NCBI WGS metagenome assembly LFCJ01 (sample SAMN03766243, study PRJNA286221) | soda lake metagenome | biome: soda lake; feature: Kulunda steppe; material: water; isolation source: sample B1-Br-g2 brine of Lake Bitter-1 | place: Russia: Kulunda steppe | collected 2010-07 | reverse complement strand
GTGGCATTCTCCTCGCGCGTGTTGTGGTTGCGCGGCACCGGCACGATGGACGCATCAAGGATCTGCCCGCCGCGCGCCACATACCCCTGCCGTCCCAGATACCCGTCAAACTGGTTGAACAGCTCCTTTACCTTACCCGCCTGCGCCAGCGCATCGCGATACTGCCAGACCGTCTTGGCATCCGGAACCCGGTCTGTGGAACGGCATACAATTTTGACCCCCTTCGTGGGGTGATCGGCGTCCAAATTTGACCCCTCCCTGCGGCAGGGCCATCGCAGTTGGCTCAGGCTGGCGGTAAGTTTCTGAGTAGGCTGTAGAGAAACGGGGCGTCCCAGCCTGCGCGCTTGAGCCCATCAGACCGAAGAACCCCATGCCGGTGGGCTGCAGCGTCGTCAGCGACAGCCGGTTCACATAGGTGAAGCCGCCCAAGCCATCCGCATTGCCGCGCCAGCAGACCCAGCCGGCGGAGCGTTCCTCGGCTGCCGCGTCCGCCGTGGCCGCGCTGGTCATCCTCCAGCGGCGCATGGAGGTGGAGAGGTTGGTGGTGGCGAGGCCGGGCGTGGAGGCGGTGCCGACGCCAGTCCTTGGCATGCCGATCGCGTTGATCGTCGTGCCCGAGGACGGGGCCCAGTAGGCGAAGCCCGTGAAGCTGCGCCCGGCTCGCGCCGGCGCGTGGTCCGGTGCTTTCACGCGGCTGCACTGGCGCTACCATTGGCGTTACCGTTGCGGATCGGGGACCTGTGCCGGCTTCGCGTCGGGAATGAGCTTCAACGCAGCGCCGAAGGCTGGCGCGTCGACATACGAACGCAAAAGACTGGGTCGCATTACAAGCGCGCGCTGTGGCCAGAGGTCACACCTTATCTCGACGGCGTTCTTCTCGCCGACGCTGCGAGCGATGATCTCTGGACTGCGTATGACAGCCGCGTCGGCACGCCGCTTTTCTCGCTCGATGGCGGCCAAACGGGGCTGAGCGCGGATTGGCTATCCGATGTTTGGTACCACGAGCTCGGAACTGGCGCGCACATTGTGCGAACGCTCTGGCACCAACTCGCCAGCGACGGCCCCGGTAACGACACCTGGCTTGCACTCGCGCTATGCGGTCAGAGCTCTGAGCGCACCGCCGCGGCATATCGCGTTGACACGACGCGCAGGCGCACCGCCCGCTCTGGACAGCAGCGGCTTCGCGCGCTGCGGGAACGGCAGGCGTTGGAATAGCATCGCAGCCATTGTGGTGGCGCGGACCGTGGCCAATCGCCGTGCCGGTGTGAGTTGCGCCTCGTCCGTCCCGGGCCGCAAGTAGGGCGGAAAGCGGACCGATGCGGGCGCGGCAGCGGCATCGCGGCATACGTAGGAAGCGCCCATGGCTCGATGGGATCGGTCAGAGTGGCGACCAGATACAGAGGCCGCGGCCGAGGTCGTATCCACCTCGCTGGCACGGGATTTTACTGAGAAGATTGGCGAAATCGAAGTTCTCGAGCGTCGCCCCCATCGGACTTTGCCGCCGTCAGTACCGCAGGACCGCAGCCATCCAGGTGCCTTCGGGCAAGCGATCCGGCGGGACCACCCAGATCACGCCACCGTTGCGCAGCGTCGACTGCGCAGCCCGTTCCTGATCGTTGCGGGTGGCGGGATCGATGCCTTCGGCAGGTCCGGTTCGGGTATCGGGGAGGCCTGACAAGGCTTCGTGTTCCGCAATGAGGAGTTGCTCGACACGGCCATCCTTTGCGGCGGCGTTCAGTTGTTCGGGGTCGGTGCAGGCCGTCGCATCGCCGCGCCCGATCAGCGCGTCAAGTTGCCCAAGCGCGGTCTCACGGGCCTTGTCATGGATCGGCTTCATCACGGCAGCGGCGGCGGCGTGAATCGCCCCCTCGTCAAGCGCAGCGGGATTGACCTCCACGAAACCGGCGATCAGCGGTGCGAGCGCCTCGTCCTTGAGGATATGGCCGCCGATCTCGGCATCTGCGACCAGGACGATGCGATGCGGGTCGCGGGCCAGATGGGTCGACAGCACAGACGAGATGCGGCGAGCATACTCGACAAGTCGCCCCTTGCGCCAGTCCTCGGGGCTGTCGCCATAGATCTGTGTCTTGGGCATGTTCTTGCCGCCGGTATTGGGCCGGCCATAGCCATGCGACTGTAGCGATGCTTCGTGATCCGGCGCCTCGTCCAGCGACTCGATACTGGCCGGCAGGCCGGGAATATCCGCGGCGGTCATGGCGAACCGGGTGGCCTGCCAGAGATGGGCCGCCTCGGCGGTCAAGGTCAGGACCAGAAAGACCGCATCCTGCTGCTGAAGCGGCAGGAGCGGCGAGATGTGGAACCCGGCGTCTGCAACCGACAGTTCGGGCACCGAAACCGGAAGCTTGATGGCCTGCATCCCCGCATCGGACAGATACAGCGCCAGCCCCGGCGCCTGATGTTGCCAGAAGTCATGATCCTCGATCAGATCGACAGCCGGCGACAGAAGCACCTCGGCCTCGGCCTCGTTGACATCTAGCCGGGCAAGCTGGCCTCTCGCCTGCCTCAGAAGGTTCTTGAGCATGATCGGGTTCTGGCGGGTCTCCCTGCCAAGGATCTGCATCGGCAAGTAGAGCGAGACCGCGATGGTCGGCGCAGCCTCGACTAGATCGGTGAGGTCAGAGCGCGAAAACATCGGTGCTCCTTTCGGTCTGCGCGGGGGCTGATCGACACGATGCTGTCTGGTGCTGTCAAGATTCACAGCGGATCCAGATCGCGTACCGAATGGCCGCCCTTGGCAGTGTTCTGACGGCCGAAACTGCTTTGCAGCTTACGCTGCATCTTTTTCAGCGCGCCAAGGCTGGCCCCCTGCAGGTTGCCGGCCTGATGGGTCACGGCCATTGGCTGCTGGCCGGTCGGGCGCACCTCGAGCAGGCAGCGCTTGTCGTCGCTTCCGCCCTTGGTGGCGTTCTCGTCGCTCAGGTGAACCTCGACGCGGGTGATCTGGGTGGCAAAGCGGGACAGCCCGTCCCTGACATCAGCCTCGACCTGAGCGGTCAGGGCGTCGTGCCCTTCGATATTGTCGTCGGTATTGACCTGAATCTGCACGCCGTCTCCTTTCGGATTGATTGTCGGGGGTCGGCACGATCGTCCCGCCGGAATTCACGCAATGGCGGCGGTGGCGACCATCCCGCTGGACAAGCGCTCGTTTCGCACAAAGCGCGACCAATCCGGAGGGAAAGGGAATGCCGACGCAGTCGACGCGAACGGATCCGGCTGTCCAGGTCTCCGCGGATTGATTTGCATGGCAAGATGCCTTTCGCTATCGTGAAACATCTCCACTGCAATCCGGTCGCTCAGCGCATACCAATTCTGCAGGCGATACACCCGCAGTATCGTCTCCAGGGGCATCGGCGGGTGCCCGCCCTCGTTCCGGCCTTCGGGCAATGCGGTGCGATCAGTGCCAGCAGACGACCTCAGGGCAACGCCGAATCCATCTCGGTCGGGAACTGCTCGCGCCGCGTCACCTTCTTCTTCATAGCGTCACGGAGGCCGGGAAAGGCGGGCTGCTTCGGCAGCAGAAAGGCTCCCGCAGGCGTTGTTCCAGTCTGTCGGGTCATGCCGGAAACTGCCGGTCTTTCAGACGTTCCCTGACATGAAAGCCGCCGTTTCGGATCAGAACCAACGCCCGCGGCCGTACCAGCCGCCTCCGCCGATCAAGGCGACGACGAGAATGATGATGAGGATTGTGGTCAGGTCCATGAACTTCTCTCCTGTCGGTGTCTTGGCGGCAACCGCTGCTCAAGATGGGCAAAGCAACTCGCACGATTACCACTCCACTGAACATTACGGCGCAGTGCGCAGCCCCGCCCTAACCTGGATCAGCGACGAGGCCCTCGATGCCAGTAGCAGGCCAGTTCAGATCGACGCTGGTCACCGTGGTACCCGTGAAAACGCCGCTCCCTGCGACGAAAGTCCACTCTTGGGAGAGCTGCATAGCAGCGAGAACGGCCCCTGAGCGGCAGCAATGGGCCGGGCTTGTCGTTGTGGCAGTCGCCTTCGCAAGGGGCGGGGGATCATTCATTCGCTGCGCTCAGCATGAACGGCAGCGATGGCGCGGAAAACGGACCCTGCGAAGTCATGGGCATCTCCACTTCGATCGATCGCGACCTCCTCCCCACACGGTCAGTCAATACAACTTGCGTGCCGCAGTGCAGCTGACCCAGACCGGCTACCAGAGACTCTCGCAGCAAACCAGATCCGCGACGTCACGATTACCGGGTCCTCCTGAACAACGTCCGTAGTGTTATATCGCTGTTGAACCTGCACTTTCTCGTGGTTTCAAGCTGCAGTATTTCGCAGAATTCCGTGTAAAATCCTGCAATTTCGGATGCTGCGGTGAAGCCGAAGCCATCCCTGCAGTCGCCCGAAAGCATTGTTTAGCATGAACTGAGAAGTCCTTAGCCGCGGGGGCTGGCCGGACCCGCGTCTTCCACATTATGACTGGTGCGGGCGACAGGAGGAAACACAGATGGGACACTCACACGCAACCGGGGAGAGAACGTGGCGTGTCGGGGTCCTGTTCTCGCGCAGCGGGCCGCTGAGCATTACCCAAACCGAGCACTTCCTCGGCACCATGCTTGCCATCGATCAGATCAACCACGCCGGCGGCCTTCAGGGTCGTAAAATAGAAGTTGTCGCCTACGATCCCGCCTCGAGCCCGGACACCTATCGCTCCCTTGCCGAGCGGCTGCTTACGGATGACGGGATATCGGTGATCTTCGGCTGCTCTTCATCGGCTGAGCGCAAGGCGATCCTACCGGCGATAGAGCGGCGCAACGGCCTGCTTTGGTACCCCTCGCCGTATGAGGGATTCGAATACTCGCCGAACGTGATCTACACCGGCCCCTCTCCGAACCAGAACAGTTTTCCGCTCGCGGAGTATCTCGTGCGACATGTCGGGCGGCGGCTCTTCTTCGTAGGCTCGGACTATGTCTATCCGCGCGAGAGCAACCGGATCATGCGCGATCTCGTCGAGTCGTATGACGGCGCGGTCGTCGACGAGCTCTATGTGCCGCTCGAGGCGAGCGACGCGCAGCTGCGCGCGGTTCTGCGGCGGATCGACAAGCAGCGCCCGGACGCCGTCTTCTCGACCGTGGTGGGGCGCACGGCACGGCGCTTCTACCGCGCATATCATGGCGCCGGCTTCGATCCCGCCACCACACCGATCGCCAGCCTGACCATGGCCGAGGGCGAGATCCGCGAGATCGGCCCACAGCTATGCGCCGGGCACATCACGGCCGCGAACTATTTCGGCTCCCTCAACACCGAAGCCAACCGCCGTTTCGTCGCCGATTTCCAAGCTGCCTTCGGTGCCGATCATCCCGTCAGCCTGTGGAGTGCCAGCGCTTATGCCCAGGTGCGGCTTTTCGCGCGGGCGCTAGAGGCGGCGGGAACGCTCGATACCCAGCGGCTTGTCGATGCGGCGCATGATCAACGCGTCGAAGTGCCCGAGGGTACGATCAGCGTCGATGGCGACAACAACCACACCCGTCTGACGCCGCGCATCGGGCGGGTGCGCGCCGATGGCGGCTTCGAGATCCTGTGGGAGGCGCCCGGATCGGTGAAGCCGGATCCTTATATCGCGATCTCACCGTTCGGGGCGCGCTGGATCGATCTGCCGGAGCCGGCGCATTGAGGCCGGGCACGCGCAAACTCGTCGAGGATCTGCGCGACATGCAGGTGCTGGTGGCCCATCCGCCGGACGGCGAGAGTACCGCGCTGATCAATCAGCTGCGTCGATTTGGTTGCCGGGTGCGCGATGCCTGGCCGCCGCCGCCCGAGCCGCCACAGGATGTCGACGCCATCTTTCAGCTCGTCGAGGCGCAGGAGAAAGCCGGATCCGCGCCGGCCTTCACCACCGGCGGGCCGACCTTCCTTGCGATCGTCGATTACGAGAACCCCACCGTGCTGCGCCGCCTGATAGACTGCAACGCGCATGGCGTGATCACCAAGCCGATCCGGCCCTTCGGGATCCTGTCGGCGCTGGTGCTGGCGCGCTCGCTCAACGGCTACACGAATCGGCTCGAAACCAAGGTCGCCAAGCTCGAGGAGACGCTCAAGGGGCGTCGCGACGTCGAGAAGGCGGTCAAGATGCTGGTGCAGATCAAGCGGGTGAGCGAGGCCGAGGCCTACGAAATGCTGCGCCGCCAGGCGACGCAGAAGCGCCTGTCGATGGCCCGCGTGGCCGCCACGATCATCGGCGCGCGCGACGTCCTCGACGGGCTCGGGCTTATCGGCAACGAGTAGCGCGCATTCGCAGCGCGCCCGCGCGGCGGGCATCGCCGATCGCGCGTGCACAGTGAGCGGGCAACGCACCGCACGCTGCGCCGCGGCGCGATTGGCGGGTTGACAGACGTCGCGCGCTTTGCATGCTTAATAGCATGAGGTGCCCCGACTGGGCAGTCCGGCGCCTCCCGTTGGCCATGACGGCCATTCGAACATATCAGGCTGTGCAGCCCCCGTTTGCGGCGCCCTTCCGGCGTCGAGCGGGGGTTTTTTCGTTTGCAATGGAGAGACCACGCGATGCCATCGCCCGCCGAAGACCTCCGTACCACATCAGCGCCGAGCCGCCGGCTCACCATCGCCTGCATCCAGATGGAACCGCATGTCGGCGACATCGAGGGCAACATCGCCCGCTCGGTCGCCCAGATCGAGCGCGCCGCGGGCGAGGGGGCGGGGCTCGTCGTGCTGCCCGAGCTGACCAACAGCGGCTATGTCTTCGCCGACCGCGCCGAGGCCTTCGCGCTCGCCGAGGAGATCCCGGGCGGGCCTGCGATGCGCGCCTGGAGCGAGTGCGCGGCGCGCCACGGCATCCACATCTGCGCCGGCATCGCGGAGCGCGACGGGCCGCAGCTGTTCAACAGCGCGGTTCTGATCGGCCCCGAAGGCCATATCGGCACCTTCCGCAAGATGCATCTGTGGAACGAGGAGAATCTCTGGTTCGAGCCGGGCGATCTCGGCTTTCCGGTGTTTCACACGCCGATCGGGCGCATCGCGATGGCGATCTGCTACGATATCTGGTTTCCCGAATCCTTCCGCCTTGCGGCGTTACAAGGCGCCGACATCGTCTGCGTGCCGACCAACTGGGTGCCGATCCCCGGCCAGGCCGAGGGCGAAAAGGCGATGGCGACGGTCCTCGCCATGGCCGCCGCGCACAGCAACTCGATCTGCATCGCCTGCGCCAACCGCATCGGCACGGAACGCGGCCAGCCCTTCGAGGGGCAGAGCCTGATCGTCAGTCATACCGGCTGGCCGGTCGCCGGCCCCGCCAGCCGGGACGGTGACGAAATCGTCACCGCCGAAATCGAGCCCGGCGCCGCGCGCCGTGAACGCAACTGGAACGCTTTCAACCAGGTTCTGCGCGACCGGCGCACCGACGTCTATGACGAGATGCTCGGAAGCGAGGCCAGCCGCGGCTGGTACTGACCCGGCCGAAACAACAACCAACCGACCCAACAGGAGAAGACCCATGACACACAGACTCCCCGTCACCCTCCTCGCGGCCGGCGCCGCGCTCATCGCCGGCGCTGCGCAGGCCGACGACCCGATCAAGATCGGTGTTCCTGTCGGGCTGTCGGGCGCGAATTCGGTCGTCGCGCCCTCCGTGGTGCAGTCCGCCGAGCTCGCCGTGGCGCAGATCAACGAGGCGGGCGGGCTGCTCGGCCGCCCCGTCGAACTCGTCGTGGCCGATGACGGCTCCGGCGCCTCCGGGGCGCAGCGCGCCTTCGACTCGCTGATCTTCTCGGATCAGGTCGACGCGCTGATCTCGATGCAGACGAGTGCGGCGCGCAATGCCGGGCTGCCGATCCTCTCGCGCGGCAACGTGCCCTACATCTACACCTCGTTCTACGAGGGCGGCTCATGTCACCCGAACATGTTCGTCAATGCTTGGGTGCCCGAGCAGCAGGTCCCGCCCGTCGTGGATCACTTCCAGGCAGAATACGGCGCCGAGACCTACTTCCTGATCGGTTCGGACTATTCCTTCGGCCGCGGCATGCTCGAGTTCACCCGCGAATACATCGAAGCCGCCGGCGGCGAGGTAGTGGGCGAGGAATACCTGCCGATGGACGGCACCGACTGGGCGCCCATCATCTCCAACCTGCGCAGCTCCGAGGCGGATGCGGTGATCACCTCGACGGCGGGCGGTGCGCCCAACGTCACGCTCACGCGCCAGCTGCGCGACTCCGGCGTGAACATCCCCTATGCCAACCTCGCCGTCGACGAGGGCACCGCGGGCGACATGGGCGACGTCGCCGCGGGTATCTACATCTCGGCCTCCTACATAACCGGGATCGAGAGCGACGAGAACGCCGCCTTCCTCGCCGCGATGGAAGAGCATTTCGGTGACGAGCTGAGCACCCCGAACGAGCTTTCGGTGCCGCAATACGAGGGCATCCTCGCCTATGCGGCGGCCGTCGAGGCCACCGGCAGCACCGAGTCCGCCGGCATCATCGAGGCACTCGCCGAGGTGTCGGTGGACGGCCCGCGCGGCACGATCGTGATGGATCATCAGCGCCACGCGCCGCTGACGATGTATCTGGGCCGCGTGGTCGAGGGTGGTGGCGTCGAGCTCGTCACCGAGTTTGATGCGGTCTCGCCCGGAGAGCAGTGCCCGGATCTCTGATCCCCTGCCGGGGGCGCCCGATGCGCCGCCGGCTTTCCCCTGATGCCGGAGGCCTGCCATGGGCAATATCCTTCTCGACATGATCACCACATCGGCGATCCTGTTTCTCACCTCGGCGGGGCTGCTGGTCGTGTTCGGGGTCATGAAGATCATCAATTTCGCTCATGCCGCCTTCATAACCGTGGGCGGCTACGCGACCTTCGTCGCCCACGAGATCGGCTTGCCGCCGATCCTGGGCCCGGTCTTTGCCTTCGGGATCGGAGCCGTCCTTGGGGCGCTCGCCGAATGGGTGATCGTGCGCCGGCTCTATGCGCGCCCGCTGGACGCGATCCTGGCGACCTGGGGGCTGGGGTTGATCCTCGGCCAGCTGGTGGTGCTCGGTTTCGGGCGCGGGGTGCAGTTCGTGCCGCCGCCGATTCAGGGCACCGTGGCGGTTCTCGGCACGGAATACTCGCTCTACAGGATGGTGCTCATCTTGCTCGCGATTGCGGTGGGGCTCGGATTCACAGCGCTGATTAACGGCACCCGGCTGGGTCTGTCGACGCGCGCGGTGATCATGAACGAGCAGCTCGCTCAGGGGCTCGGCATCAACTCGGCGCGAGTGCGGTTGATCACCTTCGCGATCGGCTGCGCGCTCGCCGCGCTCGCCGGCTCGCTTCTGACGCCGCTGACGAGCGTCGATCCGCTGATGGGGCTGCCCTACCTGATCGGGGCCTTCATGCTGGTCATGGTGTCGGGAGGCTCGCTTCCGGCGCTCGCGGTGGCCTGCATAGTGCTCGGCGGCATGCAGGCCATCATCAGCACCTATCTCGGCTCGGTTCTCGGCGGTCTGACCATTGCCGTCTTCGCCGCCATCGCCTTGCGTCTTCGCCCGGAGGGTTTTGCCCGTGCCTGATCTTGCCGACACCTCCCGGCCCGCCGCCATGCGGGCCGTGCTTTCGCCGCGCGGCGTCAAGCGCACCGCGATCCTCGCGATCTTTGGCGCCGCCGTTCTGGTCGGGCCGCTGGTGCTCGACCCGTATACCGTCAACATCCTTGTGCGCGCCTTCTTCGTGGCCATCGTCGCGGTGACGGTGGACATCCTGTGGGGCTACAGTGGTTACCTGACCTTCGGGCAGGGCGCGTTCTTCGGTCTCGGGGCCTACACCCTCGCCATCACCTTCAGCGAACTCGGCTTCGGGCCGTGGCAGGCCATCGCGGCCTTCGGCGGCGCGATGCTGCTTGGTGCCTTGGTCGGGGCGCTGGTGGGCTGGCTGTCCTTCTATCCGGGCTCGACGCCGCTCTATGCGACGATCATCTCGCTCGTGCTGCCGATCGTGCTGGTGCAGCTGATCTATTCGGGCGGCAACTTTACCGGCGCGTCGAGCGGGGTGGTGGGCTACTTTTCCTTCACCTTCATGACCGACACTTGGTTTCGCATCGCCGGCATCGCGACGCTCGCCGTGGCGGGGCTTGCGCATGTGCTCGTCTCGAGCGATGCGGGGCGCCTCCTGCGCGCACTACGCGACAACGAAATGCGCTGCGCCTATCTCGGGCTCGACACCCCGCGGCTGCGCATCGTCGTGCTCGTCGCCTGCGCGGCGGTCGCGGCGGCGGCCGGGGCGGGCTACGCAGCCTTCGGTGGTATCGCGGCGCCCGAGAATGCCGGCTTCATCTTCGGCACGCAGCTGGTGGTGATGGTTGCGCTGGGAGGACGCGGGATGCTCGTGGGTGCGATCGTCGGGGCGCTGTCGATCGAGCTGGCGAGTGCGTATCTGTCCAGCATTCTGCCGTTCATGTGGGAGTTGCTCGTCGGCATCGCCTTCGTCGCGGTGATCGTCACGATGCCGGCGGGGCTGTTCGGCTTGCTCGGCGCCGCGGCGCGGCGTTGGGCGCCATGGGCCTTCACGGCGCCCGAGCCGGTGACCTTGCGCACCGCCGCAGGGCGCGCCGAGGTGGCGCAAGCGGGCACTGACGACATCGTGCTCGAGGCGAACGACGTGTCCAAGAGCTTCGGCGCGCTCACCGTTCTCTCCGGTGTAAGCCTGACCGCCCGGCGCGGCGAGCTCGTCAGCCTCGTCGGTCCCAACGGCGCGGGCAAGACGACGCTGATCCGCTGTCTCGCCGACGGCCGCGAGGCGAGCTCTGGTGCGATCCGCATCGGCGGCACAGCGACCGACAAGCTGCCGCCCCATCGTGTCGTCCGGCTCGGGCTGGGGCGCAAATTCCAGGCCGCCTCCGTCTTCGAGACGCTGACCGTCGCGGATTGCCTGCGCATCGCCCGGGCCGGGCGCGACAAGCCCTCGCTGGTGACGACTTCGTCAGAGCTTGCCCTTCCGGCGGCGGCGCGCAGCGTGGTGGAGAGTTCCGGCCTCGACGCGCGGCTCGAGGACGAGGCGCGCCATCTCAGCCACGGCCTGAAGCAGGCGCTGGAGCTGGCCATGGTCCTCGCGCTCGAGCCCGAGCTCGTGCTGCTCGACGAGCCCACCGCGGGGCTGACACGCGCCGAGCGTCAGCGCTTCGCCGACATTCTCACCGACGTCGTCGAACGCGAGCGCCTCTGCGTGCTGATCGTGGAGCACGATCTCGACTTCGTTCGCCAGATCTCCTCGCGCATCGTGGTGCTGCATCAGGGCGAGCTGGCTCTCGATGGCTCGGTCGACGAGGTCGTCAATTCGCAGCTCGTCCGCGAGATCTACAGCGGCCACCAGGTCGAGAAAACCGGGGAGGTGACCCAATGACCGCCGCACTGGAACTCGACGGCGTCACCAGCGGCTATGGCAGCACTATCGTGGTGCGCGACGTGTCGCTGTCGGTGGCCCCAGGGGAGATCGTCGCGCTGGTGGGCAAGAACGGCATGGGCAAGAGCTCATTGCTCAAGACCGCGATGGGCTTTCTCGCGGCGCGCACCGGCGCGGTGCGCGTCGCGGGGGTCGATGTGACGCGCCTGCCACCGCATGCGCGCCCCGGTATGGCGCTGTCCTACGCCCCGCAGGAGAAGGCGATCTTTCAAGACCTGTCGGTGCGGGACAATCTGCGTCTCGGCCTTTCGAACGATGCAGGTTTCGAATCCGGGCTGGAACGGATTGCCGAATGGTTCCCGGTGCTTGGCAAGCGGCTGCGCCAGAAGGCCGGAACACTGTCCGGTGGTGAACAGAAGATGCTGATCGTGGCGCGCGGAATCCTGATGGAGCCACGCATCTTCCTCCTTGACGAGGTGGCCGAGGGGCTTCAACCCTCCGTGGTTGACCGCCTCGGCGAAGCCCTCGCCCGGATGCGGCGCGAGAGCGGCACCGCGCTGCTCGTCGTCGAGCAGCACATACCGTTCATTGTTGAACTCGCGGACCGCTTCGCGGTTATGAAGGCGGGTGAAATCGTCGAGAGCGGTCCAGCCGTGCCCGCGAGCGCCGAGCTGATCGAGGGACACATGCGCATTTGAGGTCGACTTGTCTCTTGCGGGATGGACAGCATCGCCTTCGGCGTGATGCTACTGGTGGCGGGCTGGGGAATGCTACGCGACCCCATGTCGATCCTGTTGCAGAACACGCCGCAGGGGGTCCACATGACAGAGATATGCCGGCAGCTCTATGCCCTTCGGGGCGTCCAAGATGTGCATCATGCCCATGCTTGGACCCTGGCCGAAGCTCCTCGAGAACCGTAGCGCCCAGCGCCCGGATGACCCGATCGCCGACTATGATTTCGGTTGGATGTGGGTCGAGCTCGGCCTGGAGGACCATCGGAAATGAGCACAGCCAGCGCCGCTTGCGATCATGATCGGCGGAGCATGGGCGATCGGCTACATCAACGCCACATCAACCTGCGAGTGCACGTTTCGCCCGTAAGCGCCCGGTTTCGGCCGCCTGCCCGGGGTGAGGTGGTTGGCGTAGTTTACGTCGTTACTGACGTCGTTACCGACGTCGTATGCGATGGAGGCTATCATGCGAGACGGGGTTCTGCTGGGTGT
>LFCJ01002820.1_pt1 | contig 12590 bp, 20 predicted proteins | sample 643141 | NCBI WGS metagenome assembly LFCJ01 (sample SAMN03766243, study PRJNA286221) | soda lake metagenome | biome: soda lake; feature: Kulunda steppe; material: water; isolation source: sample B1-Br-g2 brine of Lake Bitter-1 | place: Russia: Kulunda steppe | collected 2010-07 | reverse complement strand
GTGTGTGTGCGTGCGTGTGTGTGTGTGTGTGCATGTGCGTGTGTGTGCGTGCGCGCGCGTGTGTGTGTTGTGGGCTAGCAGTGCACCAGTGTGCCGCCTCTGCTGCTGCCTGCTTGTGCATGAGCCCACATCCGCGCGCGCGAGCACGCTTTGGATGTGAACCACAGACAGATGTGGCCTCTGTAGCGCGCAGAGCTCACGCGCGCCCTCTGCACTGCAGGGCCTCGACATTAAGCATGTGCACAGTTGGCGCCAGCATGCATCAGGTGTCCACTGCAGGATCGAAATATATTTGGTTTTACCTGCTTGCTTACTGACTGACACGCTCAGTGGTTGCATTTATTAGCAGCCTTAACTGCGGTGCTGGCATGCATTTGTAACGGAGCCTGTGCCTTCATGCACAGCGCCTACTGCGGCGGTCCACATGTGCACACACAACAGCACACACAGCGGGAGCACACACACACAGCATACACACAGGGTGCACATACACAGCCTCCTGCACCCCCTCCCACCCCCTCCCACAGCGCGAGTGTGCCTGCGCAGCACACCCACTTGCTCTGCACGATGGAGCCGTTCACCAGCAGCATTGTGGAGTGCTGCGTGATGGTTTGCCTCGGTCCCAGCCGCACCAGCTCCGAGTTGGCGATGGCTGCATGCAGGCAGGGCAGCAGCAGGTGCGCGTGTGCAATGCAAGGGAGGGGTGTGGCTTCACAAGGTTGGCCTTGCACAGAGAATAGGAGGGGCCGCACTCGCACAAAAGCCCCGAGTTGGTGGCGTGCACACACGAGCAGGGTGCAGCACTTGTATGTGCTCACACACACGCTCACAAGCAGGGCACAAGTGCATGCGTTCACACGCACACACAAACGCACGCACACGCACAAGCGGGGCACAAGCGCTAGCACATTGTACTTTCTTTCATCCTAAGCATTGCAGCAACTACGCAGGACACGCAGGACACGCACACGCGCACACACACACACCCTGCCGCCTAGCTGCACGTGCTTTGTGTGCAGCCATGAGCCCTATGCCGTGAGAATGTGCGAGTGTGTGTATGAAAATATGTGTACGCGTTGTGTTTGTGTATATATACGGTACCATGCCGTGTGTCTGCGTGTCTGCGTGTGTGCATGCATGTGTCATACATGACATATAAATATATGTGTCTGTGTATGCCTGAGCTTGTATACATACATGTGTTTGTGGTTGCACATGTCATACATGATGTGTGTGTATGTGGGTGCCCACATGTGTGCGTGTGCGGGCGTGCGTTGCACATAACATGCGAACGTGCGTGTCTGTGTATTCCTGAGCTTGTATGCATGTATATGCGCGTGCTTGCACGTGTCATATATGATGTGTGTGTATGTGTGTGTGTGCAGGCATGTGTTGCACATAAGATGTGGACGTGCATGTCTGTGTATTTCTGGGCTTGTATACATGCATATGTGTGTGCTTGCATGTGTCATATATGATGTGTAAAAATATGTGCACCCACATGAGGGTGCGTGTGCATGCGTGTGTCGCACATAATATGCATGTATGCATGCCTGAGCTTGTACACATGCAATTGTGTGTGCTTGCACGTTTCATACAATGTGTGTGTGTGTGCGTGTGTGCGCATGCATATCAATACACGCGTGTGTACGTTTGCATCTGTGCACATGTGGGCTGCAACTGGCCCCAAATGTTCTTGCCAAAAATGCTCGCTACTGCACGCAGGTAGGGTTGCGCCATGCGTAAGCGCAGAGTAGATGTCCACACGCCCGCATCGAACAGGGACTGTGGTGTGCGTCTTTACCCAAGCTGACATGGTTTGTTGTACTAACCAAGGCACCTTGACAACAGCTCAAGGCAGCCGGCAGTGGCGCGCATGTGCATATCATAACGCCTCCAATGCCAACAGCTCTAGGGCAACTGCCGCTCACACACGTTGGATTAGAGCAAGCACGCAAGCAAGGAGAGGTGCGCTGGCGCAAGCACAGGCAGGCGCACCTAGCTTCAGCGCTTCATACATGTCCAAGGCGCGCTCAAAGCACCTGCACCAAAATGCAGCCGCATCAATGTGGTTTTGCGTTGGTTGGCCTCCATAGACTTCTACTACGTTTTGGGATCCTGCACCCACACACCAAACAGACAAGCTTGCAGGCATGCACAGTACCCCACCTGCACGCACAGGCGAGGATGCACTTACTACTTGCACGCACCCACACACGCGCAACCAAAAGTTCCCGCATGCTCAAGCACAAGCCTAAGGACACATGTGCATGCACACAAACACACGCATGCACACACACAAGCACGCACGCACACGCGCACGCAGGCCTACACGCGAGCATACGTGCACGCACACGCCCACCTGCGCGTCAGGCGCTCTTCGTCCGGGTGAGCCCCAAATGACGTCGACATTGCAGGGCTTGCGCCGCTGGGCCGGCTGTCCAGCTGTGACTGTGGCCTTGTGAGCGGCTGGCGCTGGCGCTGCTGCCGGCGCTGCACCCTCTCCGCGAGGGCGGCGCTGCTGCTCGGGGCGCTGCCGGAGGTGCTGGTGGTGGAGGAGCTGGCGCTTGAGGCGCTGCTCTCTCTGTCAGAGGCGCCCTCCGCGTGCGCGTGTTGTGGGATGGGGAAGAGGGCCTGCAGTGGACCGTGGCAGGGCGGGAGGGGCACGTATCACAATACCCACCATTCCCCCCAATCTCCACCCCATCACAATCAGTCACCATTTTGTCATCACCGGACATCAGTCACCTTATTGTGATCACCTGCCTAACATCATCACCTTATTGCCATCACCTACACTACATCGTCACCTACTTGTCATCACCGAACATCGTCCTTATTGTCATCACCCAACATCGCCCACATCTTTGTTATTACCCTTACCATCATTGCCATCACCATCAAGGCACAACTTCCTGTGCAACCTCCACACCTCCTGCAACCCCCTGTCGTTCCCTGCAAACCTCACAACCCCTGCAATTTCCTGCACCCCACACACCTGCTGCACTCTGCCCCACCTCCATCACCCCACGCACCTGCCGTGCATCCACACCCTCCTGCACCTCTCGCAGGCATCCTGCACCTCCCATCCCTTGCGCACCCCACGCACCTGCCGTGCATCTGCCTCCTGCGCCTCTCCCGGCACGCGCTCCCCAAGGCGCTCGCGCAGCGCGCCCGGTTGCACCGGCAGCTCCAGCCCATTGCTGCGCCGCACTGGGCTGGCCGTGCCTGGGATGCGCTGGGGTGCACTTGAGGGCGTGCCTGCATGTGCGCCAGCCAAAGCACTGCTGCGTGTGTTTAGGGTGCGCTGGAGTACACCTTAGAGCGTGCCTGCGTGTGCGCCAGCCAAAGCACTGCTGAGTGTACCTGGGATGCTGGAATGCGGACGCGCGCAAACGCACTCCGGACCCACAAAATACATGGAAAACACAGGCACACGGGAGTGCGGCACAACACTTCACCTGCTCTGCCCTCGGTGCTCCCTGGAGGGAGGCCCCTGCCTGGGCCCCCCCCCGGCCCCCCTGCCTCCTCCTCCCGCCTGAGGTGCCCCTCCATCGCAAATGAGGGGCCTGATGGTGTCCAACCCGGCTGCAGCTGTTGCTGCTGCGGTGGCGGCGGCGGCCGGCGCTGCTCGCTGGATCTGTCGCAGGCCCAGGAGTCGGCGATATGGGCGGCGGCGGCGGTGCTGAGGGTGCGGCTGAGCAGGCTGCGCGGGTGGACAAGCGAGCGCGGAAGAGGGCATGCCTTCAGTGTGGTGTGCGAGTTGTGTGCTGTGCATGTGCGTGTGTATACGCGTGTGCACACGCGTTTATGAGGGTGAAGCAGAGCAGGCTGCGTGGGTAGACACGCGGGTGCGGAGGAGGGCATGCCTATTGTGTGTGCATGCGTGCGTTTGTACTCCAGGCGTGTGCAGCTTGCACAGGCGTGTGTGGAGCTTGAGCAGGTGTGCGTGTAGCTCGCGCAGGCGTGTGTGTAGCTTGCGCAGACATTGACATGTGCGTCACTCATATGGCACAGCTTGGCCCCTAAAGCTCTTGCTTGCATGCACCCTGTTACTGCTGTCACATGCGCCGCTCAGGTGGTGGCCGTTTGCACGGCCACAACTCTGTCAATTGTCGGCATGGCTCATGCTATAGCTGGCAGAAAAGAGCAGCCCCTGGCCTCTTGCAGCAGAAGTAGATGCAAGGATTGCATGCAACACCAGCACAGACAGTTCACATAGGCCAGAGTCATGCGAGCACATGTACACACCTTCTGCGAGCAGCACAAGGCGCAGTCCATTTTCAAAAAGTGCCCTGCCTGCACCTCTGACACCCAGGCACTGCCTACAATTCTGGCACCCAGTATTTTGACACCCAGGCACACAACTCGCTCCACCCGGCCCTGCCCAACTTGCACAAGCAGCAAAGCAGCACTGCCCGCCTTCCCACACGCATGCACGCGCTCACCTTGCGCCGGCCACGTTGCCCTTGCCGCTGCTGTTGGCCACATCGGCCGCAGTAGCAAAGCCCACTGCGCTGGAGGCAGCCGCCGCGCCATGGTGCAGCTGGGATGCTGTGGGGGAGAGGTGTGGCTGGTGCGGGTGGTGGTGGTGGTGGGGCGGGCCGTGCGCGGGGTTGAGGTGGGGGTGGTCGCTGCCGTGCTCAATCAGCATGCGCAGCCCGTGGCGCGGACGATGTGGGGAGGGGCCTGCGCAGTACGTCGATTGGACATGATGCGCACACCCTCTTTGTTTTGCTCAGATGCAGTCATGTTTGATACATGCATGGATTTGCAGTGAGACTTCCAGGGCGTTGTGTACATGCAGATGGTGTGCACGCATTTTTCTGTGTGCTTGCTTGCGAGTGTGAGTGTGCGTGTGTGCGCGCAGGGATGTGGGCGCACGTGTGTGCATGGTGGCATACGCGCGTGGGCTTGGCATGTGAGTGCACAAGCGCAAACCTAGGCAGACACACACCCAAGCACACCCAAGAACACACACGAGCCTACCCTTAGCACACGTGCATGCACACACCCTGGCTCACGCACATGCACACGACCCACCTGGGCGCATGCTGCCTGCCGCACGGCCGCGGCTGCTTCCCTTGTGGTCTGCGTTTGCCGCTGCGTGGCGAGCGGCGTGCACGCGGTGGCGCTGCTCCTCCATGTGCACCGCCGACACCAGCAGCTGCAGCCGACAAGCGGGGTGCGGATGTCTCATAGGATTCAAGTCACAATGTGTATGGGACTGTCAAATGCATGGCTTCATCGGTTGCCCTTTTGCTAACGAGGGACGTGAGGGCAAGCAGGCATGCGGCACAGGGCTGCGCGCAGGCCGGAAGGCGTGCGCGCGGCAGAAGCAGTGTGCATGCACAGGTGCACTTGCCTGTGCCTGCCCTTTGTGCCCGCATGCCATGCAGCTAGCAGCCTGTTGTGCCACGCAGCCTGTGCTTGCGTGCCACTCAACTGAACATGCTGGTGTATCACAGGATTAGAGCCCTGGAGATGTACGGGGACATAACGTACCTGACTTCCTTTCCTCTACAGCTGTGAGATACGCGCGCAATGGCCCTATTTGATGACCCTAAGTGCATATGCATGCCGCTGCTCACGCCCACTATCATGCTTGCGCCTCCTCACACCATCACAGGAGTGGTACCCTAATCACGCGTGCTTCCCGCCTTACGTACTCTCGTTCAATCCTCTACCCTGCATAAAGTTGGCCTTGCGCGCTTCCAAGCCTTACCTGAACGATGTTGGCCACCACATCATGGCGCTGCCGCTCCAGGATGAAGCCACCGGCTTGCCTGCACAGCCAAGGGTGTGTGGTGGTGGATTTTACAGAAGATCTGCAAGGCAAGCGTGTGTTTGGATGTAACAAGGGAGCTGCCAGCCTGCCTGCACAGGAAGGGTGGCAGTTTTTTGGTCATGTCCAGTACACGCTTGCCTGCATGGCCATGCGCGAGGGCAGCAGTTCCCTTGTTATATCTAAGACATGGTCGCCTGGCAGATCGTTTATTGAATTTTCCTCACCACACCCCCCTCTCTTGCAATCATGGCCCAGCAGCATGCCTGTGTGACTTAAATGGAAGCAAGGAGGGTGCAGCAAGGCTTGACTTGCGGCGGGCAGCGCCATGCGGCAGGCGAGACCCCTAAAGAAGGAAGAAACCCCATAGAGCCCTTTTTGAATTAAACAAGCCAGGTCAGGCAGCCAAAGGCCGACCTCTTTGAGCACCAGGCAGCCACCATACCCATTACAAAATTATTAGGCAGCCACTAACATACCCCTTAGAGCTGGCTGAACACATGATACCGGGCAGACATGCGTAGGACAAACCCTTGCAAGCTGGACACACCAGACCAGGCAGCCACCCTTCTGACATGTGGGCTCTTCATGTGCAGACCCATGCACCACTTTGGCATGCGGAGGCCCCCCAGCAGACCCACGCACCTGAACAGTGCACGCTCCAGGATCTGCGCATCCTCGTCGCCCCGCGCCGCCTTGACACAGATGGCCGCAATGAGCGGCGGCCGAATGTGGAACACAAGCGGGCCCTTGCCTAGCGCGTTGCCCTCCGCAATGGCCAGGCGAATGCTCATGCCTGCGCACACGTGCATGGGGAAATTGAGTGCGATGAGTGGTGAAGATGGAGCACAGGGTCATGCACTGCCCTACGCAATGGCCAGGCGGATGCTCATGCCTGCAGGAGTGTGCACAGTTTGAACACGTGCAGATGGAAGCTTTGGTGTGTTCATGCCCACGCACGCGTGCATAGAGGAAAGGGCTCAATGAAAATAGTAGTGACATGCAAACCATCTTACGCACCCCATGCTTCATCCATATCTCATGACACTGTTCTGCATTGCACGTTCGTGCACAGCAACAGCCTGCCCCTGGAAAAGCGCAGCTCTGCTTTTAGTTCTCATCTCCGTTCTTGATTGTATCTTAGCACAATTGCAGCTTTGCACGCGACAGCCAATGTATGGCAAGTCGCGGATCTGTACCCAATTCTTATCACTCCACTCTGTACCGCATGGTTGTGCAATGCAACAGCCCGCACCTGGCACGGCGCGACCTAGCAGCGCCTGCGTAAGGCCGCCCACGCCACCAGTGCCCACAAAGAATTCCTCCCCTTGCTCCTCGTCAGGCACGGCCTCCTGCCTGTCGCCGCTGCCTCCGCCAGTGCCCTCCTCCGTTGAGGAGTTCGGCAGCGCGCCGCTACCGCTGCTGCTATGGTGGTGCGGGAAGTGGGGGTGCGCGCTGTGGTGGTGGTGGTGGTGGTGGTGGTGGTGGTGGCCGGCAGCGGACGGCAACGGCGGGTGAAGCACGATGCGCACCTGCAGGTGGGGTGAAGAAGGGGGAGCAGGGGGAGGGGGGGAAGCGAAGCGCTTGGTTGAAGTGGAATGAGGGTCCACCAGAGAGGCACGTTGATGGCCGGCGCGTTCCAGTAATGTTCCGCCGCGCCTTCCGCGGACAGCCCGACGCTGCGGCGCCCGCTTCCCACGTCCACGACAAACGGGGACGTGTACTCCCCACGGAGCAATCTGCTGGCGACCGCAGTCCCTCAGCATGCTACTTCGAGCTGCTCTGGGACTACAGCATCCAGCGAGCAGCGTGAGCTTGAAAGAGGAAAACCCTCTGTGGACACCCCTTGCTTTGTGATATGTGTCCCATTTTCATAAGGGCTGTGAGGCCATGCAGACCAGAAAGCAAGCTGGCTCGTTGTAGCTGTTCCAGGTCAAGCAGGCTACGCACACACCGTGACACACACAAGAGGCCGGACAAGCCGACTGACATGGGGCAGCAGCTATGTCTTGTCATGCAGATCACACGCAAATGCGCACGCACACGTACACGCATTCATGCGCACACACACACACACACACAAGCACAAACACACACCATGCCAGACACAACGATGAACAGGCCGGCGGAGCTGGGGGCAGTGGCGTTCAGAGGCAGGTCTGCAATGATGTCTCCGCGCCGGTAGCTGGCCAGCTCACCATGCAGCCTGCAGGCGTGTGATATATTTACAGGAATATAAGACTGGTCTTGGAGGTCCACAGAACAATTTCTACTCGTCCACAGCAAAAAATGCAATTTAATATGCGCATCACATCTCTGGTGCTGAAGGAGCGCCCGTCTGAGAGTCCAGGGCATGGATTTGCCCATAGTGAAAAATGCGAGAGTAACACTGTCTACATCCCTGCATATCTAAATTTACATGCGTTTAGATAGAGGCGCATGCCCAAAAGTGATGGCGTGGATGCTGATAGGGGGGAAAGGGGACAAGGAGAGCAGCAATCAGACCATATTGATTAGGAGAACGATCAATGGGAAGTGCAGCAGTAAGAGCATATAATTGAGGGGAATCATAAACAGAATGTGCAGCGATAAGACCACATCAACAAGGGCAATTGTTAATAAGGAGTGCAGCAACTTAAGCACATCAAATGAGAGCATTTGTCTATGTCAATAAGGGAGTGCAGCAATTACACCATATCAATGATGAGCATTTATCAATGAGTAATCAAGCAATTGGACCACATTGAGCAAAGAATAGTGACTTTCAGGAGCCATTAAAATTTACACCAAAGCTGGCCATGCACACATGCACGCGCACATGCACCCGAGCTCCAAGGGGGAAAAAGCGGCACGTGTAAACAGCAGCAGGAAGGGGTGAAAAGGGCAGGGTGACGTGGTCAGCCTGCATGCTTTGAGTCCTGGTCTTTTCAATTGATCAAGGTAGGCAGGTCGAAGGTATGATTTGATTTTTGGTCAAGGAAAGCTGGATTTTTGTAAGGTCCAAGGAAAGAGTTGCGTCCAAGGAAGGAGTTGGATTGTATTCCAAGGTAGTTGGGGCCCTAGTCTTTGGTGGAGTTAGAGGCCCAAGTCTCTGCCAACCAGCTGAGTGGCAGCGTGCATCAAGGAAAGTCCCATTCTCATAGCAAAAAGCCAGGGAGGGACCCCATAGCTTAAGTATGAATAACCATTGCTAGGTTGAGCAGCATGATTACAACGAATTCAATCAAGAACGCTTCTGCAGAACAATGACCTGGGGAGGCCCCACTGGACCTTAAACTGAGGCCACACTGTGTTTACTGGGCCACTTATACTGAAGCCACACAAACAAAGCTAGGAAAGGCTGCCCTGCTGCACCTGGCTTCTCTGAAGGATGTTTACTGTCAGAGGTAAGCGCGCGCACACACACACGCACACACACACGAGAAGGACCTTCAGATCCTGATGCCAGGGGTGCACGGACACCAACCCGCTTTTTGTAAATGGATGTCTTAGGATGACGTGGACCTGCATCTTTCTTTTGCCCAGCAAGCATTTTGGGGAGCAGGGCAACAGAAGGCACGGCACATAAAAAGAGTGCAGGAGGAAGGGGGGTGTGGGGGGAGGGTGACAAACGCAAAGGAGACATAGGAGTGAAGATGAGGGGGGATTGGACCCAAGGCCACACACCAGCGCTGCACGTGCACACACCAAAAGCAGACAGGCCACGCGGCACGCACGCACCTGAGCCACTCAAACATAGTGGGCGAGATGTGGCGCAGGAAGGGCACTCCCATGAGCACTTCTTGCAAGGAGGGGTGGGTCCAGCGGGGGCCGTGTGTGTCCAGCTTCCTGCAGGAGCACGCACATGCACGCTGCACAGCCATTGAAAAACACAGGCTGAAAATACAGGCATAAGGCCATTTGGACGGTGGTGGGCGGGGCCACTCCATACAGTAAGGGAGGGGTAGGTTTAGAGGGGCTCAAGCATATGCCCAGGATTCCTGCAAGCACAAACCACACGCAAATACACATGCACACAGGCAGGAGGGTCGTTTCAGGAAAGCACCCTGTCCAACCTTCACGCCATGTGCAGTACTGCATCTTATTCTAGAGTGCGCCTCTGTATGCATCAATGGCCTCTCAAGGCATCCGCTGAAGGCTGCCTCATGATGAAAAGGCAGCTGAAAAGGATGGTGACCTGACAAGCCCCCATCATCCCTTGCACCCTCTTCACTATCAGGCACCTTCAACAGATGCATTGAGAGGTAGGCAATCCATGCATGAAGACACGTATTGAAGATGCGCAACATGGTGCCCAAGCCCTCTACCCACTTAGACCCACTTACACACCCACCAAAAGCACGCACCTGTCCGCAGACCCCAAACTGAATTGCACACATACACGTGCACGTGCACACGTGGCATGCAAGCGTATGCGCACGCACCACATGCGGCGCTCAATGGGGGACATCAGCTTCTCCTGTTCGGTCTCATCCACCATGCCCAGCTCCGTCAGCTGCGCCACAAACACGGCCTGGTGGCGCAGCACCGCAATGGCGGCTCGGTGCGTTTGGATGGCCTGCGTGGCGGCAGGAATGGGCGAGCCAAGAAAAAATGACAAACAATGTGTGGGGTTGGGCGAACAAATGAGCAATGACATGGCGGCAGGGATAGATGGACAAATGAAAGGCGACAGAGATGGGCAATGACGCGTCCAGGAGGCACAGCGCAAGGTGCAGCATTGCAGCTGGTAGATGGTACAGCACCTGGAAAGGATGGCAAGGTGCATCTGGACAGCCAGTGCAGCTGCTGATGTGATGTGATGGGATGGCATGGCACGTGCTGAAGCAATCTAGGTGCAGAATCATGAGCAATTGGCCTGCTCAACTGCAGAAGCAGGCATGGCACATTTCCCAAAGCAGAAATCATAGATGCTATAGCATGCTGCTTGGAGGTTGGATCCATGTTGGGTGAGCAAACTGTTCGTGGCCTAGGACAAAGGTGTGCACATGGCCCTTGGAAGTGAGGATTGTGATGCGATGATGGTCTTCATAAAACCATATGCGTGTGCAACACACATAATTATACGCACAGGGTGCCCGGCCCCTCTTGAAACCAAACAGCCCATGGATCACAGCCCCAAAGCAAATGCCCCGGGCAGCTTGGTTACTGCCCCTTCATCCTGCTTCTTTGGTTTGGGTTAAAGGCATGTGTCCAAATCGACCCCATGTCACACCTGGAAGCGATCAGGAGCCTCAATCTCACGGTCAATAATGAAGTGCCACACCTGCAAAGGTCACCAGCGTGTGTGTGTGTGTGTGTGCGCGTGTGCGCGTGTGTGTGCGAATGCGCATGTATTTGTGGAAAGTGCAGGAACTGGAAGCTGATCATATCGCTGCAGCTGTGGATACTGGCAAGACCCTACAATGGCAACACATTTAAAACACAAGCGCAGACATAAACAGCCCACAAACTGCACTAACGATGTGCTTACCAAATACAACACGCTGACCAAAACAGCACGCTGACCAGAAACAGAGGCCTGCCTGAAAACAAAGCGCAACGCTAGCGACGCGCCAAACAAAAACACAGGCTGCTCACTGCATCTTCCTGAGCGTCCAGCCCAGCCAAGCACAGGAGCAAGCCACGCACGGCGGTGTCATACACACACATACAAGCACGTGGCTGATGGTGCAACAGGCAGCAGCTCACCGCATCAGACTGCGCGTCCAGCTCCTCCCTCACAATCTGGCCCGCGTAGCCAGCGTACTCCAGCCACTGCAAGCACAGGCAGGCAGCTGTAATTTAAAACAACTCCCCTCTATGCCATGCACACAGGGGCGGAGCGCGATCCAGGCACTGCAGGCAAAGCTCCTCTGTTCCGTATAACTCATCATGGGATGCAGCACTCATCATTGCGCCTTCTCATCACCAATGCATGCCAGAGCCCAGCCTTTGTACATCAGAGTCCTAGCTGCTCCTGGATACCAGTCTTGTGCAACAGAGTCTCGTGCTAAGTGTATCAATCACCCATTCACAAATAAACGCCCTGCATGCGCATGGCTGTCCCCATCACAGCCATCACACACAGGCAGCTCACCTGCGCCTGTGGGGTGTCATTGAGAGCAGTGTGCACCTCCAGGGCTACCTCCACACCCGCCAGCATTGACCGGGACAGGGACGCGCCCAGGACCTGCGCGCGCACGGAGTAAGCCGAGGTGCTGTTGCTCACTTAGTGCATGTGTGTAAGTGCTTGCGTGTGCCTGTGTATGTACGTGTGAATGTGCATGTGCATGCACGTACGTGCATGTGTGTGTTTGTTTGTGGGTGTGTTCTGCTGGCAGGGGCCGCACACCTCTCCTTGAAAACATGCTGCAAGGGGTATCCCTGTGCTGTTGCGGCTTCTGTTGCACAGAGGAATTACAGGCTCGGATTTGGGGTTTAAGTTTTCAAAGTTGTTCTAGCCTTGACCCCACCTGGGACAACCAATAAAGGGGGCGAACGATGAAGCTGGCGAGTGCGCCAAGCTTGCGCAGGATGATCACTGCACGGCGCAGCTGAAAGTGGAAAGCCGCCGCCAGGGCTAGCCACAGGCCCCCCGACACCTGCGCACGTCGGGTGGGGCAAGGTCCAGGGCTCTGCACACACGCCATGTTTTGGCAAAGGCAGTGCTTGCCTCAAAAGGGCCAGCCGTGCGCTGCCGGCTGCGCCTTTGTATGGGGCTGGAGGCACGCCACTCAGGCCGCGGGGGCGGAGGGAAAAGGTCGGCTGCTTTGTTCCCCCACTTAGATCAGCCGCTTCGGTTGGCCACACAACGCTTGCAGCT
>LFCJ01002818.1_pt1 | contig 12593 bp, 8 predicted proteins | sample 643141 | NCBI WGS metagenome assembly LFCJ01 (sample SAMN03766243, study PRJNA286221) | soda lake metagenome | biome: soda lake; feature: Kulunda steppe; material: water; isolation source: sample B1-Br-g2 brine of Lake Bitter-1 | place: Russia: Kulunda steppe | collected 2010-07 | reverse complement strand
GCTCGCGGGGACTCGAGCGGATCGACGGCTCGAACTCGAGTCCAGTCAGCGACGAGTTGCGCCTGCGTGTCGAAGCACGTATGCGAGGGACCGGGCTGTCGACAGTCAACCGAGGGGATCGAACGCTCTCGAAGGTGAGAGCCGTCCCATCGAGGACAGTTCGTGTTGCCAGTGAACTACAGGGATCGACTCACAGCCGGCCCAGGTGTCGAGGACCTGCCTGTCTCCCTGTAGCGTCACGGGACCGGACGGGTCACGGTGAGAAATCGCACTGGCGGGGACAGAACCCGCAGCCCCTGTTGAACCGACGACAGCACTCGGGATCGCTAGTCGTCGGCCCTGACGGCGTAGATCTCGACTTCGCCGTTCGAGATCACCTTGTCCGCGGCGGGGTCGCGCTCGACGCCCTCGAGGCCGGCTTCGCTGTAGTAGAGTTCCTGGTAGACGTCGATCTCCCGATTCACGTCGTAGGCCGTCACCACGAGGTAGTAGTCCAAATCGAAGTAGGCGCCGCTGTAATTCCCGGCCTCGAACGCCTCGTGGTCGACTTCTCCGCTCGCCGCAGTCCCGCCGGTCAACGACTCCTCACCCTCGAGGCCGTTGATCGCGTGGTCGTAGCGGAACGGGTCGTATCCCAGCGCGACGATCGGTTGGTCCTCGACGCCGTGGTGGAGGGTGGACCCGTAGCCGCTCATCTTCTCGTCGGTGACGTGCTGACCCGGGTCGTACATGATCGGCGAGATGAACAGCGTCATCAACCCGAGGACGAGAAGCACACCGAGCGTCAGCGACGCGACGGTGTTCGCGCCGGGTACCGTGATGTACCGCGCGAGGCCCGAAAAGAGGTGCGCGAGCGCGAGCCCGGCGAGGATGGTCAGGACAACGAAGATGAAGCCGACCTGGCGAAACGCCATCGTCGGCGTGCCGACGAAGTAGAGGGCGAACATACCGGTCAGCGGCACCAGCGCGAGTCCGAAGTACGTGACGAACGATGCCGTCTCCCGACTCATCCTCGTCCAGCCGAGCCAGGTCGCCAGGACGAACAGACCCACGATCAGCCCGATCACGGCGGCGTCTAAGAACATCGTGACGAAGAGTTCGCCGAGACTACCGCCGATTTCGGTGAGTGAGGCCTCTCGTTCGTCGACTTCGGCGGCTGCACCGACGTCTTCGGCGAGGAGCCCTTCGACGAGCCCAACCACTGCGCCTCTGAACCGATCGTTCGTCGCGGCCCAGACGACGAAGATCGTCCCCAAAATGGTCGTCTGGACGTACGTCGTCGGGTGCTCGAGGATCGGATGGTCCTCGAGTCGGTACCGTGCGAGGAACTGGACGGCACCGATCGCGCCGAAGAGGATGACGACGTTGACCATCTGCTGGGGATGGACCAGCAGGAGGAAGAACCCGGTGAGATAGACGAGGAGGCTGAACGGAGAGATGCCAAGCGGGAGTCGCTCCACGGTCGCCCGTCGACGGACGTACGCGACGAACGCGAAGATCACGACGGGGACCAGAAACAGGGCGTTCGAGTTGGTGTGAATACCCATGTGCGTCGCGATGTTGTTGACGGGCAGGACCATCCAGGAGACGATCGCCGCCAGTCCGACGGCAGCCGCGTTGCCCGAGAGATCGCGAACGATCAGCGGGACGAAGAGCAGAAACGGTACGAAGAGGACGACCATCGTAAACAGGAGCGCTCGCTCGATCGGAACGCCCCCGAGGAAGTGAAAGACGCCGCCGAAGGAGTGGACGGCCGGATAGAACAGCTCGTGTGGCGCCAGCTCCCCGTCGACGAGGTCCCGGGTCCAGCCGAGGTGGGTCATCGCATCGCCCATCCCCGAAAAGCGGTAGTTCCTGACGATCGGGAGGCTCACGATCGAGGTGACGACCAGTCCGCCGAGCCCGATCGACAGCGCCTGATCGCGGCCTCGACAGGTCAGTGCCGTCCCGACGGCGATCGCCAGCCCGAACGCGAAGCCGAGCCACACCACCGTCGGCGTCCCGGCGTAGACCGACGACTCGTAGGCGGACGCGGGATTCGCCCGCGCGAGAAGCAACGCGAGCGCGACGGCGAGATAGCCGACGGCGAACGTCGCATCGAGTGCCGGCCGTCTCATCCTGACTCGCCCCAACAGCTGATCGATCTCGAGTCCATACGCATCTCTTGGGAGAGCCTCACCGATTTCGGAGTTTGTTATAGGCATCATATTTTCGACCGCCGTCCCGGCCGGGTCGACGAGAGGACGCTCCCGTCGGCGTCGTTCGTCGTCGATGGGGCTCGAGTCGCCGGGGCGGGACCGGGTGCTCGATGAAGAGACCCTCCCTGCGAGTGTCACCGAATCGGCGATCGCAGGCTCGCCGAAACCGGGCAGTACACTTCGTGTACGGTCGGATTTCACGATCGTCGCCCGATCAACGATTGCCGGCGTTTTTGAACACGGACGTCGAGGCTCGAGCCGACGGTGAGTACCGTCGTCCCATCATGTCGTGGCTCGTCATCGACCGAATCGACGCCGACGGATCGACGCTCGAGTGTACCCTCCGCCCCTCCGCCGACCTCGAGCGGTTCTTCACCGACACCCCGTTTCGGGTCAGCTACGATCGGTCGATCGAGGCCGTTCCCGACGCTATCCTGGCGATTCCCGTCCTCGCGAACGTCTGTCCCGTCGCGTGGGCCAACGGCGCCGACGTCTACGTCGACGAGGTCGACGCCACGTTCGCCCGGGCGCTCGAGGACGTCAAAACGTCGTTACTCGCCATGCACGACTTCCTCGAAGGGGGGACGCTGTACGCCAGAGAGAGCGTCGACGTCGAGCCCCCCTCGAACGGACATCGAGATGGGACCACGGAGCGGGAGAGCGACAGCGCCCTCCTCTTCACCGGTGGCGTCGACTCGACGTGCTCGTACGTTCGCCACCGGGAGGCCGACCCGACGCTCGTGAGCATCCGGGGGTGGACGATCACGCCCGATCCGGCCGACGACGAGAACTGGGCGCACCTCCGCGACCGCGTCTCGCGCTTCGCCGACGGACGCGGCCTCGAGACGGCCTTCCTCGAGACGAACGCGCTTTCGGCGCTCGATCATGCGATGATCCTCGCCCACTACAAGCGGTTCGTCGACGGAGCCTGGTACAGCTCCGTCGGCCACGGCCTCGGCCTGCTCGGGCTCTGTGCGCCGATGGCCTACAGCCGTGGAATCGCGGACGTCTACGTCGCCGCCACCCACTGGGAGGGGATCGACCTCGAGTGGGGTTCGCGGCCGGACATCGACGACCACGTCCGCTGGAGCGGCACGCAGTGTCACCACGACGGCTACGAGTTGACCCGACAGGAGCGACTCGACGTCATCGCCGACTACATCGACCGGGAGGAGCCGACGCTCGAGCTCCAGACCTGCAACCGGCGGATGGACGGTAACTGCGGCGAGTGCGAGAAGTGCTATCGAACCGCCGTCGGCCTCCGACTCTCCGGCCTCGAGCCGACCGCCCACGGCTATCCGTTCTCACATCGCGACTACGACGAGATCAGACGCGCCCTCGAGGGTGGGGCGTGGGAGCTGGGCGAGGACGAACGGTACATGTGGGCGGACATTCGCGACCGCGTCCGCGAGACCGAGCCCGAGTCGCCCCAGGAGCGGGCGTTCTTCGAGTGGCTGCTCGCGGTCGACCTCGAGGCGCTGGTCTCGGAGTCCGCGTCACCGCTCTCCCAACGGGTTCTTCACGCGGGCGCGAGGAACACGCCGAACCGCGTCTACAACGTCGCCTATCCGACCTGGAAAGCGGTTCAGTCGGGACTCGAGCGCGTTCGCTCGCGATAGACCACCGTCGTTGCCTGGTTTCGTCCGGCTGGTACGGATCGTCGAACCGGTTTATCGGTGATCGATCGGGGCAGCGATCACCGGGACAGAATCAGAACAGAGCGTACGACTCGCCGCTCGTGTCGGCGGGAGAAGTCGACAGACGGGAGGCGAGTCAGTCGCGGCCGGGACGGTCGTCGCCTTCCTCGACGTCGATCTCGAGCGGTCTGACCTCGGAGCGGTCCTCGCCCTCGCCTGCCCCACCGACCGGAAGCTTCGTCCGGAGGTCGGCGGCGAACGACTGGACCTGATCGATCACCGTCTCGACTTCCGCTTCGAACTGTTCGACGGATCGCTCGACGTAGTGAACCCGTTTCGAGGGGATCCGACGGACGATGTCGTGGCCCTCGTCGTCCTCGTCGGTCTTGACGATCCAGTGGTCCTGGAAGTATGCCACGTGTTCGTTCGGGATCGTCTTGTGAACCGTCCCTTCGTCGGGATCGTCGTAGACGATCGTCGCCTCGCCGAGATCGCGCTCGAGTTCGAGATCCTCGTCGACCATAGGTGTACCTCTCGCTCGAGTCGGGAAGGAACGCTGCTTGCGAACTGCCGGTCCGCGCCGCTCGTCACTCCATGTAGCCGAGCCCTTTCAGTCGGTCCTCGACGTCGGTGAAGTCCTCGTCGGGGTCCTCGTCGTCCCGATCCGTCCGCGTGAGGTCGGTGCGTTCGACCTTCGTCCGCGAGGGGACGGCCTCGGGATCGAACGCGTCGAAGAGGACGCGTCCGTCGGCGTCCCTGGGGACCGGCTGTCCGATCCCGTGTAAGAGCGTGGGCGCGACGTCGACGACGCGAGCGCCCCGGAGGGACGCCCCGGCGTCGATCGGCGGACCGCGACAGAAGAGGATGCCCGTACTGCGGTGGCTCGCGGCGTAGGTGCCGGTCTCGCCGATCGGCTCGTCCGTGATCGCGTTCCGTGACTCGTAGCCGTCGATCGCGTTGACTATCAGGTCCGGCGAGTTGTCGTCGTTGGGGAACAGATCGTCGCCGTCTTTGACGACGAGCAGTTGGGTCCCGTCGTCGTCGGTGAACGACTCGAAAAGGTCGACGAGCTCGTCTTTGAGCTGGGGGACGTCAGTCGGGTCGACGACGCCCTCTTCGAATCGCTCGGTGTCGTTGACGTAACAGTTGCCCGCGTCGTGGACGAACGCGGCGGTGCGTTCGAAGTCCACGTCGTAGAGGGCGTGGTCGCCCGGGATCTGCTCGGCCACCGAGTCGAGCAACGGTCGAGGCAACGTCGATACCAGTCGCTCTTCGGAGATCCCGACGCGCTCGAGTGCGCCCTTGATCCGGTCGCGGGAGATGCCGAGGCTGGCGAGGGCACCCCGGGCGCCATCGTCCTCGCGCCGGACGAGGTAGCCCTCCCGCTCGAGGATGTGGTTGACGTAGACGAGTTCCTCGATCGGGCCGAAGCCGTGGTCGGAGACGACGAACAGCGTCGCGTCGTGGCGATCCGTGTACTCGATGACCTCGCCGAGTACGTCGTCGAGTCGCTTGTAGTGAGCCAGCAGCCGATCCATCTCCCAGACGAGGTGCTGGAAGCGATCGGGAGCCGTGTAGACGAAGAAAAACAGCTGCCAGTCGTCGCCCGCCTGCTCTATCTGCAGGCGCATCAGTTCGCGGCGGCGCTCGAGCATCTCGTCGATCGCAGCCTCGAAGGCGTCGAGTCGGTTCGCGTAGTCGGGGTAGTTGATGCTGATATCGTAATTCGGGATCCGCTGGGCTATCTCGTCGCCCAGTTCCGGCGGGTAGGTGAACTCCTGTTCGGTCGAGGGCGTCACCATCCCCGTGACCATCGTGCCGTCGATCTCGCTCGGCGGAAACGTCAGCGGGACGTTACCGACGTGAGCCGGCGACAGCTGCTCCCAGAGCGTCGGCTGTTTGCAGTCCCGGCTCGTGTACATCTCGTGGGAGTACGACGGCGAGAGGTTCTGGAAGCCGTAGATGCCGTGTTTGTCCGGCCAGACGCCGGTCGCGATCGACGGCCAGGCAAGCGGCGTCGTCGGGGGCGTCGTACTCTCGAGCGGCCCGGCGGCACCCTCCTGGCGCAGCCGCTCGAAGTTCGGCAGTTCTCCGGCGTCGCACCACTGTTCGACGAGTCGCCACGGGACGCCGTCGAAACCGAGGACGAACGCTCGTTCTGACGTAGGTGTAGGTCCGCTCATGATTGTACTGAGAAGTCTGCTGTCCGGGGAGTTTCTGGAGGACCGCTTTGTTATAGAGCGTATTCAGCCCCGGCGGGACCGGCTCTCCGTGTCCGGCCTTACGCGTAACGTTCAGCAACGCTGGACCGTCGAGTGTTCGTGGACGTTACCGTCGGCTATCGCGACCGTCGCCACGAGCTGACGCTCGCGTTACCCGATCAGTCGGAAAGAGACAACCGACGGCCTGCTTCAGCCGATAAGCGGGCCACGCGATCACGAGCGGCCCGTCGGGCGCTTTCACCCCGAAAAAGGGCGCAATAACAATACCGCCCGCTGGAATTCGCCTCGAGTATGATCACGCACGGTTCGGCGCCCGCCCGCGGCGAGGATCGAACGACCCGACGCGGAGTGGGGACGGATGGGTAGCGTCGTCTTCTCGCTCGACGCCGAACTCGGCTGGGGCTTTCACGATCTCGAGGAGCCGCCGACCGAGCGTGTCGAGGCGGGGCGACGCGGCTGGAAGCGCTGTCTCGAGCTGTTCGCGGAGTTCGACGTCCCGGCGACCTGGGCCGTCGTCGGTCACCTGCTGCTCGAGTCCTGTGACGGCCGCCACGCGGACCACCCGGCCCCGGAGGGCTGGTTCGAGCGGGAACACACCGACTGGCGCGACCGCGAGGACCTCCGGTTCGCTCCAGACCTCGTCGACGCGCTGCTCGCCTCGCCGGTCGACCACGAGTTCGCGAGCCACTCGTTCTCGCACGTCCTCTTCGGCCGACCCGAGGTCGATCGCGAGATCGCCGCCGCCGAACTCGAGCGCTCCGTCGAACTGGCCGCCGCGTGGGACCAGTCGATCGACTCGTTCGTCTACCCGCGCAACGACGTCGGTCACCGGGACGTCTTAGCCGAGTACGGGGTCAGCGCCTACCGCGGCCGGTCACCGACCGGTGACGGCGTTCGCGGGCTCTTCGATGCGGCCGTCCGGGGGCAGTCGTCGCTGGTCCAGCCGAGCGTCGACGAACACGGTCTCGTGAACGTGCCGGCCTCGCTGTTCCTCTTCGGCTTCGAGGGGCCCGTCAGGACGGTCGCCGAGTCGGTCTGGGCGGACCCGATGGTCCTCCAGGCCCGTCGCGGCATCGACCAGGCGGCCGCCCACGACGGGATCTTCCACGTCTGGTTCCACCCGAACAACCTGACCCGACCACGGGACGACCGCCGCCTGCGAGCGGTCCTCGCCTACCTCGACCGCCGGCGACGCGAAACCGACCTCGAGGTCGAGACGATGGCCGACGTCGCCCGTCGCGTCGACCGAGCTCGCGGCATCGACGGCGGCACGGTCGTCTCGAGCGGCGGCGTCGAACACCGGACGTAACTATCGGAAAAAGCTCGCGTCACCGCTGGTAGCCGGTGCAGCCACACGGTACCACGCGTAACCATCTTTTGCCGTCTACGACCACTCGCCGCCGTACTCCTCGCGCGTGGCGACCGTCGCTTCGGTGTCGCCGTCGGCACTCGTTCCGACGACTTTTACGACGTCGTCGGTCTCTACGGTGTCGAACTGCACGTCGCCGACGGCCGTCGACTCGTTGACCGCCGGAATCTCCGTTTCTCCGACGCTCGAGCCGTTGCTCGTCACGAAGAGCGCGAACGCGTCGTCGGTCGGTTCGACGGCGATCTCGTGGCCGTCGAGCCGTGCCGTCGCCACGACGGGGTCGGAGGCAAAGGATCTGACCGTCTCGCCGTCGTACTCGAGGTCGACGGCGTAGGCGGTCGTGTTTCCGGCGACGTCCCAGCCGGTTCGTTCGACGGCGACCTGTTCGTGTAAGCCGACGTCGCCGATCTCGACGGTCTCGTTACCCTCGTAGGCGAGTCGCTCTTGGGAAACACCGACGGTCCAGAGCGCCCGGCTCTCGTCCACGACGATCAGCCCCGACTGGTTCAACTCGAAGACGTCCTCCTCCCCCTCGTCGATGGCCTCCGGCTCGAGGATCGGCGCCTGCCCGCTCGGGACGTCCTCGCCGTAGGCGATCGTATAGCCCTCGACCTCGAGGGTGGCGTCGACCTCGTCCTCGAACCCGGTGTCGTCGACGACCAGCATGTTCAACGGCACGCTCGGGAAGGCGACGAGGACCGTCACGACGAGCAGGAGGGCGACGGCGGCCTGGCGACGCTCGAGCGGCCCCGTCGGGCCGCGAACGACCGACGGGAGCGCCGGTATCGCGAGCAGCAACGAGATCACCCCGAGCCCGAGCGCGAGTGGCCCCAGCGGCCCGCCGGTCACGACGGCGGCCGCGAGCCCCAGGACGAGCCCGAGGGCGACGAGCGCGAGCCAGCCGACGCCGAGCAGGCGACGGCTCGGGCCGTGGCCCTCGGCGACGAGCCCACCGAGGAGCGATCGGTCGCTCCCACCCGCGGCGACCGCCACCAGGACCGCGAGAACGAGGACCATCGCGACCCCGACGGCCTGATAGCGGACGAACGTGCCGTCGCTACTCCAGACGAGCAGCCAGAGGCTCTGGGCGATCCCGAACAGCACCGTCGCGAAGAACACCCGCTCGAGCGACCGGCCCTGGTCGCGATGGCGCAGCAGGGCGACCGCGAGTACGACCCCGATCAGGAAGCCGAGCAGGTGGGCCTGAAAGCCGACGCCGGCCCAGGCCGGCGGCCCCGGCGCGCCGGGGTCGATCGTCGCCGTGACCACGGGCTGGCTCAGCGCCTGGCCGAGCGTCGCGATCGTGCCGGTCGCGACCACGGCGACGACCGACCAGAGGGGGAAGACGACGAGGGCGAACCCCGCGATGGCGTAGACGGCCCCCGAGAAGCCGAGTCCCGGCCCCGCCGCGAAGACGGCCGTCACGAGCGCGACGCCCAGGAAGGCGACCGGTACGACGATCAGCGCCCGAACCCAGGGACGGGCCAGGAGGTTACGACCGGTGCCAGCCCCATCCGCTCGAGCCTCGAGCGGGACGTCGGCTTCCGACCGACCGGCGGAGCGACCGGGCGGGTAGTGCCCCCAGGCGTACTCGACGAGCGGTGCGAACGCGAGCGTCGCGGCCATGTTCGAGGCCAGGTGGCCCGGCGAGCCGTGGGCGATCCCCGCCGTGAGCTGGCCCATCGGGTAGAAGTACGACCACGTGATGAACGGGAAGATGACCGGCTCGCTCCAGTGACGGAACCCGCTCTGGGCGACGAGATAGAATCCGACGACGATTGCGACGGTGAGGAGCGTCCCCCAGGGGACGCCGTAGACGAACCGCGCTTCGAGCCGCGAGCGCCAGTGCCCCCGGCCCTCGAGGTACCAGACGATCGCGAAGACGGCGACGATCGTCACGGCCAGCGCGATCTGTGCGGGTGAAACCACCATTGGCGACCCTTGGGAAAGCGGACCCGTCAAAATTGGGGTATCGGCGTGTTGGGTTCCACTCCCGGGCTGGAAGCCCGGCCGCTGTCGGCCGTCGTCGGGCGTCGGCTCCCAGATGGCATCCACCGTCCGGTCTGGTGCCTGTAGGGCGAGACACGCGAGGACAACGGACCGATACGGGACGCCCGGCGGCGACAACGGACCGGTACGAACGGGCCGGGGACGGCAACGAAACGGTACGAACGGGCCGGGGACGGCAACGAAACGGTACGAACGCGCCGGCGACGACAAGCGAGCGGTACGAAACGACCGCCGATCGACGGGCTCGCTGTACGACGCCGATAACAAAGCCCGCCGACGGCAGCCTCTCGGACAGATGGCACCTGCACTTCGCAGTCGATGGACCGACTCGAGCGCGCTCTCGCTCGGGATTCTCGGGGTCGGAAACATCGGCACGGTTCACCTGAAGTCGGCACTCGCGATGGACGGCGTCGACGTGGTCGCGGTCGCCGACGCCCTCCCCGAAAACCGGAGCCGGGCCGAACGCGCCGGCGTCTCCCGAACGTACGACGATTACGGGACCCTGCTCGAGGCCGAGACCCTCGACGCCGCCGTCGTCGCGCTGCCGCCGTTCTTGCACGCCGACGCGGTCGAACGGGCCGCCGAAGCCGACGTCGACGTCTTCGTCGAGAAACCGCTGGCGCGCTCGACCGAGGAGGCCGACCAGTTGCTCGAGACTGCCGCGGCGGCCGGCATCGCCGTCGGCGTCGATCACACGCTCCGGTACCAGCCCGACGTCCAGGGCGTCAAGCGGGAGTACGACGAGGGACGCGTCGGCCAGGTCCCCTACGCCTCCATGACGCGGGTGAACGACTTCCCGTTCGGTCGGCCGCCGGCCGAGGACGCGCCGCCGTCGTGGGCACACGACCCCGACCTGGCCGGCGGCGGGGCGCTGGTCGAACTCGGCGTCCACTGTTTCGACGTCCTCGAGTGGCTCTTCGGCGAGGTCGAGGTCGAAGGAGCCGATATCGACCGGACGCTCGAGTCCCCGGTCGAGGACGCCGCCACGGTCCTGTTGCGAGCCCCCGAGACCGCGACGACGATCTCGCTCCACTGTGGCACCTACCAGTGGGAGGACCTCCCCGAAGTCAACACCCGGCTGCGACTCGAGGGCGTGACGGGAACGATCAGCAACGCCGACCACCTGCCGGGGAACTTCTACGCGAGCGCGGCGACGGCCGCGCTGCGAAACGCCGCGAGTCGGCTCACCCGGGACAATCCCGACGTCTTCGGCCCGACGTTCTACCTGCAGGCCCACTACGAAGCGCTGTCGGCGTTCTGTGCCGCGATCCGCGAGGACGAAACGCCGCCAGTCGACGGCGACGACGGCAGGCGGGCCCTCGAGCTCGCGGAGACGGCTTACGACCTCGCCGAAACTGCAGCCGACCCCATCGAACCATCAGGGGTGCGGCCATGAGCCGGTCTCGAGCGCCGACGACCGACGAGACGATCCCGGTTCGCGGCGTCGCCGTCGACGGCGCCGCCCACGGTGGGTGGCTCCCCGACGCGGACGCCCGCATCGACCGGCTCGAGTCACCGGTTGCGGACCTTCTCGAGGCCGATCTGTCGACGCTCTCGGCCGTCGACCGGATCACCGTCGTCCCTGACTCCCACTACCCGTTTCACCCCTCCTCGGGCGTCGTGACCGATCCGGCGGTCGTCGCCGCGATCGTCGGCGTCCTCGAGCGCCGGACCGACGCCGACCTCGCCGTCGCCGGGGTGAGCGACGACGTCATCGGCTTCGATCGCACCGCGGCCCACCTCGGCTACACCTCGTTGCTCGAGCGCGTCGACGCCGATCTTGTCGACCTCGCCGACGACTCGCGAACCGGTCGGCTCCTCGAGATCGGCGATCGACCGACGACGGTCTCGATTCCCGACGGGCTCGCGACCGGAGCGACGATCGTCGTCCCGAGCCTGCGGCCGACCGAGCAAGGGCCGATCGCCGGCGGGATGCGGACGCTCGCCCGGTTCGCGACGGGAGCCGACGAGCCCGATCGCGTCGCCGTCGGGGCGACTCGAGCCGTCGATCCCGCACTCTGTGTGCTGGATGCGACGACCGCCTACGCCGGAACCTCGGCGGCGACCGACGCCCTGTTCGCGGGGCCGACGGCTGCCGTCGACGCGCTCGGGAGCTCGCTGCTCGAGCGCTCGCTTGCCGACGACGGCGCGGTGAGCCTGGCGTTCGACGAGCGAACGTCAATCAGCATCGACTCGGTCGGTCCACGGAAGCCGGACCTCGAGCGGATTCGCGAGCGACTCGACGGTGGCGGCCTCCCGCCGCGTGAGTCGACACATCCGGCGGTGACTGCTGCCTACCGCCTCTACGCGGCCGTCGCCGGCGACGCCGTGCCGCCACAGCTCGAGGGTGAGCCACGATGAGCGGTCGAACGGCCGCAGTCACGGGCGCGACGGGCTTTCTGGGCACACACCTCTGTGAGCGGCTGATCGACGACGGCTGGACGGTCCGCGGGCTCGCGAGACCGACGTCGGATCGGGGCGACCTCGAGGGAGTCGACTGGTACGTCGGCGACCTCTTCGACGACGAGACGCTGCGCTCGCTCGTCGACGGCGCAGACGTCGTCTTCCACCTCGCTGGCGTCGGGCTCTGGAGCGCCGACCCCGAGACCGTCGAGCGGGTCAACCGCGACGGGACGGCCTCGGTCCTCGAGGCCTGTCGTGCCGGCGACGTCGGCCGCGTCGTGTTCACCAGCACGGCCGGCACCAGGCGTGCGAACGGAACCAGCGAGTTCGCTGACGAGACGGACGTCGCCGAGCCCATCGGGGCCTACCAGTCCTCGAAAGCCGAAGCCGAACGGCTGATCGACGGGTACGCCGAGACCGCAGACGCCGTCACGGTCCACCCGACGTCGATCGTCGGCCCGGGCGACGAGTCCTTTACGGCCCAGCTGCTCGCGATGGGCCTCGAACCGACGATGCCCGCGACCCTCCCCGGCGGGGCGAGTATCGTTGGCGTCTCGGACGTCGTCGACGGATTGCTCGCGGCCGCCGACCGCGGCGAAAGCGGCGAGCACTACCTCCTCGGCGGCGAGAACCTCACCTACGACCAGGCTGCCGGGCGGATCGCCGACTACGCAGGCGGCACCGCAGCCCCGATCCGCGTACCCGCGACCGCCATCCGTGCCGCCGGCCCCGTCGCCGAGGGCGTCCGCGCGGT
>LFCJ01002816.1_pt1 | contig 12597 bp, 25 predicted proteins | sample 643141 | NCBI WGS metagenome assembly LFCJ01 (sample SAMN03766243, study PRJNA286221) | soda lake metagenome | biome: soda lake; feature: Kulunda steppe; material: water; isolation source: sample B1-Br-g2 brine of Lake Bitter-1 | place: Russia: Kulunda steppe | collected 2010-07 | reverse complement strand
CGTACGTGCGTGTGTGTGTGTGTGTGTTGTGCTCGAGCATGCATGTGGGCATGTGTGCAAGTGTGCAAACTGTCTGGATCGGACTACATCATCCAAATAGCCAGGCATCGACGGCATCGTTTATAACTAACGAACGTACCAATTACAGTGAAAGCGCCTGGCTCGTTCTGATCACTGTCGCATCTAGCAAGCAGTGGTGCCAAACCGAAAGGGAGAGCTAGTATAACAGGCCAATTTGAGAAATCGCTGCTTGAAGAGGAAGACCGGCGTGACGAGGAGGAGCTGCTTGCAAGTGCCAAAAGAGACTTAGGGCAAAGCCTGGAGCCACTGTAAATGGTGTCGGAACTGGTCAGAACCTTGGCCAAGCCAAATTCAGACAGACTCTGTGCACAAGCAGCACATGTCCTACTCAAGGTTTGCAACGTATCCCACGACGCGCGATGCCTGACCATATTCCTTATTGAGAAAATTGACAGGATTTCTGTAGCGCATGTTGCATACCGGTTGATGGTCAAGGCTTCACGGATTGGTGTCCATCGATGTGCTTTGCAAACGAATCAATTCAAATAAAAGTTTGTGCTCGTGGTAGAATTGGCACGGGCCGGCCAACAAAACCCCACGCAACTTAGTCAGGAAGCTGTGGACCGTGAGCCTGATGCTGCCTTAGTCAGGGATCGCAAATGACGCTCGCTGAGAGACACGGTGCCAGCAGCCCGGGTTAGGCTTTGATTTACCCCTGAAGACTGAAGAGCATGGGCTAAGCTAACGAGATGGGCGACTATGGTAGAACGCCAATTAAGCTCTCCTCTGTTGTCAATGCTCAAAGAGTGAGTGGGTTTGCAGCAACTGGTTGTGCCTAGTGGATGAGGGGAAGGTAGCGCACCATATGCTTGCTGACTTATGAAGCACTGGGACCTGTGCCCCTCACCTCCCTCGCGCAGCCACGCATAGTGTAACCACGCTACTAGCTGCATCTTGTGTCATGCCTTTTGCATGTCTGTTGTGAAACAGGCAATGCTGCATGCATGAGGACATGTGGGAAGGTTAACATGTGGACTTGTGACGTACGAGCAAATATGCTGCGCCCACCCACCCCGCACTGAACCTTTACCTGGCCTGCTGAGGCTTGACATGCGTGCTGATGACATCACAGGAGGTGGATGGACCTGCATAGGCCTGTGATTGATGTGCGCTGCAGCAGCATCGGACTCTTACATGACTCAGCCTGTAGCACGTTGCGGGCAGCTGTTCAGAGCCGTGTTGATTCAAGCACATCCGGCCTTCAGTGCATGTATGTAGGCACACGTCACGTTGGGGGTTCTTTGAGCATGACGCGCTGTGGATGTCACCATGGCGCAGCCCCCCTGGCGCGCTCGATGCTTGAGAAGCTCTCCTTGCATGCCATGCCCGAGATGACTGCACTACCGTGGCTTGCAGTATGTACCCTCAACCAGCAACACCAGCTTGATTGTGGGCGTGCGGGTGCGCCCTATCCTGAAGACTGAGCAGTCAAAGGCGGGCCGCAAGGATATCATCCGCGTTGTGGATGGCAAGATCGTGGTTGTCCTGGACCCTGATGAGTCTAAGGTGCGGCCAATGCAGCTCTTTCACAGTGCTGTGTGGGAGCTGCATGCAGGAGCGCACGAGAGGGCCGGCCTCAGCTAGTTAAGCAAGATGTTGGGATTAGAGGCAGAAGGTCTACCTGCTCCCGGGCCTGCTGCAAGCCCCTGGGGCAGATTTGTAAAATTTATCCGCAGCACTGCCAAGTTCCTTTCTATGTGTAGATGTCTGCTTTTGTGCCATTTGTGCTGCTGGGTTGGCCCCAGCTGCCACTTGCACCCGAGGGAGGTGCTCTCTGCGGGCTGAGCTGGTTGCCTCTATGCTTGCATGGAAATGCACATGAAATTCCGCTGCCTGAGTGACAAGGAGTTGGGATGGGATGCTTTGTTGAGCACGGGTAAGCCACCCCAGCAGAATGTAAAATGTCAATGAATGTTAAGGATCAAGACTTCTTCTCGCATTGTACCTTGATGAATTGTTGGACGTTCAGGACTATCTAGATCAAATCCAGCACCGGACAAAGGAGAAGCGCTACACCTTCGATGTCGCATTTGATTTCCAGGTGTGATTCTGTCCACCATCTCGTGACTGTGCTTGTGCATATACCTGTACACGTGTGTGCATGCATGCGTGTGTGCGTGTGTGTGTGTGTGTGTGCTTGTTGCTCCGACAGCACTTGCACAGCTGTTGATGTTATGTGACCAACCCATCATGGGTGGGTGCTGCGCTGAAAGTGGATGCTGTGGTTGATCACCATGGCTAGCCGTGCATCACAAGCTTACGCTGCTGCAAAATTGAACAGCCCATGATTGAAATATCCCACTGAATCGCACAATGTACACCTTGCACACTAGCGCACAGCAAACAGAGCCGCGCGCCGCTGCTACCCTGCTCGTGCATCCCATCATTGCACCCAAGCGCGCGATAGACAGTGCCGTGCGCCGCTGCTGCCCTGCTCACATGCGCCCTCTTCCGCGCTGCCGCTGTTGTGGCTACGCCGTGTCCATGCCACGCCGCCCATGCCACACGCGCTCCTCGCATGCAGTCCACCAACTCAGAGGTGTACGATCAGACCCTGCGCGACCTTGTCAGCGGCGTGCTGTATGGCATCAACACCACCGTGTTCGCATACGGCGCCACGGGGTCTGGCAAGACGTACACCATGGTCGGTGAGTGGTGGTGGCGCGAAGGGATGGCGCGGGGCGCGCTGCTGGTGTGTGTGTGTGGAGCAGATGGCAGGCAGCTGGTAGGTAGATGGGGCAAGCCGCAGGCGTTTCAAGCGCGTATGGGAAGGCTCACGCGCGCAAAAAGGCTGACCAGCGCATGGGACATGCGCTCGCATTCCAGTTCTCGCTCACATGCACATGTGGCATCCCCAGAGGCACGCCCGCAGCCTTGCACAGGTGCTCGCGCACACAGCGCACATTGAAGGCATGCGCACGCACACACATACACACACACACATACACGCTGCCTGATCGCTGCAGGGAGCCCCGACGACCCGGGCCTCATGATCCTGTCCCTGAAGCAGGTGTTTCAGGACAGGGACCGGCTGTTTAGGGACGAGGACTTCTCGGTCACATGCACCTACCTGGAGGTGTACAATGAGGTGCGAGGGGGGGGTGCCACACGACGCATGACAAGGTGTACAAGTGTGTTTGATGCTTGAGATGCTGTTCAGGGACAAGGTCCTCTTTTTCACATGCACCTACCTTGGGGTGAACAGTGGGGTGTGTGGGATGGTGTGGGGGTGCATACATAGGCGCTCACATGTGTGGTGCAATGCGGTACAGCTTCTGGGTGGGTGTGCATGCGCAGGCCTCCATGACCCGCGGGCAAAGGACGCCAGACCGACACATTTGTGTGCGCTTGCACACATGCTTTAAACTAGCATGTAAGCGTGCTTTGCAGACCATGCACAACCTGCTGGGGAAGAACAGGGGGACCTGGCAGTTGCGTGTGCATGTTGCATACACATGCACCCACACCCACACACAAGCATACGCACGCGCGCATGTGATGCAAGATCGGCCCATTTGTGTGCACCGCAGACCATCTATGACCTGCTGGTGAAGAATTCGGGGCCCCTGGAGCTACGCGAGGACCCGGAGTTGGGCGTGCAAGTCGCCGGCCTCAAGCACGTTCCCGTGTCCTCGCCAGACGACATCCTGGTGCGTCGGCTGCTGGCTGCAGGTCATGGCAAAGCGCGCTTGCAGAGTACATGGCGCCCGTGCTTGCTGCGCAACTCCCTTTGCGCTTTTGCATCCACAGCACTTCCGCTTGCGGCACATGACGCCTGCGTGCTTTGCTGCTCTGCATGTGTGGGCCAGATTGCAGGGCTCGTTGGGTGCTTTGCTGCATTGCATGCGAAGATGCTGCATGTGTTGACGCTGCATGCGTGAACGCTGCTTGTTCGGGCCGTGCCGCAGGGCTTGCTGGAGGACGGCAACAAGCGCCGCAAGACTGAGGCCACCGACGCCAACCTCCAATCCTCTCGCTCCCATGCGGTGCTGGAGATCAGCGTGAAGCGCAAGCCCGCCAACCACTACAGGGTGCAGCAGCTGCGCGCAAAGGTAGGATTGGGTTGTGTGACAGGGGGTGGGAGGGTGGGGGCTCCCACACGGTGACGCTGGAATCTGCGTCAAGCAAGAGCCCGCCTACCACTCTTTGGTGCAGCAGGTGCGCGCACAGGCACATTCGCGGAGGTGGGGGGTTCACGTGTCTGCACTACCAGCAGTCACACAGGGGAGTGCAGGTTACGCACACAAATAGAGGCACAGGATGGGCCCGTGCGTGACAGAGGGCGCCACAGCTTTGTGTGCAGTGGTAGGAGTGGGGTGGGTGGGTCCTTGCCGTGTGCTGCGGCTGCTGGTGGACCTGGACTCTCTGGCCTTCGCCGCACTCACTCTCTCATGATGATGTGACCGTGCCATGCTCGTCAGAGCTGGAAAAAGCGGGAGGCAGTGCTCACGCTGTGGTATGTGCAACAGGTGATGTGACGCTGCCATGCTTCTGAGAGCTGTAGTGCTGGGAGGTGCCTGCCCACAAGGCCAGACTGACAGGGGTGCCTGCCTGCATGCCCGCGCGCCATGCCGTTGCGCAGCTGTCGTTGGTGGACTTGGCAGGCAGCGAGCGCGCGGCAGAGACCAACAACGCCGGCCAGAAGCTGCGGGATGGTGCCAACATCAACAGGTGAGTGCATCAACGGGTGAGAGCACCAACAGGTGAGTGCATCAACGAGTGAGAACACCAACAGGTGAGTGCACCAGCACTGTCTGTGCCCTCCGCCCGGAGCATGGAGTTGAGGTGTACATATAATACAAATAACAATGGCTGGTGCACAAAATCAAGGGGTGCTGGTAGAGTGGGCAGCGCTGGCTCTCTCATATGCAGCCGGGAGGGAGGCTTGTGTTGCGTCGTTGCGCAGCGCTCTGCATGCTGTTGCCCACCAGAAGTACTTAGGGTAGCATTTGAGACGAGCACCAGAAGTCCTTAGCGTGGCATTTAGGACAAGCATTCTTGTTATTGGGGTACGTAAGGGCGGAAAAATCTGCACTCGGTGCGCGGTGCCAAGGCGGGCAGCAGAATATTCACAGTATGTGCAGTGGAGCGTGTGTGCGCATGTCAGTCCCAACTTTCCCACACAATGTGCTTGATTCATGCTGTTGGGCTGGCCTGTGGTGCTGCATGCACCTGGGCAGATCACTGCTCCCATTTGCCTGTGGTGCTGCATGCGTAGACGCAGATCGCCGCTTGAGCTGGCCAGCCACGGCAAAGCATACACACCTGTAGTGACAGCATACACACTGGAAGTCGCACGCACACCTGTTGCCTCCCCTCCCTCCTTTGCGCAAGCGCACACGCCTGGCCTTTGGCGCAGCATGCACCTGTTGCCCTGCTTTCCTCCTTTGCACATGTGCGCATGCCTGACCATCGGCACTGCAAGCCCCTGTTGTCCCGCCTCCTTCCTTTGCACACGCGCGTACGCCTGGCCTTGGACACTGCACGCGCCTGTGCAGGTCGTTGCTAGCGCTGGCCAACTGCATCAACGCGCTGGGCAAGATGTCCGCGCCTGGTGCCAAGGCTGGCGCCAACTATGTGCCATATCGCAACTCCAAGCTCACGCGGCTGCTGAAGGACGGGCTGTCGGGCAACAGCCGCACGTGCATGATCACCACCGTGGCGGCCGCCAACGACCAGTACCACCACTCCATCAACACCCTCAAGTGAGCTGGCCAGTGTTAAAAGCCAGAAACCTTGACAACCAACCACTCCCTACTCCATGAGTTGGCGGTGTGCTTGGCATGCCTGTGTCCTGGATGTGCATCAGACAGAGCATGCGCTTAACCTCTCATAACAAATGCTGCTCGCCATGCACACACTCATGGTTTTACCTTTATGCCCCTGAGTTCTCCTTTTCCTGCCAATGCACTCAAAACACAGACCACACACGCACGTGCACACACACACACACGCACACACACACATGCGCGTGCGTGCAGGTATGCGGACCGCGCCAAGGAAATTAAGACGCATGTCGTGCAGAACGTAGGCACTGTGGAGTCCCACATTGCAGACTACCAGCGTATGATCGACACGCTGCAGGTGTGTGTGTGTGTGCCAGTGTGCGGGTGTAGTGGTGATTCAGGCCGCGTGTGGGGGCGGGGCGATGGACTGGAACATTTTGTGTGCCTGCGCGTGCCACAAAATCCTCTCAGTTTGGCTTGGTGTGAGTATAGCCATCTGCATCACCTCCCTGCGTAAAGAAGGTTCCAGGCATTGCACATTGTGCCAGGGCCTGCTGCTCTGCGAAAAGCGCAGACTGCGTCTAACGAGCGTTGCATTGATGCCCCCCTTGTTCTCAGGCCATGCCCCTTCAGTGGGAAGGTCGCTGGTCAGCTGCACAGCGACTTACTTAAAATCATGCACTCCCCACATGCAGCCCCTTGCATTGCACGCGCCGTCCGCCCCTCGCACTGCACACACCACGCGCAAGCTCTTACCTTTGACAACTTTTCTTAAGCGCAACCAGTTGAGTCAATCCACGACTTGGCCACAACCTTGGCTGTAACAAGCCGTCCACGAACACGCATGATCGGTCCAGTGCACAACTCCGAACGCGCTTGTGCACCCTCCTCACGCACTGATGCACGGGCTCACGTCCCCTGGAGCGTCAGCATTGCTTGACTTTGTGCAATTCCCTTCCCAGTACTTTGTGGGTAAGGTGATATTTTGCGACAATAGCTTGCATCGTCCAATGGAGCACGCAGGTGGAGGTGGCAGAGCTGCGGGGGCAGCTCATGGAGCGCCAGCTCGCGCCCCCCTCGCCCGTGGCCGGCGCCGGCAACGGCGGCTCGTACGAGGACGACGTGCTCACGCGCATTGACGGCCTGGTGCAGGTGCGTGCCGCTGGAGTGGCACAGGCTGCGGTGCGCTCATGGCGTCTTGTGCATGCACACATTGTCAGTTCCCTGCGGGCCCTCACCTGCACGTGACGAGTGCATTATGCAGACCGTGCCCCGCCTTTGTTGTGCGTATGTTAAAAGTGGTCTGCTCATTGTGAGCGTGTGTAGGTCAGAGCCTAACTATGCTGAGCGTGTGTTGGCCATGTCCTGCCTGAGTTAGGCGCATAATGAATAGTTTCCCTGTTTTGAGTGTGTGTTGGTTGCATAGCCTGCTCGGTTGGCGCGCACGCAGGCCCTGGCCTGCCTGTGCTGAGCGTGCATGCGGGCGGTGGCTCGCTTAGCCGCAGGACATGAATGAGAAAGAAAAGTATAGGAGAGGAAAGGAAGGTGGCTCACATAGCTCTTGGCGGAGGCTGCTGGACATGAATGAGGAAAGGAATAAAGGGAAGGGAAGGGAAGGAATTGGAAGGAAAGCAAAGAAATGGGAAGGGGAGGAGAGGAAAGGAAAGGAAAGGAAAGGGAAACGAAGGAAAGGGAGGCAAGGTAGCTAGCTCACTTGGCACTCACCGGTGGCTGCAGGACATGAATGAGAAAGAAAAGGATAGGAGAGGAAAGGAAGGTGGCTCACTTAGCACTCACAAGTAGCTGCAGGACATGAACGAGAAAGAAAAGGATAGGAGAGGAAAGGAAGGTGGCTCACTTAGCACTCACAAGTAGCTGCAGGACATGAACGAGAAAGAAAAGGAAAGGAGAGGAAAGGAAGGTGGCTCACTTGGCACTCACAAGTAGCTGCAGGACATGAACGAGAAAGAAAAGGAAAGGAGAGGAAAGGAAGGTGGCTCACTTGGCACTCACCAGTGGCTGCAGGACATGAACGAGAACATCGAGGAGCGCATCAACCTGCAGAAGGCGGTCTTTGAAATTGAGGACGCCAACCTCTTCAACAGATACGAGCTCAAGCAGCTGGAGGAGTTCCTGAGTACAGGTGGGTTGCCAGCTCAGTGTTCTGGGTGCAGGTGTGCTGAGAGCGCTGTGCGGACAGGCAAGGGCGGGCACGCTTTTGCATGCACAACAAGACGCACGCTAGAGCATCCATGCATGCGTGCAGCTCCATGCCACAGGCGCGCGCATGCGCTTGCACACACGTAGCACACATATTGCCAACAAACGCGCACATGCACGCACACGTATGTTGCTTGACCGCGACGAACCCCACTGCCCCTGTAGGTCAAAGGGAAGTGAAGGAGGTGTCTGAGGCACATACACGCACATACGCACACATATTGCTTGGCTGCGACAAACCCCACCGCACCTGTAAATTCAGGGACAGTGAAGGAGGTGTCTCAGACACCATGCATGTCACGCGCACACACACGTACGCGCACACTTTGCTTGATGGCGACAAACCCCACTCCCCCTGTAGGTCAAGGGACGGTGAAGGAGGTGTCTGAGGCACGGGACCGTCGGTCAGACATCCAGGTTGCGGTGCGGGACAACGAGCGGGAGCTGGCCAAGTACAAGGTGGGCATGCGTGTGTGACCAAGTATTAGGTGGGCATGCGTGTGACTAGGTATTAGGTGCGCATGCGTGTGGCCAAATACAAGGTGGGCATGTGTGTGACTAGCTATTAGGTGGGCATGCGTGTGGCCAAGTATTAGGTGGGCATGCGTGCACAGCTGAATTCAAGGTGAGCATGCGTGCGCAGCTGAGTTCATGGTGGGCGCATGTGTGTGCTGTGTGTGTGTGTGTGTGTGTGCAAATGGGGTGGGTGCACATGTATTGGGTGACAAGCATGTCGGCTGTGCTGGTTCCCCTGCATGTCTTGCACCGGCTGGCTGCCTGCGGTCAATGCGCGCAGTGCTCCTGCTTCCGCTCCGCTTGTTCACAGAGTGCATCTGCCTGCTTGCTCCATCGTTGCCACCGACACCAAACCATTCATCCCTGACCGCCTTCCTGCCCTGCACGCGCACTGTGTGCCGCAGTCTGAGATCCTCGCCAACGAGGCCATCAGGACAGACATACAGTCGCGCATTGACCGGCTCGTCAGCAACAACAGCAACATGGCCTTCCTCAACTTCATGCGCACCTTCAGGCTGCAGGTGCGCGTGTGCCACCATGGCCCAATCCCAAGCATCGATTGCGATGCTCTGTCCTGCTGTGTGCATCAGGAGCTGAGCCCAGGCAGCCCCGCCGCCGCCTCCTGCTTTTGAAGACAACTAAGAACCTGGAGGCTTTGCTGCGTTCCTCAGCTGCACCCACCCACCCCCGCAGCTGACTTAAATGCTGCTGCGCTTACACTTGTGGAGCATGTGGAAGCCTCAAAGCCACAGTTTTCCATCCTGCAAGCCCCTCCTCGGGACCACAGGCATCCTTTGTGCAAGCCCTACTCAGGATTAGCAGGCCCCCTGTGCAAGCCAGAAGGACCAAAAGGCATTCTCTGTGGGACCAATTGGTGCCACGCCAGAGGCCTGTTGGGTGCCCATACTTGGGAGCCCACATTTGGGGTCTGGACCATTCCATTTGGGCTTTGGGAAAGGGTCCCAAGCCAGGCCCTGTTTGGTGTGCATACTTGGAGGTCACGTTGCCTGGCAAGGTTGTGTTTATCATGCAGAGTCCCTTGTCCCCCCACGCGCAACGCGCACAAGTTTGAGCCGTGCCCCTACGCCCTGCCTGCGCAAGCGCGTGCGCACGCACATACACACACGCACACACGCACGCTCACACACAGACACACACGCTGACGTGTGCACGCGCACATGCACACAGGCGATCCGGCTGCAGGAGCTCAAGTTCCAGATGGCCGTCCGGGATCAGATCATCTTTGAGCAGCGCGCCGTGATCAGCAACCTGTGGAAGATCATCAACCGCAGCGGCATGGGCCAGGTGTGTGCAGGCCATTTGTTGGTGCCTGTCTGTGTCACAGCATGCAAGCAGAGCGCCTGTCTGCGCTGCAGCGCGCAAGCAGGATGGCATGCAGGCTTCAGGGGATCAAATTGTGAGGTGTGCTGGCTGCACTTGTGGGAACCTTGAATCTGCCAAGCAGCTGACAAGCCAGGCATAGTATGTGCTCCCATGGCTGCGCGCTAATTGAACAGCACGTGCGCAGCGCAGTGCGCAATTTAGGGGAGGGTGGGCCACGTGTGCACCATAAGCCCTGCGGCGCCTCTCGCAGACGGGGCCCCACTCTCCATGCCTTACACATGAGTAGTGCTGCACATCAGCGTGCACCTGCCACGCCTCTCACAAATGAACTCATACGGTTGAAGGCCTCTCACATGAAAGAGGCTGCGCCTGCTGCGCTTGTGTGTGCGTGCGCGTGTGCAGGCGCGCGTGCTGGAGATTGCGCGCCAGGAGGGCATTGTCATGGATGGCCTGGGCTCGTGGCCGATGGACGACAGGTGCGTGTTTTGTCCCCATTTCAAGCCATCAGGCCTATCACCGGACTCAGCTGTCGCAGCTCGCCGCTCTGAGTGTGGCCTCTGCATATGGGAGAGGTGCAGGTTCTACAGGGAGGGAGCGCCAGCGGGGTGCCGGTGGGCCTGCATGAAGGCGTGCGCTCAGAGTTTGGCATGGCAGGGTTTGCAGGGAGGCATGGGCTCCAATCAAGGCATGGGCTCAAATTGAGGCATGGGCTTCATTCTAGGGATGGGCTCCGTAAGTTGCAGAATAACGCAAAGAAGCTCCTGGAAAAGGCCAGGGAAGTAAGCAGCGCAGCTGCAGGTAAACAACCCAGGCACCGTAGCGGGCTGCCTGCTGCTTTGCCAACTCATGGCACCCCTTCAGCTGGAGCAGCAGGGAGCAGTGGGAGGTGTGGGCTGTAAGAGATGGATGCAGTGAGAGCTGGAGTAGAAGGCAGAAGCGGGAGGTGGAGGGAGGGAGGGAGGGGGAGCTGGAGCAGTTGGTGGTAGGGAAAGGTGGGGACAGGCGTGCTGCGTAGCGCCTGGCTTGTAAGTCTCCTGGGTGTGTTTGAGGGGGTGGGTGGGCCTATTTGAGATGGTGGGTGAGATGGTGAGGCGTCACGTGGGAGGAAGGGCTACAGTGGTGGGTGGCGCAGCTGCGACGTCCAAAAGGCTTGAGGGGCACCACGGAAGGCCTCCTGCTGCGCCAGCTCAACCATCTCCATCTGGCGCAAGCTCGGCTCCCATGTGTGCACGTGTTTGAATTGGCTCCCATGTGTGCACGTGTTTGAATTGGGTGGGGGCGCTTTGCCCCCAAGTCCCAAAGCAGGGAGGGTTTTGACCCTGGGGCAGGTACCCTTAGCTGTGCCTGGCGCGTGGCTGTGTTCTCCACGCTCACTCAAAACACGCCTGTGCTAACGCACGCACAAAAGAATGAGCACACACACATACGCACGCATGCATGCACATGCACGCACGCACACACGCATGCATGCACACACATGCTCACACACACACATCCATGCGCACAACCCTCGATCTGCCCCGCAGGCCCTCCACGGCGTCCGACATGGAGCACGGCCAGTACAAGGCTGGTGGCCCAGGCAACAGCGTGGACTTTGAGGTTCCAGAGGCGGGCGAGGCGCTGTCGGGCTTCATTGCAGCCTCTGACCAGCACGCCGCTACGCCCAACGCAACGCTGGTCGGCAATAGGGCCAAGATGCGGTGCGTGGAGACCTCCTGCCCAACGGCGCGTGCACGCGTGCCCGCCGGCAAGTGCATGGTTTGCTTGTGTGTTCAAATGTGTGTTGTGTTGCAGGGGGTGGTATGTGCATGGCACGCTCCTTGTGTCTAGGTCGTGCACCCTGGGGAGAATGGCAGTGGGTGTACTTTGCGGGTAGTATGTGCATGGCACACTCCTTGTGTCTAGGTCGTGCACCCTGGGGAGAATGGCAGTGGGTATGCTTTGCTTGCGGGAATGCTTGCAACAGGCCAGGTGCCGCCGCCGCCCCGACCAGCTGCCAGGCGTGCAACCCCTGCTACTGTGCCCTGTCCCCCTGGGTGGCAGCAACTGGACACCGCCTAGCCTCGACAAATGCTGCCAGACTTAGCAATTCATGGCACTGCTGCCGCGTTGGCGCGCACATGCGCGGGCCTCTGGTGGCCTCCGCTGCACCCGTGCCGCAACCAGGCCGTGCGCTGCCTGTGGGTGCTTTGTGCGTGCCGTGCAGGTACCGCTTCTGGGCGCAGTACCCGCCAGAGCAGGACGACGGAGCGGGCTCCTCCAGCAGCAGCAGCCCCAAGCCCAGCACTGGCAGCAGGCGGGGGGGGCTGCCCTTCAGTGCGCGACGGAGGGCGCTTGGTGAGCGGCTGCTGTGTGGTGCTGTGATGTGGGTGAGCCAAAGCAGACGGCCCTCGGGGCGCGCCACAGCCACTGCAGCAGCTGCTAAGTGAGGCGCAGGAACATCTGCGCCTAAGCGACTGTGGCAGGTCTGCGGCAGTGCTGCCAGCGCTAGCTGCTGCTGTGGTGCAATTGGGGCAGCATATCCCCTCTGTGTTGCATTGGTGTGGCTGTGTGCAGCAGTGTTGCCGGTGTTGCTGCCGTGCCTTGTGTTGTGGTGCGGGCGGGGCTGTGGTGTGGGAGCATCTGTACACCATCCGTGCTGCTGCGGTGGTGGAGTCTGTATTGGTGCAGGAGCAACAGTATTGCCAGTATTGCTTTGGTCATGGAACTG
>LFCJ01002815.1_pt1 | contig 12600 bp, 19 predicted proteins | sample 643141 | NCBI WGS metagenome assembly LFCJ01 (sample SAMN03766243, study PRJNA286221) | soda lake metagenome | biome: soda lake; feature: Kulunda steppe; material: water; isolation source: sample B1-Br-g2 brine of Lake Bitter-1 | place: Russia: Kulunda steppe | collected 2010-07 | reverse complement strand
CCCCGGCCAGGCTTTTTTTCTAGGGTCAAACCGGAAACATTTTAAACAGGCTTCCGGGGAACCGGAAGTTTTCAAAAAGTAGTTCCGGGCAAACCGAACATGTCGCAGACCCCCCTGAACTTCCCTGGTCACAGGGGAGGTCAGGAAACATGTATTTCAGTCACATCTGCTGTGTCCAAATTGCCTACCGCTCCTCATTTGCACCAGGTGTCGCGCTTATGGAGATGTGCATAGCGCTCACGAGCTCAATGTTAGCTAGAGGGAAGTACACCTCAGAGAGGTCAAGTTTTGTGAAGATACACGGCCTGGAAACCAGTTGGAAGCCTCTAGCAAAAAGCATGAGATTCTCTGCAAGCGCTTAAAGGCTGAACAAGTCATCCTTCACACCATCCATCCTTGTGCATGAGGTTCTATCTATACATTTAACACAGCATCATCTGAAAGAGCTTGGACTTGAAACACAGAGATCATAAAACTGCTCTCAAATTACATGCTCACTCAATGCGTTATTGGCACAGATGCGCTCTTGGAAAACTACAGTTGCTGTTGAAGTCTTGGTCTGGATTAGGGGACAGTTTGTCACCCTCCAGATCCTCTCTAGCACTTCTTTTTCCCTAGTTGAGTCACAGCTCTTCGGGCCAATGTGCATGCAGCTCATCAACGTGGTTCAAACACGGCATATCTTCCAGAGGGGTGACTCAGTCCAAATACGGGTATGCATTTGAAATGCATGAGCACATTATTCAAGCCTAGCACTGGCAAGTTGTCAAGGTCCACGCTGCCCAAATCATCTGAGCGAGAATGCTGCCAAGCATGACACACCTGCCAAACTGGCTGTCGCATGAACCCTACTTTTTGACCCCAGAGAGACCAGATCTAAATACCATATAACTTGGGTAACCAGGGCCGTCTGTTTCAGCCCAGAGAGCCTAACAAAGATTTGCATCAGAAATGGAGTATATTAAAACTTTGGGTCGGTTGCATCCCTCAGCAAACTTCCAAGCACTCACAAGATAGCTCAGAGCAAAGCTTGAGACCTCAGCAGGGATCACTATGCATTGTATGCAGGACTGATAGGCAAAATGTCAAAGAGCAATTGAGTAGGAAAGGGAGCTCCCTCTCGAGATGCTCACCGTATACGATCAAAATACGTATTTTGATAAGAGTTTCGTCCAACGTAGTGTTAGTCTATGTGCATGCTTTTCTAAGGATCACAGGTATCATTTTCAACAGCCATATTGGACAAATTGCACCACTGTTAAGAGATGGACAAGGCCTTAATCACATACACTGAACTCAGTGCAACAGCACAAAACCTGAAAAACCTTTGATCATTCCAACAACTTGCGATTGTGGGGGTAGAGCTACCTGTTCGGGCTCTCCCCAACTCTCATTTTGCAGTTTGTCTATCACTTTCATCACTTTCATGGTGAGCTCACGTTGATGGTGTGTCTAGCGTTTGCATGAGGATACTCCCATCCCTCCTACACATGCCGCTGAGGATATCTCAGCTGTCAATAAAGATCTTTCGGCCTGCTTAGACTGATCGATTGCAGCTGCTGATGCTCTGACAGGTGAAAGGATGGTGCAGCAGCTGCGGTTGGCCATGGAAAGGCGCATCTGTTCCTGATGTGATCAGCTTCCACAGCTACGTGCTAGAGTTGTTTACGCATCACTCAGCAGAGCGCCTTTCAGGCAAGGCCAGGAGGATGTTAGGAGTCGCTGCTCATGCACATGAGCCCAGCTGCATTCTTTTGAGTGCCTTTGATACACAGGGATTTGTATAGCTGGGAGCGGCCTGAAGGATAGAAAAAGTTAAGTATATCCTTTTAACTAGAACAGTAACTCAGTAATCGATTACCATTTTCTGGCTTCGTCTGAGCGCGCTACGTTATGTATCTTCATTTTTAATCAAGACATGCAAGCCCTTGGCTCTCGTCTAAACTCTGTCCCTGGCTCGCGATTCCGGACCAACACTCTTTCGCCAAAGGGACCTCCTTTGCAAGCACCCGCACCACATTCCCGCTCAAGGGCTAAGCCTAGAAACCACAGAAAGACAGAGATGCAGGCCCTGGGTGAGTGTTCACTTGAGGAAAGCTGTGCGCTGTGGAGGTTCACCATTGAGAATGGCCACAGACAATCAGTGAACATTGCTATACGAATACAATTGATGAGTTCGGCAGCCGCTGCTCATGTGGTTGAGCACAGCATGTGATGATCTAGACAAGCCATGGCCATCTATCGATCCACCCACCTGCTCACAGGTGCCTTGGAGCCCTTCATAGTGCCTCTCTGTGGAGGGCTGGCCATTGGGACCTTGTCTCTAGGTGAGAGCGCTTTTGAAACAGGTCCAGCCGCCCAATTCTGCAATTGCGACCGGTGCGGTTGTGCAACTGGGGATGTATTGTCCTGAAAGCCTGAGTGCTTCCCATGCCGCTGACAGCCAAAGCTCCTTCTGTACATGCCTCAAACTACAACATTCAGCATTGATCAACATCCCGGCTGATTGATGCGTGTACTTCCTTTCTTCGCCTTATTAAGTTGTGAAGCAATTGGTTTGCATGCATCCTCCCCTGAACTGATCAAGTTACCAGGCCCCCTCAGGTTCCCATCCTCATTCATGTGCAGTGCCGCTCGTGAACCAGTGAGGCCACCCATCACACCATTTCAATTTGAAACTAGACCTTTGCCTTATGCAGCATGTGAGCCCGAGGGGCTGTCAATCTAGGGTTGTGGGAAATGTTAAATGTGCCTACACAGCAAATGTAACTGCAGACCATTGACTCCCTCCCCCTCCCTCACCCACACCCGAACACCCGTGAAACGCGAACACGTGCGCATATAATCACACATGTGCATCTCATGCATTTCATGCTTTTCTGAAACACGGACATGCACATGCGCACACTCGTGTTCAGGCAAGCTCGCCCTTACTGGCAAGGTCCTGGGGATCAGCGGTGCAGTGAAGGGCATCGTGAGTGGCGACAATGCAGGCTGGCGTTACATGTTTCTAACGGGCCTGCTAGCGGGTGGGGCCGCCCTGCGGATATGGTACCCCTCCGCGTTCGACCCTGCCAGCGTGCTTGGGGCGCTACCGCTCAGCCGTTTGGTTACTGCGGGTGAGCTGCGGCTGATGGTGCTGCAGATGGTGGGGGTGGGGGAGCGAAGTTGGGCGCATGTGTGAATGGCTCCCATGCACAAACAGGCATATGTAGGGGCAGATAGATGCTGCTGCCGATGCTGTTGATCATGATGAACATGATGCCATGCTTCATGATGGTAACATGCTGCCAATGCTGATAGATGATCGAACATACACAGATCCACGCACGCGCGACACTGCACTCCAACACACACGAGTGTGCGCGCGCACCGTGGCGCAGGCCTGCTGGTAGGCGGCGGCACCTACATCGGCAACGGCTGTACCTCCGGCCACGGCATCTGCGGCAATGCACGCCTGTCCATGCGCTCCCTCCTGGCCACCCTCACGTTCATGGCCTTTGGGGCGGCCTCCGCAGCCGCCTTCAACACAGGTGAGCCGGTGCGCATCAAGCGGAGCATGTGCATGCAAGCGCGCACCTGTGTGTGTGTGTGCGCGCCTGGCAGGGTGGGTGCTCAGTGAGGGCCCGCCACCCGCATGCGGTATGCGCCGGGAGGCACACTATACCACATGCCATTTGTTTGTAAGGCAGATGTGGTGTTGGCATGGCCAGCAGGCTAGGCAGCGTGTGGCGGCGCAGAGACTGCAGCAATGTGTGGCAGAACCTGTGGCTTGACATGGGAGCCTGCGGATCCAGGGCTGCACGTGCCCTTTCGCACCTACGCCTATTGAGAGCTCTGTGGATATCTCTGGGCCATGAGTGGCTCACTGCCGGTGACACATGTGTGTGCTGCTCAGCGCGCACTCCCCGCGCAGGATATGCACACAGAGCCGCGCACGGACCATAGACCCAAGCCCGAGCACGTGCATGCATGGGCACGCGCCTGCTTGTGTGCATGGGTGTGGTAGGTGGGTGCGCCTCGCCCGTGGTTTGTTTGTGTCTTCGTGTATGTATGTGCGTGCGCGCGTGCAGCGTCCGCCCAGCTAGGTGCGTCGCTGGGCCTCACCATCCGTTCACATGCGCCCAACTCATCGTGTGTGGGTGTGCGTGTGCACGCGCTGCAGCTGCCCTGCAAGGCGTGCCGCCAGGCCTCACAATCCCGCCCGCGCCCTCCGCCGGTGCCGTCGCGTTTGCCACAAGCGTGCTGACGTCGTCGCTGGCGCTGGTGACGGGAATTGCACTGGCAGCCAAGCGCGTGCGCTCGCAGTCTCTGGAGCTGGCTGCCGACTTTGGTACAGGTGCGCGCTCATGCGTGTGCATGTGCGAGCGTGCACAGTTACGTGCTCGCTTGCACCTGTGGGCGTGCCTGTGTGCCTTGAAATGGTCGAGCATGAGCTGCGCGGGTGCATTTGCATCTGTGTGTACGTATGTGCGCATTGGTGCGCATGAGCAGAGGTGTGGGGTGGGGCCTGGCAGCTGTCCTGGCCTGTTTGGGCGCCAACACATCTAAGCACCTCCAACAGCGCACCTGTCACTCCTGCTCCAACAGCTTGCACGCACCCCCCTGTTGCCAAAGCATCGCGCGCATGCGCATCGCCGCCAACTCTTAGCATAGCTTGCACGCACTACTCACCACTGTCGGCAGCTCGCACGCACACCACCGCCATCACCACAAGCTCGCGCGCACGCACCGCCCTCATCTGTGGCTGAGGGTTGCGAGCCACGACTCCCATAGCCCCCGCCCCCGCCCCCCAACACTACTGGTTTAGAACACCTGGGTTGAAAGGAGGTGGCTGTCATTGAAGCAAGGGTGGTGGCGCTGGCCTCATGCGTGTGCCGTGGGGGCCGACAAATGCTGCGCCTGACGAGCGCCAAAGCCGAGGGTCTGACGGCTGTGCGACACGAAGGCGAAACCCTGCTCTGCTACTGTCCTGCCCCCTTCTGTTTGCAAGCGGCCCTCTGTTCTGCCGCTGCGCCCCCCGCAGGCCTTCTCTTTGCACTGGGCTTGGGGGCTGCAGGCATGACGATGCCCACCAAGGTTAGTGCGAGCGCGTGTACATGCGCGCATTTGTTTGTGTGTACGTGCCTATCTAGGTGCCCGTGGGTGCATGTGGGTGCGCCTATGTTGTGTGCATGTGTGCCTGTGTGTATCTCTGCATGCATGGCTACGATGATGCAGCCTAAGGGGCCTGGCAGGCAGGCCTTGCGCTCGCTAAGGTGCAGGTGCACATGTAGTGTGGGCTGCGTGTGTGACTGTGGCACGCACATGTGGTGACTGCACCCTTCGACCAGCATCTCGCGGTGCGTTTCTCCATTGCTTCTGCACGCGTTACGCTGGCGTGCGTCTAGCGCGCTTATGGCGTGTGGATGAGTAGCCGTGTGGGGGGCGCACATGAGGAGACCTACCGAAGAGCAACACCCAAGCCATGCCTGGCCCTCTGACCCGTGCAGATGGAGCAAAGCATGTACGCTGTGCCACGATGCGTGCCGTGCATCATAGGCATGCACCGGAGCGGTACTCATGAGCAAACACGCAGGGCGCGCGCAGAGGGGCCTTGACAGGTCCCCCTGCACATCCACTGTGTGCAGGTGTCATCCTTCTTGGGAGTCCTGTCGGGCACCTTTGACCCCTCGCTCGCGTTTGTCATGGTGGGTGTGCGCCTTGTGTGCAGCGCTTTGATGAGCTGGCTAGGCACCTCACATGCAATTGTCATGGCAGGCATGCCTTTTGCTGCACACGCCCACAGCCGTGTGTGCGTCTGTGTGTGTGCGTGCGTGCATGTGCATGTTTGCTCATGTGATGGTGTGCCTCCCTCCCTGCAGCCGCCCGTGCCTCACCCCTCACCTCTCATGTCCGCGCGCATCACAAAGCATGCCTCACCCTTCAAGCTCCGTAGGCACACACACACACGCGCACACACACACACAGACGCACAACGTATTCCTGTGCACGGCGCAGGGTGGCGCGCTGCTAGTGGCAATGCCCGGCTACCAGCTCATCATGCGCACCAAGGTGCTGCCGCACCCGCTGCTGTCCAGTGCCACCACCTTTAACCTGCCCACCTCGAAGTCCATAGACTGGAAACTGCTTGGTGGTGCAGCACTGTTTGGTACAGGCTGGGGCGCTGCAGGTGCGTGGGCGCATGCAGGAGCTCCCGTGCATGCGTACATGCGCGTGGTTGTGTTACTGTGTCATCCGTGCTGGGCAGGCTGATGCTCCACTCATTCTCAGGAGGCAGATAAGTGAAAGTATGCATGCTGAGCGTGGGATGACGACGATGTCCCATCACCCATATGTGTGATGCACTTGATCACCTCTGTTGCACTCTGCATATGCTTTGGGACCTACCCTAGACACAATGTCTGTATGCGTTCGCCGGACCACACAGCCTGATCATCCAATTGCTCTCCATGCGCGTGCTTGCAGGGCTGTGCCCAGGGCCGGCGCTTGTGAGCCTGGCCACGCTGCAGGTGAGTGGGCACAGGCTGCACACCTGTGCGTCTGAGGGTGTCCGTGTCAGTGCGTTCGTCCGCAGGCATGTGCATGCGCGCTGATGTGGGGGTGTCAGTCTAAGCTTGTGGATGGATGGATGCATGGATGGGCCTATGGCCACACTACAGGTGGCTGGAGAGGAGAGCTACGGGTGTTTGGGACAGGAGTGGGGCAGGTCATGCATCCATCCCAGGATTCCTTTGCTGCCCTACCTTGGATCGCCTGCCTGTTCACCATTTTTTTGGTGGCCTCATTACCTTGGTCTCTCACCTGGATGGCGGAGGCAACGGTGCTCAACAGCCACATGATCATTGTGCGGCTTGCATGCTTCCATGTTTGATGCACGCATTTGAAAGGGTGTGGTCTGTGTGTGAGCGCAGACAGGCGGCTTCTGTGCCCCGTGGCGTAGCCGTGAGGACTCGCTGCAGCACGTGTGCCGCATGGCGTCCGGTCTGACCCACCCACCCCCTTTCATTGCATGCCTTCCTTGCTCCTCTGCTCGCTCATCCTGCTGCAGGTTCCCAGCGTTGTCTTTGTACTGTCGCTGGTGGCCGGCATGCTCGTCGCCCAGAAGGTGGAGAAGATGATCAGCTGACCTGGTGCGTGGCACGTGCCGTGCACGGCCAGGGCGGCTGGTGGGACTTGACCACCCTGCTTGAGCCATCACCAGCCTCGCCGTCAGGACCGCCCTGCGGCACGAATTATGGGTTTTGAAGAAGAGTATCAAAAGTCCTGGGGCATGGGCTGGGCGGCTGGTGCGGTGGCTAGGCCTTTGGCGCCTTTGCAGTCCAAATGGTCTGAAATGAGACAACTGGCTGCCAGCGCTTGAAGGTGGCAAGGTGTGCCAGCTAGTGGCCAAAAGCTCCCTGCTTTGTTGATGGTGCTCAGTTGCTTATCCATAGCTCTACATGGCCCAGCGCGTCCTCTGTATCATGCTGCAACTTTCTGTGCTGAATTAAGCCCATCAAACCATGTAGGATTTCCTTCAAAAGCAATAGGTTGACATGTGCTTCAGCCAGTGCGTTGCTGCTTATTGCTCAGACTGTCGTAATTTTAAACAGCAGCAGTATTCTTTGCTGCACCGTCAATAGTTTTTTGTACGCATCAGCTGCAACAAGCATTTGCAGGCTTGCATTAAAACTAGTTGAACAGCTGGGTTCACAGCCAAGGCGTGTGGGTGTGTTCACTATTGTTCCATGAGGCTTGTCTCCTTCTGCGCTTCGCTCGTGAGAATGCATGTAGACAATCACTGGTCTGGTCTCTTGTTTTGGTGAATGTAGAAACAATCCAATGCTGGACATTTTTGTAAGGCTTCTTGGGGACAACACTGGGGCATGATCAAAGAAACTGGGACTGTTTCTAGTAACCCACCTTCAAGTTCAAGTTGTTTGTTAAGTTAACAAAATCGTCAGAAACGCCGACCAGGTGCATGCAATCATTTTTAAAAAACACGCAAGCCATGTTTGTGCCTAAGAGGCCTCCAGTAAGCTCTCAGCAAAGGACAGGGATATCATGCATACAGGTCTGCAAATCAATCGAGCCTGAACCGATACATTCAATGTAGCAACAGTTAGTAACAAGTTTTGCTGCAAGGAAGCCTGAAGAATGAAAGAAAGAAAGAAAGTCCACGCAAGCAGCAAAAAGCTCCTGAAGAATGAATTTCTGATTAAGGTCTCGGACCTCGCTCATGCAGAAGAAAGTTTACAAGTTTAAGATTTGACCTTCAGCCAGGTAGTTTGACTGTTCAGGTTGCTTTTTAACCTTTCCTTGCATGAGTTAATGGTGGCAGTCGGGGCTGTAAGGCGCTAGTTGGCATGGCTCAGCATGGGGCGCTGGTGCCTCGGCCGGAGGTGTGCATGCTTTGCAATAAGGCTCGCAGTCAGAGTGCTGCCACAGGCATAAGATGTGAGCAACTGAATTGGGTGGGCCGAGGCCGTACCAGTACTACTAGTAGTATGCAAGGCTGTACTGCGGGCGGAGGCTTGCGAGCAGAATGGATGCACAAGGAAATGCTCAGTGACCACGCGCCTGCACATGATCATCATGATGTTGCACAAACCAAAATCGGGCCTCTGATAATCACCCTTTCAAGCTGTATCTGTCTTTCTCTCCCCTGGATTTAGATCAGATTTCAGGTACGGTGAAAGTGGGCATAATGGAAAATGGTGTGTATTGAGACAGGGTTGCTGTACCAGGCTTTTGGTATCAGAGACAGGTGCAGAACCTGATAAGTGTGACACCCTGAGGTTTGTTGGTTGCAGCAAGTTACAGAATTGCTCATCAATCCATGCAAGAAAGACCTTGGGGTTCAGGACATAGCTATTGCCAACACAGTGTGCCACTATTTTCAGTGAATAGCCTGTTACAAAGTTATCGCAGATTGCTTCACGTCTGGTGCGCACTTCAAGAGATCCAAATGGAGAGTGCCTCGATGAAATGACCTGTCTTCAAGCTGGCAGTAAACAGACAGTATCTGGTCTAGAACAAGATCGAAGCCCATCTGTTGTAAGGTTTGTTAGAAGCCATTGGGGTTTAAGTCCTGTTGGCTGCATGTGCCGGCAAGACCAGACTTTGTTAAGCCATCCGTTGATCTCAAGATCTTCCTCTGGTTTCACGTTATGTACTTTTCCCTTTCTTTCCTTTCTTTCCTTTTTGCTACTAGTAGTTGTTAGGTTCATTGACGGAAGCAGTCTCTTCCATTAGCTGTAGTAACCTGAGTTGATATTAGCATCTCCAAGTCTGTAAAGGTATGCTCATGTGAGCTTTCAGTTTGTCCTAAACATTATTAGTGGTGCAAGGCTGGTTTAAGAAGTGGTGTGGGTGGTCTCATCTTTCTCCTCCGCGACGTGTACATAGGAGAAAGGACTGCCAGAAGGTGAGAGTGGAAGGAATACATTGGTACGCCCATACTCATGGAAAGCAGCACGCTTTGCTATGGCATCGGCAGACTCATTTTCAACCACACTAATGTGGGCTTTAACTTTGTAAAAGTGCATGGGAGTGTCTGATTCGCAAATCATGGAGATGATTGGCTCCAAGAGTTTGACACGTGTGTGTGTGTGCTCAGCTTGTGGACTTCACACCTTGAAGGCTTCCATTGTAATCAAGAGAAAGAGCTGTTTCTGTATCTGAGATAGAGAATAGGCACTGTCTGTGGCTACGTGAGTGCACTTTGACCTTAGTGCAGAAGCTATGTCAGTTCTGCTCTATTTATGCTATTGCCTATCCCAAATCCACCAGGGCCAACATAGACGGCTGTTTTTGTCAAAAGTATTAAGACTCCTGGTCCAGTACGTTGCCGAATTGATGTAGTCAGACAGCTACCATCAGTGTAGGCCCACAAACGTCAGTCTGGAGCCCTCAGATTAATGTTTGTAAGCGCTGTGAGGCTAGGGGCTGTAGTGATAGATATAGGATTCTTCAAGACAGGTCTCGAACCTTGCTCGTACAGAATTGAGGAAAATGTACACCAGCGGGGATAACCCTGTTTGTATGCATCTAGGAAGAGCTTTCACAGCTGAGGCCAGGTAAATTTCCGTTATGAAACCAGGAGGTTGGTATATGAGGGGCAAAAGCTTATGTTACCTATAATGTACATGTATTATGTACCTGCTATTATGTTACCAAAATGAGAGAAGTTGGGAAAATGTCCACGTGCTAGTTCCTCACATTGCTGCTCTCTTCAAACTGCTCATTGCAAAAGCCAACATCCCCAGGACTTGGAAAGAAGCAACACTCACTTCCATACACAAGAAGGGGCCAGTGACCCAGCCAAGGAACAAAATGATTGCGATAAGTGGCACGTTGCATAGACTTCACACTAATTCCAGACTTTCAGATTCAGGACTGGTGCATCCAACACAACAAGATTACGGACACGCAATACGGTTTTATCCAGGCAAAAGCACCTTACAACCCCTTTTCATTCCAAGACACGTAAAACATGCTGCACAGAGAATGCAAAGCGGGTCATCACGGTTGTATGCTGCATTTATTGACTTCAAACAAGCTTATGATTGTATTCCAAGACATAAGCTTAAGTCCATTTACGCAGTTGCCTGATACCCGACCATATCCTATCCATCTTAAAAGACTCGTACCATGCTGATAAATATACGTTGTTGGATGGGGGTAGGACAGCTTCTGTGCAGCTATCTTTTGGGGTTAAACAAGGATGTACCCTCTCCCCTCTGCTGTTCGCCATCTAGTTGAACAACATTCGAGCGTTGCAGACGGGGTGAAAGGCGCGCTCACCGGCACTCCAAATTTTATTTTTTTGCTGACCCACATGCTGTTCACATAAGACCTCTGCCTCATGTCCAACGACCCTAACCACATGCATACCATGTTGAACATATAGGAGCGTACACACAAAGAAAGTCTCACTGTCATAACACCAAAGTCTGAGGTGATGCGCTTCAACTCTTACACCAGCAATCTGCCCCCTCTCTTTTATGATGGCGCGCAGCTCCCCTACACATAATCCTTCACATATCTGGGCATGGTTTGTGACAGACATATCAATTTGAATACTGCAGCTAATGCAGCATTACGTCCATCCACAACTGGTATTTCCGCATCAAACAGTTCATGCGGGAACATGACCTTACTGACAGGTTACACATCTGCATGTGGTTCCTTGTAAGTTATACTATATTACAGTAATTCAAAGCAATAGCTCCACTGGGAAAAAAAATCTTACAAGCTGACATGCAACTGAGCTCACAGTGCAATGATTGCTGGTCATCCTACATCCTGTCTGCTGTGAATGGTCTCACACAATCCTGCTTGTTCAAGGAAATGCTGCTGAAGTGTGAGCCCATTGGTCTTAATCGTTTTGTTGTGCACCTCAGGGAGAGGCACTTGGATTATTGGACACTTTATTCTGATATGCACCCACGAGAGTGCAACAGCAAACGCTCCACAAACCATCAATTGAGTGCCCTCCCTACCAAGAGGGCCCTGGTCACACATTCGCCATACACCCTTTTTAGTTATATGCTCCTTAATCTTCCTTGTGACGTTGTTTGCAGCGTGGCTTGCTTCAGACTTCGTGCCCACACCCTGCAAATTGAAACTGTGACCTGGAATCACAATACCTCCCCTACTTGTGTAATGCTAATGATGCTCTCAAACTCCATGCTCATTCTGTGCACTATGCTCATAAACTTGCTCAGATCAGACGTTCTCTTGAGCATTCTCCTCTTCTGCAAACCAATCAGGAGAGTTCTGCCGGCTAATCTGCCTGCAACCCTCCTCATCCTCACTGACCCCCCTTTTCCTTTCTGGTGAAGGGGCTTTTCTTCCCAAGTGGCCCCTTTTCCTTAATTGATGTGGGGAACTTTTTGCTGCTTGCGTAGTTTTTCTTCTTTTAATGATGTACAAAATGAGCAGCACGTCCTCTTTCACTGCACCCATCCACACGTGGTCTCTCTACGAAGGACTCATGCGTTCCTATTTCCTCCTGCAGGCTTCAACAATGTGTCTCTGTGCCAGGAAAACAATAAGCTTCATTTCTTGCTTCATGCACTGATAGTTTTTTATGAGCAGGCCAGTTGCACTTCTTGGCTGAAGGCCTTTTTCTTGTAACCCTAGTAACCCTTAGGAACAGTCAAACTACCTGGCTGAACTTCTAACCCTTATGTAACTTGCAACCCTTATGTGACCCTTATGTGGGGCGGTGACAGGAATAGCTGATGTTTGCGTGACACACATGTTGTATGCAGATGATTTTAGCTTAACTGCAAATGAGCCAGGTCAACTGCAGATGATGTTGGATAAGCTGAGCGCCTACGCTCTAAGGAAGGGACTGATTGTGCACACATCAAAATCAGAGGTGGTGCACTTTAGCTCTCGACGCACAAGGGTACCTGTGTTCACGCTTGGAGGGTCGCAGCTTGCCAACAAAGATTCTTTTAAATACCTGGGCATGATCTTCACCAAGACACACAACATGGCTGCTGCAGCTGAGCATGTTCTTACGCCTTTCATGGCTGGTTGTCGTAGAATCAGGCAGTTTGCATTGGAGCACCGCTTAACAGATAGACCACACAGCATGCTTTGGTT
>LFCJ01002813.1_pt1 | contig 12600 bp, 8 predicted proteins | sample 643141 | NCBI WGS metagenome assembly LFCJ01 (sample SAMN03766243, study PRJNA286221) | soda lake metagenome | biome: soda lake; feature: Kulunda steppe; material: water; isolation source: sample B1-Br-g2 brine of Lake Bitter-1 | place: Russia: Kulunda steppe | collected 2010-07 | reverse complement strand
GTGGGCTATCCGGCAACGATCGACGGCTGGGCGCGCAGTTTCGCCTCGGTCGCGATGGCTGGCTTCGTCGCCCGCTTCGGGGCTGCACCGACGGCGGCCTACGGGATCGGTCTCCGGTATATGTCTGTTACCTGGGCGGTCGCGGGCGCAATCGGTAACGCGACGGCGACCGGCGTCGGGCAAAACCTCGGCGCGAAGACCCCCGACCGTGCGGTGACGGTGACGAAAGTGGCGACGACCGGAACGATGGTTCTTATCGGTGCGGTCGCCGCCATCCTGTTTGCGTTTCCAGCCCAGGCGATGGCCATCTTCGTCGGCGATCCCGACGTCATTGCCGAGGGCGTCGTCTTCCTCCGGATTATGGCCCCGTTCTGGGCACTGTTCGCCGGCGTGATGGTTATCCAGGGAGCGTTTCGGGGGGCTGGAAACACCCGTGAAGCGATGGTGCTTTCCTTTCTCTCGCGGTGGATCTTCCGGGTCCCCGTCGCCCTCGCGCTTGCCTTTACCGCAGTGACGATTCCTGGTCTCGGCGTGACGGTCTCGACTCTCCCCGGGATCGACCTCGGGATCAACGGAATCTGGTGGGCGTATGCCTTCGGGATGGCCGCCTCGTTCGTCGTCTCCGTCGGCTGGTTCAGCCTCGGCACCTGGAAACGGGGACTGGTCGACGATTAGGACGGTTGCCGGCCGAACGATCACCGGGAGAGCCACCGCTCGAGTCGAGGGCTAAACTCGCCGGCCATGCGAACGTCGTCGTCGGTGAAGGCGTCGGTCACAACCAGCGTACACAGGTAGGTCCCGACGACCGCTATGGGGAGGATGACGGCGATCGACAGGTCGGAGTCGGCGACGACGAGTACTGGAATGCCCGCTATGGTTGCGGGGATGCCGGCGGTGACGACCTTTGCGAAGTCCCAGGTGAACGGGTGGATACCGTCGAAATAGTAGAGTTCGGAAAGCGTGAGCCCGCCGACGAGAACGAGTGCGACCGCGGAGCCGACCGCTGCACCGTCTATCCCGATTACGGGGACGAGTGCGATCGAGACGAGGAAGTTCACACCGAAAAGGACGAGCGTGTTCACAAAAACGAGTCGGGAGTAGCCAAGCCCCTGTAACAGCGAGCCGTCGGGACCGCCGAAGGTGACGTTGAACAGAAACGCACTGGCGAGGACGACGACGACGGTACTCGCGGCGGCGTACTGTGGGGTATACAGCACCGCGAGGTAGGAACTCGCGCCAAGAGAGAGGACGATGGCGATCGGGAGTGTGATGGCGACGATCCAGCGGGCCATGATCCGAAAGCGAGATTCGACTAGCTCGAGGTCGTCTCTGGACTCGGCGATCAGCGGCTTGAACACCGGTGACAGCGAGTTAAAAATGATCATCAGCCCCGAGCCGAGCATGTAGCCGACCCGGTAGATGCCAACGTCGTCGGAGCCGAGGAAAAAGCCGAGGACGAAGTAATCGACATGGCCCATCAACACGAAGACGACGCTGGTCATCGCCAGCGGGAGGGCGTAGGTCACGAGCGGTTTCGCTGGGACCACCTCGAGATCGGCTGCGAGTAGATCCCAGGCTTTGTAGGTGAAGATGGCCGCACCGACGGCGGTTGCGACGAACAGCCCGACGACGTAGCCGGCGATGAGCCCAAGCAGGCCAAAGCCGGCGAGCAAGAAGCCTGCGGTGGTCACGAAGCGAACGATCGGCCGAACGAGATCGCGCATAATGACTCGGTACTGGAGTTTTTTGATGCTGTAATAGCTGGTGAGCAAGACGTTGTAGATCGCAAGCATCGGAACCGTCACCGCGAGAAACAACAGGGCAATCTGCATCGATGGCTCGCCGAAGAACTCACCGATGCCTCGAGCGCTGAGTGCGAGTGCAATCGCGACGAGCGAGGAGGTAACGAGCACCGTTGCAGTCACCTGGACGATGACGCCTTTGGCTTTCCCACGCTCGCCGTCCTCGAGATACTGCGGGACGAAGTAATCGATCGCAAGCGGGAGCCCGAGGTTCGCAAACACCTGCATAAACAGAATTACCGAGGTTGCAAGCACGAACAGTCCGTAGACCGATGGACTGACAAAACGGGTCATCAACATGACGATCGCAAAGCCCAGAATTCCGTTGACGACGTTCCCGACGAAGGTGATACTTCCCTGCTTGGCGAGGGTCGTGACGCCGTCGTCGTGGTCAGTCGGTGGCTCGTGATCGGGTGTCTGTCGTTCGTGATCGGATGGGGGTCCAGGGTCCAAACCCATCAGACCCCCGTCGCCGGCTCGAGTTCGTAGGTATCGACCTCGGCTGCACGGTCACCAAAGTGGGGGAACTCGATTTCAAACGGCCACTCGGTGCCCGTCGTAATGTCCCCTTCGGCGTTCTCGATGACGCGCTCGAGTTGCTCGCCCTCTGCATCGAAAAAGGTCGCCCGAATTTCGATATAGCTCAGCGTTCGCTCGCCGACGTTGCGGACGCCACCCCAGACGGCAACGCGTTCATCATCCGTCCCCGGGTCGTCGCGAATCAGGTCGTGCCAGACGATTTCGACGTCGGCCGGCTCGGTGATCGTCTCGCCGTTGTCGTCGGTAATGTACTCGAGACAGCCCGAAAGCGAGACGACAGCAGAGAGTGTGAGTACTTCACGACGATGCATCTGGTGGCTTTTCGCAGGGACGATTCTTGATACTGCCGGACGTGCGTCGGAAATCGCCGTCCCGGGATGGCGATCACGCAGGTCCGTCCGATAGTATACGGGTTCCTGACAGCCGTTGTCGATTGTCGTATGGCAAGTACGGATATGTGGGTTCAGTCACAACAGCGTCGATATGAACACAGCCGAGTCGCCTCACGTCCTTCTGACGAACGACGATGGGATCGACGCACCCGGGCTTCGGGCGCTGTATGATGCGCTCTCTGTGAGTGCAACTGTCACCGTCGTTGCACCCAAGCGAAATCAGAGTGCCGTCGGACGCTCGCTTTCTTACGGCCGAACGGGTGAGGACGACGATCTGTCGATGGACGTCACCGACTGGGTGTTTTCCGCGCCGGTTCCCTACACCGAACACGAACTCGGCTATGCAGTCGACGGGACACCCTGTGACTGTGCGATCGTTGGCGTCAACGCCCTCGAGCCGACGCCAGATCTGGTCGTCTCGGGGTGTAACGTCGGTGCGAACATGGGGACCTATGTGTTCAGTCGTTCGGGGACGGTTAGTGCGGCCCTCGAGGCGGCGTTTCTTGGCACCCCGGCGATCGCAGTCTCGATGGATACACTCGGCTACGAACCGACGCTGACCGTTGATGACTTCGCGGTCGCGGCGGACGTTGTGGCGGACATAGTCGAGGCCGTCCCTGACGTCGGCCTCTTCGATCGCGTCGACTATCTGAATATAAACGTGCCAGCACCCGACCGTGAGCCAACCGGCCTCGAGGTTACACGTCCGACGGACGTCTACGAGATGGACGCCGAGGACGGAGACGGTAAGTTCGAACTCACGAACCGCCTCTGGAAACAGATGGCCGCCCGTGACATCCCTGACCCGCCGGGCACCGACCGCCATGCCATCCTCGAGGGCCGGATATCGATCTCACCGCTTGCGACGCCCTACGAGGTCGTCGAGGCTCCGTCGGTCGAACGGTCACTCGAACGCACCGTCTCGAGTTCGCTACGCAGGTATAGTAGCCACTGATACTGATTAGTATTGTCTCGTCCTCGAGACACCGTGACCGGGGGTGTTGCCCACCGGGACACAGGGACAAGCGCTGTATGGAGGTGGGAAAGCGACGGGCTCGCACTGAACGAATGTTCTTTACTCTCGACACACATCGGTCGATGTATGACCGCAGAACCGAGCTTCGGCGACCAACTCGAATCGGAAACCGAGGCGTATTTGAATCGGCTCAACGACTGTGTGATGCTCTTTCCAGTCGTCTTAGAGCAGTATGCCGAGGATGGCGACTATCAGGAGACCGTCGAGGAGATCCAGACGATCGAAAGTGAGTGCGACGAGATGAACCGACGGATCATCGCCCACATCACGAACGCGGATCCGGAGAAGATCGGCCTGTTGAACACGCGTATCAATTTCAACGAATCGGCGCTGATCGAACTCTACAAGAACGTCGACGTGGTCGCGAACCTGACCGAGCGTATCGTCCAAGAACTCGTCATGATCCAGCCAGCCCACGACACCGCCTGTTTCGATGGGCTTAGAGAGATGGCAGACCACATCGTCGAGATGACTGCAACCCTCGAGGGCGTCGTCGAGCGGTTCGTCCACACCCTCTGTTCGGCCTACGAGACCGACAGCCTTGCCGAGGAGATCGAGGATATTCGGGCAGGCGAAAGCCGGTGTGATGAACTCCGAAACGACGTTATCACGACCGGCTTCCGTGAGTATTCGACCGACCAGGCGCTCGTCTACCGCGAGTTTGCAATCCTGTTCGACGAACTCGCGAACAAGATCGAAGACATCACCGACCAGATCATCATCATCGCCACCAAAGAACCCGGGCTCACGACCGAACTCGGCCCCGACCTCGAGTAATCGATGTCCCTCTACTGTCCGGGTCGGGATCGAAAACACGTATACACGCTCGCTCGAACTACTGGGTAGACGAATGGAGTGTCGCCACTGCGCTATGCCTTTAGAGCGACCCGGCGACTACTGTCTGGTCTGTCGGGAACCCAATGCAAACGCGGTCGTTCTCGAGGCGGCCCGCGATCGGGCGACGCTGACAATGCTTGGCGATTCCGAGGCCGACGATCCCATCATCGGGGAGACGACGATCACGACGACGCCCGAAGACGGCGGCGAGGCGGGCGTCATCGAACGTCGAAACTACGCCGGGTTGATCGCCGACGAAATTCGGCGCAAACGGCCCGAGGAAGTGTATGCCGGCGGCTGCCGGGAGATTATCCGGGCCGTACGAAACGAGGTCCACTACACCTTTTATCGCGTCGCCGACGATGACCCCGTCCAGGCCGTTTTAGCCCGTCGAACCAACCGCGCTCTCGACGTCGTCGAGACCCCACCAGCCGAAAAGATCGGCGGCAGCCACACCACCCTCATCGGCGGCCGAACCGGCATGCGCGCGATCCGAGCCGTCGCCGACCATCCCCACGTCAAGAAGGTTATCCCGGGGCCGATCGATGCCGGTGGCAAAGGCTCACAGTCGGGGCTTCGGGCAAAGGTCACCCGCGCCGACAACGGCGGCAACGTTCGCATGCTCTTGCGCGATGGCTCGAGCGTCCAGGAAAATCGCGTCGTCACCACCGCCCGCGACAGGGAGATGGGCGAACACATCCGCGAGGATCTAAACGAGGTGCTCTCGGAGTCCGAATTTCAATAGCAGTCCGTGACTGTCCGAAGCCGGCAGCAGTCTACTGTCATAATCCGATGGAAGTGACACTGCCTGCCCCTTGTCAGCCCCTTTTCCGACCGGGTGTAATGAGATATAATTAGCTATGACAGAGCGCCCAGACATCGTTCTGGCCGTCATACCAATCCTCGCGTTCAGTGGTCTTGCACTCCGGTCGATGATCCTCGCAACCGGCATGGGAACCGGCCTGCTTGCGCTCCCACTGGTCGTCGTCGGCTGGGTCGGGGCGCTTGCAGTGATCGGCTGGGAACTGCTGTTCGGGCCGGTCCCAAGCCGTGTGTCGACGACCTAATCAGCCGCCGCACGTTTATATAGCAACTCGCCCATACACCGGGGTATAGTTCAATGTCGGCTCCGAACCCAGGTCTCGAGGGGGCCTGCAAACTCCTCGAGACGCCGAGCGATCGGCTCTTCGAGGTCATCGCAAGCGAGTATGCCGCCCTCGCCGAGAGCTATGGCCCGCGGAACGTACTGGTGCTCAAACGCCATCCAGCGGGCCTAGAACGGGTTCGCTCGGCGCTTGCTGCCGTCGACACCGCTTCGAACACCGCCTCACCCCAACTCGAGTCGGTGCCCGAACACGCCTCGAAAGTGCTCGAAGCAAACGATCCGACACGTAAGCGACTCGAGTACGAAGAGCGAATCGAACTCATCTCGCTCGTTATCGACGGCGCGAGTCAGGCGGTGCCAGCCTACATCGAGCGGGCCTCGGGCCACGAGAGTTTCGCCCGCGACGTCGGCCAACTGCTGCTCGAGGCGACACGCCAGCAACGCCACCTCTCGGATCTCGAGGAGTCAGCCGACGAGCGTGGGGACGGCACAGACCCCGCTCGCGAATCGCTTGCTTTTCTCTATGCGATGAACGACCGCTTTCACGAAGAACTCGAGGAACGCGGCTACGTCGAGCGGGCAGACGTCATCCCACAGGCCGTCTCCTTGCTCGAGGGCGACGAGGCCTTCGCCGACCGCATTCGGTCTGAGTTCGACGCCGTCCTCGCACTCGAGTTCGAGGAGTTTCGCCGCCTCGATCGGCGATATCTGGCGGCGCTGTCGGCTGAGGCCGACCTCGTCTGTCTCGGCGAGTCTCACGCAAGCGTCGAACGAACGCGGGTCGAACCCGGTCGGATCGAAGACCTCGTCGGGCCGGGGCTTTGCCTAAAGCGACTCGAGTCTGGGGTCGGAGACGCCGGACCGCCACACCGTGCGATCACGCGGCTGTTGGCAACCGGCCGTGTTCCCGACGAGGACGACCCCAACTCACGTGCTCGAACCATCCGGACGCGGACGGCCCGCGAACAGCTCGATGCTGTCGCAAGCGAGATTCAGTCGCTGCGGGCCCGACACGGGTGGAGCCACGACGCCTTCGCCGTCGCCGTTCCATCGATCGAACGCGTCCCCGACACCCGACGACGATTGCGCGAGGCCGGCCTTCCCACGGCGACGATTGGCACTCCCTCGCTCGCCGACGATCCTGCGGTTACCGAACTCTACGCGTTCGTTCGCTGCCAGTGTGATCGGCGGCGACACGGGGCCGACGTCGTCCACGACCGACGCGAGCGTCGGAACCGAACCGAACTCGATATCGCCTACGAGCGGCTTGCCGCCAGAGTTCCGGAGTTTTCGCCCGCGTTGCTCGAGGCCTGTGACGACTCGAGCGTCTCGCGGGCCCTCGAGCGCTGGATTCGACACACTGATCTGAAAGGGCGAGTCGCCGAGGGCGAGTCCTGGGTCGACGCCCGCGAGCAGTACGCCGGCATCCGCCGGGTGCTCGAGGTCGCACGGTTCGTCGAAGCGACGGATCTGGTCGCTCCCGACTGGGCCGGCCTCCGGCGGATGATAGAGCGGACGATCCGTTATGACGCACCCTACGTCCACACCGTCGAGACGGCCGTACCGACCGGCGGCGTCACGGTATGTCCGCTCTCTGGGCTCAAATACGACCGTCGGCGGGTCGTCTTCGTTCTCGACTTACTCGAGGAGGTCTACCCTGGCGAACAGCATCTCACGAGCCTGTTTCCGACGGCCTGGCTTCGCGGGCTCAGTTCCTACCCGGCCGTAACGGACCTAACGCCCGACACCGTCCGCGAGACCTTCGAGACAGCCCCTGATCGACTCGGCGATCCGTTCTCCGCCTACCACGCCCAGCGAGCCAGACGCCGACTCGCGCTCGCGAGTAGGGCAGCTACCGACCGGCTCTACTGCTGTTCGTACGAACGCAGCGCCGACGGTCTGCGCCGAACGTTCGAGCGTTCCCGATATCTCTCCACACTCGAGTCGACACCCGGGATCCGCCTCGAGTCAGTCGATCCCGACGCCACGGCGACGATACGGAGCGCCTCTAGCGGCCGCGAGGCCATCCTTTCTCAACCCCGGGCCGCGACAGAAGACGTGCTCAGGGAGGCAAGCACCGGCGGTACGGCCGACCTCGCTTCCGTCGAAGAACTGTTCGAGGAACTCGCGGTCGTCGTAGACGACGAGCGGATCGACGATGACTTCGCCGAGGCACTCTACTCACAGTTCGAGTTCGCTGCTGGCGAGGTGATGCGTCGTGACTGAGCGGCTTTCAATCGAGGGCGTACAGACCGCGCTGTCCTGTCCACGCAAATACGAGTTTGCCCACGTCGACGGTCTCGAACCCGACGCCGACGGACACGACGCGGCGACCCACGTCGATCTGCTGGGTCGATCGATCTGTGCTGCGCTTTGGCGAGGTGAGTCAGACACCGATGGGGTACTCGAGGTCGCGACCGATCGCTTGGCGTCGCTGTGGGCCGACCACGACGAGCGATACCACTCGCTTGCCCAACGCGAGCACGAACGAACCGTCCTCGAGGCGACGCTTCGGGCCTACGCCGAGGAGTTTCCGTCCCACGCCGCAGGCTACCAACGGCTTGCAGCCGACGTCGACAGCGACTTACTCGGCCCCGACCTTCGACTCTCCCGGTCGGTGTCAGTCGAGAACGCAGACGAATCGGCCGACGAGACCAGCGTTCACGTCGACGCCACCGTCGACTACGTGTTCCGGGAAGGCCCCTCGCTGGTCGCTGTCAAATTCGTCCCGACCCTCTCTTCGCTCGGTTTGCTTCGCTATCGCTCGGAGTGGAGTGGCGACGTCGAAACCCAGTTTCGAGACCACTTCGACTCCGACAGTGACACGTTTGAACCCGGTCTCGTGGGCGCGCTGTTCGAGACCAGCGTTGTCCTCGCCGGACTTCGGGACACACGGGACCGACTCGGCCTCGAGGGACGCTGTCGGTACGTACAGCTCCCACTGGCCGACCGATCGCAGACGGCGGTCAACTGGATTCGAGGAACTGCCGAGATGGGCCTCGAGGCCTGTGATCTCACCGACCGGTACGTCGACGAAATTTCCTACGCTATGAGCCACGAACACCGAAACGAGACAGTTGATAGCCAACTTGCTGGCGTTGTCGGCCGGCTGATACGGGGTGAGTACGCCCCGGGCGATCGGTGGACACAGATCGCAGACGCCGTCTGTCCCCGCTGTGACTACGCCGTCTGTTGTCCCGAGTACGTCGCAGACGAGGTGCGTTTCGATGGATAACCTCGAGCCAAGAGGCAACCAGGGAGCCGTCATCGACAGTCGCACATCGTGTATTTCCGTCGACGCAGGAGCCGGTACCGGGAAGACGACGACGCTTTTGTTGCGTCTCGAGCGAGCGATCGAAAGCGGCGAGATCGACCCCAACGACGTGCTCGTGTTGACCTTCGCAAACGAGGCTGCCGGCAGCATCCGCGAGGCGATCGCCGACCGACTCGACCCCGACGCCGCCGCGGCGATCGACGTCTACACCTACCACTCCTTTTGTTACCAGCTCGTCCGCGAGTACGCCTACTATCTGGGCTACTCCCCCGAGTTCGACCTCGTCACCGACCGCCGGCGACGCCGGATCGTCGGCCGACTGCTCGCCGAAACCGACTACGCGTTCGCCGCCCCGCTCGAAGACGGCGAGTCGACCGCCGACCTCGCGGCCCGCGTCGACGGATTCATCGCGAGGATGAGTCGCGAAAACGTCTCACCAGAGCGTCTGCAAGCAAACCTGCCGAGTGTCCGAACGCTCGAACTCTGTACCGAGTTCGTTCTCTGGCTCGAGCAACGTGCAAGCCGGCTGACCTTCGACAACGAGGCGCTGCGTTATTTCAACAGGGACGAACACCTAGAAGATGCCCACGAGGCACTCCTCGAGTACGGTAGACTGCTCGAGTTCTGCCGCGAGAAAATCGCCGAAGCGCCCGCCGAATTTCGAGACGACGACGTCGTCCGCGATGTCGACGGCTACCTCCGGGCGACTCAACGTAGCGTAACGAAGACGATCGATGCCCTCTCGCTCGACGACCCCGCAACCAAACACCTCCCGCGGGCGCTGTTTGCAAACCAGATCTACGGCGAGGCGACCGACCGCATCGAACAGAGCCCCTTCGGCCGGCTCAAACACGCCCTCGAGTTCCTTCGGCTCGCTCGCCATTACACGGAGGTGTACGCCGACTACCACGCCCACCTCGAGGCCGAAAGCGCGCTCGATTTCGACGAACTCGTCCGGACGGCGACGGCGCTCGTCTCGGGCGACGCCGGATTCGAGACCGACGACCGGGTCGCAGACGAGATCACGAGCCAGTGGACACAGGTCTACTGCGATGAGTTTCAGGACACAGACGAGACGCAGTTTTCGCTCATCACCGCCCTGACTGATGGCCCCGACCGGCCCGACCTGCTTGCGATCGGCGACAAAGACCAGGCTATCTACGGCTGGCGAGGGACCGACCGCGAGGGACTCGACCGCCTCTCGACGGTCTATGACGACCACGAGGCGATCGAACTCGAGTTGAACTTCCGTTCGCGCCAGGAGATTCTCGATCTCACCAACTACTGTTCGTATGGCTCTCAGTCCTCGAAGACGCTCCGGGAAGCCGGCCGCGAGCCGGGGAGCTACTGGGCCGACGGTGAGACGGCGGTTCCCGAGAGACCGCCCGACCGTCTCGTCAGAATCGAAAGCGCCGACCTCGAGGCGGACACGCCAGCACAGGTCGCGACGACCGTCTCTCGCCTATTGAATGGACAGGCAAAAGCCATCGACAGACGATCGCTCTCTGATATCGCAGTGATCGTCCGAACGAACTGGCAGGCCCAACAGATCGCCGACGCACTTTCCGACCGCCAGATACCCTACGAACTCTCGGGTTCGCCCCGCGGCGAAATCGCACCCGGAATTCAGACGCTACTGTCGTATCTCCGCGCCCTCCTCGACCCCGACGCCGACGTCCACCTCCGGCGTGTGCTCATGTATCGCTACCGACTGTCCGAAGCCGACCTGCGGACCCTACAGCGCCACGACGGCAGCCTCCGTGAAGCCATCGACGCCGTCGACCCCGAGACTCTCGAATCCCCCAGCCGACTCGAGCGTGCCCGCGAGCACCTACAGACACTCGAAGAGTGGCGGGACGTCTACCCGCTTTCGGGTTTTCTGCGACGCTTTCGCGAACGGACTCGCCTCGAGTGGTTCCTGACGGCCGACGAACGCGAGGAACTCGACCGCCTCGATCGGTTCGTCGACGCCTACGGTGAGCAGTCGGTCATCACGCCGCTGTCGAAATCGTTCGTCGATGCCCTAGAGCGCGTGTTCGCCGGAACCGGAAGCGACCGAACCCGCGGGACGAAATCGACCGACCGGATCGACGTGATGACCGTCCACCAGGCCAAAGGTCTCGAGTTCGATACCGTCCTCGTCCCGTATCTCTCCGACGAACACTGGTGTGTCGAACGCGATTACGCCAAACGGGCGCGCTATCAGTTGCTCGAGGCGATCCTCTCGGGAGTCGACTCCCCACTGCGGGCCGACCTCGCCAGCGAAAGCGTCGGTGAGGAATGGCGTGTCCTCCACGTCGCGCTTACTCGCGCCGAAAATCACCTGTTCGTCTTCGGCTCGGAATACGAGTACGACCCCACGGAGAGACTGGGAGCAACGAAAGCCGACGCCTGCCTCGCCGAGGCCATCGAGTGGTCGGTCGCCGGCCGGCGAATGGAGCTCTGGTCTGGGCTTACCGACAGCTTCGAGCACGTCCGCGAGACCTATCCCGAAAGCGTCGCCGACCGAACCCGGGAACTCGAGCGTGCGACCGACACCACCCCGGGAACGATCACCTACTACGCCGGCTACGACGACCGACCCATCGAACCGCTCGAGACCCGCGAAGCGATCGATACCGTCGACCGACTCGGACGCCTGCTTCGCGATGAGACACTGCTCCCTGCAGCCGACGCCGCAGACGCACTCGGACGGACCGGGCACAGAGCCGACGCCACGACCACAATCGAGGTCCCACACGGCCGCTCGCTTACCGCCCTCTCGCCCGAAACGGTTCGCTTTCCGAGTTCGTCGTTTTCAGGCGACGACGACCTGCCGGTCGCGATCAGTCACAGCTACAGCGCCCTCGAAACCCACGCCACCTGCCCCCGCAAACACTATCTCGACCACGTCGTGCGAGCGATCGACGACCCGACTGAGAGAGAAGACCGGTCGACGGGCGCTCGAGTCGTCGGCACGCTCTTTCACGCCGTCGCAGAGGAAGCCTTCCACCGCGGCTACGATACCCGCGAACAGTGGCGCGACGCCGCCAACCGACAGGTGACCGCTCGCGGACTCTCAGCCCACCGCGAGGCCGTCCTCGCCTGTGTCGACCGGTATTTCGACGCGACGGCCCCGGAAATCGACACCCCCGTCGCAGACTGGGAGCCAGTCGCCGCCGAAGCGCCGTTCGCCCTCGAGAACGTCACCGACGTCTCCGGGGAGGTCTTCGGCTACGTCGACTCGGTTCGCCGGCTGCCAGCGGGAACCGACCTCGCCGAGTCAGCCCCCGAGGGCGCACTCGTCGTCCTCGATTACAAAGCAACCGCAGAACGGATCGACGCAGCCGACGCGACCCAACTCGCTCTCTACCACCGTGCCTGTAAACGCCGCTTCGAGGACCCAATCGTCGCCGCCGGCTACGTCTACGTCGGGGACACCGACGGTCCCCGTGTTAATCTCTTCGCACCCGAGGAGCTCCCGGCCTGGGAAACCGTCCGAACCACCCTCGAGGCCGTCGACAACCCCGACTACCACGAGACCACCCCCGGCGAGCACTGCCAGTACTGCCCACACCGCTCGCTTGGCTGTGCCCCCGAGGAATACACACCAGCCTCGAGCGCCGAACTCGACG
>LFCJ01002812.1_pt1 | contig 12602 bp, 16 predicted proteins | sample 643141 | NCBI WGS metagenome assembly LFCJ01 (sample SAMN03766243, study PRJNA286221) | soda lake metagenome | biome: soda lake; feature: Kulunda steppe; material: water; isolation source: sample B1-Br-g2 brine of Lake Bitter-1 | place: Russia: Kulunda steppe | collected 2010-07 | reverse complement strand
CTTCCGATCTTGGATGGATGTGGGGTGTGGCTGCATGACATGTGGGCGGGTGTGGGGTGTGGCTGCATGACATGTGGGTGGGTGTGGGGTGTGGCTGCATGACATGTGGGTGGATGTGGGGTGTGGCTGCATGACATGTGGGTGGGTGTGGGGTGTGGCTGCATGACATGTGGATGGGTGTGGGGTGTGGCTGCATGACATGTGGATGTGTGTGGGGTGTGGCTGTATGACATGTGGGTGGGTGTGGGGTGTGGCTGCTGGACATGTGGATGGGCGTGGGGTGTGGCTGCTGGATACGGGGGTTTGGTATCTGGCTTGCTCGTGCACTGCAAAGAATGGACGCGCAGAAAAATGAAAGGAGGCCAGTATGACCAAAGCATTAAAGCGCTCAAGAACAAAGCGCTTCGCGAGGGGCGCGGGAGGAGGGGGGGCTCCTGTCAACATGCAGCTGCAGGTGAGCCCCGCAGGCTTGCTACGGGGTGCTTGCTAGGGAGGCAACAAGCAAGGGCGTGCGTGTGGCCTTCCTGACACACATGCCACAGCGCATACACGCCCCCCACCTGGAGCGCCTGCGGCTCGGAGCCAAACAGCTCGTCCAACAGGTTGAAGCCGAGAGGGCTGCCGGCCGCGCGGTGCTTCAAGCCCTGCAGGAGGCGCAAGCATGGAGTCAGGTGTTTAAGGCATGCGGCTCTGCGTGCGCACCAGGGCTGGAAAAGGGCACCAGGGCTGGCGCTGCGGTGGGGCTGAACGCAGGTGCACACCTGATGGCCACGTACAGGCAACGCTTTGTGTAATGATCCAGATGTCATTGAACAATAATGATCAACGAACTCAAGAGGGCGCAGCCTACCTCTCTCACCTCAGCCGCACGCGCTTTGGGACAAAACGCACCCAAGGCACATGCGTGTGTGAGACGCTCAAACACTCACTTGCGCATGCGCCTGTGCATGCATGATCGCAGGTGCAAATCATGCACATACCAACGCACAGACGCACACATGCGCGCGCACGAACGCGCAAAGCTGGGACACAGTCAGTACACCGCAAGCGGGTGATGTGAGCAGCAGCTGGGCAGCGGCTCAAGTGGCAGCAGGGCACTGTGCATACCTAGCCTGTGCATGACCCCATGAGTGCACAGCGCTTGCTGCTCACCTGCACCCCGAACGCGGCCATGGATGCTGCATTCTGGTACAGGATGTGGCCGGTCGTGTCCAGCACGCTGACGATGGCCTGCGCGCACACCATGTGACACAGCAGGGGCAGCCGGCATCTCAGTGCTGTGTGTGCGCGCGTGCGTGTGTGTGCGAGCGTGTGCGTGTGTGTGTGTGTCCATGCGTGTGTGTGCGCATCTACAGAGGCGCGGCATACGACACACGCGCCAGCACGGGGCCCAGACACTGCCAAAGCTGTGACTGAGAGGGGCCAGTGGTAACAACGTGGCACCGGGGGCAGCAGGGGCGGTTGCCCCATAGGCGGGCCAACAGGACCCTCATGCAAGCATGCGGCAGGCACGCACAGCAGGCATGCGGCATGCACAGCAGGCAGAGAGCGGGTGCGCCTTCCCTGTGTGGCTTGCATGGATGGGCCTGAGGGATGGCTGACGACGCGTGCGCAGGGCAGCACACCCCTCTGCTCATCAGGCCGCGTTGGATGTGCGCGCACGCAACTCACAGGCGTGAAGGCAAGTCCCAAGTGCTCGTGGATGAGGGACGCATATGTTCCTTGGCCCTCCTCCTTGCTGCAAGCCAGGTACACGAAGCTGTGCCTGCAGCGCAAGAGCGCGCGTCAGCACGGGCAACATTTTGGCGGCTGTGCCACGTGGAGGCAGCGCAGCCTGTGCAGTGCACCAAAGCGGCAGCAGTAGCAGCAGTAGCAGCCCATCTACTCAACAACGCAACAGCGCACCGAGCCCACATGTGCACATGTCTCAGCCTGGCGAGGTCGCACGGGGCGCGATGGTAAGTGCGTGGTGGGCCCGCACCATGCCAGCAGCGAGGACATGCAGCGCCTGGCGACCAGGGGCGTGCTCGAGCAGTGCACTGGCAGGCAAGCAGGCCCTCCCTGCTTTGCGCCCTGGGCGGCACTGCCAGCGCCATGATGCCTAGGAGGGTGCACAAGTGTTGTGTGGGCCAAGCAGTGTGGCTCACCGATACATATGGCCTCCCGTTTGAGCATGGCAGGGGAGCTGCCACACCATGAAGGCCTCCGCAGGCTTGTCCTTGTGGTAGAAGATCCTGCGCATCTGCAGGGGGCAGCGAGGCAGGCGGGTGGGGAGGCCTCGCGCCCACAGCCGTACGGCACCAGTGCACATGGGTGCATGGGGGTGCATGGGGGCATGCAGGCCTCGTACACAGCACAGAGCCCTCAGGTGAAAAGCCCAGATTGGGTACTGAGGCACGCCCTGGACTGAGAGAGCGAGGAGAGCTTGGTGCCCCCCTGTTTTGTGCTCCTCGCCATTGGCCGCCATCTCAGGGCCCCCACCAATGCAGACCCTAGTGGGCAGCCAACCTTCAACAGCAAGTATGCATGTGAACTTGCATGCTGAGCAGCAGCATGCGCAGCTGGCTTACCACAGTGGGGTATGTGTAGCCCTGCTGGTACAGCTTGCCCAGGCCAGTGAACTGCGCCTTCAAGGCCATGCTCGTCTGGACACTGTGCTGGAAACTGCTGACTGCTGAGGCATGGTCGGCCGAGTTCACCAGCGCCATCATGCCATCAGACACCGCCAGCACCCGCTGTTGCTGCAGGGCAGCAAGGCAGCAATGTGTGTGAGCTGACAGGGCAGTCCCAGCCCTTGTGCGCGTGTGGGAGAGTACGAGCTGCTAACTGGGGCCCCCTTAAGCAAACAGTTCAGGAGTGGCACGGCACTGTCCTGATTGGAGCTCAAACAGACTCGCAAAACATGGCCTCATTCTCTGTGCCTGCAATGGGGCACATGGACCACCTGCTCAAAGAACATGATGCAAGCACGAAGAGCAATCACCTCCGCTGCTGAGCCCGGCCCTGCCTCCTCATCTAGCGCAATCAATGCAGCGATGAGGCCCAGGTCGTTCGCTCCAGAAAGAAAAGACTGGTCGGTGAAGGTCGGAAGTGATGAGCCTTTCCCATCTCCGGGCCCACCGTCCCGGTCACAGGGCGAATACGGTGCAACATCTTCCCTGGTAGCATCCACTGAACCTTGCTCCACCAACAAGGAGAGCTCCACGGGGGGAGACGCTGACCGGGGAGAAACCCCGTCTTGTCTCATCTCAGGTGAGATAAGCCGCGGATAAACACAGCATCAAGTCTTCCAACAGTGCTGGCCCGCTTTCCTGCTGAAACTACGGTGGCCTGCTACGCGCATACACCTTACATGAGTGTGCCTGATGTGCAAACCTTTTTACAATTCCATTTAATGATTTATGTAGCAGCAGGTGATTTAATTTATGACTTCAATAAATAATCAAGAAGTTGCATCTGATTTAATTTATGACTTCAATAAATAATCAAGAAGTTGAAGACGCATCTGATGTATCACACCGCAGGCAAGCACAAGCAAGCCAGCACATGCCCTATCTCACGCCATCTTCTGCACGGCCTCTGCGATCTGCTGCTTCTTGTATCCTACAATAGGCTCGTGGACCTCCTTTCCACCCTGTCGAAGCAAAAGTGACCATAAGTTGGGACAAAGACAAGGAGCCGAAGATCAATAGACACAACAACAATGCATTCGATCATGAAAGAGATCTGGTTGCACAGGACAATCTTCAAAGGGGGGGGGGCTCTGGGTGAGCTCACCTTGAAAAACTTAAAAGCTGGCAGGGTCTTCACTCCCAGCTCCGCGCAAAGCGGCTCCAGAGGCTCATGCATTGTGTCAATCTTGAAAAACTTGACATTGGGATGCTTGTCCACCAGCTCGTCCAGGAAGGGACCCAGCTGCCGGCACTTCCCACACCTGCGAGCAAATTAATGCAGAGGAAGAAAAGCCTCAGTGCATCACACGCTTCACAGTGAGGATGGTACAACACAAACACACATTGAACTTCCTTTTGAAAAGTCTCTGAAAACCATACCAGGGCGCGTAGAAGTCAACCACAACAGCATCGCCAGACTTCACTGCAGCCTCGTAATCCTTGCGTGCAGTGATGGGCTGCAGCTTAGCTGCAATGGCTTCACTGCCCTGCGCACATGGGCACAAGTGCGACGGTCATATTTGGGGAGGGAGTGGCGGCTGTAGCACATGCTGTCCACCTTAGCTTGCTGCGTGCTGGGCACAAAGGACACAACCTGCCCAAGGTGAGTGGACAGGCAGCATACCCAGCATTTGCACAGGCTACCCACCGTGTCCTCCATTTTAGAAAAGTAGTCAAGAGACTTCTCTGCATCGGCCACCTGCAAAGCGCGCGGGTTGCACCATTGGCAAGCGGCACCAGAACCGTGATGGGCACAGAAGTCTTGCAGCTTGGCTTCCGCCTTCGTTGTGCTCTTGCCGATGCGGCCATCATCCGTGCCAGTTAAGCCCTTGTGCAAGGACTGCTTCGCCATGGAGCAATTGCGCTATGGCTGCCTTGCTGGTGGTGATCATTCACTCACCCACCAGCTTAGCGAGCTCCACCTAGTTGATGCGCAACTTGTGACTCACCATGGTAGGTGAGCCCGGCTTCCAGTTGGCTGGGCACACTTCGCCGTGCTGCTTGACGTACTGGATTGCCTGAACCAGGCGGAGAGTCTCATCCACAGACCTCCCAATGGGCATGTTGTTCACAGTGATCTGCTCAAGCACGCCCTGCAAGACGATCCCGTGGAATACAAGTACACCAATGTCTGTGGTGCAGCATTGTGGGTGGTGGGTTGAATTAAAGTCTGTTGTCTCGATAAACAGCAATGTAATTTGTGTAATGAGGGCTTTACGAGCAAGCTCGTTTCCTGTCAGCATGAATGAGCAGGCTTGTGTAGAAGAGGGATCATACAGCTGCGCATTGGGAGGTCATAGTGCAAGCATGCACTGTAGTTGTTGCTGAGTGCAACTGCCTGTAAAGACCCTCTGACATCATGCAGATCATTCAAGGGGCCACACGTACATGGTTCATGTAGCCTTGGTGCATGTGCCATACCTCAGGATTGATGATGAACAGTCCGCGGAGAGCAACGCCCGCGTCGGGGACCAAGACACCATACCTGGACCAAGGGTTGCACGAGAGGGGGGGGGTGTCAATGAGTTGCGTGTCCAGCAATCTGGGTCACGAGCTTGTGAGCCTGCTCACCTTTTCCTAAAATGATTGATGGAGAGTAGAGTGTTTTCACTGCCCACGCACTTTTTCTTTTCTGTTCTTTCTGTGAGCCCACTCTGCTTGACGGCCAATACAAGGCATCCGAAGGAGGGCAGGATGCAGGCTGGTAGGCAGCCAGACACTTACTTAGCCGAGATGACCTTTGTCGTGTCAGCTAGAATGGGGATCTGCATGTAACCAAGCCCACCACGGGAGCGAGGTGTCCTGCAAGAAGCAATCGCACTCATTCCTTTGTGGAGTGCAAAGGATGTGGATTGGCAGCGGGCGTGGTTCAAAGGCTGCATGACTAAGAAGCACAAAGAGCAATAGCCTGTCTGCAATAAGCTGGACGAGCCTAGGCACCATTAAGCGCAAGGGTTGGGACTCAGAGCATTTGGGGAGTCTAGCCTGGGCGCACCTAGCTCGTGGGCAACTCTGAACATTCAGATAGTGGAATTACAAACATGCTTGAATGATACAGGCTTATCATAAGCAGAACAGATATGCAGGAAAGAAGAATGAACATTAAGTGCTGCATGCCTATTGCATAAATTGCATCCAAGCACAATCAGCACTTGTTCCAGGTGCATGCATATTGGGCAGGCAGCGCCTCACCTGATCCAAGCCAAGTGCGATTCCTCTGTGTCTGTCGAGCATGCAATCAACTGCACACGGATGAGGAAGGAAACAACACGCCAGCCTTGTGGCTTCTATATCACAGGGGATAGGGAAGATGGGGTGGAAAGGAACTAGCCTGCTATGTTGGCTGCGTTCATGCAAACTTTCTGGCACAGCAGGAGCAGCAGCAGGAGCAAGAGTGGCAATGTGCAGGGTGTGCCTCACCCGGTAATGCAGCACAGCTCTTAAAAAGACAGGTTAAGGTCCTGGAAGTGAGTGCTAGGCAGTGTATTGCAAAAGATTCACACACAGATGCATGTATTGACATGAGTCTGGGTGAAGTGGCAAGCATCTCACCTGAGTGTTGATGGCTGCAAATTCCTTGGCCCGATCTGAGAAAGCAATTATTTCAGTGGGGCACACGAAAGTGAAGTCTTTTGGACTGCATAAATGAGCAGCAGTGAGGGGGCGGTCGTGATCTAAGCATGAAAATCTCCAACTGCCTTTTGGATGCACCTTCAAGCTTCTAAGCACTGTCTTCTGTGCTTTGAAGTGAAGAAAGGGTTCCATATCTGTACCCGCCAAACATGCAGTCATGATAACTCGTGAAACAGCACAAATGCCCTGTGGGACAGTGCATCTGCCGAACTACCTCAGGCGGCCGAACGAGGGCAGCCTAGATGAAATCTACCAGGTCTGCAACTGAATCTATGCCTAGAAGCACTGAGACAAATGAGGCGAGGCGGTGTAAAGTGAGAAACTAGAAGAAAGCACCCAAATAAAATGCTCACATTGCATGGTGGCTTTGTGCTGGAAGGCAGAATGGCATTTTTCACACTTGTCTATGTGTCTCACAGCACTCACTAGAAGAACAGCACCACGTACTGGCCCTTGAACTGATCAAGAGAGACAGTCTTGAACTCGTTGTCAACCACGGCTGATTACGCAAAGACACAGATCAGGCGTTGTGTGAGTTTGGGGGTGCGCTTGCAAGCAATTGCATTAGCGCGCATGGGTGTGTGTGCGTGCGTGCGCTTGCAAATTCTTGCATGCTTGTGGTGCGAGGTGTGTGTGTGTGTGTGTGTGTGTGTGTGTGTGTGTGTGTGTGTGTGTGTGTGCGCGTGCATGCGTGTGTGTGCATCTGCGTGTGACATCAAGTATCCTTCAAACAGTCAGGGCCAAACTGTAGGAGGATTACTTGTTGTCACACACTGTTCAGTTATGCGCATTTTTTCTCTCTCGCATGTGCTTAGTGCGCTTGGAATGAAATATTACCAACTCAGCAGGGCGCGCTTCACCTGTAGCCTTGAAGTAAGGCGCCTTGTTACCCACTGCAGCTTGAGCAGGTGGGTACATAATGTAGTTGTCCCCCCTGATGCACAGAGATACAAATCCATTTATCAAAATCAGTGTTGTGAACACTGCTCAGTCTGTGCAGGAAACTACAACGCAAACACCACTCACTCGTCCAGCTCGAGAGATGCATCCTCCCACAGAGGCCGGCTGGTCACAAAGTTTCTTGATTGCACAGATAACGGCGGGGAGGCTGATTGACCCAGGCTCGCTGAGGCAATCAAGGGAAAGGTTTTGATCATCAGTATTGCTTCCAGGCTGTCCAGTGAGCTAAGCCATTGCCATGATCCGACTCTTACCCATGAGTGACGGTGCCTGGCTCAGCAGCCCACATCCTGTTGCAGCTTGCTGCAGGCCAGAGTTCCGCAAGAGCTTGAGTGCAGCACGCCTCAGCATCGTTCCAATGATAAATCGATTTAATAAGCAGTTAAGATTTTAAAACTTTAGTTCGTATGATGTATTTTATGCTTAATTGATCTTCTACAGCTTGCTACGAGTATTGTACACAACTGATCGAAGGAGAGCCCCTAGGGTCTTGTAATACTACTTTATGAACATAATTCTACCGATGAAAATTCTCGGTGGATGCTGCCTGGTAATCCTCCTCACATGAATACAGAATGTGTCACATACCCCACCCAGTTGCATTTTTTTGGCTTGACCCTTCCCTTACATGCATAAGTCCAGGCGCCCGCCAGCAGAGTCAATAACAGCATGGTGCACCCTTTGGGCTTTATTTTATAGGGAAAGCTTTCTGCTTCATTTGCAACACAGTCTTTCCTCGCTTTTTGTTGCAATCAGGTCGTTTGTGAACTCACACACAAGAAATAAAAGGATGATAATACACATGAAAAATTTGCCTCCTATAGCAAATTTGCTACACCTTTTTAAGGTTCAGAATCCCATTGAGCCTATGACGGGGTAATGCTGTCTCAGAATATGACATGGTTAACGTTTGCGATCAGCGGCCTCAGTCTTGGGGGGCCAGCAAGCTTGACTATGCTACAGCAGAACTTGCTCGCTTGACAGCACTGGTACTGGTAGCTGAAAGCTAGTGCTGTGCTGCCACACACAAGTTTCCCCTGCAAGTCGCCGCAACTTCGAATTCCTTAAAGAAATCTTCTTCTCACTTGAGCTCTGTCAGAAGCCTCCTAAACACTGGACAACCACGCAGTTGCATGCCTGCAGGAGACCTCCAGAGAGCTGACAGGCCCCCAGGGCAGGCAAAAACTTACCCTGCTGCGCAGCATGCGCTCAGGGTACCAGCCTCTGCTAGTCGGAGTTTGAGACTTGACTAGGTCCATGTAAGGTTTGCATATTATTGTAATGGATGTAATGGAGCTTTATGTGCGCATCATGTTTGGTACCTTCTCAACTACCCATGGGCTCTTAAGCATGTCTATAAGCTTTGACTCGTTGACATTGTGACACTCTATGGGTATACTTAAGAGTCTTTTCACATGATGCACCTGGCCATTGTTAGCGTGTACCCTGCTAAATACGTATTTGTATGCATGTATTGTATACATTTAGCAGGATTTGTATACAGGTATTGTATACATTTAGCAGGATGGTATATGTACCACCACGATATCTTCTAAGAATGCTCCCTGACATTATTCCCAGTAGTTTAGGTTATACATATAGCTGTATCCGCCAAATGAGGGCAGCTTAGCTGAAGCTAATAACATGAACCAAACTATAAAGGCGCTCAAAGCAGAAGAAAGGTCGCGTCTGATAGCCAGAGGTTTTTGGAGAATAGCTCGATGCTCGATGCGAAGGCAGTTAACGAGCAAGCAAGGGCAAGATCAAGGAAAATATATCTCTGAAAGAGATCAAAAAGAGCAAGGCTCGCTGACTAGCTAATTTAACCAACCAGCTGCCAGAGCTCGCAAACGTGCAAGCACGAGCCAGCCCACAACTGGGCTTGCAAGCTCTATCTTGGAGGTTGTCTGGTCTTGATGAATTTCCATGGTCCTGTGCCGAGGGAGTCCGAGTCACCTTTATCTTTGTTGACATTATAACCCGGAGGATTGACAATAGATCATTCATTCGCCAAGGCACGCGCTGTGAAATTGGACACGCAGGTTACTAGGCCTAGATCAAAAATATATAATTTCATATAATGCCTAATAGGCATTGCCTATCATCATGAGGGGAAGACATGGGGGAAGACCAGGGGAAGGGGAAAGGAGATATCCCATAAAATTTACTAAGATTGAATTATTCTTCTAATTGAAACAAAAAATAGGTTGCCGGTCATTTCATTTTTGCCAAGAGCCTTTTTTCTCTTCTGCCACTCACATTCCATATCAAACTTTCTTTTAAATAACTTTTTTTTGTGGGAAACGTAGTGAGCAGACAGACGAAGTGCAACCTCGTGCGCACCGTCCCCGTACCCAGCGCCTGTGTCCTGGCTTGCCAGCACTCCCTACACGGCCTATAGAATTACGAAGACGAAGTGCAAAAGGCAGGAGCGCCTGTCCATGCTGTCCGCTCACTAGCGAGCCATTCGCGTTCTTGTGTTGATCAATCGCTCTCTTCTGCCCTCCCTCGTGCCTGCCGGCAATATATACAAGGAATTCTTCATGTCACTGCTGTCACGCAGTAAGTGCGCTGTGTGCGCATGCAGGGTAGAGAACCAGTCCCTCGGACGAGGAAGACATGACCCATGAAAGCGCGACACTCCTCTCGTCTCCTCCGCCGGCGCCCTGCCTCCATTTCAGCGCAAACTGTGCTTGGGGAGGCATAGAAATTCAGAGCTTGGCCAATGAGGTGCGTGCGGCAGCTGGGTACACGGTCGTTTGACGATGATCACTGTGCGACAGGGCGCTGCTGAGGGTGCAGCGTCGAGCAGTGAGTGTGTTTCATACTCAGGCATTCACGCAGTATGAATGGGTTGCCTTTCACCCTCTCTGTGCCTTGCAAGCACGCGCGAAAGGATCCTGAGCACAGTTGTCAAGGATTTGACAGCCCCTGTGCTGTGCTGCGCTGCGGTCCAGTGCAGCCAGCATTGCGCACACAACAGTCAAGCATCTACGCGAAAAGAACCCTGGCGATCAGTGGTGCAGTTGCGAGCGCAGCTTGCAATTGTGGCACCCAAGGCACTCGCGATGTGATGTGTGCGTAGCTCATGCCCCCCTAGGCATGAGGCCTCTTCGCACCCCCACCAAACCCGTGCATGGGCTCCACGCTGCTCCCCGCTTAAGGTGAAAGGATCAATAGCTGCCAATGTTATCCTGTTATGCAAAGATGGTGTGCTGTGTCCCCGCACCTTGAGGCGAGCCGCGCATCCATCTGAGATCACGCTTCGCGCCCTCACCTTTCACCCCCCCAAAGCCCTGGCGCACGAGGTCCTGCTACAGATCAAGTTCACAGTGCCTGAATTGCTCCAAAATAGGGATCCTTGGATTATGCAGACGCGCTGCTCATCACAGTAGCCTCGGCCTGAAAGGACTATTCAATCAAGCTTTTCATCCTTGCGCACGACAGCGTGCTGACGCTTGCCACACAACACAGGCATCCTGAGTTGACCTCATGGTGTGTTCATTGTTGTTGAGAGAAAGCTTGCTAGTTAAAAATGCGTGCGACATGCACATGTAGCACGAGCAATGGGGCTGTGCGTGCTGCCACACGCTCCTCCTCTGCGGAGCAATCCCGCGTTTTGGGGATGGCTTTACAAGCCTCTTCCTGCTCCCAATGGCCCACTCATGTGGCTGCCTGTCGGCCCCCTGCCGGCTTCTTATGAGATGCTGCCCGTTGAATCATGTGGTGTAGGACAAGACGAAGGACGTGGTGGCGCATGATGAGGCACAGGGGTGCTGTGCGTGCGCCACGGATCAACAGGATTTGACGCCCAAGGTCCAGCTGCCATCCCTGCACGTGCGCACGCCCTCCCCCCCCTACATCCGGCCCTCCACCCCGGGCACCTCGCCCACCCCAGGCCGCCGGCCAACCCCGCTGTGCTCGCCCGCTGCTACATCACTGTCCAGCGTGGGCCTGCGCAAGAGCAGCAGCACTCCACCACCTGCTGCTGTTGCTCCCGCTGCCAACGCCGCTGCGGCTGCGCCTGCCAAACCTCCTACCGGGGGGGGTGGGGCGGCGCCTGCAGGCCCCTCAGGGGCTAGAGAGCCAGGGCCCCTCGCTCGGGACCGAATTGGCAGCGGCAGCAAGTGGGAACCGCTGTGGGCGCGCAAGGTTGTCGAGGCAGCCGCCGCCGCGCTGTGCAGCGTGCGCTCCCGCGCGCCCAGTGCCGCTGGCGCGGCCGCTGCCTCCAAGGCGGGGAGCCCCACGGAGGGCGACGCGGCGGCTGAGGTGCAACCGCTGCAGCAACCGCCCATCCTCCCACCCTGCCGCACCGGCAGCGGTAACGACATGCAGCCGCCGGGCGCTGCCGCCCTGCCCAGCAGCCTGGACAGCAGCAGCAGCACGCCCACGGCCTTCCCAGTGGCCACCCTGCTGTCGCACTCCCTGCTGCAGGCCCTCAACTCCCCCAACGCACCTTGCTCTCCGCACGTGCTGCCGCCAGGCTGGATTACAGCCACCTGGCCAACAGCTGAGCAGCTGCAGGAGCTGCAGGAGCAGCAGCAGGAAGAGGAGGAGGGGCACGACCGCACAACCCCCACACATCCAGCAGCGCCAGCGGCGGAGGTAGCTCCTGCGCTGCCGCACGGGCTGGGCCTGCTTGAGATGGTGCAGGCGTGCACGGCAAGTGGCTGGAGCGCAGAGGGCCTGCAGCACCAGCTCGTGCAGCTGGCGAGCAGCCAGCCGGGGCTGAGCGTGGAGGATGTGGCGGCCTTGCTGCTAATGCACGTGCCCCAGGATGGCGGCACAGCCGCAACAGGGCCGCCAGCGAAGGCTGCGACACAGCCGGATCTTTACCCTGCTGTCAGTGCTGCCGCTGCTGCCGCTGCTGCCACAGGCACCACCAGCAACCGCAGCAGCAGCACCAGCATTGGCAGCTGCGCGCTGAGCAGCGGCAGCTTGCCCTTGCGCAGCAGCAGCGGCCAGCTCAGCAGCCGGCACAGCGGGCCGCTGCCGGCCAACGGCACAGGCCAACCCCCACGGGCCAACAGCTCTGAGCTCGCATGGGTAGAGAGCACCGGCGCATCCGCCGGGGACTGCTTGAGCAGCAGCGGCAAACCCCCCGTGCACAGCACCCTGCCCCACGGCCCTGCCGCCCCTGCAGCAGCACCCAAGCAAACACTGGAGCAGCTGCCCCGTGGCGCCACCCCTGTCCTGCCCGGGCTCATGAACCACGCGCCCATGGGCGACCGTGGTGCGCACGCAGCCGCCACGCCCTGGGACATCAGCCACCTGATAGGCCTGCTTGAGCAGCAGCAGCAGCAGCAGCAGCAGCAGCAGCAGCAGCAGCAGCAGCAG
>LFCJ01002811.1_pt1 | contig 12604 bp, 9 predicted proteins | sample 643141 | NCBI WGS metagenome assembly LFCJ01 (sample SAMN03766243, study PRJNA286221) | soda lake metagenome | biome: soda lake; feature: Kulunda steppe; material: water; isolation source: sample B1-Br-g2 brine of Lake Bitter-1 | place: Russia: Kulunda steppe | collected 2010-07 | reverse complement strand
ATCGCCACCGGCGTGCTTATCGGGATTGTTGCGCCGCTCGTGGGAACCTATCTCGTTCACCGGGAGATGGCACTGATTGGCGAAACGCTTGCCCACACGGCCTTTGCGGGTGTTGCCGTTGGTCTGCTGGTTACCGGTCTCACCGGCTGGAGCGGGTCGTTGCTCCTCGTCGCCCTGGTCGTCAGTATCGTTGGCGCGATGGGCGTCCAGTGGCTCACGGAGAAAACAAGCACCTTCGGCGACGTGCCGATTGCGATCATGCTCAGCGGGAGTTTCGCTGTCGGCACGCTGCTGATTAGCTGGGGCCGAGGTGTTGCCTCCGTCGCCATCGATATCGAAGGCTATCTCTTCGGGAGCCTGGCGATTGTCACCGCAAGCGGTGCACGAATGATGGCCGTTCAAAGCGTCGCCGTCGTTGCCGTCGTCGCGCTTACGTACAAACAGCTCCTGTTCATTACCTTTGACGAGCAGGCTGCCCGCGTCGCTCAGCTCAACGTTCGCGGATACAACACTCTCCTCGTGGTGATGACCGCCGTTGTCGTCGTCGGAGCGATGCAAGTACTCGGCGTTATCCTCGTCGCCGCCATGCTCGTCGTCCCCGTTGCCGCCGCCTCACAGATATCGAATAGCTTCCGCGAAACACTCTATCTCTCAATTATTTTCGGGCAGCTCTCGATTCTCGGCGGATTCGCGTTCGCCATCTGGAGAAGTCTCCCCTCCGGCGGCTCAATCGTCGTCGTCGCAATCAGTATCTACCTCGCGGCTATTGCCCTCTCGAGCCGATCGGTTCAAAAGCTTTCAGCACACTGATTGTTTCTCTCGGTGAAACGATCTATACCCCATCTCTGCTCCTGAGCGAACGACTGAAATGTGGTTTGAGATTCGAAATATCACCAATTAATCGAACAGTTCCATAGAAATTGAGGCGATAATCGGTGGGCTTTAGCCACTACCGCCAAACTCACTAGTGATGGGACAGTTATCGGAACTCTTTGCGCCGGAAACCGTTGCCGTCGTCGGTGCCACCGACCGGGAGGGCGCCGTCGGACGAGCCATCCTCGAGAATCTGCTCGGGGATTTCACGGGCGAGGTCATCCCTATTAATCCCAAACGGGAGACGGTCCTCGGTCAGGAATGCTATCCTGACATTGGGAGTGCACCGCCGGTTGACCTTGCTATCGTCGTCGTTCCGCCGTCGATCGTGATCGACGTTGTCGAAAATATCGCCGACGCCGACGTGGAGAACGTCGTGGTGATCACTGCCGGGTTCAGCGAGACCGGTGGCGAAGGTGCCACTCGAGAGCGAGACCTTCGTGAGATTGCCGCCGAGTACGAACTCAATCTCGTAGGCCCAAACAGTCTCGGGATCATGAACACCGCTCTCGAGATGAACGCGACCTTCGGCCCCGAAAACGCTCTCAATGGCTCAATCTCGTTTATGAGCCAGTCGGGCGCGTTCATCACTGCCGTCCTTGACTGGGCGAACGAACAGGAGATCGGCTTCAACGAAATCGTTTCGTTGGGTAACAAAACCGTTCTCGACGAAACGGACTTCGTCGATGAATGGGGCACCGACGAGGAGACCGACGTGATCATCGGCTATCTTGAGGGGATCGACGACGGGAGTGCGTTCCTGCAGACTGCCCGTGAGGTCACCGAAGAGACGCCGATCGTCCTTGTCAAATCAGGGCGGACCGAAGCCGGGGCGAAAGCCGCCTCCTCACACACCGGCGCGATCGCCGGCAGTGAAGCCGCCTACGAAACCGGCCTCGAACAGGCCGGTGTCCTCCGTGCCCGCTCGGTTGGCGAACTGTTCGACTACGCGCGGGCGCTGTCGGGGCTGCCACTACCCGAATCAGACGGCGTCGCCGTCGTCACCAACGCCGGCGGACCCGGTGTGTTGACGACCGACGCCGTTGGGGACTCCTCGCTTTCGCTCGCGTCCTTTACCGACGAGACGATTGAGAAATTACAGGACGTTCTCCCGGAGGAAGCCAATGTCTACAACCCGATCGACGTGATCGGCGACGCCGACGTCGAGCGCTTCGAGACGGCACTGGAAATCGCCCTCGAGGACCCGAACATCGGCGCTGCGGTCGTCGTCGCCGCGCCGACGGCCGTCCTCGAGTACGATGGCCTCGCTGAGGCCGTCATCGAACGCACCGACGCCTACGAGACGCCGGTCGTCACCTCGTTTATGGGTGGCGGGCGGGTCGAATCCGCGGATGTCGTGCTCCGAGAAGCCGGCATCCCGAACTACTTCGATCCCGCCCGTGCGGTCTCCGGCCTTGACGCCCTCGCGCGCTACCGAGACATCCGCGAGCGAACGGTCGAAGAACCCATGACGTTTGACGTGGACAAAGAGCGCGCCCAAGCGATTCTCGAGGGAGCCAAGAAACGAGACGACAACCGCCTCGGTGTCGAAGCGATGGACCTGTTCGATGCCTACGGCATTCCGACGCCACAGGGTGCTGTCGTCGATGATCCACAGGCGGCCTATGAGATTGCCACCGAGATCGAGGGCGACGTCGTCATGAAAATCGTCAGCCCAGATATTATGCACAAATCCGACATCGGCGGGGTGGCCGTCGGTGTTCCCGATGATGAGGTCGCGAGCACGTACGAAGACCTCGTCTCCCGGGGACGGAATTATCAACCTGACGCAAGTATACTCGGTGTACAGGTCCAAGAGATGCTCGACCTCGATGAATCGACCGAGACCATCGTCGGCATGAACCGCGATCCGCAGTTCGGCCCGCTGCTGCTGTTCGGACTGGGCGGTATCTTCGTCGAAATCCTCGAGGATACCTCACTTCGGGTTGCGCCGATCGGCGAAAACGAAGCCCAAGCGATGGTTGATGAGATACAGGCCGCACCGCTGTTGCGCGGTGCCCGCGGGAGAGAGCCGGCTGACGTCGACGCGGTTGTCGAAGTCATCCAACGAATCTCCCAACTCGTCACCGACTTCCCCGCAATCTTAGAACTCGACATCAACCCGCTCGTCGCGGGTCCAGACGGCGTCACCGCAATCGACCTCGCACTCACCCTCGACTCAGATCAGCTCTAGCCATGACCACAACCACACTCGTTAGCTCACTCGAAGACAGTATCGGCAAGACGGCAGTGACTCTCGCCCTTGCGCGACTCGCCACCGAAGACGGCGACAGCGTCGGCTACATGAAGCCAAAAGGCACCCGCCTGCAGAGCGCCGTCGGCAAAACCCTCGACGAAGACCCACTCCTTGCCCGCGAACTGCTCGGGCTTGACGCCGAAATGGAGGACCTCGAGCCAGTCGTCTACTCGCCAACGTTCATCGAACAGGCGATCCGCGGCCGTGAAAACCCGGCCCAACTTCGCAGCCGGATCGAAGAGGCGTTTGAAACGCTTTCGACAGACCACGACCGGATGTTCTTAGAGGGCGGCGGGCGACTCGAACTCGGCGGTATCGTCGACCTCACCGACGCCGACATCGCCGATGCACTCGAGGCAAACGTCCTGTTGATCGCTCCTTATGAACAGCCGGGTGACGTCGACGATATCCTGGATGCTGCCCGAACGCTCGGCGACCGCCTCTCGGGCGTGCTGTTCAACAGCGTCACTGACGCTGCCTTCGACCAGCTCGAAACCGATATCGTCCCGTTCCTCGAACAAAAAGGCGTCCCAGTCGTCGGCATTCTGCCGCGTGAGCGGGATCTGGCTGGGGTAACTGTCGAAGCACTTGCCACTGAACTCGGTGCCGACGTCCTCGTCGACGAGGGACTTGACAACTACATAGAACGGTTCAGTGTCGGTGCGATGGGCGCAGACAGCGCGCTCAGACATTTCCGGCGGACCAAAGGTGCAGCAGTCATCACCGGCGGCGACCGCGCAGAGATTCAATCGGCCGCCCTCGAGGCACCAGGTGTTGGGTGTCTGATCCTCACCGGCGGTCACCGCCCGTCGGGAGCAATCGTTGGCCAAGCCGCCGAGAAGGGCGTCCCAATCCTCTCGGTTCGAACCGACACAATTACCACCGTCGACCGCGCTGAGGATGTCGTCCAAAGCGGCCGCACGCGCGACCTCGAAACCGTCAGCCGGATGGAGTCGCTGTTGACTGACCACGCCGACGTGAGTGCGATTCTCCGGTAACGAAGCACACAAACAACCACGATACCCAGTAATTTCCCCTCCCGACCGTCTGACTAACAATTAAGAGGACGCCCTGCATGAGGCCACTCATGGACGATACACCGCAAGAAATTACATCCCTCGTGGGGCGGGAGGTCTACTCGAACAATGGCGTCTTTGTCGGCGAAATAGAGGACCTGCGACTGAACGTCGGCGGCCAAAGCGTTACCGGCCTCGCTTTGGGCCGGCTGAACGGCGAACTGTTCGCCGACGAGGCACGTGGCTCACAAGGAATTATTGTGCCCTACCGCTGGGTCCGAGCCGTCGGTGACATTGTGCTGATCAACGATGTCGTCGAACGGGTTCGCGATCCGGATACCGAAGAAGAAGTCGTCGCGTAACTACGAGCCGTTTGCCCCTTCGCTTCCATCGACACCCATCGCATCGAACAGCGTTCGCTTTACAGCCTCCTCGGTCAACTCGAGGAACGTATCCCGCGTCTGCTCGCTAATCTCAATACCGGTGAAGATACCGAGGGGAATCTCCGCACTCGCCTGCGTCGAGTGACCGCCGGTGTTACCCATTGCGCCATAGGCATCCTCTAAGACGCTCCCGATATTCATTCGAATGTCCTTCGAGCGCGCCGCAAGGAAGATTTTGTCCTCGGCAATCCCAAAGACCGCCGTCGTGGTCACGCCCTCGAGATTCAGGAGGTGATTGGCGGCCTGTGTGAGTGCCTCCCGATCCCGAACGAGACCGGCGTTGGAGATGAGGTGGCTCCCCTGCACATCCCGGTTGGCAATCGCCTCCGCGAGCACGTCGAGGGTTTCGGGGGACATCGACGGTGACTCAACCTGTTCTAAGGTGTCGTGGTTGGCAAACGGATAGAGGTAGGCCGCTGCCGTCAGATCCGCTGGCGTCGTATCTCGCTTGAAATCAAGCGTTTCGGCGCGAATCCCATAGAGGAGTGCCGTCGCAACCTCCTCGGAGACGTTCATGTCGAACTCCTGGATGTACTTCGTCATGATCGTCGACGTCGAGGACATATTCGTCCGCACGTCGACGAACGCCGGATCATACTCGTTTTCGGTCTCGAGATGGTCGATGACGATATCCACCGGGAGATCCATCGCCGAGGAGGTTGCATGATCGACGAGCGCAACCGTATCGTACACCGAATGATCTTCGATCTCATCCCACTGGTGGAGATCGATTCCAAGCAGATTAACGAACGCCCGGTTTTCCTGATGACCAATATCACCCATATAGATGACATCCGACTCAACGCCCAAGTGCGTCGCAATCGCCTGTAAGGCCGCTGCACTTGCGATCGAATCCGGATCCGGGCTGTCCTGGGTGATGATCGCCAGCCGACTCGAGGTTTCTTGGAGTATCGTCGAGAGCTTCCCGGCGTTGTACTCGAGTTCGCCGGACTCGAGGGCTCGAAGCGCGGAATCGGCGATCACTGCCGACGGGTTGATGACGACGTCGGCCCCGAGTTCGGAGAGTTCGTCGCCCGAAACCGGGTCGCTGGCTCGGGCGATAATAAATTGGTCATCTCCACGTGCGCGGATGTGCTCGAGGGCCAGTTTGTTGGTTTCGACGTCCGAGGCGAGGATGAGGACGACGCTCCGGTCGGCCACAATGTCGGCGACCGATTCGTCTCGGATGTCTGCGGTCCGAGCGTCGAGGTCCTGGTCACGGAGTGATTCGACGCGGCTTTCGTCGCGGTCGATGATCACGACATCCTTTCCCTGCTCGACGAGTTCTTCGGTGACGGCGTAGCCGACGCTGCCACAGCCGAGAATAGCGTAGTCAGACATCGATGAAATAGTAGCCCCCATGCTCATGTGGTGCACACGTCGAACCGACTGTACTTAACGTTCCCGAAGACTGTGACCGGCGAGGGCGCTGTCTTGGGATCGCCAGCTAAACAAAACCTATTTCAACGCGCCACGGGAAGGCAGAGACAGAGGGCCGGTAGCTCAGTTAGGCAGAGCGTCTGACTCTTAATCAGACGGTCGCGTGTTCAAATCGCGCCCGGCCCGTTTTTGCTCCGAGCAATCACGCGAGGAGCAAAGCGGCCACCGCGTGATTTGAACGCCCGGAAGTCGCAGCGCGAACGCAGTGAGCGATCGTCTTCCGAGGATGTTCATAATCGCGCCCGGCCCACAGACTCGAGGAGCAAGGTGGCTACGAACAATGTAGGGGCAGGCAGCCCTCCCGGCCAAGAGGTCTGAGATCGTCATTTCAGTCTCGAGCCGCTAGTCCCCACAGTGCTTCATAACATCAACCGTGCAATCAAACAGTGAGATTAACCCTAACATGACGATTCACCAGATCCGAAGTTTTATTCACCAGTATTAGTTTCACTTTCCTCATATAATTTGATCACTTCGATGTCGCCACGGAGGACAATTTGTGTCTCCCCTTGGTATTCATTTACTGTTACACCGTCAAACCGATACCAGCCGTCCAGGTCAACTGTCGGCGGGTTCTCATTTTCCCACGAAACGAATCGAACCGTTCCGGTCTGGTCTTTTAATACACCCGCTTGGTGCTGGGTTGGATGCGGATCTTCGAAGAGTTGATGGACTTTCGCGGTGATTGTTGTTTTTTCTCCGATGGCACCCGGTGTAGCAATTGATCGGACTCGTTCGAGATACGGCTCTATTTCTTCGACGAACCGCGATACCGATACCTGCCGAGTTTGGATATGGAGGTTCTCTTTCGTCCGCGTAATACCGACGTAAAACAACCGTCGCTCTTCGGCGACACTGTTCGTCTCAACATCTCGTACCGGCGCGATAAGGTCGTCTTCGCGCTCTTCTGTGGGAAAGCCGAACTGTCCCTCGGCAGCGTGCAGGAGAATAACATGCTTGGCTTCTCTCCCCTTGGACTGGTGGACGGAGAACACCGAGACGCCTGCGTCGGGGTCGAACTCGGAGTCGTACTCGTCCGGCATCATTGGGGGCCGAAAATGGTCGTCCTTGCCATCGTACGGGATATCGTGCCGTTCGAGATTCTTTTTTATGTTGTCAAGGTAGGGAGCAGCGGTGTCGTATCGACACAGTACCATCACATCGCTTGGATCGCTCCCCTTTTCGAGATACTGTTTGACCAGTTCGACGGCGTGTTTCCCCGCTCGCCGTTTGTACGCGTTATCGGTGTACCCCTTGAGCGTATGCAGTTGGGGTGTCGTGTTGCGACCGCTGGCCGCAGTGACGGTCTTATCGATCTGTGCGGGATTGTTGCTGATGAGTTCATTACCGGCGTCAAGCACAGGTTCGGGGCACCGGTAGTTCACGGTGAGGCGCGTTGTCGCGGCGGGGCCGACGTGTTCCTCGAAGTTGATGAAGTACCGAACGTCGGAACCTTGGAACGAATAGATGCTCTGCCAGTCGTCGCCGACACAGAACAACCGCGCCCCGTCGGGCCCGCCGAACTCGCGGACGAGTCGAAGTTGGCTCATCGAAACGTCTTGAAATTCATCGATGAGTAAGTGGTCGTACTTGGATCTGTACTCCTCTGGATGCTGCTCGACAGCCCTAATGGCGTCATATATCATGTCGTCAAAGTCGACGAGGTTGTTCCGAGCAAGGTAGTCGTTGTACCGGCGGAGAATTGTCTCGCCACACCGGCCGAAGTGGTACTGTCTCGGGATGTGCCAGTCGAGACGCCCCTCGATCGCTTCCGGTGTGATGTCAAACGTCTTTGCGGTATCAATAAACCGCTTGAACGACTCCTTGATATCCGCTTCGTATTCGTGATACTCGAACGCGGCGTCGACTACCCCACCGAAATCCAATTGATTTAGTTCGACACCACAACACTCGAGGCGGTGTCGAAGGGCGCGCTTGAGATGAAGCGGACTCCGTTGATACTCGAAGTCGTACGTCTCGACCAACGCGTTGTCACTGTCTGCAAATTCACCACGTGCCCATCGCAGTTTCTCGAGGTACGTGTCAGTCGTCCACGAAAACCAGGGTGCGACCTCGCCGGCCTCATCTAACCCCCAATGTTCAATATAGAGGTCGTCATTGGGTAGGTAGAAGTCCGGTCGATACACGCCCCTGTCTTCGGCGTCAGCTGCCCATTCGGCGATTGCTTCGTACCTGTAGTCGACCTCGTGTGTAAAGAGGAAGTCAGCAATGACTTTTTCGGCCCGCGAGGCGACGGTCTCCCCTGCAAGCGTCTCATAAGATTTTTCTGCGCGCTCGGCGACGTAGTCAACTCGCTCCTCGAAGTCTGACTCCTCAACGTAGTCGTCCTCGTAATGAGAGAGGAACTGAACGTATTGCGTCTGAAAGTTGCCGGTCGGATTCTCCGTCTCTGCATCGATCACGCGGTCAATAAGATTGTAGACGTCGCTTGCTTGTGCCGTCGTCACTCTCTCATCAGCAGTATTCTGTGCAATCTCGTATGCGAAAGAGTGGATCGTACACACCTTGACGTCGGTAATTTCGAACTGCTCCTCGAGTCGTGTAGCCATCTCCGCTGCTGCTTTTCGTGTGTACGTGAGCGCGGCGATACGTTTTGGAGAAATATTCTGTTCTCGAACCAGATATGCCACCCGGTAAACTAGCGCAATGGTCTTTCCAGTCCCCGCAGCGGCGACTACCTGATTGTACGTATCGTTTCTGACGACAGCTTTTCGCTGGGCCTCGTTCAGGTCGTTTCCCTCATCATCGACGTCGGAGAAGAGATCGTCACACGCAGCAATCTTGCGGTCGACGAATACAGGATTGTACCCATCTATATGCTCATCAATGACCTGGTACCGCGATTCGATTTCGCTGAAGCGATGGCGGTCTGCGTCGGCCAGAATCTGTGTATTGACTTCCCTCCGGATCCGCTGGATCTTTTGTTCAATGGCCTCGAGGGCCTCTTCGAGCGTTTCGCGCCGATACCGGGTTAGATATTGATCGTACGCAAGAACCGGGCCAGCATCCACTTCGAGGGAGCCGTGTTGCTTTTTTAGCGGTCCGATTAGCTGTTCGAACTGCCGCTTTTCGGCGATAAATTCCCGGTAATCGTTAAATAGCTCTTGCGTTTCATCGAGTTCGTCGACTTCGTGTTGAGATAGATACTGCGTATCGAGGTCGGATTGCAGTGCTGCAATTGTTTCAATTCCCGCTCCCAGTTGGTGTTCAACGACACCTGAATCGTCCGGAAGTGAGGCACCAGATGCTTTGGCCGGCGCAATGTCGGCTTCGACGCGCTCTCGAAGCGGTTGTAGCTCCTCAAGTTCATTTTGTACTCGAGCCTTGGCTTCTTGTCGTCGTCGTTCGCACGCCCGTCGTCGCTCGTCGAGGTCGCCATATAGCCAGCGGGTGAGAAAATTCGGGAGCAGTGATTCGAATGGCTTCCGTATCTCCTCGTCTAGTTCGTCCTCAAAATCGTCCCACGTCATTTAGGTTCCTGTGATATCGCGTATGAAAAATTATACCAGCCTACATTTTAATATTTACTGGTGTACTAACTACCAAATTAAGTGGAGAGTGTCAATCCCCAACAAATAATTCCAGTGGTAATATTTCAGTAATATTTATTTTATCCTCTGTAGTGGTTATTGGTAATGGCCTGTACGACTACTCCTACGGAAGGAGATGTGTTTCGGATCACCGTTGCCGAACAAGACGGAGATGTGCTTGTCCCGAACAATCGAGAGTACGACCTCCAGTTACTGGGTTCGCCTCATCTGGAAAAAGGGACATGCAAAGAGATCACAGTCACAGTCACCAATACGTGGTATTCTTCGTCCGGAGAACTTGCTGTAGTGTTTCTCTCGACAAATGACGAGACGGCTAAGGCCCCTATCAGTGCACGTCGCCGAGGTGAGGAGGATTCCAAAGGGTCGACCAGGTTACAGTCCGAAAATCGAATTAGTTCCGATTCGGCGTCTCCCAATCACTCTGTAGATCCGGAGTCTATACGGTACCCTCAAGCATCGAACTGCGCTAATAGATCACTCCAAGACATCGCCGACGAACTTATTGGACAGAAAGAGTTTACGTTGACTGCTGACGAGAACTCGAGCGTTAGTGCTGCAAAAGAGAGGGCGAAAAAGCAGGGACGGGATCCGGCGATTGACCCTAACCTTCCTGACTCTTAATTATTCGTTTGAGTACACGAAGAAGTTCTTTATTTTGTCTGTTATAAAACCCGTTCTTCATCACGTCATTGAACCCCTCTTTGATCCAGTCATGAAATCGCTCTCGTGTCTTGGTAATCAATTCCCTGCCGTCCGCTTCACCTTTGCTCGTCCAGTGACTTCTCGTCTGAATCGAAGAATCTCATATGACTCCATGTCGTCAACGAGCCCTATGTGCAACCGGCAATTTTCTCGCCGTTTGGCGTATTCGCGTTCCGCCTCCGCTTGCTGCCATCATCGGGACAGTTCCAACTGAGACTCTGTCTGCAACGAGTTTTCAGTTAGACAGCGAATACGCATGCGCAAGCACCACTGGCTTGCCTGAATCCCACTAACATACATGTGCTATGTGTGCCAGATTCTCCGACGAAGATGTGGGTAAAACGGTGTATAACGCGGCAGACGAAGAGGTGGGGATTGTTGCCGAGGTTGAACATGGAACCGCTCACGTTGAACCGGATCCGGGGATCACAGACACGATTAGTGCCAAACTCGGGTGGGGCGATGCAAGTGAGGGGTCCTATCCGTTGAAAGAGGGGTCCGTCGAGAGCGTGACAGATGATGCGATCCACTTGAAAGGAGATGAACACGAAGGCTCAATGTCGGGGGCAGAACAGCGGGCCCAAGAGGGTGACAAAAACTACGATGTGGCAGACGACACGCCACTGCGAGGCGAAGAGGGGAATGTCCGAACTGACGACCACTCACACGCTGACGATGACGACCACGCTCATGCCCATGATGACGATTCGCTCATCGGTGACGACGATGATTCTGGATTCATGGATGATGACGGCGATTCGAGACGAACGGATGACGACGATTCACTAATCGGCGACGACTCGGGCCGAAGGGAGGATGACGACTCGCTCATTGGTGACGACGATTCGGGACGAACGGATGATGATGACTCGCTAATCGGTGATGACGATGATTCGGGACTCATGGACGATGACGACGATGAGATGTCAGACGGTGACCGGTCGACACTCGGTGACAGCGACGACGATGACGACCGCTTGGGGAACTAACTCACGGTCACTCACTTTTTCGCCGACTGCTCCGTAGCCGTTCGAACCGTCAAAACAGGAACCTCCGAAAGTCGGACAACTTTTTCCGTGACACTCCCCAGAAGATATCGACCAAGCCCAGTCCGTCCGTGGGTCCCCATAACGATTAGATCAATGTTCTGTTCCTCGCTGTAGGCAAGTATCTCCCGATGTGGCCTCCCGATGATGACCTCGGTGACCACGGACTCGAGACCGGCCTCCGCTGCCCGGTCGGCAACCGCACTGACGGCGCGCTCACCGGCCGCCTTGTGGGTCTCGATGAGCGCCCCCGTCTCGATATCAGCAGCAAAAATCGAGGCGTCAACAACATTCAATGCGTAGAGGGTGGCGTCATACTCGAGTGCGTGCGTAATCGCATGCTCGAGTGCGCCGGAACTCGCTTTGCTGCCATCGGTCGGGATGAGGATGCGGTCATACATGTGACCTGACCATCGAATCGAACTGTTAAAACAGTATTTGCCACAGAGATAGCGTAAGCCCACGAGTTTACTCGTGGGAAGACGTCACAGAAGTGTTATTGGGTATCACCCTGTACCCATAGAGCATGGCTGTGGTAGCGCTCGTCTCCCGCCTCTGCCCGCTGGACCCCCAATCAAATGGGATTTGACCAGTTAGCCGTCCGCGCAGAGCAGGCAACTCGCCAGGCAGAGAGTGCCTACCAAACGCTCACCTCGCGCTACATCGGAGATCAGTATCTCGAGTTCGAGCGAACAAATCAGGTCTCCCGTCGGCGATTCAGTACGCTCGTGGACCGAATCCGAAGCAGTGGCGCACCCTTCGGTGCGCACACGATTGTCTACCAGCCGACCGGTGAGTTGCTGCTGGTTAGACACGACGGTGTCGACCTGTGGGTTGTTCCGGGCGGTGGTATCGATTCCGATGAGAGCTACGTCCAGACTGCACGGCGGGAACTACACGAGGAGGCTGGTATTGATGTCGAGTACGACGGACTTGCCCTCCTTACGAAGATTCGGCTTCGGACGGCTGGCTATGAGAGCTGGGGGGTGTTGCCGGTGTTTGCGGCTCGAGCGATGTCAATCGAACCTGAGATTACTGACCCGGATAACGAAATTTCGGCGGCCCGGTGGTTCGAGACGTTGCCAGCCGATACGCGTGATCGCGAGGATATTCTCGCGTGGCGTCGGGAGATGTTGTAAGCGGGTCTATTCCTCCTCTTGATCGGCTGTTGAGTCGTCTTGGTCACCGGTTTGGTGTTCTTGCTCGTGGCCGTCGTGTTCGGATTCGGAGTGTGCTTGTTCTTGTCCTTGTTCTT
>LFCJ01002810.1_pt1 | contig 12605 bp, 12 predicted proteins | sample 643141 | NCBI WGS metagenome assembly LFCJ01 (sample SAMN03766243, study PRJNA286221) | soda lake metagenome | biome: soda lake; feature: Kulunda steppe; material: water; isolation source: sample B1-Br-g2 brine of Lake Bitter-1 | place: Russia: Kulunda steppe | collected 2010-07 | reverse complement strand
TGTAGGGAGTAGCAATGCCAGCGTCAGGAATGGCAGCGCTAGCTGCTCAAAGGGGCTTCCCTGCAATTGAAGCATGCAGCTAGAAGATAGATTTCATCCACACATCATGCGGCTCAGGACATTGGCTTGCACAAGAACCCTCAATCTCTGGCTTGAGGCAACCATGCCGCCTCACAAACATGGGCCCGCTTGTCCCTGCATGCAGGCATGTTCAACGCTCTTCTTCTAACACGCACTCCTGAGGGTGACCGTGGCACAGCGGGGAGAGGCTGGGTGTCAGGCCGCAAGATCACAGGCGTGATCATGCACTCCCAAGTCGAGGTACGGGTATCCGCCGCAGTCCATTTGGTTGCAACGGTACAAGCTTGTGTGCATGGGTGTTTTGCCCCCACTGGAGGGTGCAGTTGCATACATTAGTCTGGGCACCTCTGTCCTCCACACTATTTCCTGCAGTATGTCCTCTTCCAAAACAAACCTGACATGACCAATTTTCCCAGTCCTATGTCTGACGTGTTGCAAGGGCAGTGCCTGGTGAACTGTAACAGAGAGCCATGCGTCTACATCATCATCCTGTCTAAGCACAAATTGTAACAGAGCTCTACATGTCTACCCCATTATTCTTTCCATGGCCTTCGGGCTTTGAGCAGCATCTTAGCTCACTCCAACCTCCAGCTTTGCAACTGAACATGCCTGCAGTTCAACGAAAAACACAGCGCACTGGCCTCCCTTGTAAACGTCACGTTTGTGGGGTATGATGGCAATGGAGTGAACGGCAGGAATGAGTTCTTTGCCCTAGAGGCCTGTGGCAAGTGCAAAGATGACCAGGTGCGCGATTTTTCTTTCCTCAATTCCTCTTCCTCATTTCTAGCTTTGGACAGTTTAATGCCAGTATAATGGTATAATGCTCCGGGCATGGCATGCACAGCAGGTGCTTTGACGCACCGCATGCCATGTGTGCAAGGTGCTGCTCAGGCCATCTGTGTGCAGGGAGCTAAACAAATGATATGCTGAAGGTTGCTGCGATTGAATTGTGGCATTTGTCATGAATGAACCTCAAATGTTGTCCCTCCATGCCCTTCTATAATCTTGTGATTCTTGCCTCTTTTCTTACCACGGGTGAGCATATAATGAAATGGCCACGTAAAGCAGCATGAACTTTTCATGCATACCACCCTCTTGTGTTTCCGCTCCAACAGGGCGGTGCCTTCACATTCACCAAAGGCATCAAGTTCATTCAGGACTTCATCAAAAGCACCCCATCCCCTGTGGCGCTGTCAGCTTGGTCCTGGCCCCACCAGGTGAGTCTGGTCCAGGAGGGATCAGAGCATCGCCAAGAAATGTTGCCTTTGCTCAAATTTGCACCTTCATTGCACCCTGCATGCGAGAGGCTATGCTTCTCAGCTGGCCAGAGAACAGCAGCAAAAGGGTAACCTGAATGGAAAGTGCCTTGCCCTTGTAGGAATGCTCTCCTGTTGATTTGCCTGAACTGCGACAATAACATAGCTGTATTTCAATCTCTTGCTCGAGTGCAACTTTCTGCTGTGCTTGCAAGTCCCCTGTAGTGACCCTCAACACTCGCCAATCATTATGCAGGGTGTCTTCCTCGACACTGATGGCACCTTGCTGAACAGCCAGACAGTGCCACAGGAGTTGGCTGACCAAGCAGGATTCCCTATTGGTGTGCCTGGCACTACATGGCACAGTGCAGTTGACAATGACATGTTCAGGGACATGCCAGAGGTGAGGCGGGGAATGTTGTGCCTAGATGCCATTCTCCATATGTGGCCTTTTTATCCCTCTTGCCAAGCTGGGGAATTAAGCGTGCTTCTTAACTCATAAATTGCAAGGCTGCACTTCAAATGCAGGCCAAGGTTCAAAAATGCCATAAATGGTTTGGTGTTGAATAGCAATGAAGGCACGTTGACAAACTTTGCAGGCATTTTCATCCGTGTCTTGCCTGAAAATGCTGTGCAGCATAAAGCTGTGTGCTCCTAAGCAAGTTTACATGGTTCAATGCAAAGTCTGAGCTTTGCCGCACGTTTTAGGCTACTTTTTATCTTGAGAAAGGCTATCTCAAATCCACGCATGTGTTGATTAAAGACGTAAGTCTGTGTTGCTCAAGCAAGAGTTGTTCTGTGCGAGCATTTGGTTCAATGCATAAGTATGAGGCTGAGATGATTGAAACAAGCAGACCCACTCTATCCTCTGATCTGCCAAATATCTCCAGGACTGTGTGTACTCAGAGGGGGCATTGCCAGGAAATGGGATGTTTTGCGGCCCCCACCTGAAATTCAGGTGATGGGTTTGTGTCGTATCAACGTCTTGGCACTGTGATTTTTTGATATGTACTAGACACATGCCATGAATAGTAGCTAAATTGCTGCCAACTTTACCATCACTTTACGTACATTAGCTGCCAAGGCTTCACAACCAAAGGACTCACATGCTATAGGTATCCTGATGTCTCTGTTGATGTTTATCATGGGCCACAAAAGACAACGATTGAGGGAGCTTAAAGTGACTGCATCTGGCAGCACTGCTAGCTCCTTGAGTGCCTGTCTATTTATCTTGCATCCATGATCCACTTTGTGCAGACGTCTTATGCTGAACAATCACGAACCTAGCCAGCTTGAGTTCACCAGCATCTTCATAACTGACCAGACAACAAACAAATCCGCCCGGGCTCATTTTTCTAATTACAATGACAAAGGGTAAGTTGGCATGAGGCCGCAAGATTTAGTCCTCATGGCTTGTAGTAAAGCGTACAATTCCCTGTGCGAAGGTGATACTGTGTAAGGCAGTCAACTTACCCCATTACATAAATTGGTGCCCTAAGCAAACCTGCTGTCTGATCTCATTGCTCTGGTAGCAGTTGGCTTGCCCATGACCGGCTCCCATGACCCACCATTGTGCCTGATGGCTCCCATGACCCACCAATGGCTTGCCCATGACCCACCAATGTGCCTGATGTGCAGGTACCAGTTTGTTGTGCCAATCAAGAGAGAGTATTGGGTGCACTGGGAAGTGCTCAGCTCCTTGACTGAAGGCCGTGTCAGGATTGATCCGGACAGAATCAGGTGTGGGAAGAAGGCAAATGAGCCATCCCAAAGCTTAGCCTATGCCAGCTTGAAGGGCATTGAGAATCAGGCAGCAGAGCCCTCGGCACAGCTGCCGGCCCATGACCGGCTTGCATGGGCTGCAAGGGCTGTCAGCAACCTGCAGGGACTGAGCCTGGCACACTGAGCTTTGTCTATCTTGCTGTCCTCACAGGATCCACCGGCCTGACATGCTGGATGGCTCCTCATTCGTGTATATAACCACTGCCAGCGTCCAGGTAAGTTTCATGCACTGAAGGCATGCCTGCAGCAAAAGCAGAGGTGCCTGGGCATATCACAATCTTCAACAGCTTGTAGCCTGAAAATGTGTTTATTTCCATGGGTGGACTTTGTCTGAAATCGACTTCAACATGTGTAACAGGAGCAAAATCGCTACGAAGTAAATGGTCGCTCAACCACGGTCATGAACTACACAAGTCTTCCTGATCCAAGAACAATATCGGGTGTAAGGTGGGTGCCCGTTGGCTCAGTAGCCCTTCCGTGACTTCTCATCTTCTGGTCTGACACTTGCATAGCATTTTATGAAAGACATCCGGCTCTTTGCATTCTAAGCTACCAATGCTGAATTTCCCCATCTTGTTTCCTCCATATTTTGCAGGCATGGAGATGCTGTGTACAACAAAACCTTTGTTCCGGACACCTGGTGGTATGGGGACAACCAATACAACCACACCCTCTTCACAATGGTTGCGCTTGGACCCCAAAACGGGTAGGTGCAGTGCACACAATGGGCTCAATTGCTGAGGCTAGCACTTGTTAGGTTGCATGCATTTTGTGCAGGGTACAAAATTTAAGAGTTCTGTCCATGCTAGGCTTACATGAGTTGGAGCGTGTGTATCCAGCAATAGTGTAGGCTTATAGTTCTTGTGGCACTGTCCTTGCTTTCTTGAAGTTTTCCTATTGATATGGTGGGTTAAACACTTGCTCTGATCTGACCACATACACAGCAACATGATCTGACCAGCATGTCTGCAAAGTAAACACTCCTGGTATGTGTGCTTCTATGTGCAAATCTCTCGTGTGTGGCCCTGCTGCAAAGGGTGAGGTTGCATTGATTGTTGACAAATGAGCCTTTTCCTGCCAATGGTGTTGTAATAGGGCTCTACAAGCGGAGCCCAAATTTTGTCCTCTTGGCGGCTGCACCAATGATCCCGAGGAGGTTGTTGATGAACGCGATGGTATTTTGCTGTGGTCTGATCCAGAGACGTGGAGTGGCCGGGAGAATGGAAAACCACGTGACGGAGAAAACGTGAGTGGCTTGAGCTGCAGATCACAGGACGCAGGAGGCTGCAGATGTGTCAGAGGTGTCCTTTGCTTCGTTATTGTCACAGCCCCTTAATGATTTTCGTTCTGTGAATCAGCTGTTGCAGGCAGAACAAGCGTGCATGAGCGCCAGGGTGATCGCCAACACCTTAGGCAAACGATGGTTGATATTGCTGGCAAACATCAAGCTCACTTATACCCAAGTAGCGCTGACTGCTGTGCTTTGCTGCTTCCAGGTCACCATTCCATTCGGTTGGAACCTGGTTGTAGATGAGAGCCCTCCCCCGCTGCTCATGCTGGACATCCAAGGCAACGTGACATTCTCCACAACAGAGGACGTCACGCTGCAGGTTGACGAAGCGCAGAAACCCTTACCGCAAGGAAAAAAAATATGTTTGTGGTCATAGCAGCTGCTTACACAATTGTGTGCACATTAAACGCAATCACAAGGGATTCAACAATGGGCAGTCAACCTCTCCAAATGTTTTGCACCCGGGAAGGCTCTCAATTGTGGAACTCATTCGCTCCTCCCCGCAGGCCACATACATCTTGGTAACGAGGAATGGGTGGTTGTGGGCAGGTACTGCGGAGAGCCCGCATCCCTCAGGCATCACCATCAAGCTGCAAGGCACCCGCCAGACCCCGGCTTTCATTATCAGAGAAGATCTGAACCTGGGGTCTAAGGTGTGTGTATGTGTGTGTGTGTGTGTGTGTGTGCTTCACTGAGTGCTGGAATGTGGGCTGCAGGTAGGCTGCCTCCTTGTTGGCAGAGGAAGACTGGAGGTCTTGGGGACAGGGCAGGAAGCCTGTGTTGGTGCTACTGGCCTCGGCAAATGTGATGATAAGGGTTGCAGCCATTGGCTGAATTGGCTGCGTGTGTTGACCCCTTGAGACACTTGCTGCATGCAGGGTGAGCTGCCTCCAGAGTAACCTGCCCCCTTGCACCATGCTATAAAGCTGTACAGCTGGATTGGCTACCATGCTCAAATTATTCCTTGCTTGCACTGTGCGAAGGTGCTGACCGCCTTCAATGGCGGCCGGATCACCATGTACGGTCGGCACGTGGTCAAGCGCTGGCTAAAATTGGCGGTCACGGCGGTGGGGCGTGCTGTTGCATGATGCATATTTTGCTTGTGATGTGTGCAGTTGAGTTGTTAGTTGTTTCAATATGAAAGCCACAAGACAGGATTTGGTTTCCCAGAGCAAAAGACATAACTATGCTTGGGGAAAATTTACCTGACACCAGTCTCTGCCTGACGCTCAAGTGTGTACCACCAGGGTGCACCACTAGTCTTGAGCCTGATCTAGCCTAGTCCATACCACCATCTGTGTGTGCGGTAAGCATCAAGGCGGTGTGCAGATGCTTATCAGACACGCAGAGCGCACCTCATCCTTGCTGCATCATCTTATACCTTTCCCTTGCTGAGCTGGTTCTCATCTCAACCCACTGTGCCCTATGCATAGGAGGCGGGGAGCAACACCCTGGAGCTGTCTGACGGTAGCCATGGCTGGTCCGTAGGAGACACGGTGCTCATACCATCCTCCACCTTCAACCCACGCCAGGTAACCTAGCCCTGTGCCGCAAGGCAGCTGCAACTTTGTAGGCTCAAGGTAGTCCAAGCTGGTACGGCAGCTTATGCATGCCAGCACATAGTATCCACAGATAGGGCGACACCATATGCCACAGATAGGGCGACACCACATGCCATAGTATCCACAGATAGGGCGACACCACAGCTTATGCATGCCAGCACATAGTATCCACAGATAGGGCGACACCACATGCCACAGATAGGGCGACACCACATGCCATAGTATCCACAGATAGGGCGACACCACAGCTTATGCATGCTAGCACATAGCATCCACAGATAGGGCGACACCACGAGGAGGCTGCTGCCCAGCTGCGTTTGTCATGTAGGAACTGCATACATCAAACCCACATAATAATTGTTAGCTGCTGGAGCAGTGTGCAGCAAGACAGCATAAGACAGTCGCACATGCTTACTTCCTGTGTCCCCTTTCCAGGCTGAGCTCCTGCCCATCAGTGCCATCAGCGAGGACGGGCGCACCATCACCCTGGAGACAGACTTGCAATTCAGCCACGCCTCCATGACCAAGGCATATAATGGCACTGCTCGCACTCTGGATGCGCGTACCGAGGTGGGTGGTGTGCTGGAGAGCCCTTTGAAGATACACTCACTTAATCCAAGCTAGAAGCCTGGGAGGGTAAGAGAGACGGGGGATGAAGGCTGGTAGTAAGGCATCAATCTGATGGGCTGCGTTGCCCCACAATGGGGCAGCTTAATTTGTGATTTGCTTCAATGCAACCACTCTGCTTGTCCCTGTGACCCCATTCATTGTCTGTGCTGTTCTGTCCTCAATTTTGCCTTGTGTTTGACTGCTGCAAGAGGCTTGCAAAGATGCTGATGTGCGCTGCTGTCTGCTCCCTATTCCATGGTGCAGGTTGCCCTTGTGTCCTCCAACATCGAGATCACAGCAGCAGATGGTAACACCACGCGCGGCGTTGGAGGCGAGGCCTTTGGGTGCCACATGCTTGTGGATGGGACCGGATACGCCAGCCTGTCAGGCGTGGTCTTCAGGTGAGGCACATTAAGAGGCATGCTGCGTGTGATTAAGTTGATTGGTCCTTGAGGCTCGGCTGCCTGCCTGAAGATTTTGGAGAAGCATGCCTTGTGTACCAGCCCTCGTATGACAAATTTCCCGTTCATGTGGTGCTGGGATGAACAGCTGTACAGCAAATTGTTACTTGCGCAAGTTCCCCTCCCCCCTTCAAGCTTTGAAACTGGTTGAGGCTTCTCTGGTCGCTAAGCAAAGCAGGTTACTTGGCACCCATCTCCCCTTGCAGCTTTGGTGGGCAAATGGGCCTTTACCCGACACTTGAGTTCCAAAAGCTCCAGGAGGTTCCACAGAGAAATAATGAGACTGGAGAGGTGCTGTTGGACAGCTTTGAGGAGCCTCTAACAATGCCCAATCCCAGGTCAGTGATCAGCTAAAAGCCGCACCTCAACATTTGTGGCCCTTTTTTAGGGGACAGTGTCTGTCTCAGCACCAACTGTATAGGTGCCTAGCACCTGAGTAAGCCCCACAATCTATTGCTTCTGACAACCTTAAAGACAATCAAGTGCACAACTATTTGCTTGTAGCCCTGTGTTCTTCTAGGTAAATGGTTGTCACATACATATGGCATGCTTGCCTCCTCACCTGCTCTGTGCTGCAGCGCTGTGGATTCAAGCATGTTGTTAAACAACATGCATGGAGCAATTTGGATCAAAGACAGCTACCAGCCAATCAACATCACTGGCAACGTGGTGTTTGAGGCGTACGACAAGAGTGCCATCTTGGTTGACCAGTCTACAGGCAATCGCATTCAGGTGGGCAACTTCCCCTCTGAGACTTGGTGGTTTAGCAGGCCGATACCTGCCCTCCTTGCACCCCATCCAGAGCTCTTTGTCTGCGTCTGTATTACCTCTTGTGTGCAGGGTAACCTGGTGGTAAACGCCATCAAGGAGATGGCTGGCAAGAGCAGTTTTGACATTCAGATGGTCTCCTGCTTTGAGATCCGCACCCAGGTAGACGTTCTTGCACAGACGGCTGCACAACTTTATGCTGATACGCCTGTCTTATGAACCAGTTTCCTGCTTGGCAAGCGGGTTCAACGAGGTCTCGGTATCCTTCTGAACTGCTCTGTATACTTCAGATCACCCAGCCTTCTTTATCCATTTATACAGCAGAACATTTGAAGGCTCAAAGCACCTGCAGCATGTGTGTGTGTGTGTGTCCCAATGCAGGGCTACATTCCCTTACAATACACACTCCAAAGACACAGGGCTAACATGCAGCAATCTGTCTGTTAGGCATTGGCTCAGCAGTATCTGGTCTTTTGAGTACTGTACTATTAGGGTTAAATGCACATTGGGCTTGTCTTCCTGTCAATGCAGCTCAGCCATATCTCTTGCTGATGTGCGCTCTCTCCGCCTCGCCTTGCCTGCCACAGCCCAACTTTGTACTCGACAACGTGGCTGCTGGATCTGAGCGCTTGGGCTTCCAGATCTGGGGCCCCAGCTGTGCTCAAGCTGCAGAACTCTTTAGGTGATAGGGTCTAAATAGCATAGAGAGCTGACTCTGATGAGCCACATGCGCCTGCTTGAAGCATTGTCTAGCTGCCTAGACCCAATCATTCAATGTGCTGAGTTCAGGATGTGATATTCTTAAGTTTCTTCCCAAAGATTGCCTGGAACAAAGTCAGCCCTCTTGCTTTGGTCCAACTGCGTATCAGCCTGTACACCAATTGTGAAGACCAGTGCTTTTGTAGGCCTGTTGTTCAGTTTCTGTTCTTCTCAATTGTGCTGCCTTGTTGCTATGCGCACCCCAGCTCAAAATGTCCCTTGCTTTGCAGGAACAACACCGCGCATTCCACGCTGGCCGGTCTGTGGCTCGAGGCATCCAAACTCTCCAAGGTGTCAAGGTGCACTGGCATCCAGGACTTCACATCCTACTTGCACTGGGACTTTGGTGTCGTCACTGTTGGAGGTGCGGCTTGATGTGACCCTGGGGCTTTGGTGTCATAATTGTAGGGACTGCTGCTTGCTGCGCCCATTTGGCTTCCTCCTGCAACATCACTGTAAGGACTACAGCCCTCTTGTGTGTGCTTGACTGATTGGTATGTGGCATTGTTGTAAAAAGGATGGGTGATTCATGATGTAAAAGTGTGGAAATTAAAACAGCGCTTGGGGCAGACTGCTCCGCTGGAAACCCTTATTTTCTCACTGACTCCCCCCAGAGTACGCCAAATTACATGAAGCATGTTCTTGCACGCCACAGGCATCCAAAGCAGCTTGGATCTGAAAGGCCTCACCATAGCTGACAGCAAGCACAAGGGCCTTCTGCCGCTGGTCAAGGGCAGGACGCTTCACAATTTTGAGGTACGTGCTGCACACATAGGTGTTGTGTAGTCTTCAAAGCTCGAGCATCATCTGCCAAACCCCATGCTTTAACTTGTGATATGAGGCACGAATAGCTCCTGAATTTCTGCTAACTTGCTGCAATACTGGTCTTGAGTGTGCAGTGACATGCTCATGTTAGAAGGGGCACTCAAATGGGGTGCAGGTGCACGTGGAGGACTCGCTCTTTGTGGGGCAGTCTAGGCCAGAAGTGTGCTACATGTGTGAGCAAAGCGGTGATCCTGGCTGTGCGCCCAACCTTTCCAGCCAGAGTTACAACCAGGTATGTTTAAATGCAAGGAGGGTTGTAGTGGACCTTCAGGGCTTCTGGATGCTAGGAGGAATATAGCGGAGCTTTGGGGCTTTTGGATGCTACGAGGATTATAGTGAACCTACAGGGGGTTTGGATGCAAGGAGGATTATAGCGGACTTTCAGGGCTTTGGGATGCTAGGAGGAAAAAAGCGAACCTTCAGGGCATTTGGACGCTTGGAGGATTATAGCGGACCTACAGGGCTTTAGATGTTGTACCATGTGCGATGAAGCATAATTGGGTATGATAGATTAGTTGTCCTAATGTCTGAACCTACCAAAAAGACATGAAGACATGCAAGTTATATTTGATCATGAACTGTCAATGTGTATCTGTTGTGTTGTGATTTTAGCTGGAGCTCCGCACATTGATGGCGTTGCTGGCATTATGAGTGTGTGCAAGTCCTTCCCTGACCTGGTGTTTGCAGGACAAGAGCAAGGCACTGTGTACTTATGAATGATGAATCTGCAGGCTTCTCCATTTGGTGCCAGCATTGGCCTTGTCCATAGCGTCTTTGCCATGAAGTTCACCCCTGGGCCTGAGACTAAACCTTATGATGACGTGGAGGGTTATGCCACCGTCAAAGGCATTACCCGTGTCAGGGGCACAACATTTGCAGACTTCAAGGGCAGCAATGGATGTGGGGTACGTCTTTGGCTGTGCCCCATTATAGCTTTGAATGTCAGAACTTAGGAATGAAGGAAAACAAAGTATGTTATTGGAAGAGTAGCCGAACGAACGTACGTAGAACAGCAGATGCAGATACCCAGAAAAATGCTTTGATAATGCATCAGCGCACTTTTGTCTTATCATGAATGTGTATGGTGTACCTAAGCTCTACCCAACACATCCACCTTGCAGAGGGGCTCTTATGCGCTGGGGAATCATGAGCTTGCCCCGGACGCCTCCCACCCCTTGTACCTAGAAGACTCAAATGTTGTGGATGTTGCTACGGACGGAATGTTCTTCCTCTCGGGTCCAGACCCAGAATGGCGCAATGAAGCCGGTGAGGACAAAGATAAACAGAGCAAGTACACGCGCTCAAAGCTAGCATAACAGGGACCTCCTGGAATGATCTCCTGGAATGATCTGGAGAACACAGCAGCTGTGTCCTTGTTCACTCTATTGCAGTGCACTTCTGTTGATTTCATGCTTTCACACACACATGCCGACGCAGACTGTGGGTTCCAGATGTTCCCCCCCATGGCAATGGAAGAGCAAGTTCATATGATTGGTGTGGACATTGACTACAAGCTGGAATTGAACTGTGCTGGCCCTCGGCATGCATTCTTTATGGATAAGGATGGCAGCCTGACAGGTATGTCGTTTTAGGTCCTGGGTGGGTTTGTTTTGCATGTGCCGTGAGTGTGAGAAGCCTCATAGCAAATTCCATAGCATGTACTTCTTGAGGATGAGGCAGAAGTACAAAACCTGAAACACTCCTTGTGGATAAGGCAAAAGTCCTATGCATGAACCATTCCTCCACGTGTGGACACACAGAGGGTAAAATCACCAATGCACAGACTTCATGCTTGTTAATGCAAAAAACCCTGTCGAGGAAAGACATGCGCATCTCATGGACAAGCGTTTGCCCTGCATTCCAAGTCATGACAGCAAGTGTGCAAGTGCAATACGTCCATTTTGCTTGGCTGCTGATGCGTCTGCTTCATGGCTCCTGCACTTGGCTTGCTTGTACTACAGGCATAGCAGGCAGCATTAATGGCGCCTATCCCAAGGAGCGGAAGTTCCCCTTTGACCAGGTGTGTGAAGCTTCATTCACCTGCATGCGCAGCTTCAAGTGCTCGAAGTTTCAGCACTGCATTTAAGTGTTAAGCCTTGCTTAACCATGAAGTGTGCAAGAAAGATAAATTTGCTTCCAATTAGCAACTCTGTTTCATCCTAGATTGTTCCATATTTAAACGGTGTCAAACAAGCAAATATGCATCCTTTGTCTGAGATGTGAACAGGTCCCAGCTTCAAAACCTCAGGTGTTGCAACATATACCTCAGCATGCTCATGCAAACCATTCATCCTGGCTCTCTTTGGTATTTTGCTTAAATGAACTTGTGTACCTGCATTTTGTGCTTGAATAGGGTACGCCCATCCTGAGAGGCCCTTGCACATATTCTAGCGGCTTTGATGCCTATCAGTGCCGCCAAGAGGATGAAGCCTTCCTGCATGATCCTACAAAGCGGCCCGTGCCAAAACCTCCAGGGAGCTACTTTAGTGACCCACAGGTGTGGATATTCTAATTTGCTAGCTGCGCTTCTGCATTACTGAAGGCATGCCTTGCATTTGCAGACTGCCTGCACTGTCAATCAGACGCTTCTGTCAGTCAGAACTTTGTGGCACTATAACCAAATGCTTTTTGACTGAAATCAGGTGCACAACATTCTTGCTCATTGATTTCAATCTATGTTTTGATGTAATTCTTTTGCATCATGAGGGTTTTCTCCTCTAAACATGCTCAATCCTGCAAGTTTTGCTGCACACACACCGATACCCCTAAAAAATGTCTAGCATGCGTTTGTCCCATGGAGAGACAAATGCTAATTCTTCTGATAGAGATTCCAGCTAACCTTTGTTCTGTCTGTGACCTATTTGATTTGAGGAGGTTCTTGAAGACTGCAGAACTTATATTGATAGTGCAAATCTTTAATACGGCCTACAAAGCTTTGTAGATTGACCTATCATGCTGGCTCTTGGCTCTTAGAAGATACAAAACCATGAACAAGCGGATTTGTCACACTCAAGTTGCATTTTTACTTTGCTTGCAAAGGAGTAGAAATGCAACAGAAATACAATTTTGGTACTCCCAAAGAAACACCCTTTTTGACGGAAATAAGGTGGTGCGTGCTGTCCTAGATGTCCCTGGCCGCTGTACAATGTAAGTCGTAAACTGCCTATTTTCCCTAACACTCCATCTCTGCTCTCTCTCTCTCTCTCTCTCT
>LFCJ01002808.1_pt1 | contig 12610 bp, 12 predicted proteins | sample 643141 | NCBI WGS metagenome assembly LFCJ01 (sample SAMN03766243, study PRJNA286221) | soda lake metagenome | biome: soda lake; feature: Kulunda steppe; material: water; isolation source: sample B1-Br-g2 brine of Lake Bitter-1 | place: Russia: Kulunda steppe | collected 2010-07 | reverse complement strand
GCCCCCTGCTCCTCCTGGCCGCGGCAGCCTGCGCTGGCAGGGCCCCTAGCACCTGCGCCTCCACTAGCCCAGCCTTTGTCGCTGTGGAAGACCTCTGTCCGGCTACCCCCTGCGGCCGGGCTCATACTGCTGGCTCTACTGCCACCGCCGCCGCTCAGCAGCATGGCCTCCAGCTTCACCAGCGCCCACGCCGCATTCGCCAGCTCCCGAGGCGAGGCAGCCATCAGCAAGGGCGCGCCATCGACAGCAGGAGCGGTCCCGTTGTTCCTGTGCTGGACCCGCGCCCGTGTTGCTTCTGGTCCTGCTGCTCCGCCCTGCTGCGCTGCGGGCGCATGTGCAACAGCAGGCGTGCGTTCTGTAGCAGCCGCTGGCGTTGCTCGCCTAGCAGCGGCTGCTGGAAGGGGTGGCCCCGCAGCTGCTGCAGCGGCAGCAGCTGATGATGATGGCAAAGACGACAATACCAGTGGGGCTGGGGGTGGGGCTGGCGCTGGCGATGCAAGTGACGGCGATGACAAAGATGACATCACTGATGGCGCTGGCGCTGGCGAAGAGGATGGTGGTGGCGCTGGTGGGGGATCAGGAGGAGCAGGCTCCTGCGGCGGCTGCAGCGCCTCTGAGGGCGCGGCATGCGCTCGGCGCCCATGCAGCAGGAGTGTAACGGTGATGCGCACCAGCTCCGCCAGAGCCGCTTCCTCCGCCCGCAGCTCAGGCCTGGCCTGGCCCTGATGCGGCTGATGAGGGCGCTGCATTCGGGGGCCCTGCTGCTGCTGACTTAGCTGGTTCTGCTGCTGCTGACTCTGCTGGTTCTGCTGCTGCTGCTGGTGCTGGAGATGGTGCTGCTGCTGGTGCTGGCGATGGTGCTGGTGCTGCTCCAGTGCTGGTACTGCACCCTCTCTCAGCCGAGCGGCCCGCACCAGCACGGCGCTCGCGTGGATTGCATTCAGGCTGCCCCGGTGACCCTCCACGCATTCGAGGAGCTGCTGCAGTGAGGATGCTTGGCTCAGCTCCACAGTGATGAGCTGCGGGCTCTTCTGGACAGGGGGCAGGGGGCCGCGCAGGCGGCGAGCAGGGGAGAGCAGCTGGGCTTGTGGGCCGCCTGGCTGTAGGGGGCCTGCCTGTTGGGCTATCGGGTGGGAATTGGGATGGTCATACTTTCTGGATGTAATGGTAGGGCGTGGGCGGGTTGATGTCGCTTGGGCCGCAGCAATGCGATCCTTGCCCTGGCGTGCTTCACAGGCGCCCTTGGGCTTGCCTCTGTCACTGGGCATGTTCAGACATGGACAGGAGGATGAGGGCATGTCTTTGAGAATCTCATGGACCTATTGATTTGTTTTGTTCATTATTTACTACGTATACATACAGGGATGGTCAAAAGGCAAAAGGCAAAAGGCACACTGCAAACACAGAACTCTACAGCTTTTCCAGCAAAGACAGCGTGGTGAAGAATGTCCTAATCTGATGGACATGCACTGGTGTACTGCACGATAGAATTGCCATGTAGGCGTGCTGCCAAAGGCCTCGCTCACCTCCGCCCACTCAGATTTTGCTTCAATTTAGAAATTCTCTTGTCTTTAGTATCAGTTCTACCTGGCCAGCATGTGATACAGCTTGTACCTCTAGGCCCCAAAATTTGCTTGTCCAACTCGTGCCAAAACTGGCCCGAGCCACCAACTGCTCTCATGACAGATAATGTAAATACCTAAAGACACATTTTGAAACCTAATATTTGGTAAATGGTTGCGACCTTATGAATGGTTGCGCCGCACTTATCATAACCAAATTTTAATCTGTAAGTTAACGATTAATATGAAGATTATTTATCTTGCAAGCAGCTACGCACAGTGCTTTCTTCAATGCATTTGTTTCTTGTGTCCCTAGGCTTCCAGATATCCAGCTTTTAATCTTAGTACCTCATGGCAAGCCCAGGGAGCTCCTCGCTCTTCCTCTGTGCTCGTTTGTAAGGTTTTGTCACGCCGAGAGAGCATCCAAAGTAGACTCGTGGCATGACCATGACTATCCTGCTGCCATGACGCTACTTTGTCTGCAGCATACCCTCGGCGTGACAATGGACTTTTTTTGCTGACGAAGACCAGCAACAGACCAATCAGCCTAACCACCTGGCTGGCGGCTAAAGCTAACTTGTAACTTGGCTGGCGAAGACCAGCAACAAACCAATCAGCCAAAAGACCAGGCTGGCGTTAAACTTCTAACTTGTCACCCCGTATATTTTCCACCAAAAGCTCTTGTACAGGTACTACCTTTAAAGAGGACATTTCCTCTGATATGAGCGCTTTTCTAGTTTGCGGTTCAGCCCTGACAGGCTTCAAGCTCCCCTAGTTCGGCAGATACAGCTATGTATCTCATCAAAAAGCATCGTTATACACAGGACCAAGAAGGCATGCTGGCTTCGGTCTATGCTTTGCCAGCTCGTACAAAAACTGTTCTGGGTCGGTCAACGTCGGTCACAGCCCGGTCTCAACTCCAAACACGTCACAGAGCCTTGTGCCTGAAAGATGTAAGAAATTCAGCAAGGCTGTGATGGATATCTAGTGCTCAGGGATCTTGCAAGTCGGAGCAAGGGTGGTCTGAAGCCAGGCTATGGACAATGACAAATGTGGTGCTTGGAACAACACCCCTGCTTGCCCAATGATACACAGAGTGAAAACCTTCAGGGGCTATGCTATCAAAATTGAGTGAACAGACTGCCGTGACAGAAAATGCAGACGCAAGAGTGCAATGCTGCCTCGTGACACTCCAAAAGACAGCTGCCAGATGAAGCAACAAGCGGGCAGGGTACTGCAGCAGGGCAGCGTCGTGAAGTGGATAGATACATATATTGCACTTATCCTGTGGCTTTACCTGCTGTGTGCTGCTAGGCAGCCGAGCACAGCTAATGGGCTGTAGGGACTGTGGAAGGTTATGTGCGACGGCATCACACAGCTCAGCATGGGGCAAATGACAATTCACATGAGTGCGCCTCACGCACCTGTGTCTAATCCAAGGGGGCCACATCAGGTAGAAGGCAGACTGCGTCTCATCGTCCACCACCCCCCACTGGGTCCCATCCTTTTGCAAGTGGTACTCTGAGACCTGCGCATGAATCGCCGCAGAAAGTAGCCCTGATGGCGATTCCAAAGTTTGAACACATCCTGAGCAGATACTTGGCTGCCCACATAGGCTCAATCAATAACAGCGATGCATGTGCTGCGACGCAGTGCCATGCTGGGCGGCTGCCGCTTACCACGCTGTTATTCCTGGCAAAGTTTTGCATGTACGCAGACAGGTCGCCCTCGGTGATGGCCCTCGTAGCATCAAAAGACACGACGATGCCCCCACTCACGTCTTCAAATACCTGCAGCATCATGGGAAGCCCATTGCCACCACTGACGTCCATGTGCACCAGCAGCATCCAGGCAAATGAGCCGCAGTGCCCCTCTCACTCCTTGAACACTTGTGGCACTGCATGCAGGAACAACGCCACCAATGAAGACTTCGACCGCCTGCCGCACCTGCTTCTTGCTCACTAGGCAACAAAAATGATGGTGCTGATTGAGCTTGGCATGCTTGCTTACCTCCAGCCAGCGTGCACTGTGCATGCCTGCCTCACCTGCAAGAAGGCTGTGGGCCAGTCCGCGCTTAGTAGCTTACAGAGTGCGTGCATACACTCGTCTGCCCTTCCTCGTAACAGCGACTGCAGTTGCAAGGTGGTCAAGTTTCTGTTTCAGCGCGGCAGTGTGTGCAAGCCCTCAGGCTGTGGACATGTTTACATTTTGCTACGGAGCATGGAACAGCTGCAGGATCGGCACAGTCTCTGCGGCAGTTGTAAGAAGAGCTGATGCTGGGGGCTGGGGGCACAGGAGTGCCGAGCACATTGGGACTTACTGATCTCTACGAGCGACAAAGCCTCCTCCCAGCACCTACCAGCTTATCTACTCGCCGCCCAGTAACAAAGGGGCCGGCCAGGATGCCCTCCTTGATTGCCCTCTGCTCCTGGCACTCCACCTCCCATTGTGGCTGCAGAGAGGAACGACGCCGCACGCACCCATACACCCATACACACTCAGTTTCATGCGCGCACATGTTGAACCTTGTGGGCATTTAGGGAGCACAAACAAACACAGCAACAAGAGACACGATGTCCAGGCCTTTGGTGATCCTTGACATCCCCCCCTTGTGCTCATGCGCCCAGGTAGCCCAGTTGAAGATGGTCATGCCACAGCTTCTGGTCCTCCAGTCATGCTCACTGTAGCTACCAGGTTCTCATGTTATGGTTAACTCAGTCTGCGGTCCTCAAGCTATGGCTACCATAACAACCATGGCCTGCCTACCAAGAACGGTTCTCGGGTAGATTCGTAGACTGAGAAGGAGGGAGTGCCTTTGGGGCCTTGAGGGGGGACAGCCACCACAAAATCCACTGGGTGCACCTGTACATGCGTAAGTGGCCATGCATCTTAAATTGGCTGGGCCACACATCCGCTCTTGCCTCCTGCCTGAATGCCTGATGAGCTACACCCGCAAGGGCCCTGGGGATCATTTCCAGCACCATCTGTGGCAGCTCCTGTGCAGCGATCCAATGAGGCATGCATGTGCCTTCACACACAGAACCTTGTTGATGTTACTTATGTCAGTGCTGGCTTTACTCCAACCATCCCAATCCAACGCGAGGAAGCAAGACACGCCCAGTCATAACCCCCTCTCCGAAAAATCATGCAGTAGACTCCTGGTCACTTGCAGCACAGGCAGGTCGCATAAACCATCAGAGTATAACACTAACGCTTGCCGTTTAAAGTTGGTCAGTGACACATATTCTTGGTGACACATGGCAAGAAGCGCGTAATACTGGTGAGATATGGACCAACGTTTGGGTGAGGCAAGACTCACATCACCAGAGAGCGTACATCTAACCACACCTGAGCACACTTGTTACGCAAGCGCTCAAACTTGTTGATGATGTCCAAGCGTCCGTATTCCGAGGGCATGTATTCTATGCTTGAAAATGCCTGGGAGAAGGCACAGCGGGAGCAGCATGACAAGGATAAATACCCACAAGCCATGGATTTCTGCGCCAAGTTGCAAATGCAGGCCGTGCAAATGCACGTATGAGCAATAATTCAGACGGCAGGGAAGCACTTTAAGCAAAGAACTGGCAAAGTTGGCACATCACCAAAGGAAAAGCACTCTTGGGGACGCTCAAATATTGATGCATGGCATGACAGGTCACCACGACCATGTGCAGAAGCACGTGCTGAGGGGACTTGATTATCATAATGAGGTCCTGCACACTCCTGCACCAGAAAGTTCAACTCAGACCTCCTATTACAACGGAGTTAAAAAGGTAAAACCCGTAGGCAGTAATATTACTCCCTACATCAATCGAAGAAAAGGCCCCAAATGGGTACAGGCACCGTGTGACACCCACCACCAGCAAAACAGAAACAAATGAAGACAATAGGGATCAGGACGTTGATTAGCAGTACCCCATTCCTGTCCTTTCAATGAGAGTCCACATACTTTTTTTCTCAAGAGCACGTCTGGTACTCACAAATTGACAAGCATACCAATTCTATTGAGCATTAAACTTTACGGCAAGCTTGGTGGCTTTCTGAGGATCTAAACCACACATGAGCCGTGCAATTTCGGATTTGGTGAGCCCCACGCTCAAGAAGCTTTACCAAACTCACCCCTGAATGGGGATGGACGCGCGTGACTGGCTTGTGGCCAGTGCATAACGTGCGCTTATTTCCGCCAGTGCTCGCAGAGCCCGGGTCAGCCTGCTGAGGTCTTGCTACACTTCTGCACCCAAGACAAAAGTGTGGGAGGCAGTGTCCAGCATAGCTGGACAACATCAGCAAGCAGAGATTGACATTGCCTAGAACAGGACCCCGAGACTGAGTAGCAAGGGCAAGACCCCCCTGGGCCGGAATTGTGAGGAAAAGGAGGCGATCAACACGTTGTTTTGCAATCAGACACATCAAGCTATGAACAAGTCCACAAAGTGAGACATTCATGAATATCATTTTTGTAAACAGCACCTGATATATTCCAAAGCAAGTCAATGCAAGAAATTCCTCTGCTGACCTTGTATTCGCAGAAGCCGAGGGCGCTGCAAATGAAGTGCCCATACGCTGCGCTTCCCGCTCAGCTTGATGATTTGCTATGAGCTGCTCGTACAGGCGTTGTCTGAAGTCGTTGGACATGGCATCTGGCTGTATGTGAGAATGTGCGTGTGCGCACAGGTGTGCGTACATGTATGTATAGGCATTTGCCTGAATACATGCTCTTCCCTTGCCTTAGGTTAACCAGTCAATTCCGTGATGGAATCATAGAAAGCCATCATGCAACACAAACATAGCCCACTAAAAAATAAGTCAATTCTGTGATAAAATTCATAGACAGCCATCATGCAACACAGCCCACTAAAAACAACAGTAAAGCACCTAAAATTGCGAGAAGGTGTGCATTATTGGGCCCTGTAAGATGGGCGGCAAGCAGGAACTTAGATCCGCTGCTGCGCTCAGGTGTCTGCCTTTTACGAGTGAATAACGCTGGATCCAGCAAAACGTAGTGTGTCAGGCTGACCTTGAAACAAAAATGAATGGACATGCTGCCCTAACAGGCAGAAACACCCAGTACTCACTCAATTCATCGCATTATATTCCTAGTTGCTTACCAACGAGCGGATGCCACTGTGTGAGACAGGGGAAAAAGCGTAGGCGATGGCCTCCTGGCCAGCATGAGTGTACTCTGCTTGAATCAGACAGATATGATGGAAAGTGAGGGTGGACAGCGCACCCAGTGCATCTTAGAGAGATCCAGTGTCCAGCTCGTCCAAATTCCAAGCTGAATCGCCACATCCAGGGGGATCATCACAAAGTCTGTGCAACGATTGCAGCACTTTCCGGCCAGCATAACAGTATGGCAAATGCTCACCTTGCAAGGGCTGCTTTGGTAGGACATGCGTTGGCAACAGATAGCGAGGATTTTGTCCAGAAGTAGAAGCCTCCTCGTTGCTGCTGCTCCTCTCATGCACTTCCTGCTCATGTTCTATACCTTGCTCAACTCCATCTTGCTGTTGGATTGCAGCATCTAGGTTAGCTGGAGGGTCTTGGGGGCCAGCAGCTAAAGCCATTGCTGAGAATTTTGCAACCTGGTCCTGCACTGATCAATCCATCTTTTCTTGATGATTTCAGTCAGCCCAGGTGCATTGAAGCCTTGATGGACTGATCTAAGCCTGTCTAAGCGGGAGCTGTGGGGATTGAATCATCCCTGTAATACTTAGAGAATTATAAAATTAATATTTGGAACCTTTAAAAGGAGCTGAAATGCAAACCTATGTTAGCGAAACATTTCAAAACGGGTATTTCTTTTATGATCACTGAGTAGATAATTGATAAGTATTCGAATGATGTACGTCCACCACTCCTCGGTGCACACCGGGAAGTGCACACCTCCGTGCCACTCCAGACCTGCCGTGCATCTTCCCCGTCGTGGGGCAGTGGTATGCAGCTCTCTGGAGTCTTCACGCGAGCCCAGCCTCCTCATTCCTGGAGGCTCATCCCCCAACATTAGGCCTGACCAGGGTCCTCCCAAGAAGCTGGTATGGGATGGCATGAGAAGCCTAACCAACTTAACAGACTGCCTGGTTGCTCCTCTGTCCTCCCTCATTGCGCACATATTTCTATGTGCTCTCTCAGGTGCTGCCTGGTAGGCAAGGTCCCCCAAATGGCGGGATGGGCGGCCGCCTCATTATCCCAGAGCAGGTAATCTGTGTGCACGCATGGCATCGTTTCAGACTGCAGTCTAGGAGACCCTTACTTCTCTTTACAGAAACCTTAGGCATAAATGAGCCTTTGTCACATGCTGACAAGGCCCAAGGATTCTTGTTGCAAAGGAATCTAGCTGAGTCTGCAAATGCTGTATCCCTGCACTAAATGCTAGCCAGATTTTAATTGGCAGGCTGACGGAGGCATCACATCTCCTTGCAGCTTAGTATATAAGCAGCTACAGTAGTACCCGCACTACGTCTTCAAACGCTCGCAACTCTTCAGGAACATCGTTATAGTAGCCAAATATCGGGAGGCTTTAATCCCTAGTGCCTGGTTGGGGGAGAATGCGTCAAATGTCAGGCCTATGTCAGAGAACACGAGGAGCGGTAGGGGGTTGAATACTACAGCTCACTGGCACTTGCACGTGGCATGCTGGCTGGCAGCGGCACTTGCACCGGCACACGGACAGCATATTTTGCTGGCCAACAAGGGAATGCCCTCTGCACTGGGACAAATGCACCTGTCAGCTTGTCTTGTCGGGCATTGTGCCTGCCCAAGATTTCCTTGAGTAAGGGCACCTGTTCTAGTTATCCCTGTTTTCCACCCCTCATGGGTGTCTGAGCACAGCCTATACTCCCATGGTACACATGTGTGTGCTGCGGACGTGTGTCGCGTGCATGCTGCCGTGCCGCATCCAGCCGTGCCGCCAGTTATTGCCATGCTGTAATTATGCTGCCATGCCGCACTCAGCAGCACTGCCCGCCGCCCCACTGGCGTGTTTCCTTCTTGTTTCTCGTTTCGCACAGCTTCTCTCTTGCCGCACCACATTTCTTATAGACGTAGGTCATTGTTATCATTGTTTCTGGTCATCTAGTCTGGCTGACGTTGACTTCTGCGCCATCGTCATGTACATTGCACCCAACCTCCGCTCCCCACCACCTCTGCTGCGAACCGCACCGCTCAGCTGGACGGCGCGTAGCCGCACGCTATCGCAAACACGCGGCCCATTCCCAGGCCCCCCTTGCTGGATGTTCCGGGCCGCCATCTCCGCAGCCCTTGTCCTTGGTGCGGCCCTCAACCTGAAGAGGTCCATGTGAGGAGGGGGCTCACTTGGGATTGATCATGCGTGCAGGGCACGGAGAAGATCCTGGCCCGAGGCGCAGAGGCGCTTGGCCCGGAGCTGACGACCATCACTGGCCCCAACCGCTACCGCCCCCCTGCCGGTTTCATGAACGAGGACAGCAGCCCTGAGAACATGGAGGTGAGGTTGCACAGCAGCGCCTGTAAAGTTACCATCCCCACTGCTGATTTCATGAACGAGGACGGAAGCAGCTAGGTCGCATTGAGAGCAGATGTGACTTAATCCAGGAAAAGGAGCGCTCAGCAACATGCCTGCAGCAGAAGGGCTCTAGACTGCTTCCATTCAAGCCTTTCCCCTATGGTTACTGTGCGTTGCGAGGCTTGCTACCAAGCCGCAAGAAGTGAGTGCCAAGTGGATTTGTCTTGACACTTGTTAACATGTTTGAGAGGGAAAGGGAGAAATGGCTTCTACACCGTGCAAACATGTCAATAGATAAAGCATTAGCGCAACAGAGTAGGACAGATGCCAGGTACCGTTCAGCTGTATTGCAACGCCCAGGTTGTAAGAGAAAAAAGAAAGTCACACAAGCCTGTGTTGTACGTAAGCTTCCGCACGCCTTGCCTTTGACAATGTTGTACCAAATGCAGTAGGAGATAAGCTATTTTGCTCAATTTATCCATCCCCTTCTGCATTTGTGTGTGACTGTCTTGCTGATTCAGTTTTTGTTCACATCTATTTGCACTCCTTTTTCAGCAAACAATGTTTATTTGACATCAGATTGGAAAGCCTACTAGCCAAGCTGCCTAGTATTCATGCTCTGCACTGGAGCAGACTCATACGCATGCATTCGCTGCAGGGAGTTGAGTATCTGACCTAAGTATAGCTTTTACATAGTTCAGATACTCAACTTCCTGCTATGGATGGTGTGCACATCCTCCTGGTTGTCTAGCTAGGAGGCTGGACACCCTCACTCTACCCATTGTTATTCTTTAGCACCTGGTGAAAGTGAAGGAGGGGGGTCCAGAGGCGGCTTTTTCATGAATGGTGGTGTATGCACATGGCATAAGTGATTCCATGTATGCAATTATGCTCATTTGGGCATACATTACCAATATGTCAAGTTACACCAGTGTGGGTTGGTGTGTATATGAATTCAGAGGTGTGAAGGTAATTTTCATGGGGCAAGAGGGCTGTGTTTTTGAGCTGCACAGAAGAATTAAGTTGTTCCATTCACCTAGTCCTTCAAGCCGGTAGAAGAAATTCCAGAGCGCGTGGCTAGAATCTGCCAGTGGGGCCTGTGGGTGTTATGGCGGTGTGCATTGAAGTGACACTTTAATTCTCAATTTAAGCCCACACTTTTAAGGACAGTGAAATTGTTTGATCCCTTTCGAAGGTTGTGTGGGTGTGATGCATCTGAAAGCGCATGACTTGGCTGGCCTATGGTTGTTGGCTGTAAGCGCAGTCTCACGGCGGGTCTGCCGCAGTTAGGAAATGGTGATGGTTGTATTAGGAAATGGATAATGGTTGTATTAGGAAAGGGTGATGGTTGTATTAGGAAATGGATAATGGTTGAAGTCTCATGCAGGGGGTGCAGTAGTCATAAGGGAATGATGGCGTATAAAAAATGGAAGTGCAGCTTTTTGAAAGCAACAGGCCAACACTTCTTACACGCAGCCATTTCCATTCCGCTGCTTCCTCCCAAGCTAGTCTCCTTGCCGCCCCCTGTTTTTCTTCTTGCCTCTTCCCTTCTCTCCCCTCTCCTCTGAGCCTGTCTTTCTGTTGCGTCCTCCTGGCCCTGTCATTGAGCCTAAGATTACAAGGATTCCAAGGATTATGCCTTAAGAAGTGTGACAGCTAGCCTGCTCATTAAACGCAGGTGATTTGTTATTGAGCTTGATTTCTTGTGAGAGGCTGGTCAGAGGCTTCAGGATCCCGTGTGTTTGGACACGGGGTCCGGGCTGCATGAAGCGCACACACTGTCGGCAGCTGAGCGCCTCAAACACTGGCATCTGCTGACTGCTGGCCCTGTGGAGGAGCGGCCTGCCCGTCCCTAGAAACGCACGGCATTCATCATGGCGCTCATGGAGCCTCCTGCCTTCTCGCTTCTGTGTGCTGCGCGCGCCGCAGCCCATCAGTGCCAGCCCTGAGGAGATGCTGAACCGCCTGCGCGCACGCGCGGGCCGTTGGCACCAGCTGGCCAAGCTGCTGCCGGCGTTGGCCACCGCCCACTTCAATGCGAGGTGCGCTGGGCTGGGATGCCATGCACTGTGCAAGCAGTGCATGGCTTGGCGTGTGCACCGGTGTGCGCTGGGCTGGGATGGCATGCACTGCTTGCACAGTGCATGGTTTGGCGTGTGCACCCGTGCGCGCTGGGCTGGGATGGCATGCACTGCTTGCACAGTGCATGGCTTGGCGTCTGCACCAGTGCACGCTGGTGCGGGTGGGCCAATCGCGAAAAGCAGCACGGCGCGTGCCTAGTGTGTGCAGTGCCTCACCTACCGGCTAAGCCTAGCGCACAGTGTGCTTGCACGCAAGCGTCGATGCGGCAACACGCCCTGGGCCTGGGCATGATGAGCGTCAATGCCGCTCCATGCTTTGCGCTCCCGTGCATGCATGGAGCTATGAGCTGCTTTGGGCTCGCATGCGCACGTCAGGCCACGCATGGAACCCCTTGCTTGCGCAGCCAGTCAATGAGCCCTCCCAGCACAAGTGCACTTCTCATGTGCATGTATTTGTGGCTGTGTACGCGTGAGCGATGGAGTGCCATCTAATCTAGGGCGCTGCTGTTGAGGCCTGTGTAAGCCTGAGCAATGGACGGCCATCTAATCCAGGGCACTGCTGTTGAGGCCTGTATACACGTGAGCGATGGACTGCCATCTAATCTAGAGCACTGCTGTTGAGTCCCGTACATGCGTGAGCAATGGACTGCCATCTAATCTAGGGCACTGCTGTTGAGGCCTGTGCATGTGTGAGCGATGGACAGCCGTTTAACCATTTGGGCAATACTGTTGAAATTGGTGTTAATTGTCATACACATCTTGCCAGGCTATTTGCGCTGCTGTTCCATGCGCTTTTGTTGCTGTGCGAGCATCTCGCGCACGGCACTTGCGCAGCCGCACGCCGTTGGATGATTGGCGCAGCGTTGAGAATCACAATGCTGCCGCTGTGCCTTAAGCGGGGCACATCACAAGTAAGCATGCTTCTGCTCCTGTCCTCTTTGTGCGCCGCACTTCATCCCCTGGTGGTTGGGGCAGCTGCGCAGCTTGTCAGTGGGTGATGCCTTCTTGTCAGCGGGTGATGCCTTCTTGCCGTGGCACGTAACGGCCCAAGGTCTCATGTCCCTGTCTCCGCGGTGCAGGCAGCGCGCCAAGCGCGGCCTTGCTCATGATTGCCTGTGCGCGCCGTGCGTACCTGTGCCTCTGCCGTGCCGTGCGCACCTGTGCCTCTGCAGTGCCGTGTGTAACTGTGCCCCTGCAGTGCCGTGGATGAGCTCACTGGCATCACGCCCTTGGAGCAGAGCCGATGGATAACTGCCGCCACCGTGTATGACTCCCTCGTGCAGTCCGGCAAGGTGCGCGCCTGCCCTGACTGTAGGTGTGTGTGTGGGTGTGGGTGGGTGTGGGTGTGGGTGTGGGTGTGTGTGGGTGTGAGTGTGGGTGTGGGTGTGTGGGTGTGTGGGTGTGTGTTTGTGTGTGTGTGTGTGTTTGTGTGTGTGTGTGTGATTCACTTATTTGTGTGCTTAAATATGTGTGTGTGTGTGTAT
>LFCJ01002807.1_pt1 | contig 12616 bp, 12 predicted proteins | sample 643141 | NCBI WGS metagenome assembly LFCJ01 (sample SAMN03766243, study PRJNA286221) | soda lake metagenome | biome: soda lake; feature: Kulunda steppe; material: water; isolation source: sample B1-Br-g2 brine of Lake Bitter-1 | place: Russia: Kulunda steppe | collected 2010-07 | reverse complement strand
GGCGGGCGTCTACAGAAATGACGGCTCTGAAACCGGTTCGTCTTTGTCTTCCTGCCAGCGATGGAACGGGTACCAGCCGACGCTGTGTGGGCTTTCGACGTGGAGTTGTTTCCGGCGCCAGAAGCCTAGAGCGGGAGATCTACCCGCGAATTTAAATACAAAGCCGCGGCCAACGCCGGCATGATCGACGACTCAATCTGTGTACTCGCTGGGGACTGCACCGTTATTGTCGATGACGCAGATCGTGAGGAGTATCGCGGGCGCGTCGTCGTTGTGGTCAAGCCCGACAATACCGTGTTAGTTCATGACATCGACGGCTACCAGCCGGTTGCGTGGCTTACCCGCGCCGACAGCGTCTCGAGTGACCGCGTTGATGGGTTTACCCTCGTCGCTCGAAAGGGGACGACCAATCTTCGAATCGCTGCCCACGAACGGGATGGGTTCGGCCAGTATCCCGCGACGGAAGCCGGTCAGCCGGTTGGAGAGTGTCCCGACTGTGGTGGGGCGCTTGTCCGCTCCTCGGGTGTCAACTGTGTCAGTTGTGACGCCCGATATGGTGTGCCAGCGGATGCGACGATCAGGGATGACAAGTGTGAGTGTGGGCTGCCCCGGATGCGCGTCGAGCGCGGGCTTGCGTTTAATATCTGTCTCGACCGATCCTGTGAGTCACTCGATGACGCAGTACAGACCGCGTTTGATCGCGAGTGGTCCTGTCCAGCGTGTGACGGCGACCTTCGAATCCTCCGGCGGGGTGGACTGATCGCCGGCTGTGAGCAGTATCCGGAGTGTGACACCGGATTCGTGATTCCCAGTGGCGTCCTCGATGGCCAGTGTGGCTGTGGGCTCCCGACATTCGAAACGAAAAGCGGTCGGCGCTGTCTCGACGCCACGTGCGAGCAGGTCCATGAGATACCGGCAACCACACAATAGCAGGGTCAACGGTCCAATTATTTGACTGTCGACAGTGCACGTCAATCCGCCCGGCCGTATTATAGGATGATGCTACCCCCCTCCCCCCAATCGTTAGTTATTAATAGTTATAGATTGTCCATGCTGGTATGGGAACTACGTGTCCAATCTGCTCGAAAGAGTGTGACACTCCCGGTCACGCTCGTCGACATCTGCACGTCGACCACCGAAAATCCGAACTCTTGGAGGCACTCCTCGAGGTCGAATCCACGCAGACAAAACAGCGCGAGCCGGTGGCAGTACTCGGGTAGGATGGGCGTACACACCCTTTTTCAGTTTATTGCGTTCCGATAGGCTCGAGTCCGTCGTACTGCTCGACGACCGCGGGTTCGAACTGGTATTCCATCTCGTCAGCGACCCACTCACTGATTTCGGGGCCAAAGTCAGCTTCGAGGAGCCAGCAGGCGAGGTCGAGGCCGGCCGTGACGCCGCCGGCGGTGAGAATCCGGCGTCCGCCGTCGACTCGAGCGTCGACGACGCGGGCGTCGACCACGGTTGCGATCGTCTCGAGGTCCTCACGAGCTACGCGGTGGGTGGTTGCCGGTCGACCCTTGAGCACGCCAGCGGCGGCGAGTATCATTGCCCCGGTGCAGACGGAGGCGACCGTCGTTCCGGTTTCATACTGCGCCCGAACGATCTCGGGTAGTCGCCCGTCGTTGACGACGGCGCGGACCCCACTCTCCTCGCTCGTCCACCCGCCACCGGGGACGACAAGCAGGTCGGGCTCTCCGAGTACGCCATCGGGCTCGACCCGAAGCCCATGGCTCGCCGTCACCGTCTCAGTCGGCTCGAGCGTTACCAACCGCGTCTCGAGATTGCCACCGGCGAGGGCCCCGTTTGCGAAGACCTCGTAGGGACCGATCGCGTCCAGTTCGTCAAAGCCGTCGAAACAGACGATTTCTATCTGAAACGGAGCCATACGAATCGAACCGTCGCCACCGAGAAACGCGTTTCGCAACCGACGAGTCGCAGCCCCTTTGTGAACCGGGACCAAGCGAACGATATGACACTCGAGGGGCGATTCGACCCAACCGACGGCGTCGTCCGCGTCGCCGGTGATGCCCGCCAACGCTTTCACGACGCCCGCGGCTACGGCTATCCACTCGAGGGAAACAAAATCGCCCTCGCACCGGTCGAGGCTGCCCACCTGCTCTATCGGGGTGACCTCGAGGCGGTCGTCGCGGACAACGAACGGCTTGGGTTTCGCCAGTTTCTCACCCGCGAGCCGGGTGCGTCCTTCGGCGTTCGATTCTTGGTCTACACCGACCTTCGCTCGCGGGGGTTCTATCTCTCCCCGGCCCGCAAGCCGTGGATTGGCGACCCACCGGACGCAGATTTTGCTGTCTTCCCACGCGGAAAAGGCCCGCAGGATGGGGAAATCGCCTACGCACTCGACGTGATTGGCGAACGAACTGACGTCCCCGCCCATGCCCTCCGGGAAGGCGTTCTCGCCGTCGTCGACGAAGAAAGCGAGATTACGTACTTCGAAATCTCCCAGGAGACATCGGCCGTCACTGGCTCGAGTACGAGCGATGGGAACCTCCCGACAGGAATTGACGCCGACTTGCTTGCCGATCGGGTGATCATCTGGGATCCGCCGACACACCTGTACGAACGGTCGTTCTACGGCCAGCCACTCGAGGGGCGAGAGTACGACCGACCGACCCTACAGTGCTCGCTGGTCGAAGCCGCTCACCTGGCGGATATTGGGGTGCTCTCCCTCGAGCCGTCGACTGTCCGTGAGCGTGGCCGGGCAGTCGAAGGTGACCGGTTTGACCGACGGCTGCAGGTCTATACGGCGCTCCGGGACGACGGCGTGGTTCCCAAAACCGGTTACAAATTCGGCGCGGACTTTCGCACATATGCCGACGTTGAAACCGTCGAAAATCTGGGCCACTCGGAGCTGCTCGTGCGAGTGCTTCCCTCTGGGCACGTCTTCGAGCCGCGTGATCTCTCACTCGACGTGCGGCTGGCTCACGGGGTCCGAAAGCGGATGGTGTTTGCACTCGTCGATGGAGATGAGATTGAATTGGTCGCCCTCGAGCGGTTGACGCCCTGAGTGTGCAAACTGACAGGCGGTCGAAGTTTTTTGTCGATAACGCCCTAGTCACTACGTATGAAACGGCGGGCCGTACTCTCGGCGATTGGGGTCTCCCTCGCCGGCTGTCTACGAACGAGCGAACCGGCGCTGCCCGAGGGAGTCGCCCTCGAGACCGTTACCGATGGGCTTCGCCAGCCGTGGGGGCTCGCATTTGACCCCGAGGGTCGACTGCTGGTTACTGAACTCGAGGGACGGCTCTCGCTTGTCGACCCTGCCGACAGAAGCCGCGAGGAGCTAGTTGGGGTGCCCGAGGTCCACACCGCCGGGCAGGGTGGGTTGCTTGATGTTGCGGTCGGCCCCGACGGGGAGTGGCTCTACCTGACGTACGCGACGGCGAACGACGATGGGGAGTCGACGACTGCCGTTGGGCGGGGACGCCTCGACATCGAAGGCGGTCGCCTCGAGTCCTTTGAGGAACTATACACCGCAGAGCCGTTTGTCGACTCGAACGCCCACTACGGTTCTCGCGTCGTTGTTGGTCCAGACGAGCGGCTGTACGTCACCGTCGGCGACCGCCAGTTTACGGCGTTCGACGCCGACCACGTCTCACAGGACCGGACAACCGAACTGGGGACGACGCGTCGACTCGAAACCGACGGCTCGATTCCCGCTGACAATCCGTTCGTCGACGGCGACGGTTCGGATGCCATTTACAGCTACGGTCACCGCAACTCCCAAGGAATGGCAGTCCACCCCGAGACGGGCGAACTCTGGCAGAGCGAACACGGCGAGGAGGACGGAGACGAACTCAACATCGTAGAGAGGGGCGGCAACTACGGCTGGCCGGTCGCTCACACCGGCTGTGAGTACGGAACCGACGAACCGGTCGGCGATCATCCTCACGACCGCGAGGAGGTCGTCGATCCAGTCCACTCCTGGGAGTGTGGCAGTGGCGGCTTTCCGCCCGCCGGAATAACGTTCTACGATGGTCCGGCGTTCCAGCAGTGGCAAGGCGACCTGTTCGTTGGAAACTTAGCGGGGGAGTATCTCGGGCACTTCGTCGTCTCGAGTGGAAGCAAGGGGGGCGACAGCCGAGGAACGCGACCGGCTGCTTGAGGGGCGTGGCTGGCGGATTCGGGATGTCACCGTCGAGCCGGAGACGGGTGCGCTGTACGTTGCAGTCGACGAGAACGATGCGCCAATCGTCCGGCTGACGGCCCAGTGAAGTGCCCCAGGGTCAAGCCCCGAGGCTTCCTGGTTCTACGACACACTTTGCAGATTACACACGGGAATCCACGCAGGGACCGAGCAGCCGTTCGAGAGAGACCCATCGAAAGCGAAGCTTTTTGCCCGACAGGGCGCGAACTCGCAGGTGATGACCGGAGACCACACCACATCCGGGGAACCGCGACCCGACGGCGGGGCAACAGGCGCAGACGACGTTGCGCTTGACCCCTGGGGTTCCTCGAGTGTCTCCGATTACGAGAAGCTCTTCGAGGAGTTCGGTATCGAAGAGTTCGACGAGTTGCTCCCTGACGTCCCAAACCCCCACTACCTGATGCGCCGCGGGGTCATTTTCGGCCACCGCGATTACCGCCCGGTACTCGAGGCCATGCGAAATGACGAGCCCTTCGCGGTTCTCTCGGGGTTTATGCCGACGGGCGACCCGCATATCGGCCACAAACTCGTCTTTGATGAGATTATCTGGCATCAACAGCAGGGTGGGGACGCCTACGCGCTGATTGCCGATCTCGAGGCCCACGCCGCCCGCGGCCTCTCGTGGGCGGAAATCGACGAGCATAGCCGAAGTTACCTGCTTTCGTTGCTCGCGCTTGGCTTTGATCTCGAGGAGGGAACGCTTTACCGGCAGTCGGAAAACCGCGAACTCCAAGATTTGGCCTTTGAGTTGGGCGCCCAAGCCAACTTCTCGGAGTTTGCGTCCATCTACGGTTTCGACGGCGAAACGGACGCCTCACACATCCAGAGCGTCGTCACGCAGATGGCCGACATCTGTTATCCGCAACTCGAGGAGCCAAAGCCGACGGTGATTCCCGTGGGGCCGGATCAAGACCCACACATTCGGCTGGCGCGGGATCTCGCCGGACGGATGCGGTATTTCGGGGTGACGACGGCCTATGCGAGTTTCGAGGCCGATCCCGCAGAGCTCGAGGTCATCGCCGCGGCGTATGACGCGCGTGAGGAGTACGCCGAGGATCCGGACCTCCCCCGGTGTGTCGAAGCCGCCGAGTGGCTGGCCGCCGAAGGGACGGATGACGAAACCACGGCGAGCGCAATTGAAACCCTCGAGAACGCCGGTATGGAGCCACTCCGGCCCCGGACTCGGTTTCTCGACCGGCGAGCCACCGACGAGGCGTTCGAGGGGCTGATTGACGCCATCGACGGCGAAAAGCGCGTCTTCGAGGAGCATATCGACGCGTTTGAGCTGACACGTGGGGAAGCCGAGGAACTCGCCCGCGAGGTCGAACTCGAGTACGGCGGCTACGGTTTTCTCCCGCCATCCTCGATCTATCATCGGTTCATGACCGGGCTTACCGGTGGGAAAATGTCCTCCTCGATTCCGGCAAGCCACATTTCGCTGCTCGACGATCCTGAGGATGGCTACCAGAAGGTCAAATCGGCGACGACCGGCGGCCGGGAGACCGCCGAAAAGCAGCGCGAGTTAGGCGGGAAAGCCGACGAGTGTCCGGTGTATGAACTGTACGCCTACCTCTTAGCCGGCGACGACGACGAGTTCGCCAAACTGGTGTACGACGAATGCGTCGGCGGTGAACGCCTCTGTGGGGACTGCAAGGAGCAGGCAGCCCAACTGATGAAGTCGTTCCTCGAGGACCACCAGGAAAAACGCGAGGAAGTCGAGGAGTTGCTCGAAGCGGCGGAGATCGAACTCGAGTCGCCGCGGCGGTAGTCACGCTCGGCGACGGTAAGCGCCTGTTAGTCACTCTCGGCGACGGTGAACCCGTTTCCGACAGGGGCGTGAGACGCCGAACGCGGCGCTGATGGCTTTGTACTGCAACCCCCACCAATTTATTCTACATTCCCGTACCGACGGCAATGGACCGACGCCGGAGCCGACGCGATTTTTTGATTGGAAGTGGGGTGGTTGGAGCCGCCGGTATTGCTGGCTGTACGAGCCTCGGCAGGGAAACGGACGACGAAGGGCCGGCAACAGCCGGTGCAACAGTCGTCTCCCAACATCACCGTGCGACCGACGCGGGACTCGAGGTGTTGGCCGAGGGTGGAACGGCGGCGGACGCTGCCGTTGCTGTCGCCACGACGTTGAGCGTCGTCGAACCGTGGTTTTCCTCCGCGCTCGGCGGTGGGACGTGGGCCCTTTATTATGATGCTGACGCCGAAACGGTCACCAGCGTCGACGGCGTTGGCCCCGTCGGGTCCGAGGCGACCCGCGACGATTTCGCGGCACGAGCCGACGAGGCCGGCATCCACCAAGCGGTCGTCCCCGGCGCGTGGGATGGCTGGATGCTATGGCTCGAAGCATACGGCACGCTGGACCTCGAGTCCGTTCTCGAGCCGGCGATAACGACCGCTCGAGAGGGATACCCCGTCAGTGAGGGAATGCAAAGCTGGCTCGAAGACGAAGCCGACGAGATCGATGACCGGCCCGCTGCAGCCAGTATCTACGCGCCCGAGGGCGACCTACTCGAAGAAGGCGAGACGGTCTACCAAGCGGAAATGGCGGAAACGTTCACAGCGCTAGCAGAGGCATACGCGGACCAAGAGCGCCGAAGTGAGGGGATTCAGGCGGCACGGGACTACTTTTATCGTGGTCCGGTCGCCGAGGCGATTGTCGAGGTTTCGGCGGCAAACGATGGCTATCTTACACGGGAAGATTTTGAGCGCTTCGAAGCCGAGATTGTCGAGCCGATTTCGATCGAGTACGACGAAGCCGAGGAACTACGGGTGTATCAGAACCCGCCGAACAGCCAGGGGATCACCCAGTTGCTCGCGCTGAACATACTCAAAGGGGATGACCTCTCCGAACTCGAGCCCGCCGATGCCCTCCACCTCCAGGTTGAGGCGATCAAACTTGCCTTTGCGGACCGATATCACCACGTTGGCGACCCCGACCGAGTGGACGTGCCAGTCGCCGACCTGTTGAGCGAGGAGTACGCCGAAGCCCAGCGTGATCGGATCGAGATGGAGACGGCTATGGAGTGGCCACTCGACGCTGGCCTGTCTTCCTCGAGTTCTGCGTCGCGTGAAGCTGACGGTGGCGGTCCCAGTGCCAGTGCCAGTGCCGGTGCTGATGGTGCCAACGAAGCCCACACCAACACCAGCACCTTCCACATCGTCGACGCCGACGGCAACGCGGCAGCCGTCACGACCAGTCTGGGCGCGCAGTTTCTCGTCATCGGTGACACCGGCATCCACATCAACAACCGGATGCGAATGCTCGCCCTCGAGCCGGACAATCCAAACCGGCTCACGCCGGGCTACAAAGTTCGTCACACCTCAAACCCGTTCATGGCGACCCGCGAGGGCACCCCGTACATTCTCGGCGGGACAACTGGCGTCGATACCCAACCCCAGGGCCAACTCCAGCAGTTCGTCCACGCCCACGAGTTCGGGCGCGACGCCCAAGAGACCGTTGAGCAGCCACGGTTCGTGAGCACGGCGTTCCCATCGACACAGTATCCGTACGAGTTCGACAACACGCTGCAACTGGAAGCGGAGTTCCCCTCGGATGTAATCGCTGACCTCGAGGATCGAGGCCATGAGGTCACCGTTGGAGCCGGCGTGTTCGGCACGGCCAATATGCTCCGTCTCGGAGCCGACGAAGAGCGTATTGAGGTAGGTGCCGAACCAAGAGTTGACACCGCGTCTGGTGAGTCGCTGGCCGATCGGTGACGGAAACAAGTCATTCTAACGGCCGTCGAAAGTCGGAACCGCTAACTGACCGACACGCAGTCTGTTTCATAATGAGACTACCAACCGCACAGGCCGCGGTGGTTCAGACCGCGAGCGCAGACGAGGCTCACTCGATTGCAGCCCTCGCTGACGCGACCGACCTCCCCCCGGAGACCGTCACCGGTGCGGTCTTCGAACTCGAAGACAGCGGGCTGGTCGCCGTCACCGAACGCACAGAGGAGACGCTCAGCGTCACCGAAGAGGGCGAAACGTACGTCGCCGACGGACTGCCCGAGATCCGACTCTACGAAGCCGCCCTCGAGGCCGGGGCCGATACCGAACCCGTCCAGATGGGGCAAGCGATCGGCGCGTCGGGACTCGAGGGGCCGGAAGTCAACATCGCTCTCTCGAACTATGCCCGAAAGGGCTACGGCGTCATCGACAGCGGCGAGGTAACAGCCGATCCCAACGCCGACCCCGGGAGCGATCCGGAAGCAGGGGCACTCGAGGCCCTCGTCGACGGCTCGGCCGACGCGCTCGAGGCGGACATCCTCGAAAGCCTCGAGCGCCGTGGCCTCCTCGAGCGAAGCGAACGGACGATTCGAACGGTGACACTCACCGACGAGGGTGTCACCGCCGTCGCAAAAGGGATCGAAACCGCCGAAACCGTCGGCCAGCTAACCCCGGAGTTACTCACCAGCGGCGAGTGGCTCGACGCCGAGTTCGCGGAGTACAACGTCGAGGCTGACGCCGAACGACGCGAGGGGGGACGAGTCCATATCCTCCGCCAGACCGCAGAGCGCGTCAAAGACACCCTCGTGGGCATGGGCTTTCAGGAGATGGACGGCCCGCACGCCGACGCGGACTTCTGGATCAACGACTGCCTGTTTATGCCACAGGACCACCCAGCGCGAACGCACTGGGATCGGTTCGCTCTCGAGAACCCAACGCACATCGACGAACTCCCGGCCGACCTCGTCGAACGAGTCGAACGCGCCCACCGCGAGGGTGTCGGCGACGACGGCGAAGGCTATCACTCCCCGTGGAGCGAGGAGTTCGCCCGCGCGATTGCCCTCCGGGGCCACACCACCTCGCTTTCGGCCCGCTATCTCTCGGGTCACGAAATCGGCGACTTGGAGCCGCCACAGCGGTATTTCAGCGTCGAGAAAGTGTACCGGAACGATACGCTCGACCCGACGCACTTACTCGAGTTCTTCCAGATCGAAGGCTGGGTAATGGCCGAAGACCTCTCGGTGCGAGACCTGATGGGCACCTTCGAGGAGTTTTACGCCCAGTTCGGCATTACGGATATCGAGTTCAAACCCCACTACAACCCCTACACCGAACCCTCCTTCGAGCTGTTCGGCACGCATCCGACCACCGGCGAACTGGTCGAAATCGGCAACTCCGGTATCTTCCGCCCGGAGATGTTGGAACCGCTTGGCGTCGACTGTGATGTCATGGCGTGGGGACTCGCCCTCGAACGACTGCTCATGTTAATGTACGGCTTCGAAGATATCCGCGATATCCACGGCACGCTGTGTGATCTGCAACTGCTGCGAGAAACGGAGGTGACCTACTGATGCCAACCGTTGACGTTGACCCAGAGGAACTGCGCGAGTTGACCGGCCACGACGAGAAGAGCGATGATGAGCTAATCGAGGACCTGTTCAGTCTTGGCCTCGAGTTCGAAGGCCGGACCGAAGACGGCGCGTTCGAACTCGAGTTCGCTCCCGACCGCTTAGACCGCCTTTCGGTGGAGGGTGTTGCCCGTTCGCTTCGCTACCAGTACGGCGACGCCCGCGGTGTCTCCATCCCGACGACGAACAAACCGGACTGGACCATCGAAGTTGAGGAGTCCGTCCCCGAAGAGCGCCCCTACGTCACCGGCGCGGTGATTCGCGGCGTCGATCTCAGGGATGGTGGCCTCGAGTCACTCATCCAGTTACAGGAAAAACTCCATGCGACGATGGGCCGTGGGCGAGCGAAGGGTGCAATCGGTGTCCACGATCTGACGATGTTGCGAGGGAGTCCAGCGACGAAGGGCAATCCCTCGGTTCGTTATGTTGGAATCGAACCAGACGGAGACCGCTTTGTCGCCCTCGATTCCGACGAGGAACTGACACCCGGCGAGGTACTCGAGGTTCACGAGACCGGCAAAACGTACGCCGACCTCGTCACCGACTACGAGACCCTCCCAGCGATCTACGACGATCTCGGCCTCTTTTCGTTCCCGCCGGTGATCAACGGGCGACGCACTGAAGTGACCGAGGACTCTCGGGACCTGTTCGTCGAGATGACCGGCACCGACCAGTGGACAATCGACCGCATGCTGGCGATCGTCTGCTACGCACTGGCCGGCCGCGGCGCAACAATCGAGGAGGTGACCGTCTCCTATCCCGACCACGATATCGTCCGCCCCGACTTTGGGACGAAAACCAAGACCATCAGCCACGACCGGATCGAGACGATCCTCGGCATCGACTTGGGTTCCGAAGAGATCCTCGAACTCGCCGAACGCGCCGGTCTCGAGGCCGAATCCGTCGACCACGAAAGCCAGGGCGTCGCCTACGAGATGACCATCCCACCATACCGCGTTGACGTGCTTCACCCGATTGACCTCGTTGACGACCTCGGGCGGGCCTACGGCTTTAACGACTTAGAACCCCGCTACCCCGACGTGAGTACCGTCGGTGGTCGTCACAAACGAAGTCGACTCGAGAACGCCGCCCGCACGCAACTGGTTGGCCTCGGCTTCCAAGACCTACTGAACTTCCACATGATCAGCGAGCGCGAGAACTTCGAGCGCCTCGAGATCGCTCCCGGAAACGACGTCTTCGGAGCGGGCGAGCCGGCAACGATCAAAGAGCCCTACAGCGAGGATTACACGATGGTTCGGACCTGGCTCCTGCCGTCGCTGTTGATGGTCCTCGAGAACAACACCCATCGGGCCTATCCACAGGATATCGCCGAGATTGGCTTTGTTGCTGAGGTGGACGACAGTGAGAATACGGGCGTCAGCGAGGGGCGCAACGTCGCCGGCGCACTCGCCAGCCACGACGCTGCCTACGAAGATGCCAAAGCCAGCCTCCAAGCGCTCTGTCGGGCGTTTGACGCCGACGTAGAGACGCCACCGACCGACCACCCCGCCTTTATTCCGGGGCGGGCCGCGGACATCGTAATCGACGGCGAGGCCGTTGGGGTTATCGGTGAACTCCATCCAAAGGTACTCGTCGACCACGACCTCGAGGTGCCCGTCGCCGCCTTCGAATTCGAATTGGCCGCTCTCGGGTGATCGAGTGACGGGACGGTGAGTCAGGGGTTATCTGCAGGGTCTGTCCTGTTTTAGTGTCCCTGTTGGTCAAAGGCGTCGATAGATTCAAAATAATCCCGAACCGCAACGACGAACTCACGGTATCGCTCGAGATCCTGAAGCGCATTATAAACGACATCGTGATCGATGGTATGGCCATACGTGTGTGCCAATACGTTCCGAAATCGTGCTCCTTGTGCCATTTTTTCAGCGGTGGTGGGAGATAAGACTCCGAGTTCGTCGAGGGTCCGCATTGATTCCGGATTGCTCGACGGGGGAGACCCACGCTCATGTTTGGCTACTTCTGTCGCAATATCAATCGCGGCCTCAGTCATCTTCACGAACCGACGTTCAACGATGTCTTGAGTTTCCGGATCAGTACGGTAGGCTTCACGACCAACTAACTGTTTCTGTGCAAGAATATTCAGACTCACTTCGATTGTCTCGACAGCGTTTAGGATTCGGTGAAGACGGTCTGTAGGAAACGTCTCATCTGTCATCGATCACGAGTCTTTCCATCGGTCGCTGTCACACCAGAATTGCGTAGATGCGTATCGATTCGGGCTATTGCGGCATCGAACCGTTCACGGGGTGACTGATCGGACGCCGATGTTGGAGTGAGTTGCGTTCGGATAGCAGTCGCGTGTTCGGAGTCACCGACGAGGAGAATACCGTGTTCAAAGACGGACTCGACAAGTTCCGGCGCTGCTTGCTGGAGGTCGATCAGATCGACCTCGTCTGTTTCCAAGGTCTCACTAAGAGCAACACTCAGGCCGAAAAAGACCTCATTGTAGGCAGCGTCTGTTGGATCGAGAGCCTCAAATGTGACTGCAATATCGATATCACTCGTAGAGTGTGAATCGTCTCTTGCATGAGAGCCAAAGAGAAGTCCGATCTCTACCGGATGTTCTCTGAGCACCTCTCGAATTGTCTCGAGAGGGAGAGAGTTACCGACAGCATTATCGGCCCTCATTATGAGAGAGTACGTTCCCGGATTACATAAACGCTTGTGAACAGTCAACACAAAATTCTCGTTCAATTTCTGGAATCAGGAAACAATCAGATCACCGTTTGTCGGCAAAAATGGGTACAGTCAGTTATCAGGAGATCTCAAACGCGAAGCTGTGGGGGTTGCGATGGCAAATCAAAAACAGCTTAGAAATCGTGTTCTACGTCGTCCTCGTCGGCTTTTTGGATAATGATCTTGCCATCTCGAACCCGAACGAACACGTCGTCGCCGATATCCATCCCAGCGACTGCGAGTTCGTCCTCGTGTAAGTTGAGGTGGACGTTGTGATAGTCACCGTTTTCATCTTTGGCACCGCTTGGACTCAGCTTCTTTTTCCGTACCATCGCGGTATTCTAGAACGAACTTCGCCGCAGGATATACTTAAGTGTTTTCTCCG
>LFCJ01002806.1_pt1 | contig 12616 bp, 12 predicted proteins | sample 643141 | NCBI WGS metagenome assembly LFCJ01 (sample SAMN03766243, study PRJNA286221) | soda lake metagenome | biome: soda lake; feature: Kulunda steppe; material: water; isolation source: sample B1-Br-g2 brine of Lake Bitter-1 | place: Russia: Kulunda steppe | collected 2010-07 | reverse complement strand
CGAGCCATTCGCTCAATATCCTCCTCAACGGTCTGAGAGCCAACTTTGAGTTTGAGGCATCGAAACCCCTCGGCAACTGCGTCGGTCGCGGCCGAAACGGTCTCCTCAAGCGAGCCGTCGCCGATGGTCGCGTTCACCGGAATCCGTTCGGGCGGATCAACGGCTCCAAACTCCCGCGAGAGCGGCGTCTCCGCTTGCGTAGCGGAGAGGTCAAAGACGGCGAGTGAGACGGCATGTCTCGCCGCTGGCGTCGTTTCACAGGCGTCAATGGCTTTCACCTCTGGGTAATCCCCAGCAGCTGTCGTTTCAACAACCTGGCTCGCATACTCGAGTGCGGCCGCACACTCGCTGTAGGACTCCGTCCAGCCCGGCAGCGGTGTCGCCTCACCGAGACCAACAGCCTCGCCGTCGGTGAGTTCGACAAGAAATCCCTCACGGACCTCGATCGAGCCGCGTGCGGTCTCGAGTGGACGGCGGAGGGGCAACGAAAACGGGTGTACAGTGAGTTTCATGCGAGGATCAACCCGACGGCAAACAGGGTGGCATAGAGTGCGAGCAGTTTTCCAGTCGCCTCGAGAGCCGGATTTAATGCGGCCCCCTCAGTTCGCGTAAAGACGGTCCGGGTAACCGCTACCGCATACGGGAGTGTCACAAGCGGCAGGAGGACCACGGCACCGAAGCCATCAGCTTGCAGCCAGAACCACAGCGGACCGAATACCCCAAGGGCAAGCAAGCCGGCGTACTCGAGGCGGCTTGCCCGATACCCAAGCCGGACAGCCAGCGTGTTTTTGCCGGTCTGGGCATCCGTCTCCCGGTCGCGGATGTTGTTGACGACGAGGATCGCCGTCGAGAGGCCGGCGATCGGGAGGCTTGCGACGAACGCCTCGAAGGTGACGGTTCCAGGGGGTATCATGATGGGGAGCGCCTCGGCGGTCACGGCGGCCGCTTGGACGTAGAACGTGCCCATGACGGCGACGATTCCGAAGAAGACGAAGACGAACAGGTCACCGAGGCCGTGGTAGCCAAGCGGGTACGGACCGCCGGTGTACGCCCAGCCACAAAAGACGCTCACCAGTCCGATAACGAGAATCGGGAGGCCGCCAACAGAGACGAGATACGTCCCGGAGATGATTGCGAGGGCGAAGGTGAGGAGTGTGGCACGCTTAACCTGTGTCGGTGGGATGAGTCCAGACTGAGTCACACGGGTAAACCCTTCCCGGTCGTCGGTGTCTGCGCCCTTTTTTGCGTCGTAGTAGTCGTTTGCGAAGTTCGTCCCGATCTGGATTAGCGCGGCTCCGATAAAAGCCATCAGTGCCGGTAGCGGCGCGAACACTCCTTGAGCGCCGGCTAGCCCCGTGCCGACAAGAACGGGGGCTGCAGCTGCTGGCAGCGTTTGTGGTCGGGCTGCCATCACCCACGCTTTCGTCCGGGACACCTCTGTGGCAGTCATTGTTTGCTACTCACGGGGCCGCCGGTGTTAATATTGGCTTTCACCAGCGACGGTATGGCGGTGTCAGTAGTGCCACGGATAGTCCGAAAAGTCCGGCTCCCGTCCCTCGTTGAACGCATCCCGTCCCTCTTTAGCCTCGTCGGTCATGTATCCAAGCCGGGTTGCCTCACCAGCAAATACCTGCTGGCCGACAAAGCCGTCATCGGCCATATTGAACCCGTACTTGAGCATCCGCATCGCGTTCGGGCTCTTGGCATTGATGCGTTCGCCCCACTCTAAGGCCGTCGCCTCTAACTCGGCGTGGGGAACGGCTTCGTTGACCATTCCCATGTCGGCGGCCTCGCTCGCAGAGTAGGTTTTTCCAAGGAAAAAGACCTCTCGAGCCTTCTTTTGGCCAATCTGGCGAGCGAGATAGGCTGAGCCGAAGCCGGCGTCATAGCTCCCCACGTCCGGATCGGTTTGAAGAAACTTGGCGTGTTCGGCGCTTGCAATCGTGAGATCACAGACGACGTGTAGGGAGTGGCCGCCACCGACGGCCCATCCCGGCACGGCACAGACGACGATTTTCGGAATGTGGCGAATCTGGCGCTGAACCTCGAGGATGTGGAGACGACCGGCTGATGGCGTGTCGGTGTCGCTGGCCTCGCTGCCATCGCCACCGTCTCCGTCATCGTCCTCATCCCTCCCATACTCGTAGCCAGCATCCCCCCGAATCGACTGATCGCCACCCGAGCAAAACGCCCAGCCGCCATCCTTCGGTGACGGCCCGTTCCCGGTCAGAATTACACAGCCCACATCGGTCTGCCGTTTGGCGTGATTGAGCGCGTCAGAGAGTTCGTCGACCGTCTCCGGACGAAAGGCGTTTCGAACCGCCGGCCGGTCGAACGCAATTCGGACGGTCCCGCTCTCGAGCGCCCGGTGGTAGGTAATATCCTGGTAGTCGACATCGGCGACCGGCTCCCACCGGTCTGCCTCGAAAAGTTCCGAAACCATTGCCCGGAAGTCGGGGTGAGAGGGCCAAATAGCTTCGGCTCGGACAACAGGGAGAGCCCGAGCGATTTTTAGGATTGACTCCGTACGCCAACTATCCCGATGGCCGAGACGTTCTACGAGATACTGGGCGTGTCACAAGATGCCACACAGGCCGAGATTACAACGGCCTACCGTGATCGCGTCCTCGAGACCCATCCGGATCGAAGCGACGACCCCGATGCGACGGAGGCGTTCAAGCGGGTGACGACCGCCGAGGAGGTGCTCTCGGATGCCACAGAGCGGGCTCGATACGACCGACTCGGCCACGATTCGTATGTTCGACTCGCCAACGGATGGTCCGAGACGGGCGCGAACGCAAGTGCGGGCGCGGGGACTGAAACGGAATCGGAAACGGAATCAGGCACAGATACCGATGACGGGACCGACGGGTCAGGTTTCAACTCACCCACGAGCTCGAGATCACATACAAACAATCGAACGACGGGGAGGGCCGGTCCGAGCCATCACGCCCGCCAGCGTAGGCAACGCCAACGTGCTCGCCGAGCGGCCGCCGAAACCGCGGCCTCGTGGTGGGTTGACGACCGAACAACGGACCACAGGGCCAGCGCCAGTGGTGGTGCCAGCGCTGATCCGCAGGCAACCCGTGCTCAGACGGCCGGAACGACTGGGACAGGCAATGACAGCAGTGGGACCGAGGACACCTTCCGATACAGCGTCCACAACTGGACCGACGAGATCACCGTCGAACGGCGCTATCAACCGATCGGCTACCACACCGCCGTCTTCGTCGCTTGCCTCGCGCTCTTGTACCCAATCCTTGTCTACTCGAGTGTTACGCCGCTGTTTCCGTTTGGGATCAACCTCATTGTTGCCGGCTGTACGCTCGTGATGATCGGCTACCTGCTGACGATGCCACGGATTGCAATGGGCGTCTTTGGCTGCTGGAGTCTGATTATGACTGCCCTGCTTCCCCAGTTCGCCACTGCCCCGCTTTCGCTGGCGACGGTTGTCGTTCTCGGAGCCTTTTGGGGCCCGCTTGGCTATGCGGTTGCAATCTGGTGGGCGCTTCGGCTGTAAACTACCTCACCCAGGGTCAGGGATCAAACGCCGACCGCACGTCGTGGCTCGTCTCAGCATCGAACTCGAGGGAGAGCACCTGCGTGTTTGGTTCCTCGAGTGCGTCGCGATACGCCGAAGCGAACGCCGAGGGCTCGACGGCAGTAACCGACAGCTCATAGAGTTCCTCGAGTGGCGAAAAGTCGAGGCCGTGGGGGGTTTTGAACTGGTCGGTAAACGGCGGCTCGTAGGCTTCGATCGGGAGCATATGGAAAATGCCGCCACCGTCGTTGTTAATCAGGACAATGGTGGCGTTGACGTCACAGCGCTCGAGTGCCAACAGGCCGTTCATGTCGTGATAGAACGCGAGGTCGCCGGTGACGAGCACCAGCGGTTCCCCATCATCGAGCGTGCTGCCGGCACCGAGTGCCGTACTCGTGATGCCGTCGATACCGCTTGCGCCACGGTTTGCGAGCACGGTCAACGCGCCCCTCTGTGGCTCCCCAAACCGGTCGGCATCCCGGATCGGCATGCTGTTGGAGACGAACACCGTCGCCGGATCGGGTGCCTCGGCGATTGCTGTTGCGAGGACCGCTCCCTCAAGTGTGTCGGGCAGGTGTTCAGTCGCCGACCAGTGGTCAGCTTCCGCACGGTGAAATCGCTCGAGCCACGGCGATAGCGACGGTGACTCACTTCCATCGCTCGCTTGCCCCTCGAGTGCGGACACCAAGCTAGCAAAGAGCCGGCCCGGATCCGCACGGATGTGGTCGGTCGCACTAAAGGTCGCTTCCCGCCAGCCGCCGCCTGGGTCGACCATCAGCTGTCGGCAGTCGGCCGCCTGCAAGTACTGACGGCAGGTTTTGGAGGTTGGGGAGGCTCCGATGCGGATGACAAGGTCGGGGTCCAGATTCACTGCTTCCGAGAGATACGCGTCATAGCCCCCAAAGATATGCTCGTCAACGTGTGGGCCGAATCGGAGCCCCGAAAGCGGATCTGCAAGCACGGGCGCACCAAGCCGGCGAGTGAGTGCCATCGTCGGGGGGGCAATCGACTCGAGCGCCGTTGGATCGGCCGGTCCCGCAACGAACAGCGGCCGGTCGGCGTCGGCGAGCGCCGTCGCAAGCGCCGTACTCTCGGCGTCGGTCAGGGTTGGCTCGCCAGACAGTGTCTCGACGAACGCCCCCTCACGGCCCTTCCCGGCGAGCGTACCGGCGAAGGCGCCGGGAACGTCACCGGGAACGGGTACTGGCTCGAGCGGTTTGCTGAACGGACAGTTTAGATGCACCGGGCCGGCGGGCGTTCCAGTCGCCGACCCGAGTGCGCGGGCGGCAGTCGTCCGAAGCATCCGTACCTTTCGTTCGTCGGCTTCTGGCTCGGGGAGCTGGGCATACCAGCGGACGGCGTCGCCGTAGAGCTTCACCTGATCAACGGTCTGATTCGCGCCGCTATCCCGGAGTTCTGGCGGTCGGTCGGCCGTAAGCACAAGCAACGGCACCCGCGCCTGACTGGCTTCGATAACCGCCGGATGAAAGTTCGCTGCGGCAGTGCCGGAGGTACAGACCAGCGCGGTCGGCTCTCCGGTTCGGCGGCCCCGGCCAAGCGCAAAAAAGGCAGCCGACCGCTCATCGAGGTGGGAGTAGACTGTCACCTCGGGGTGGCGGGCAAAGGCCACCGTCAGCGGCGTCGACCGACTCCCCGGAGCGATACAGACAGCCTCGAGGCCGCCGGCAACCAGTTCCTCGACCAGTACCGACCCCCAGAGGGTGTTCCGGTTTGGTTCGCGTCCCGTCATCTGAGTTCATCAAGAATCGGCCGAAACTTCAACTGGACTTCCTCCCACTCGTCGGCGGGATCGCTGTCGGCGACGATTCCGTTGCCAGCAAACAGCGTGACGGTCTCACCGGTGGTGACCCCCGAACGAATCGCAACGGCAAACTCGCCGTCGCCGTCGGCATCAAACCAGCCGACTGGGGCGGCATACCAGCCGCGGTCGAACGTTTCGATACTCCGAATCGTCTCCCATGCGAGGGTCGGTGGAAGCCCACCGACCGCAGGCGTTGGGTGTAGCGCGTCGACGATCTCGAGGACGTGCCGGTCGTCGGTCAACGTCGCCCGAATCGGCGTCTGTAGGTGTTGGATCGTCGCAAGCTGGCGGGCCGTCTGCTCACCGATCGTCACCGCGCCGAGGGGGGCCAGTTGCTCACGGATCGTCTCGACAACCAGTCCGTGTTCGTGCTGGACTTTCTCGCTCTCGCGCATAGACGTAATCAGCTCTTCGTCCTCCTCGAGGGTGTCTCCCCGGGGTACCGATCCGGCTAACGCTTCGGTCTCGAGCGTGTTCCCCCGTTTGGCGACAAGCCGCTCAGGTGGCGCACCGAAAAACGTCCCCGCGTTCGCGTTACTCGGGTCGATCAAAAACCGATAGCAGTTGGGATACACTCGTCTCAGCCGCTCGAGGGTGGCTGGGACGTCTATCCGCTCTGGGAGCTCCGCTGACAGCGCTTGGGCGAGGACAACCTTCTGTAGCTCCCCGCGGTCGATTATCTCGAGTGCCCGCTTGACGCCGCCAATCCACTCCTCGCGGGTGGTCGTCTGTGTACTCGAGAGAATTCCCGGTCCGGAGCCACTGGGACGCATTGTCGGGAGGCTCTCGAGTCGGTCGCGCCAGCGCTCGAGGCAGTCGGTAATCTCGCGGTCGCTGTCGCCGGTTGCGGTGAGCCATGTCCGGTTGGCTTCCCTCGTCAGCTGAATGTGTGGGACCACAAACGAGGCGCCATCGAATCCCTCCCACGGCCATTTCGGATCGTGGGTGTCATGAAACGAAAGCCCGCCGAATGCCCGTGGGCGACTCTCGTGTGGTCCGTCGTGGGTCAGGGTAGCAAACGTTTCATCGGCAAGGGATCTAATCGTCTCAAACCGGTCCGCTCCCGTTGCCCGAAACGTCGTGGCGACGCCACAGCCGACAATCTCGAGTCCTGTCGGCGTCGCCCATTGGACCCGCGGCCGTTCGGCTGCGTTGAGAACAGCCCCAAACGAAACATCGCCGAGTTCCAAACTCCGACTTTGCAGCGGGCGTGGCTCCGTGCCCGCGTCCGTCGCCAGTGTGTGGCGCGTATTGCTCGACGATTGATCCATCGGCTCAATGTGTGAGTGGGTGTGCCTTCAGCCTAACTATTCGGCCTAACAGTATTGCAATTTATATGACGGTGGCCCGACAGTAGCACCGGACCAGTCGTTATACTAGATGACGTCTCAGCTTTGTTCGGGCCAAGCAATCGAATACTTCCCCTCCGTCGCCGGATTGGAACTGGCTGAAACAATTGTGAGCCCCCGGGTTACCGGTGATATCAGCTCTATAACAAAGTACAAAATCGACCAACCGCCACAAGCATGGCAATGAAACAGCAACCGGCAGACGAGACGAAAGAAGCGATGAAAGAGGCTGAACAGGTTCTCCTGAGCCCAGCTGTTATCGCATCCGCAGCATCGGTAGCCCTGTCGTGGTACCACTTCTTCCTTGCCGGAAACAAACAAACCGGCCTCTTTGTTGGGCTGTGGCCGCCGACGATACTCGCTTTTGCAAGCTATTTCAACCAGCAAGAGATGCTGAACACCGTTCGTTCATTCACAAAACCCGGCGGGACAATCATCGAGACCATTGAAGGCGTTGTCGGGAACCGATAACACTCATTCCCGTAGAAAGTGCGTTCTTTCATCCAAAATCATCGTAAAAATGTGCGTATAAATCCATCCATACACCACATATGTGGTGAAACAGCCGAAACCTCGTCTCGGCTCCCCGTCAGGCTTAAATACCCCCTCGCCGAAAGCCGAATCAGATGCCGAAAGTAGAGATAACCATACCGGAGCACCTCGAGATGCAAATCGCGCAGATGGTCGAGCGTGGCGAGTTCGTAAACCGTGAAGAGGCAATCGAGGACCTGCTCTCAACAGGGATCAAAGCCTACAAGACGAGTGGGCCGATGGACGATGAGGAACCGGGATTCGAAGATGATGGAATGATGGGTCACGACGACGAGTACGTCTTTTAGTACGATTGCACTCGTATTTGAGCACGCTTTTGCCCAGACCTGAGTGTACGTTGTTCGGTCCGATGGAAAACCCAAGTTGCTGTCTACCGCCCGTTGCGTTTACACTGCAAGTGCAGGGAGCACAAACGCGAGAAGCAACCCGACGACGAGTACAGCAACGCCAATACCGACGGCACGGGTCGTAAACTCGCTCATTGGTGCCGTTGTTCGTCCCTCGCCAACATCGTGGCCGACGTCGGCACCCGTGTCATCGTGTGTCGTATCTTCAGCCATAGTCAACCGTTTCGGGTTCGAGAACTTAAGCGCTGTGACCCGTCTATCGGTGTTTCTCTCTGAACCCGTGGCAGCAGTCCCAACCGAACACCTGCCGCGGTCGAAACGGTCAAAGGCAGGTCGCACCAACCCGAAGGTAGCAAATGCTCACCAAACGAATAATTCCATGTATTGACGTCGATCTCGACGAGGACGGCAACCCTGCCGTCTACACCGGGGTCCACTTCAAGGATCTCAAATACACCGGCGACCCGGTCGAGATGGCCAAGCGGTACAACCAGGCCGGTGCCGACGAATTCGTGTTTCTCGATATCACCGCCTCCGCGGATGGCCGAGAGACGATGCTCGGCGTCGTCGAGGACGTCGCCGACGAGGTGTTTATTCCACTTACCGTCGGCGGCGGCATCCGCACAACTGCGGACATTAAAGAGACCCTTCGAGCCGGTGCGGATAAGGTCTCTATTACCACCGGCGCACTCGAGCGCCCGCAACTGGTCAACGAGGGAGCGCGGGCCTTTGGCAGCCAGTGTATCGTTATCAGCGTCGACGCCCGCCGGCGCTACGACGAAGCCGGCGAACATTACACCGAAATCGACGGCGAATCCTGCTGGTTTGAGTGTACAAAAAAGGGCGGGCGCGAAGGGACCGGAATCGATGTTTTAGAGTGGGCTGCCGAAGCCGAGTCCCGCGGTGCCGGTGAGCTGTTCGTCAACTCCATCGACTCCGATGGGACGAAAGACGGCTACGATATTCCGTTAACGAAAGCCGTCTGTGACACCGTTTCGACGCCCGTCATCGCCTCCTCGGGCTGTGGTGGCCCCGAGGACGCTTATGAGGTTTTCAGTGACGCCGAGGCCGATGCCGCCCTCGCTGCCTCGATTTTCCACTTCGATGAATATTCTATTCGGGAGGTAAAGGAGTATCTCGACGAGCGGGATATTCCCGTTCGACTTTGAGTTAGTTGTCCCTCTCGGTAACGGTCAACGTAGCCGTCTGGTCCTCGACTTTGATCGTGTAGGTTCCTGGAATAGCGGGTTCTCCCCGCTTTTGGGTCCGGCTGAGAGAGTCAACAGCAACCGACATCGAGACTGTCGTTGACTCGCCGGCCTCGAGCGTTACCCGTTTGAATCCCCGAAGTTGCCGCACTGGCGTGACGATCGATCCGGGTTCGTCGGTCAGATACAGTTGCACAACTGTTATGTCCCGTCGGTCACCCGTATTCTCGACTGGGATCGAGACGGTTGTTGTCTCCGTTGGGCTAATCGGTACCTCGGGGACCTCAAGATACCCGTAGGCAAATGTGGTGTAGCTTTCCCCAGCACCGAACTCGAAAAGCGGATCGTACGACGACGGATGTTCGGCCGTCCCGATCGGCGTGGGGTGGGGAAATGGTTGAACCGCGTGGGCAGGTGAGCGGCCGATCGAGGAATCGAAATCGGCAACCGCCCACTTGGCTCGTTGTCGCCGTAAATCGTCTCCGCGACGGCCTGTCCGCCCATCGTGCCGGGATAGTAGGCAAGCAGCAAGCCGGCGGCGTGTTTGGCAAGCCACGGCACGGTAAGCGGGCGGCCGGTGACGAGAACGCCGACTATTGGGGTCCCAGTCTCCGCAATCGCGGTGAGTAAGTCCCGTTGGGCATCCGGCAACTCGAGGTGATGTCTCGTCGGAAAGGCCCCGCGTTCGGTCCCTGCCAACTCGCTGGGGCCGAACTCGTGGATATACCAATTCTCGCCAAGGGCGACGACAGCCACGTCCGCCGCTTTGGCCGCCCTCACAGCCGCCTCCCGTTCGTCCGGTTCCGACGTGTTGATGCCCGAACCACGTTCGTAGCTGACCGTTCCCTCGCTTACGGCCTCTATTCCGTCTTTGATCGTGACAATGTCGGTCCCGTCCGAACTCGGCACGCTCCAGCCACCCAGTTGGGCGACCGGCGCATCCGCGTTTGGCCCTGTGAGGAGAACATTGGCCTCCTTCGAAAGCGGGAGCGTCCCGTCGTTCGAAAGGAGCGTCATGGAGTCACAGGCAGCCGCAAGCGACAGCCCCGGATGCTCTTTGGAGCCCACGACACGCGCGGCCCGTTCTACATCAACGAACGGATCTTCGAACAGCCCGAGTTCGAACTTCTGTCTGAGAACCCGGCGGACGCTCTCATCGACAACCGCCTCCGGCAGGTCGCCTTCCTCGTCGAGCGACCGAAGATGTTCGACGTGGGCCGTCGCATCGACGGAGGCGATATCGAGACCGGCCGCTCGAGTCTGGCGAACCGAATCCCGGTGGTCGGCCGCGACATGATGATCCTCGTGAAGCATTTGGACGCCGTTCCAATCTGCGACGACCGTCCCCGAAAACTCGAGGTCTTCACGGAGCAGGTCATGTAGATAGCGCCGGGAGCCGTGGACGGGCTCGCCGTTGATTGCGTTGTAACAGGGCATCACCGAATCGACGCCCGCTTCGATGGCGTCGACGAACGGAGGGAGGAAGACGCTCTCTAAGAGATACTCCGAAACTTCGACGGGTGCTGCGTCCTCCCCTCGGGCTGGCTCGCTGTAGGCTGGAAAGTGCTTTGCGGTGGCGATGACGGTGTCTGCAGTCTCTCCGCCATCAAAATCACCGCCGTCTTGATAGCCACGAACTTTCGCCGCAGCGAACCGACCACAGAGATAGGGGCTCTCCCCAAACGTCTCGAACGTCCGACCCCACTGCGGGTCGCGGGCAACGTCACAGGTTGGTGCATAGTTCTGGTGAGCACCCGTTGCACGGACTTCAGTGGCCGTGACGGCCGCGACGGATTCAGCCAGCGACTCATCCCACGTCGCTGCAAGTCCGAGCCCGTTCGGAAACGCCGTCCCCTCAGCGACGTAGGCGTGTCCGTGGACGACATCAACGGCTAACAGCACTGGAATCCCGAGACGCGTTTGGTTGCGTGCGACCTGTTGGAGTTCATTTACTGTCTCCACAATTGCTTCGACCTGCATATCCTGCGCCCCAGCCCACCCAAAGGAGGCCACCGAGCCGATTCCGTACGCAACGAGTTCCCGACTGACAGCGTCCGTCCCTTTCGACTCCCGAAGCTCACCTGCCCACGTCCCGACGAGTTGTCCCACTTTCTCCTCGAGCGTCATCCGCTCTAAGAGGTCGGCAACACGGGTTTCAGTCGAACAGGTTGGGTCACGGTAGGGGGCGTCTGTTGGGGGTCATCGTTCAGCCAAGTACGGCCACCACCCATTTACCATCATGGTACAGCGTGTCGTCGGCTCCATATCCGACATACTTATCCTTCAACGCTCGATTCCATCAATCAGTGAAGTGGCGGTGTACGTGGTGTGACGAACCACACGAAACGAACGACCCACCCTGTGACGTCTGCGGTCACAACTCCTTTCGACGCGCCGAAGACGAACTCGAGACCGTCGACACGGGGACCCAGTACGTCTGGGTTTGTGCGGACTGCGGCCGCGAACACGTTAAAAACTCCCCGCCGTGTTCCCGCTGCAACAGCCCCAAACTCGAGAAACACGAACCGGACTACCGGGACATTGACGCCGACCTCGAGGTCCCGAGTTACGTCTCGTTAGCCAAGCCGTACATGCCAGCGGTCGCCGTGATCGGTCTCGTTATTGCACTGTTTGCGACGGGAATCATCCCCGCGTCAATCCTCCCAGGCGTGGGAGCACCCGCACCACCGGATGCCCCGGGTGAGGGAGCCGAGGCGGCCGGTCTCGACCTCGTTGCCGTCGAAGGTGAGGTCCACGACCAACTCGAGGCTGAACGGGAGTCTGCCGGCGAAGCGAGTCGAACGTATGATGATGGGTTGGGAGCGCTCGCGGAGTACCGAACCCACCAGCGGGTGGCCGCAGCCGACGCGGGTGTCGAACCCGACGAGTGGCCGAACCCGGCCGATTTCGATACGACATGTGAGGGCGATATCGAACCGGTCGAATTTGAGGGCATTGGAGAGCCAATCGATGCCTTCGAAGACGAGTCAGCACTGGCAGGGGCAATTGTCGAAGCTCTGTTGGCTGAAAACCAGTCGGCCGCACTGGAGACCTGGACTGCAGAAGGGCTTGACGTCCACGTGTACGACGGGACGGTGTTTGTCGTCTATCTGGCCTGTTAGTGAACCCTACCCGCCGACTTAAGCCGCGGCCTCGAACGCCTCGCGGAACGCCGTCGTCTTTTCGCGAACGCTGACTGCTGCATCCCCGAGTGCATCCAGCGGCTCGATACCGGGTTCGGTTTTGACCGTGAGAATCGGGTCGGTCTGTCCACCCGACTGCTCGGGATTCATGTCGTAGGTTGCTGCAGTAACGCCATCGGCCTCGAGTAGCGCCCCCTTGAGTACGTTCATGAACGTGTGATCCTCGCCAGCAATCTCGATCGACAGCTCCGTCTCGCTGCTCTCTGTGACCCGTAGTTCCATGTCTTTCCCTGCGTTCGTCGGTCGCTTGTACCTTTCGAAGCGGATGTAAACCCCTATACTCACTCGCTGTCAGGAAGGTGTATGGCAACGCTCTCAGTTGCTCTCGCGGTTCTCGTTTTCGGGATACTGGTTGGTTCAAGCGTTTTTGTTACTCGGCTTGCCGGTGTACAGTCCGATAGTTCTCGTTTTGACTCGAATTCGCGATTTCGTTCCAACTCAAACCGGATAACGATTCACCTCCGGAGCCGATTTATCCTGGGTGTCCCGTGGGGAACGCTCGTCGTGATCGGATTCGTCCTCGGGATGTACCTGTTCGTCCAAGATGGGCTCACCGACCCGTCAAACCCTGTTACGATTCCGTACCGGGGGTGG
>LFCJ01002803.1_pt1 | contig 12621 bp, 5 predicted proteins | sample 643141 | NCBI WGS metagenome assembly LFCJ01 (sample SAMN03766243, study PRJNA286221) | soda lake metagenome | biome: soda lake; feature: Kulunda steppe; material: water; isolation source: sample B1-Br-g2 brine of Lake Bitter-1 | place: Russia: Kulunda steppe | collected 2010-07 | reverse complement strand
CAAAGTCCGCGGTTGCACCGGTAAAGGTGCCCTCAAGCTCAATTAACACTGGTAGGAGGTAGTCGGGGAGCCGATCGTCCGCTGGGGAAAGCCAAAACACCGAGTCCGGGACGCCGCGTTGTTTCTCAAAACCCCGTCGCTCGCCGACCGCATTAACGGGCCCTCTGAGGGCCTCGATCAGTTCTTCTAGCACCGCCTCATTCACTGCTTAGCACCACGCTGAGCGACAGCTTGTTTGATAGGTTCAAGACTGCTTCCTGGACGTCTTCGGTAAGCGGTATCTCTTCATCCTGACTAAGTCGCTGCCAGATATCGAGCAGTTGTTCTTGTTCGACCTCGCCATCACCGACTTGGAGCTGATCGATGATCCACTCGTTGTGGGTCCGGCAGTCCTGTAACGCCTGGAGTAGATTATCCTGAATATGGACTATCGTAAGCGTCGCGCCCGTTCCTAAATGGGTAGTGGGGGTGTCGGAGGACTCTCCCTCGTCCAAGACCTCAACCATAGCGCGCTGAGCTTTCAACCGCTGGTGGACATTATTCATGAACTGGCTGAGTGAGTCATCAAGTTCGTCAAGATCTTTCTGAATCGCCACAAGCGTAGAATATTCTTGTAGCGAAAGCTGAGATTTCTCGAACAGCAGGTTGTCTATCTCCTCCTCAAACACCCCTTGGTCCGTACCGAATGTTTCTAGATCATCGAGATCAGGTTTGATTTCTTGATGAGAATCTTGGATAGAGGTCAGGTCGTCCCGGATCTCCTGAATGTGGCTGGCGATACTTGAAAGGTCAGAGGTGGCAAGGCTCTCAGAGAGTTCCGTCTCAACAACTGTCGAGCTGGAGAATGGGCTACCCGATAAATCGAGGAGTGTTTCATTAATTTTGTTCAATCGATTCTTGACCGTATCTGTCGACACGGATTCCTCAAAATCCTGATAATAGGCATCCGTACCGACAAAGTCAATCGCAGGTTCCCAGTCCCCAGCACCCTCAAAAATCGTCTCAAGCTCCTTGAGATCGCTAACCCGCTGATTAATCGCGTTGACTCGCGGCTTCACGTCGGTACTCGGCGATAGCAGGCCAGAGGGAGTTTTTTCGATGCTCGTAGCGATAGGCTTCCGTGCCGTGTCCGGCAGGTCGCGAACGATTGGTGTGATTTCCTGGTATGCCTCCGCTGCCTTCTCCAAGTCTTGGGGTAGGCGCTGACCAAGATTATCTTGTATTTCTTCACGGGTCGTATCTCGAAGGTCGGGATTGAGGACCTCGAGGAATCGTTCTAACGATTGCAGGGCGACCTGTTGAAGCGGGGCGCGGATGGCTTCCTCAACTCGGTCCTCAAGCTCGAGAAGGTAATCAACGGTTTCGGCATCGTCGACTTCTTGCAGAATGGAATCGGCTTGGTCATAGAACGCCTCACGCTCCGCGGATTCCATGCCTTGGAGCTGGTCGATGTAGGCGTCAATATTGTCTTGGAAATTATTCAGTTCGCTGATCTTTTCATCAAGCGATGATGCCTTCCCGTGGACCTCGTCGACAATCTCTGGTTGCTCACTACTCATTAGCGACCACCTCCGAGCGCTCGAACAGTTGTCTTAGCTTTGTCTTGGTATCATCAACACCCGACCGAATCGTCTTAGACTGCGATTCAATCGACTCGATATCCTGCTGCAACTGGGTGAGATAGCGTGTATGTGTCCCAACGGTTTCGTTGAGGTCGACCAGCTCGTCTCGGTCTTCCGGGATGCTCAGCGAGGTTGCTCCGAGAGTTTCTTCGAGGGCGAAAACCGTGTTTCCATAATCTTCGAGTCTGCTGAGAAGCGCTTCTCGCGAACTGAAATGCATCCCAATGGCTTCTGATTCCTCGACAGAGTCGTACACGTGTTCAAAGAGTGCGATTGCATCCTCGATTTTATCGACATCAGCTTGGTTTATTTCTGAATGGAGGTCATCGATCTCATCGGAGATGTCCTCTTTGTAGATTTTGAGCAGGAACCAGTAGTGATAGCCGATAGGGGCCGCTGCCGAATCGGCCTCACATTTCTCTTTGAGATCCTGGGAGCCGTTGATTATCGAATTGAGGTTCGACTCGTATTGGTCGAGGCGGTTGACATCGATCTGGATCCAAGACCCGACGTCTGCACAGTCCGGCGGCGACAGCGTCTCGTTTAGCTCTTCGACACGTTCGATGTACTCATCGACCTTCTCTTTCTCCCGTTTGAGATCAGCAATGACAGTTTCGAGGCGCGATGCGACGTCGATATCCGGGTCAGAACCAGTTGTTAGGCCGCAAATAAGTATGGCTCGGAGAAGTCCATACGCCAGATGAGAGAGGTTGGTCATCCCGAGAACGAGGACTTGACCATCTGCAACTTTGACGTCGGGGTCGTCGATTGCTTGGATAATACTTGAGACGTCTGTGAGGTTGGATAGCGCAGTCAGGGTATCCTGGGTCTGTTTAACTGCCGGCGCCAGTCCGCTTCCCTCTCGGTAGTGTTTTCGCTCGGTTGTGACGCTCCCGCTGTAGCCACTTTGGATGAAGAGGTCGTCGAGATAGTCGGTGAAACTGAACCCGTTCTGGCCACCCGAGACCAAGTCTTGAGAGATCGCCGTTTCAAGATTGGAATGAAGATTGCTGTACTGGCGGCCAGACTCGTACTCTGGCCCGAAGACGGGGAGGTAGGATAACGCGATGGTTGATTCGACAAATTTGCCGTTCGACCAGTAAGGTCGGTCACCCTGGACCCGCTCTTCTTTCCAGAGGAGGGTGTCGGTATTGGCTAATGAGTACGCCTCTCTGTACTTCACAGCGAAGGTTCGAATCTCGTCGCTGGCGACCTGATCGAGTTGGTCATAGAGGGTTTCAATTGTATTCCGAACCTCACGTTCCCCGACCACCCCCAGCAGTTCCTCTTTTATTTGCTGATCAATCTCATAACCCTCACGAATTCGCTCGGACTGAAGCCGGCCAAAAAGATTGACGACGAATGTCCAGAATCGGTTGGATTGATACTCCTCAATTTTCAGGAGGCGATGACGTTGGTAGGTTCGGACCTCGTCAGTTACCAGCCCTTCAATTGAGAGCTTGTCGGGGATGACGAGGACCAAAGGCTCCGAAATGTCGTATCCGTTCGTTAACTCGGATAGCTCCGAGCGGAATGTCTCCTTCGTGGGGCAAAACTTGATATCTACCAGTTCATTATCGGGAGTCCCAGTGCGGAGCGTCAGCCCCCGTTCCATCTTGTCTTCTAACTCATCTTGTAACGACTCGGACACCCGAGCAGGGTTGACCGCGATCGGCGGGAACGCGTCGTGCACGCATTTTGGCGATGCAGTAACGACTGTCTGATCAGTGAGTTCCTTATCAGGAGCTTTGTACATCCATTGGGTATGGAATGCCCCTTCGACCGATTCGAGCGCTTCCAAGGCTATTTTCCGGGCATCACTCGCCGGCTCGAATGAAACGGCCATATTGGTCACGAGATCGAGGAAGGCGTGTCCCTCTCGCTCATCCGAGAATCCATACTGAGGTATGAGTTCATCTTCGCCGATCGCAAGGCCATAGCAGACTCGCTCGATATTCCGGTCGAGGATGGCTATAGCATCACGCTGCGTATCGGTTTGCTCAAATTTGAATTCCTCTTTGATGATATTGACCGCAATCTCTTGAGCCTGTTCCGCTGTCAGAGCCTTTTCGCCGGAGATCATCCACGGATCAAAACCACCCTCCCGGAACAGGAGGGCCGTAATCGCGGCATCCCAATCCTCGCGGTCAAGTTCTGTCCACAGGTTATTGATGAGACGTGTATCTCTGAAATCCGCATCAGCGAGATCCTCCATCCACTCAATGGCATTAGTCTGCGGGTCCGCTGGCAGTTCATCAATGAGCTTTATGATGATGCCAGTTCGACCGCGTGCTAGCCACCAGATGGTATTCGCAAGGTCGATCGCGTCTGGTCGGCGTTCTTCCAAAAGGTCCCGGACGTCGTGTACCTTGAGCGGCGGGATCCGAATCTCCTTCATCCGACCCCAATCAGCCTCTCCAATGAATTCGAACGCGGAAATCATCCCGAAGCTCCAGATTTTGATCGAGTCCTGGAGGCCGTCGTTGATTTTCCGAAGTGGGTTGTCGTCGTCCTTGTCCATCACCTCAATAAAGGCTCGATAGGACTGCTCCACCTCATCGAAGAATAGCGCAGTCCGGGTTTTGTCATCTTCATCGACGACATCAGCTACCTGATCGATATACTCTTGCTTCGACTCACTATCGACGTTAGGGAACCATTCAATCTCGTCGGCGTCTCCGCCTGCATAGGCCGCAAGTTGGGCTGCTATCCGCTCTTCGATCCAGTCATTGAGGTCGTCATTGTCACTCTTATCGAATTGCCTGAGCATCAAGCCCGGATCCCCGATATAGAATGCAGGAATTCCCCGCTCCCAAGACTGATTGAACAGGTGATAAATCAGCTGAGTTTTCCCAGACCTATAGGCCCCAACCAAGGCTAGCGGGTCAACAGCCTCACCTGCCACAAAATCGTCGAAGCTCTCCTTTGCTCGCGACAATTCCCGCTCGTGGGTGGCAGTAAGCGGCTCCCACTCTTTTTTTATCGAGGCTTTACGTGTCTCCATTTTCATATTATTCTTTCACGGAACGTCAATAACCTTACGCCAAGCATCAGGTTCTCGTACGGCAATTATCCTGCAGTTTCTATTCCTGATTTATATCATCAGGAAGAATTAATGTTGTTCGCTGTGTTGGCCCAGTATGGGCTTTCGCGTCCGGACGGGTTCATTTCTGGAGTATCTTCATGGCCAGTCCGAGGAGATAGCACGGGTGCCGGCGGCAGAGCCAGCGGGGATGGTTATTGTCTCCGGACAACTGCTGCGCCGTAATCTCAAGCATCACTTAAATCGGAAGGAGATCCCCACCGCGGCACTCGCTGAATTCACGACCATTGAAGAACTAGCGAGTGACCTGCTGCGGCCCACGGATAATCCGGCGAGCATGCTATCGGAAGGGATCCGTGACCGGCTCATTGAGGATATTTTCCGCACTCTTGATCCCGACGCAGCGGAAACGCCGCTCGAAAGGACGGACGTCCTCAAATCGAACGAAGAAACTGCACTTACTGACCTTGCACAACGTCTCCCGTACGAAGAAGAGTCTACACGAGAAACGTTTCTCACTGAACTCGGTGACTATTTTAGATGGACAGACGCCAACACCGATGTCTCGGTTGCCACCCGAGAACTTGCCGAAGTCGGAAATCGATTTGCGCAGCTCCAGACTAATCGGTCGGTGAATGCATTTCGGGGAGTCGAGCGCTTGGTCCAAGAATACTTAGACGCTGAATCTCTGGCTCAGCAGCAATCCAGAAGCCATCTTGTCAGTGCCGCCCGTGACTATGTCGACGAGCAGTGGAACCGTGAGTTTGCCCATCTGGATTGGATTGCGGTAGTTAGCATCAGTGTTTTTGACAACCCAACGCTCCGCTTCCTAGAGGAAATAGCCAACAATAGTGTCGCGCCTGATGTGGAGCTCTTCGTGGGTATCGGCAGCAATGAGTACAACACGGCCCGGTTAGAGGCGGTGGAAACTGAGGTAATCGTTGAATCATCTTCGGATCGACCTCCAGAATTCCGGTCCGACGCGGCCGCGGAGCTCTTGCAAGCCACGCAAGACTCACCGGCGGAGACACCTGACCGAGTGACATTCGCAGAGGCACCAACCGACCAGCGAGCTGTTGAGCAAGTCGCTACCAAAGTCCGGGACTTGGTCGATAACGGCACGCATCCGCGGAATATTCTGATCGTCGCCCCTGACGCGGGTTCGTATCAATCCCTCATCGAACAAGTGTTCGAGACGGTCGATGTACCAACCCACGTCGAAACGCGCCGGCCGTACGCCAATATCCCGGCCTATCGGTGTTTCAGGACGTTTGTCGACGTGTTAGATGCGGTTTCGCGAGATGCCCCACTCACATACGATGACATCGTGGACCCGATTCGACTGGGTTATACCCCCCGAGGGAACAGGGGGCGGTCGTGGCCGATTGAGGATCGAGCATTCATCAAGGTCGAGCAGGAACTCCATCGCAAACAGCAATTCTACAACCGGGATCCGGACCGGTATGAGGATCAGGGATTCAGTTTCAGCACCTGGCGCGACCAGATCAGTGACATCCCCCGATGGACTGGCCCCTGGGACGCCGTGGAAGAATACTTGGATGACATCGAAGCATTAGCTGAGGACCCCCCCACAAGCGGTGAGGCGTTGGTCGAACTCTTTGGCAGCTACCTCGGAACCTACGTGTATCAGACCGTCGATCATGAGCGGACACTCTACAAAGGGCCAGCAATCGATACGACCCGAACATCGCTGACAGAGACTCACCCGACGAGTGAAGCGGAACGGGTCCGGAACGTCCTCCAAGACGTCGGAAGCCATTACGACCGGGTTCGGAATCTCTTTGACGCACCCGTCAGCTGGCGTGAGGTTGGATGGGCATTCTCAGCCGCTCTTGGGAGCCATTCGTACGGGAAATCGCATCTCGACCAATACGCCGTTCCCGTGGTGGACGCTGGTAACGCCTACTTCAGGAGTGCTGACCACCTGTTCATCCTCGGTATGGATGCTGGTGAGTTTCCGAGTGACACTGGGACGCCGACCTTCCTCCACAACGACATCAGGCAACATGCCTACGAAAGCGCCCTTGAGGGAGAGCATCCGTATCACCACTTGGATAGTCGGGCTTCAAACTACAACGAGGCTTTGGACTTCTATCAGGCAGCCCTCGCAACTGCGACGGCGTCGGCCGACATCACTCTCATGCACACATACAGAGACGACCGCAGCAATGAAATCGCATGGTCGTCGTTCGTCGACCTGTTCGACCTCGACCCGGAGGATGAGACCGAGCGGCCGGTGTCGCGGGTTTCCGTTGGCGATTGGATCCCCAGTCGAGACACCGATGAGGAACGCTGGACGGAGCTGGTTGACCGGATTGCACCCCGCGAACGACTGCGGACAATTCTCTACAACGCCCACCGGAATACCCCGAATACGGAGCCGGTGATTACGCAATCAGATATCCGCTCGATGCTTGCGCGACTAGAAATCGAGCCACTCATTGACCTCATTCTCCCCCGTATCGAACGCCATCAACAGCCACCAGTTGCGGTCGAAATCGAAGCCCATGAACCCGCCTTTGCGGAAACTGATCTGGCGACGTTATCCGGTGAACCACACTATCCACATGAACTAGACTTGCAGGCACAGTGTGGGCTGAAGTACTACTACTACCAGTTCCTCTACAACTTCACCGGTGGCGAGCCACGACGTGAAGAGATACCTAAATACCACTCGAAGAATCCGCACTACCGGCTGGGAGACCTACCGTACATTGTTCGCGAGAACTACGCGGACCCGCGGTATATCGACAAGTGGGAAGCCATTGTCACCGACCTATTGCCGGACCGACAGAGTACAACGACTGGTCTATCGCAGTTCGATACCGACAAAGAACTCCGAGAATGGGTTGAACAGGTAGACCGGTTCGATCCGTACGACTTGAACACGATATTTGAAAACCTACGCGGCGAGCGGCGCCTCGTCGAGGCAGAGCGAGCGGCTGGCATCACCCGCACGTGGGACTGGCGGTCTGGCGGCGTCGTAACCATTGATGGATATCAACTCGCGGTCCCTCCGTATCGCCTGGATACGATCGTCGAGGGCGAAAGCGAGTATACCATCCCGATTTTCTTCACCCGGTTTTCGAATAGAGCCGAGAGTGCGCTCAAAGCCTGTTTCCAGGGGGCTATTTGGGAAGTTGATGAGCGCACTGGCGAGCTCTGTTTGGACTGTGGTCGGTCTGAGAACTGCACCTTCCACTCGAAGTATGTCATAGACCATCGAATGCTCGCGGCCCAGCACTTCGAGTCGGGCGAATTCGATAACAAGGTAGTTGGCATCGGGATGCACGAACAGTACGCTGACCCCACGAATGGAGAGCGAGTTATCGCGATAAAGGACAATTACACGCAGAAAGTCCTGGCTAGGGAAAATGACTTTGAGCGACTTGTGAGTCGAGGGTATCCGCAAAACTGGGAGCAGAAGGTCGCCGATTGGGAAGTCAACTTCACCGAATTAGCGGCGACGCTCAATACCGGGAGCACCGTCACATTGCGAGCAAGTCCAACAATCGTCAACGGAGATGCCTGTTTAGACTGTGTGTATAAGGATCTCTGCATGGTGCCGAACTCGGAGGTGGACCCCTAATGGAACACGATGAACTGACAAAACATTTGACGCTGGAGCTACCACCGGAGTTCCGGTTTACCGATGACCAAGCCGACGTCATGCACGCGTTCCACGAGGGAAGCGGGCGTGTAGCGGTTGGATCCGGTGCCGGCACGGGGAAAACGACGACGCTGACCCGGGTCGTGGCGGAAACCGTCACTAGACTCGCGGAGCCAACGCCCGATGACTTAGACGCCAACCCGTTCGACGAAATTCTCGTCACAACGTTCACTCGAGACGCGGCTGGCCAGTTAAAGACAAAAATAAAACATATTCTTCGCGCACACGAGGCCAACGGCGGCACAGAGTTTGATCCGGCACTGTGGCGATGGCTTGAGACGGATAGCACCATCTCAACGATCGATTCTTTCGTGGCCGATCTGCTGCGCGAAATTGCCCCCGAAGTGTACGTCGCACCGGACTTCGAGGTCCGCGATGAAATCGAGACGGAAGACCTCCTACAGGAAGTAATCCGCGAACTTCGAGATGATAATGACTACGCTGAGGCGCTGACGCTTCTAGTTGACGTCCTTGAAGACACGACTCCGCGACAGTATCTCTTCGACATCCAGCAGAAACTCCGCGAATTCTGTTATGAGTTCCCCGACCCGAATGCCTCTCCCGGAACGACGATATTCGCTGACGAGATGCGCAATGAGTTGCATCATGGTCGGGAACCCCCATTTGACGAGTCCGATATTCGGGATATCGTCTCACACGTGACCGGCATCCCGCAGACTAACATCGACGGAGGAAGTGCGGAAACGAGAGAGGCGATCGAGCGGGACTACCACCACAATATTGCGTTCGCTGAGGCCCTCGACGACCTCATTGATGCTTTCGAGACGGCGTACGATCGGCTAACGCGTAAGTCCGGCCAACTCTCGTACCAAGATATCGTCTACATTGTTTGGGAATACTTGGAACGAGAGGAGAGCCGGGGACTCCGGAGTGGGCTTTCCGATCGATTCTCGAAGGTCTTTATCGATGAATTCCAGGACACCAGCTATGCCCAGTGTCGGATCCTGCGGCACCTGATTACAAACGATGACGGTGGAGGTGATGTCTTGGTAATCGGCGATGTCAAGCAATCGATTTACGGCTGGCGGTCTGCCGACCCCGAGATATTCGCCCGTATCTTAGAACATGCAGAAAGAGAGAATGAGAACCCCGACGAGTATCTCGGGGTGACGGGTTGGACGCAAACGGACTTGGTGACGAATTTCCGCAGTCACCCGCACTTAGTCCAAGCGGGCAATCACCTGTTCGACCGAGTGTTCAGGAACGGAGGACTAGGCGGAATAGGCAACTTCCCGATCGCATCGCAGGCGCTTCGCCCCCATCGTCCGCCGACGAATGATGACGACGCCCATCTCCACATCCTCCCACTCGGGGACGCAAGCGCCGATGATTGGCGGACGCGTGACCCGGTTCGCACGGCCGGAACTATCCGGACGATGGTGGATGACGATATCTACACCATCGGAGATCGTGACAACGAGCGCCCCGTCAAAGCAGGCGACGTCACTCTCCTCTTTAGACGCGGAACGTATATGCGACAGTTCAGAGACGCCCTGGATGACCACGGCCTGGATAACTCGATTGTGGCCGAGCGAGGCCTATTCAAAACCAACGAAATCGGCTTCATTGTCGACGTTCTTGATTGGTTTGCGAATCCGCATTCAAAGGATTCGCTACTGCGCATTCTTCGCTCACCCGTCACCGCGCTCTCCGACCGCACCCTTCGGTATCTGGCTCGCTTCGACTGGAACCTTCCCCAAGCGCTCGAAGAGTGGCCAGATGGGGAACTGCCGGCCAGCGACCTAGAGCGGCTGAGCGGGTTAGTCGATCTTCGGAGCGACCTCCGGTGGGACAGAGAGGGGTCGAAAGCCAAGCTGGTTCAGAAGATCATCCAACACACCGGCTTGGAGACGATTCTGCTGTCGGGCGACGATGCGATGCAGAAATACGGCAACCTGTGGGTTTTGGTGGAACTAGTTCGCGATTGGGAAGACGAAGAGTTACTACCGTATCGTGAATTTGTTGACCGGCTTGTACGCTATCGCCGGATGGCGCGGTCAAATGACGAGTCCTTCGAAGTGGCCCAGGTCACAGACGCCAGTGCCGACAAGACCGTGAAGTTACGAACGGTCCACAGCGCAAAGGGGTTGGAATTTGGCGTGGTTGTCCTTCCCGACCTCCTCGCTGGACCTGGTGGCCGTATTCAGGGCCGGGATCGACTCTACTATCGCGACATAGACAACGGCGAGCATCGAGTTGCAGTCCGGCCTCGAGCGTCCGGTGACCCAATTAATTTTGACGACGGGCCGGGCGGAAACTGGGTTCGAAGCGACTACCGATGTACGCTCTGGCTTGCGCCGGACAGAGACTCTAACACGGGAGAGTTCAGATACGATCATCCGCTTAACCCGGCTGTCGAGAGTGATTTTGCTGAATTCTGGCGTCTCCTATATGTCGCCTTCACACGCGCCGAAGACCATTTGGTCCTCCCTTTAGGGGACTCGATCACTCACCATCACCGGTGGTCGTCGTGGGCCCATCCACTGTTGGACGTCTTTAGAGAGGGAAGCGAATGGACGATCCCGGAAGACGGGGAACCAGCCGATTTCAGTCTCGACCGCTCGGCGATGCATCCGGATGACGACTCCCCGAACTCAATCCCCCTCGATATTGGACTAATTGATAGGGCTGACCCCATCGACACAGAGCCACTGGGTTTACCAACCCTGTCATCAATACCGGATGCTGAAGAGCCGGAATCCCAGGACTCACGTGATGAACCGGAGCAACAGCCGTTCACACCTCTAGAGTTGAACCCGTCGACACTCCACGACCTCATGGCCTGTCCCCGCCGGTATCAATACCGAGCGCTAGAAGAGATAAGCGAGGCCCGGGGGGAATCCCCACCCGGTTCGAACGCGCCGGCCGGATATTCGCCCAGCTACTGGGGGACGCTGACTCACAACGCGATGGAAGCACTCCACTGTGACAAGCGAGCCGATGAATTGGGCGAGGAGGAAACTGCCCTGACCGAGTTCCTCGACCAGCACGCCGAGATTCACGATGAACTCCTGGCCGTCGTTGACCAATATCGAGCGTCAGGCATCTGGGACGCAGTTCAGGATGCAGAGACGGTGCTCGCCGAGTACGAACTTTCTGCAATACATCCCACTGAGCCCCACGTCCATCTGAGCGGGTTCGTCGATCTCCTCATACAGACTGCCGACGGATGGAAAATCATCGACTTCAAGACAGGCACCCCGCCAGCCGCGGACTCGTATCTCGCAAACCAATATCGGTTGCAACTGGCGACGTATGCCTGGCTACTGGATCAAGAGTACGATATCGAAGCGAGCGAGTTGGTGATTTATTACGTGCAAGGTGGCAAGTCTCGTGAGGTGAGTCCCGACTGGGGAGAATTCTCGGCGTATCTGCGCGACCTTCCGGACCGGCTGTTCGTGGAGTCCGAAGAAGGCCTACCAACGCGCCCTGACCCCGATCCTGTTCACGCCGGCGCAGACGAACTTGACCTAGAATCACGGTGTGGAAGCTGTCCATTCACGAGCATTTGTCCGGAGTGGGCCAGCGAATAATCTCCTCCCAGTTTTGCCGACCTCGACTCTCTCGGTGGGGGACTTCGTCGTCAACATGGCGGACACAGGACAAAACATCGTCGTCGAGGCGGAGACTGAGTCATATTCAGTACAGAAAATCAAAGACGAAATGGAAAAAGCGGTTCAAAACCGGGATGCGGCCTACGGACTGTTCGTCACCGACTCACTGGAGAACTTACCACGAACCAAAACAGCGTGGTTCCATGAGTTCCCCGAACAGAACACCGTCGTCGTCGCCATGAGCGAAACTGGCGAAGAAGAAATCGAGGCGGGGTATCTCCGGATCACATTCAACTGGGCTCGTATACGGGCAGTCCAAGCCTACGCTGAGGTCGGAAGCGGGTTCGACCCAGAAGAACTTCGCTCAGAACTCACTGGAATCGAGGAAGATATTGGCCGATTCAAGAAAATTCGAGGCTAGTGTACTGAAATTAAAAAATCACGTAAGAGTATCCAGGATACACTCGACGAGATCGAACAGAGCGTCACAAAGCAGCTTGCTGCTATCGAAGCCGAACTCACAAAAGCGGGAGAGAAGTGAATCAATTGTTAAAAGCCAATCCAACTCACGGGGGCGGAGGGTAAAACAGATTCCCGAATCACGCATACACAGTGAGGTAAATGCGTCTCGTGTGGCTTCATCAATCAGATCGCGGTCACCAAAGCACTGTTCGAACTGAATATAAAAAT
>LFCJ01002802.1_pt1 | contig 12625 bp, 21 predicted proteins | sample 643141 | NCBI WGS metagenome assembly LFCJ01 (sample SAMN03766243, study PRJNA286221) | soda lake metagenome | biome: soda lake; feature: Kulunda steppe; material: water; isolation source: sample B1-Br-g2 brine of Lake Bitter-1 | place: Russia: Kulunda steppe | collected 2010-07 | reverse complement strand
TTGTTGTAAAGGCCCCAACAAATCGGACGCAGCGCAAGGTAAATTAAGTGGCAATTCACTCACAAAACAACGTACACTCACACATAAAAGTGATTGTGCACAGTGCAGTACACGTGTTTGTGTGTGTACGTGTGTGTGGAGTGCGTGGGGAGGGAGTAGCTCATAGGAGAGATTTTAGCTGCACCTGCAGCATGGTTGGGTGGGGGGAGCACGCATCTGCCGATTGGGTATCAGCCCTCGTCCTGGTACTGGCCAGGCAGAGGTATATGCGGCCCCGCTCTTTGCAATGCTGCAGCGCAACAAATATACAATCATGCAAGCAATGCATGGGGCCCCATCTGCAAGCAGGCAGGCTGGCAGGCAGGCACGCCCTGTGCCCAACAGGCACACCTGCGCCTTTGTCCCGGTGGTGCAGCAGGTAGCTGGCTCTGATGGGGCCGGCAGGCTGGGCATGGATATGCTTACAAGCAAAGGAGGAACGTGCTTTCAAGAGCATGGGGCCAGCAGGCTGGGCATGGACATGCTTACAAGCAAAGGAGGAACGTGCTTTTAAGAGCATGGGGCCAACAGGCTGGGCATGGACATGCTTACAAGCAAAGGAGGGATGTGCTTTCAAGAGCATGGGGTCAGCAGGCTGTGCATGGACACGCTTGCCAGCAAACAAGTGTGCACGACCCACTCCTTTCCTACAAGTTGCTCGCCCACGCGCCCTACACGCGCGTGCGCATGCGCTGTTTGGTGCGCAGGCTGTCGACATGATGAACATGGCCCGCTTCCAGCCGGTGGTCCTGGGCCTGTTGTACCACATCTCCATTGAGGACAAGTTCAAGTCGCTCTTCACGTACACGGAGTGCATCCCGCGCATCTACGAGATGCTGATGCGCGTGACGGTGCGTGGCGGAATGGGGGCTGGGTGGAGCAGCGCTGGTGGTGACGATGCTGGGCGGTGCTCTTTGCTTTTGACTCCAGGATGGTGTGCGTGTTTGACTTAAGGTGTGAGCAGCGTGTCGGTCTTCGTAGAAGTAGCCTAAACTGAACGCGGCTTCTAGGCAGGACGAGGAGTGCAGGCCAAAAACAGAGCAAGCTTTCTTTGAGGCTTTGGCAGGTTGACACATCCCTTCTATGGTTGCTCCAGCGCGCACAGAGTGCTGCCCACCCGATCCCTGTGAGCCAATCCACTTTTTCGTCACTGCAGCATGTTGTTGCCTGTGCCTCCACCTGCCACCTTGTGTTGAATGCTCCTCTGCAGGACCTGCGGAACACGCCTGAGCTGATTGCCTTGGCAGTGAACCTCACGCAAAATGGGCGCAACGCCGAGGTGCGTGGGGGTGCGTCTGAGTGCGTGTGCGGGTGTGTGTGTGGGTGTAGTTCTGAGTAGGTGGGTGGGTGGGCGACTGTGCTGGATGCTGCTCTTTTGAGCGACCTCGCCTGCCACATATGCGCGCTTGCAAACATGCGCTTCAACATTCTGCGTGACGACACGAGTGAAAGCGCAACTGAAGGTTTGTTGCTCTCCAGGAGACAGCAGGCACTTTCTGCGTAGCGGCTGTGGTAGACCAGGCCTGCGCTTGCAACGGATGTCACACGAAAGCATTGAGTCTCACATCCTACATTTCACGACTCTTGCTGCACGCACTTGCATGCCCAACCCCCTGCATGGGCAGGCTTGGCTGCCATGCGCACACATGCAGCCACTGGCACTGAGGTACCTTGCTGCCGCCCCGCGCTAGCTGGCAGCCCTGAGCCGGCCGCTTGCAATGCTCAACTTAAACAAGCAACATGTTGCATGACTGGCTGTGGGCTGAAGGCAGCAGAGGCCCTGTTTGCGTCCAAGCACTGGTTGCAACACAGGCCTGATCTCCTGCTTGCGTGCGCGCAGGTCATGTGCGAGGGCGACCGCTTTGACCGCCTTATCCGGCGCGCTTTTCAGACCTGCGATGAGCTTGCATTCAAGGTGCGTGGGTGTTTGTGTGTCAGTGTGTGTTGTGCGTGTGTATGTGGTGTGCGTGTGTATGTGGTGTGCGCGTGTACATGTGGTATGCGAGTGTGCGTGCGTGTGTGGGGGGGTGCGTGGGTGAGTCTGCGCATGTGTGTATGTGTGCATGTGTGTGTGGTGTGCGCGTGTATCTCGTGTGTGCATGTACATGTGGTATGCAAGCGTGTGTCTTGCGTGAGTGAGTGTGTGCACGCACGCGCTCCTGTCATGTAACATGCCACCGAGCCTGTGACAAGCTTGCATGCAGCGCGCGTGTGTGTGTGTGTGTGAGTGGGCTGGAGTGTGCAATCATACGTGCGCACGTGTGCATGCGCATACCCGAGGTGCAATGAGCTGCTGGTGTGCCCTGGCGCGGGCTGGCTGCACGTCGGGCCTGTGCCCCAGCATCCACACGTAAATTTTAGATGGACCCCCAACCAGCAGTGAGGCGTCAGCACGCGAGCACCGACTTGCTGGCACAGCTGCCCACTTTGCCACCATGGGCAGCATCGCCAGTACCACCAGCAGCAGCTGCGGCTGCAGCAGCAGCAGGTCCTCGCTGCGGCCATGGGCCAGGAGGACGCGTGTTCCGAAGAAGGTGCATGAGTGCCACACGCGTAGCATGCCCCTGTGGGGGGGTGCTCCCGTACCGCCCGCCCCCTGAGCCCTTGGCTGCTGCGTGTCATGCACACCGTGTGTGGCCTGTGTGCCCGCCCCCACGCGTCTGGCGCAGGTCATCCGCAATCTGGCGCAGCAGGAGAGCCTGGCCGTGCGCCGGCGCTTTGGGCCGTACATCGAGCAGCTCGTCATGCTCCTCAAGGTGGGCACCCCCGGCAGCGGCTGCCTCACTCACTGCGCTGCCTTACTCTCTACTAGTGCTCCCTCACATGATGCTGTTGCTGAGGGGGAGCTTCTGTCCAGCAGGGCTGGGGTGCACAAACCCTAGTCCCTGGTGAGGGCAGCTTTACCCAACCAAGGGCATACACCATACACCAGCACAACGAGCCCTGAGGCGCGCACCGCTTAGCGGGGCTCTGTACTGGGAGCAGCGTCCGCTCCAGGGCCCACTCTCCTATCCCGCCTGCTCCCATGCACACCTCTGGCAACCTGCGTGCGCCTGATGCAGTGGAACCTGCTGCCCTGCCATGGGGGTGGTCCGGCTGCGCCCGCTCCCCACTGTGAGGCAGCGCCTCCCCACCTTGAGGCAGCGCTTTCCAGCCTTTGGGTTCCACCGGCTTAAGGGGATGGGTGCGCCCAAATTGCACCTGCGCCCCCGCAGGCCACTGAGCAAGCAGTGTCCAGCTGCGGGGTGGAGGCGTGGAGGTGCCTCTGTGGTGCGCCAGCCTGGGGGATGCCCCGCGCCACATGGGCCGTGCAGCAGGGGCGCGCGGATGCGCATCCGGCCATATCCACACACTTGGACGCTTGCACAAAATGTATGCGTGCATGCAAACGCGCATGCGTGCGCGCTGTTATCGCTACCACCACCACCAACAACAGCAACATCACCATGCGCGCGCGCACATGAGCAATGCACGTGCGTTGGGCCCGCAGGCGCCTGAGATCACGGCCGAGCTGTTTGTGGAAGTCCTCGGTTGCCTGGCCAACCTGTACCTCCCTGAATTCGACTTCTTCACGCTCGTGCGCAAGCACGACCTGCTGCACTTCCTGGCCACATACGCCCAGCCAGGGGCAGGTGAGGCTGCCAAGATGCTCGGCCCGCATGCACTCCTTTTCGCCACGCATGCATGCCCTTGCCGTGTGCACGCACTGCTTTTGGTCACGACCGCACTGCTTCTGGTCTTGCATGCCCAGAGCACCAAGGAGTGCAATGCACATGCGTACCATTTGGTTGCGCATGCCCAGATCACCAAAAAGCGCGCTGCGCGTGCATACCATTTGGTCGCGCATACGTATACCCATTGGTCGTGCATGCCCAACCCACAAGCAAGGACACGGCATGGGGGCGCGACCTCTCACCCCCCTTGCCGGTCTTGCCTGCGGCTCCTCACCTGCTACTGCGCAGTGGACGACGACATCCTGCTGGAGGTGGTCATGTTTGTGGGCGTGCTTGCCAACGAGGGCACCGCGCCGATGCTGGTGGAGTCAGGGCTGGTGCGTGCGCCTTGCTGTGCTGGGGCAGAGGCCCCAGGAGGAACAGAACTGGGCACCAGCCATCGTAACTTGCGCTCACCAGGCGCACTGGCTGGATATGACGCTGTGTTTTTTGCCTGGCCTTTGCTGGTGGAGTCGCAGCCTGGAGGTGCACTTGGCTGCGCAGGGAGATCGTTTGGCTGTAGGATGAAAAGTGTGGGGTGCTGGCCGGGACAGCTCGCGCTGTTGTGCACACTCACATGTGGCCTCAACTGCAGGTGCTCGCGGGTTGGGCTTGTTGATTGTGTGCAGGGATCAGGGACGCTGGTAGGTGCTTGCAACAGCACAGGAGGTGCCACCACGAGGTGTGCGATGTGCACAAAGCTGCTTGACGCCGCGCGGCTTTTTTGGCGCCTCCGGCCGCAGGTCAACACGCTCTTTTTGTTGATGGGCGAGAAGAAGGAGGACGACGAGTTTGTGCTGCAGATCGCGTTTGCCTTCAACAAGCTGATGGTGTACGACTCCACACGCAACGCGCTGCTGGGATCCACGCAGGTGGGGCGCTGCATGCAAACAGAAAACACACAGGCGCTCTCTCACACGCGCACACACACACACACTCAGGCAGACAGCCAAGCACGCATGCAACTTCCAGCTGCTGTGAACACACACGCGCGTGCTCACACTCACTAACACACAAGCCAAGCGCATATGCAACTCCCTCTGCTCGGGTGTGTGCTGCACCCTCCAAGCTATGAGGGGGCCCCTTGACTGCCTCGCCTGCCCATGCCCCCCCACCATTCGGGATGGCTCTCTGCTCCAGGCCACGTGCCATTTCTGAGACCCGCACATTGCCTCGCCCGCCAGTGCCTGCGCACCAGCGGGTGTGGCCCCTGGAGGCTGCGTGTGTACTTCATGTGGCCTGTGGTGTGCGTGCAGCAGACATTGTTGCACACAGGCACGGGATGGGAGCCGGAAGACGCTGTGGCGCGCAGGCACGGCATGCAAGCCGCAGGGGGCTTGAGACACGTGTGCACTGAACCAGGCACAGAAGATGTGACGCTGCCTGCGTCTGCTTTACGCTGTGCGCGCCTCTGCGCGCCGCAGGTGGTGTTCTACCTGGTGGACCTGTTGCAAGACAAGAACAAGGAGGTGAGATGGGCGGCCTCCTGATCCTTTGCGACGAGGCCTGGCACGCTCCGGGGGTTTCCGGAGCAGCAAGGCTGTCATGCGGTTCAAGGGGCTGCGATCCAGAGCCTGCCACAGCGTGCAGCACTCGACACAACTGTGGTCCTGTCACACACAGAGGCATTGGGGATGCCCAGAGCTCCTTCTTTGCTGTGAGCACCGCTACTTGGGCGCAGCACCCTTTGGAGTTCTCTCCATTGGCCTACACATGACAGCACATTCTGGCCTTAAACACTTGTTTTTGAAGGTGGCAGGCTCAGAGGCCCACTCCCTTTCCGTTCCCTTACGCTCCTCTCTCTGCCCCCTTCCCCCTACCCCCCCTTCCCTCCTTCAACACCCATCTCCCTTGTGTCCTTGCGCAACACCCGCCCGAGCCATCCCCCGCTGCACGGCCCTTGCGCAGGTGCGCCGCGTTGCTGACCAGTGCCTGGACGTGATTATGGACACTGACGAGGAGTGGGCTGTGCGCATCCGCAACCTCAAGTTCGAGTCCTTCAACCAGGAGTGGTTGGATGTCGTGTCCACGCCGGCAGGCCAGGTGCGGGGGCCCTGGAGCTGCGCTGGACTGGTGCAGGGGTGTGCCCAAGCAGCTGCGACGGGGGTGGACGAGCACTGGGGGCGTGGAAAAACAGCAAGGGAGCGTGGCATGTGAGAGCTTGCGAGTGCCCTGGAGCGCTGGCGCACGCAAGCTAGGTTTCAGGAACCAGGCGCTCAAGTGCCTGAAAAAAGGCACAGGCATCCTTGCTTAGATTGCCCTCTGGTTCTGCAATGTTGGCTGCCGCGCAAGCTGTGGCGCTGCCAGGCTGTCCCTCCTGTCTCTTGTTGGTGCTGCATCCCCTGGCTCTTGCAGCCAACAGGCCGCCTGCCGCCTGCAAGCACAGCAGCAGGCTGCACAGGTGGCCTCCGTTCTGGAGCAGCCACAGGCTGTAATGAACTAAAAGGGTCGCTCTGCCGACCCCTCCCCCCCTCCTGCAGCTTGAGCACACACCCACACACGCTTTGTTTTGAGGAGGGGCTGTCAAACACATCCCTTGGGCCTGCAGCTGCTTGGGCTCGCATGCTGTGCTTCAGGTGACAGCCGCTGCAGATAGGTCCCTCTATGGCAAGAGCCTGCTGTGGCATGAATTCTTGTGGCAGGATCTCCCTGAGGCAGGAGACCCCTGTAGCAAGAGTCCCTGGGGCAGGAGCTCCCTATGGCATAAACTCTTGAGGAGCGGGTGCCTCCGCTGCGTAGCGGCCTGCTGCGTGGCGGCCTGCTGCCCACAGCAGCCGGCCTGTGCGTTCCTTTCCTCACGCTCAGGTATGGAAATCACACAGGCACACTTTCCTCCTGCGCGTGTATCCTAACACCTGCAGGTCATGGGCGTGGGCGTGGGCTACGACGGTATTCAGCAGCCGCTCATCTACAATGCAGCCGACGACATGGACGGGTACAGTCTGGGCGCAGAGCACGTGGTCACGGACCTGGAGGACATCAACGAGGCCTTAGAGCCACAGGTGTGTGTGTGTGAGTGTGTACGTGTGCGCACGCTTGTGTGCATGTGTAGGTGGGGAGAGGAGAGGGTGGACATCATTGACGCCCTGCTGCTGCAGGCATGTGGGGGTCTTGTGTGGGGTGGGGACTGGAACTGCAAGCGTAAGCAGAAGGGGGGACATTGACAAAACTCTGAAGCCGAAGCTACCTTGGGGTGGGGGGGTTGGAGGGTTGAGCACGCTGCCAGGGTGTGCGCCAGCTGCATCCAAACGAGTGTGTGCACATGGGAGGAAGGAGGCAGTGTCGCAGGGCAGCTGAGGGTGTGGTCTGCCGCAGCAGCCTTTTGCCCTACTGCTGCAGACTCCTGGTGTCACAGCTTAAGGGAGCCTTTGGGGTTAGAGAAGCATGCGCTGCGGTTGCACTGCCGACAAGCGCTGCCGCCGATCATTGGAAACACTGTTGCCCTGCACCAGCGTCCGCTGCGCCGCTCAGCGTTTTGGACCCAGAAACCTTCCTCCAATGCTGATGATCGGTGTGTGTGTGTGTGTGTGTGTGTGTGTGTGTGTGCGTTTCTGTGCAGAATGGGGGTGGCACAGTTGAGGGCCCACTCCTTGGTCGTGTGCCGATTGTCTGGGGCTGTTCAATTCAATGTCCTGGGGCTCGATGCCTTGCAGCTCGATTGTTCAGGATTGGGGCCTTACTTGGCGGCGTGCTTCCCTTTGTGGTTGCGTGCTGTGGGACCCAGGACTGCAGATGGCCGCGGCCAAGCCGCGGCGCCGGCTGTGTGTGTGTGTGCTTGCGCTTCCTGCCCGGTCTGTCCCTCCACATGGTAGCTAGCCCGCTGCATTGGGTACCCGCTGATGCGATTTGTTCGCACAGTGAACCCTACGGTGTCGCTGGGTGCGTCTCTTGTCTGAGGTGGACGCCGCGTACCAGCTACAACCTCCTTCTACTAGCTCTGGAGTCGCTGCAAATTAGAAAAAAAGGCCTGTAGGGGACGTGACCTGGGAGCACACCGGGCTGACGCGCATGATGTGTGCGCTGCCTGTGGCCCTGTGCTTGCAGTGGGCCACCTCGAGCGTCCTTCAAGGCCCCGGAGACTTCCAGGGCGCAGAGGAAGGCACATATAACGAGGTGCGCAGGTTGCCAGGGTGCAATGGATGGGACGTACATTGAGGTGTACAGTGCCGCCAGGCGGCAGGTGTGTGTTCGTGTGCATGTTTATGTGTTCGTGTGCGCGCATGTGTGGCTCGTGCCCCACAACGGGCGAAAGTTTGGCGCTCGGCGTTGTGCTGCAAGGATGTGATGAGTGACCAGGTAGCAACCTAGCCCCATCCAAAGTACAGCCTCATGGAACCCAGCTCATGCCAGCAGCAGCACGTGATGCCGTGGGTAGGATATGCAAGCAATCGGACAGAGTCACCACAGTGTACAAAGTGGACTGCCGCAGCTGCATGAAGCTTCATGCTCAGGCTTGATCAATGCATAACCTACCCGCGGCACAGAATTTGCCCAGCCTGGCTGCGCGCTTTTACCTGCCCCACAGAGGCTGCGTACTGGGGGGCATGGACAGGAGCAAACCCTTGCCCACACCCCATTGCTCTTAGCGCCCTTTGTCCCGGTCCAGGTGCAGCAGACTCTCTGGGTGTCATCCATGCACTTGCTGCGCAGGAAGAGATGGTGCGCGGGTACGTGTGAGCAGGCGTGCAGGGCCCCAGCCTGCTGCAATGGGCCCACGTGTGTGGCCACTATTTTATGAGTGAAGCAGGTGGTACCTGCTGCTGGTGCAGAGGGACTCTCCTAGGCAGGACCCTTTGATGTAGGAGCCTGCTCATTGGCTTGCAGAACTTGCAGCTTGCATACAGCTGCTCCCTCCCATTGTAATAGACTGCCTATGATGACATGGACAGCAAAAGCTTCTGACTTGAACCAGCTGTCTCTGGTTAAAGCTACCTTTCTAGCAGACTCTCTTGCAAACCTTCAAGCGCATAAGAAAAGCCACATGTTAGCCTTGATTTGGCGTGCCTGACATTCTTGTTGACATAAGGTACTATTATACCATATTGCCAGTGCTGTTATACTATTGCAGTGCCAGATTTGTGCTGCATTGTGGCCTGGAGGTTGGTGGAGTCAGTTGGTGGAGAATTGATCCTGTTGTCAGTACAGCTGTAGCGGTATTTGAGCAAATGTGGTGTGTGGACTGGCTACAGACAGCAACAGTGTACACTGTACACCAATTAGACAAAAGGTTTCCCGCGATGAAATTGCAGAGGCTCTGAAACCCTTATCCTTCCTTACACCTTCTCTTTGGTCAGCTTGCAGACAGGCAAAGTCAGCGCTGCATGTATATCATCCACAAAATCACACATTTTCCTGCTTGTTGGCTAATCTCAGCATCCATCATGCATCGGAAGAGGGCAGTGGCACTGCGTGCGCGAAAGGGCATGCACATGTGCATCCACAATTTGTCCAGCCACCAGAAAGTGGTTTTTGAGAATCTGATGGAACCCTGAGCGGATATCTTATTTGCAAGGGTTTACAAAAAGGGCCTTCTCTTTCTTCATGGGTGACACACTTATTGATGCAAATTGAGTCAAAGGAGGTGCAGGTTTCAAGTTGATCAGCCCTGCTGCTTTCAAAGCCCTGCCGCTTTCTAAGTTTAAGTTAAACTGTATACATTTCTATTCGTCAGAAACTCCCTGGCTCAGTTGAAATGTGGTCGAAAAGCCTTCAAAGACTGTGTTACAACAGTGAGTGGTTGATTTCAGACGCACAGTTGGAACTAGTCAAGTTGAGACGTCCTCTGCTTCATCCACTCGAAGGCCGGCCACAAGTGGCTTATCATCATGATGATCCGTCTGATGAGGAATAGCCGGCTATCAGTGGCATATCGTCATGATGTTTCCATTTGATGCGGGCACCCGGCTGAACCTGAATGGTTGCTCAATTCAGAGACATTGAAGGCAAACGCGGCGCTCTTATGCCGTGGTTATGGCCATGCCGTGAGTCTGGTTTGGATCATCCAGAAACATGATATCCATGCTTAGATACGCATGCAGCAGTCTCTCAGCGTGACAACAATATGGTCAACCTGGCACGGAAGTAAATTAAAATCACTACAAGAGCAAGGATTTCAATGTTGACGTGACTTAAGCAAAATTCAAATTCATGTACTTCCATGTACTTTTCCTGCGTTATACACTGTTGTATCATGCATCTAAGGCTGAAATAAGTTTGATTTGATAAATATTGCGCCAAAGCACCAATGGCATTGTGAATGAGGGAAAGTGAACGGCCGTTAGGTCGCCCCGAAAAAACAAACAACAATAAGCAAAAAATTGAATTTCCATTACAACAAAATTACTACAAGTTTGTGCCCTCTTGTGATTTATGGCGATGCTCACCAGCGATGGCTTTTTGCCAGAGGAGCCACACACACTATCCCTACTTCCAGATAGAGACTTGGCTCAGATTGTGGGATTGCTTGACGCTGGATCCAGGTGAGGCATGTTCCTTGAGAACCGCTGACCGGTCAGCTTGCCGCGGAGTCTTACATAGCGATTGGGCCAGCCCAGGGATTTTTGCTAATCAAATGAGATTTACAAATTAACACAGGCCTTTATGGCCTGCAATCCATTGCATTTCCAAAGAGCGCCATTGCATATCCGTAGAGCAAGTGCATGCACTTGAATAAGGTTGTTCAACTAAAACGGCTGTTTTGCTTACACAACCATCCATCAGTCTTAAGAGAATGATCCAGGCCGCCAATGCCCTGGCGCACACCCATTTGCAGTCTGAGTTGGCCCAGTGATGGGCGAGCGCACATCTGCCCCCTCAATTTCACCTAGAACCATGACGGCATTGTCCCAGCGCAAACCTGCCTCCTCATTTACATTCTGAACCACATCAGCAATGCTGCATGCAAACTTGCACGCCTATGCCAAGCACATCAAATAGCCCCCATGGCCTTCTCAACCACGATCGCCTGGTCACATGAGGCTGATTTCCTGTGTTGCCATCGTCGCATGCATACTCTTGTCCTGGTAAGGACGTTGTCACGTTTCTTGCTTGGTGCAGGGCAGCGCTGCGGGCCTCTTGCAAAGCTAACAAGGCAGTGGTGGATGCCCATGTGCACGAGGGCCGCTTCCATGGGGTGGCACGGCACATGCAGGAGTCCACGCTGCCTGCCTTCATCAAAGGAGTACATGTGAGTGCCCAGCAAGTCGTAACGCCCGTGGACATCGACTCGATGCATTGTGGGGCAGTGCAGGGTCCTTGTTGTTGGTTGGGACGGTAGGTTGGCTGGCACACAGTGTCGTTCATGCTTGCGCCCATTGCGCACATGGGACCACAGAGGCGCAAACTGCCTGGTGCTCACAGTTATGAATCATAACTTATGATGCACACCTGAAAAACTGCACCAAATACTGGCAGGGTGCCGCAGGAGTGCTCCAAGAAGTGTGCTGGCATCATGTGAGCAATCACGTCTCTCTCCACCCTCTTGTAACTCTTGTAACAGCATGCCTCCACCAGCCCCCGCCTCCTGTATGCCAGGCAGGTCACTGCCTGCGCGCCCAAGAGGGGCATGCCAGCAAGACCACTTGGCCGTGTTCATCTCGCTCTTGCACATTTTAACGGCCGCGGGGAGCCTGTTCTCCATCCTCCAAACACACACCTTCCCTCTCTTCAGCCCCCCCCCCTGCATATGCCCACTGGGCACCTGCTGCATATGCCCGCCCGAAGCAGCCCACAAACACAGTTGGACGCCTTTCCTCGCTCCTGGGCAGAACCCCCCTCTGCCAGCTCTGCATCCGACGCTCCTGCTCCTCCTGCTCCTGAAACATGAGTACACGCAAGTTTGTGTATAAGAGTGTGCACGCATGCGCACGTGTGACCCTTGTGGCTCCGCATGCCCCCCCTCTTCCTCCCATATGGTGTCAGACATGCCCACTTAAAGCTGCGCTCACTCCTGCGCGTTCGGTCGACCCAGCCATGCCCGCATCCACCGCCGCGCTCGCGCTCGCACTCTCGCCCCGGCCACCCTTGTAACCATGGCTGTGTGTTTGCTTTGCCTTGTGTAACCACCAGGTCCAAGCGCTTGGGCCGCCCACCAAGGAGTGGCTGTGCAGGAGCCTGGCGCACCTGCAGCACCTCACGGTCCTGCACCTGACCTGCGAAAGGGCAAAAGAGGAAGACTTGCTCAAGGTAGGCACAGCGGCCTGCCCGCCTCTACCCTCGCTGTTCCCCCCGTGCAGCACTTGCTCCCGCCGGCGGACACCCACTTGCTGCCCTGGCAGGAGTGAAAGTTGGTGGGTCGGTTGGCAGGCGAGGCCTGCTGGCGGCTATGCTGGCAGCATGCGTCTCCACCGACCAAAGGTGCACCGACTGGGCAGGGGCAAATAGGGGGCAAAATAGCACCATTTTTGCGGCAATGCTGATCTCGTGGCGGTACAAACCAGCCGCGGATGGCCTCTGTGTGGATCCAACCGAGTCCGCGGACTCAATGGTGATTCAGGCGGATGCAAGCACGGAGCCTGGACGCTGTGTGGGCCATTGCGCGCCACAGGTTTGCACTCGACAATGAATGGTGCAATCATACCATCACAGCAAAAGGGCGCGTGCAGGCGGGTGTGTGCAGCGCAGAGGTCAAGGCCGATATCGATGCAAGCTTGCACGACTTGAGCCTTTGTGATGCTTTGCACCCTGCCAACAACAACAGCCCTGCTTGATGCTGCATCAGTGCTTGGGACCCTTGGTGTGCAATGACATTGGGACCCTTGGTGTGCAATGACATTGACCCTTGGTGTGCAATGACATTGACCCTTGGTGTGCAATGACATTGACCCTTGGTGTGCAATGACATTGACCCTTGGTGTGCAATGACATTGACCCTT